>Ga0307507_10004200_pt1 | contig 26065 bp, 5 predicted proteins | sample 7_EM_MG_FD_207223 | JGI IMG/M metagenome (GOLD analysis project Ga0307507, IMG submission 207223) | Populus trichocarpa ectomycorrhiza microbial communities from riparian zone in the Pacific Northwest, United States - 7_EM | ecosystem: Host-associated > Plants > Roots > Unclassified | place...
GACAGGCAGGACAGGCAGGACAGGCAGGACAGGCAGGACAGGCAGGACAGGCAGGACAGGCAGGACAGGCAGGACAGGCAGGACAGGCAGGACAGGCAGGACAGGCAGGACAGGCAGGACAGGCAGGGCAGGCAGGCAGTAGGCCTAGTTAGGAAATCAGTACATGGCCGGGGGATCATCGGGAACGCCGCCAATTGACGATTTGGAGCCTCTGCGAGAGATATCCCTTATAGCTACTATTAATTTTGAATTTTGAATTTTGAATTTTATTATTTATTTTATAATTATAAATATTGCAGCTATAGGAAATATTATATAAAATATATAAAACGTATAAAACTGTCACGGAACGCCGCCGCAGGAGCCTCCATGGGAGACTCCCTAGCGGAACCCCATGCCCTCGCGTACGCTTCGCGTACAGCTTACGTCAGCCACGCGTAGTATATCACCTTCCTACGCCCTTGATCCTTACGATCGATCGCGCAACGTCTTATAGACTCCTCAAATACATACGCTCTATAGCCATTGCCCCCGTCCCATGACATTACGTTGCGCCTTTTTTTTTTTACCACCGACACCTAGCCTACGACCAATTCTACGTCTCTATAATACTGCAGGCGCTGCCAGAAGTAGCGTGTCTATAAGCAACCTCCGCACCATAATAGTAAGACGATATTTCTTACTAGCCACTATATTAAGCCTAAAGAGCAACCTAATACCCTAACCTAACCTACAACGCTAATTAATCCCAGGAGAATTTAATTTATTAACCCTAGCCTTAACCCCTAAGGGCAAGCCTAGCGGCTTAGAAGAGTTACAACTATAAGTACCCCTAAGCACCCAGCACCACCTTAAAGACAATAAGAGTTAACTAGCCTAGCAGGATAGGTACACCCCTATTAGTATAGGTGGCCACAGCAATAACCTTAATAAGATAGACACCGGCAATATCTTATCCTTTATTAATTATACAGCCACGGAAAAGTAACCAGAAGGGCAGCTACCTATTAAGATTGAAATACAAGACGCTAAGATATTTGTATAAATAGTAGTATAAGAACCTAATAAATACTACCGCCTTTTATAGAACTACTACCTAAAGCTTATACGAGCTAAACTGTGTGCTATTTAAGATTATAATATTATCTAAGACTTATAAGCTAGTAAGGCACTTGCTAATAACACACGCTAAAAGATTAAAGATAACCTTCATATATCTAAGCGCGATGTTTAACGATTAAAGAAAGCTAAGATTATACTTATTGCCCAGGTTACTAAGAAGAAGGGCATAATTAAATACCTACAGTCTTAGCTTAACGAGCACATCTGTAACAATGCTAAGTACCTCCCTACTACGCACTATATTACCTAAGTCCCTATACCTCTGGCAACCTTACCCACCTAACGCTTAGCCAAAAGTTAGCGTTAAACAGCTTCACCTAACAGGGATAACCCCTATAATAGCGACCAAACTTAAGCCATAATTATAGGGTCTAATATATAATACCCTAATCCCCTAGTCTTCTAGGGAGACCGCAAGGAATATAGCTACTGGAAGATACAAATCCATAAGAAACTAACCTAGAGCGCCTGCCTTTTTCCTAGGGAGGATACCAAGATTGGTTATATTATTGGGCGTATAAAGGGTACCCTATTTAATAGACTCTTCGCCTAATAGGAGACTAATAGCCTCTAGAAGTAGCAGTCCTACTATAAGGTCCTTAACGATCTTAACCTAATATATCGCAACTATAACCTAGTGGCTACCAGTTGAGCCAAACTATGCGCCCTAAAGATAAGTTCTACTGAGTTATTTAACGAGTTCTATGTTAAGTTCTAGGAATACACTAAAGTCCTCTCCTAAGATAACGCTAAAGACCAGGAAGACCTCCTTAAAAAGGTTACCTATTGTCTTAGTTACGCTGCCGCTAGTTATAATTATAATAACATTTACAGCATAGTGGCAGCCCTATAGAAGATTAAACAACGGCTAAATTAGATCTTTACTACTAACCCTTACCTAAAGGCTCCTATATAAAAGCCCTCCGGATTAACTACACCTACATATACTAGGTTACCGACGCCTACTATTAATACTATTACCGGAGCTAATATTAACCTCTCTATTCTAACCTTCCCATATAAACTCCTAGACGGAGAGCGTAAGCTACTTTAAAAGCTAGGGCGCTGCTATAGATACTATTAAGAAGGCTATTATTACAAAAACCTAAACTGCCTAATGGCTAGGTTTGGTAATTGCCGCCTAATACCTAACTTTATACCTTAAACACCGAATACCTCGCTACGCACCGTTACCGTACAAGATGAAGAAGTAGCAGCAGTAGAAGTAGCGGGAAATACTTAGTCCTAGCCCTAAGTTGTAAGCTAGGACACCCTAACGATAGAGGGATCTACATATTGGCCTACTTAATAGATGACTTAGTAAAAATGGACGGATGGAAACAGATAGTTTTACCTATAATAGGAACAACTGCTAAAAAACAATATAAAGACTATTCTATAATTAACTGCGAAGCTATTAATAAATTTATAGATACCTAATTTGTGTGTAAATATAACCTACTAACCTTACCCCTTACTAAAGCCCGCGCCCTATAACTCGCTGACGGTAATTGTACTATATAAAAGATTACTTATATGGCATAACTCTACCTGGATATAAACGGACACCAAGAAGAGCTCTAGGCCTATATTACACCACTTGCCAATTACCCTATTATCCTTAGAATAAACTGGCTCGAGCAGCATAACCCCATTATTAACTGGAAGAAAAGAGAAGTGACCTTTAACTCTAACTACTACAGAGAGACCTGCCTAGGGTATAGCCTAGCCGCCTCTACCTACTCCCTAGGATATTAACCCAAAGAACCTCTAATTACACTACCCACGACCAACTGTTACTACGTTAGTGCCGCAGCCTTCTATTGTATAGCATAAAGGAAGAGCTAGGTTATTACAGCAGCCTCCTGCTTACGGCTATATAAACTTAATAAAGAACAGGATCACGTCCTCTATAGTAATAGGATAGATCTGGTGGACCTTCTAGAGAATAACACGCCCGTAGAACTTAATAAACTCTTAACCTTAGACTTTAAGAAGTTTATAAAGCTTAAAAAGGGACTTACTAACAAGGAACTCCGCAAGCTCCTCCCTAAGAGGTACCACGACTTTATTAACATATACTTATAAAAGGGCGCAGATATACTCCCCCTATATTAACCTAATAACCATGCCATTAACATTAAATAAGGAAAAATGCTACCTTATAAGAGACTCTACCTAATATTAAAAGACGAACTTCTAGTTATAAAAAAGTATATTAACGAGCACTTTAACAAAGGGTTTATTTGTTCTAGTATATTACCAGCAGCCGCCCCTATCCTTCTCGCTAAGAAGCCTAGAGGAGGTATCCGATTTTGTGTTAACTATAGAGGACTTAATGCTATTACAATTAAAAACTAATACCCAGTACCGCTTATACGTAAGACCCTTAAGTGGCTTAGTTAAGCCAAAATCTATATTAAGCTCAATATTATCGCCGCCTTTAACCATCTCCGAATACAGGAAGGCGACGAATGGAAAACCACATTTGTATCACGCTTTAGCTAATTCGAATATACCGTCATGCCCTTTAGCGTATGCAACGGCCTAGGCACCTTCCAAAGCTACATTAATAACGCCTTACGGGACTACCTTAATGACTTCTACTTGGCGTACCTGGACGACATACTTATTTATAGCAACAACCCTTTTAAGCATACTAAGCACGTTTAAAAGGTCCTATAGCGCCTTAGGAAAGCAAGACTCTATATTAATTTAAAAAAGTGCGAATTCTTAGTCATAGAAGTAAAATACCTTAGACTAATTGTTACTACTAAGGGTGTCCATATAGACCCCAAGAAGGTACGCATAATTACTAAATGGCAAGCCCCTAACTGCATTAAGGACGTATAAGCCTTTCTTAGTTTCGCTAACTTCTATTAGAAATTTATATACAACTTCTTAGGCGTAGTAGCACCACTTATAGTAATAATATAAACGAAGGGCCTTTTTGCAAAAGGAAGAAAAACGCACCTACGCTTTACCTAGACGCCTAACTGCGAGAAGGCGTTCCAAGACCTTAAAAATGCCTTTACTAAAGCACCTATCCTAGCTCACTTTATACTAGGACGACAACTCTATCTTAAAACTAACTCCTTAGACTACGTTAACACAGGCGTCTTCTTTTAAATGGGTAATAACGGTCTTCTCTACCTAGTCACATTTTACTTATCTAAGCTTACACCATAAGAGTGTAACTATAAGATCTATAATAAAGAACTCCTTGCAATTGTACAAGCGTTTAAAGAATTCTAACCAGAACTCTCTTTAGTAGAACCTAACTAGCTAACTAAAGTTCTTATAGATCATCGCAACCTTAAATACTTTATAACCACAAAGTAGCTAAACTAATACTAAGCACATTAAAACGAGTTCCTCTTTAGTTTTAACTTCAAAATCGCATATAGGCTGGGAGTATAAGGCATAAAACCTAATAGCCTAACACGCCGCTTGCAAGATCTTTTTTAGTTAAAGAATAACCCCTATAATTAGTTCTAATAGTAGATAATCCTAAAAGCAAGGAACCTAGCCCCTAGTATACTACCTATAACAGAACCATCCGCACCTTAGCTTTACGCTACAGACTTAAAGCCGCCCCCCAAAATCAATAAGCTTATTGCTGCTGTATATAACATCTCTATTAACCTATTATTACACTAACTTATTACCGCGAAAACTACTAGCGCCCGCAAGCCACCTACTAGCCTCCAAAACTTAGGCTAAATTAATATAGTAGCCTTAGAAGTAAAGGAGAACAGACTCTACTATAGAGGCCGTCTATTTGTCCCCAATTTAGAAGACTTATAACGGTAACTAATCTAGATAGCCCACGACCTCCAGTTAAGCGGTTACCTAGGCAGAGGAGGAACTTATAAACTCCTTAGCCGATACTACTTCTAGCCTAAGATAATAGACTTAGTTAAACACTTTATAAGTGCCTACCACAGCTGCAAGCGCGCTAAGGCCTTTCGCACTAAGTACTAAGGACTACTACACCCGCTACCAATCCCTATATGGCGGTAGGCAGATATAGCTATAGACTTTGTTACTAACCTACCACCCTGTAAACGGCACGGTTGTACCTATAAGAACATCCTAATAATAATATACCAACTTATAAAGGAACGTCACTACGTCCTAACCAAAGGCATAGCTGTTAACGACGTTATAGACGCTTTTCTTTGCGAAGTTTACTAACTATATAGGATACCCGACTCTATTACGTCCAACTAGGGCACGTAATTTAACTCCGACCTATAGAGACGGATCTATTAACGTCTTAGTATCTCCGTTAAGATGTCTATATCCTTCTACCACGAGACTGCGGGACAGCCAGAAAACATTAACGCCAGTATAAAGGCGTACTTACGACAGGTCGTTGCCTACGGCTAGGACAACTGGGTAGATCACCTCCTACTAGGCGAGTTTGCAGCCAATAACCATATCTTAGCCACTATAGGACTTACTCCGTTCTTTATAAACAAGGGTTATTACCCCTAATCTGGTATAGAGCCACCAGAACCTATTAATAAGAAAGTGCTATATAGAAAACGCCTTAAGATGCTACTTGCCAACTAGTATATAGACCGCATGAAAAATCTACTTAACTACTGCAGGGGAGAAATGGCCTGGGCTTAAGTAAAGCAGGCCTACTTTACTGACCGTTATAGAACGCCACCACCGGAGATGCGTGTTGGCGACTGGGTATAGCTAGATGCACGCAATATCTCTATGCAAAGGCCTATAAAGTTACTTGATTATAAGAACCTTGGCCCCTATTAGATTAAACGAGTTATTAATAGGGGAGCCATATATAAGCTAGAGCTCCTACCGGCCCTAGCCACCCATGGGATATAGCCTATATTTTACCTATAGCTACTATACCTTTACCAGCCTAACCCCTTACTGGGATAGATATAGCCTAAACCCCTACTAGTACTAATCCGAGATGAGAACGAAGACGAGAACTATAAGGAGTGGACTATTAAACAAATTATTAACTCTAAATACTTTAGCAAAGGCAGAGGACGGCGGCTCTACTACAGAGCTATCTATACAGGATTCGACATAGATTAGCCAGAATGGCAACTATAGGAAGACTTTAAAAATGCAAAGGACCTAATTAGCGACTTTTACCACGCGAATCCACAGAAACTGGGCCTAAGTAGAGATTTCGTGCCTAATCCTCTATAGGAGCCCTTATAGAGTTCAATTATTATATATTGCCACATAAGGGCAAATTGCCGTTAGATTGCTGTAGATTGCTATTACGTGACTAAAAAATTATTAAGATGTCTAGGAACTTTAACTGCCGGTTAAAGTTATCTAATTGGTTAAATTCTTAGGTACCAAGCCTTATTACGCAATATCGCTGCGGACTGTAAAGATGTTAGTTTAGCTTACCGCCTTCCACTAAGCTAATAGCGATTTTTTATCCCGGGGATGGAAAATCCTAATTAGTCCATTTAATAATTAGAGCTAGCAGAACTCCACACCACTAACCCCTTTAGCATTATTTCTTTTCCTTCTTTATGCCTTAAGCGTTCCTTCTATATGTATATAGTAACCACAGCGTCGCCGGAGCTCCGCCTCTATAAGAGGGGGGGTAGTGTCACGGAACGCCGCCGTAGGAGCCTCTATAGGAGACTCCCTAGCAGAACCCCATGCCCTCGCGTACGCTTCGCGTACAGCTTACGTTAGCTACGCGTAGTATATCACCTTCCTACGCCCTTGATCCTTACGATCGATTATACAACGTCTTGTAGACTCCTCGAATATATACGCTCTGTAGCCATTGCCCCCATCCCGTGACAAAAACGTATAAAATGTGCTAATGTTGCTAATATGGCCCCGGGCTAGCCCCGGGCTAGCGTAAAGAAGTGTATATAAGCAGATCAGCGGATCTAGCTAAAATGACCCCAGGCCAGCCCCTACCACTCTCCCGTTTTCCTGACGTAGGGGAAGGGATAGTTAAATTTTTGCGGATATCCGGGCTATCCTCGGATAGGATTATTATCCGCCCGACCGGATAGGATAATTTATCCTCCATAGGTCTGGCGAGACTCTTAATGTTCGCGCACGGGCCACTTTTTATTGCGCCTTTCTTAGCCGCGTTTGGGATAGGTTAGGTTAATATTAAAGATACTTAACGGCGTAAGATGCAATAAACTATCAAGATAGTATAGTACTAAGTCGGAGTAATATATAAGGAGACTAAGCGAAGCTCAAGTTATATACTAAAAAAAATACTATAAGTACGGCAAATAGTTATAGAGCCTAGAAAGTAAGAAGCTATTAAAGTATATAGCGTAGGACTATAAAATAAAATTAGAACTAGGAATAAGTCTAAAGTTTATTTTAATCTATAAGTTAACAGAAGATAAGTTAAGAGTGCTTAAAGAGTTTGTTTAAGAAAACTTATAAAAAGGATATATTAAACCATTATAGTTATTAGCGGGATATCTAGTACTGTTCGTACTAAAGAAAAACGGAAAACTTAGGCTATATATTAACTATAAATAGTTAAATAACATTATATGGAAGGATAGGTATTTTTTACCCTTAATTAGTAAAATCTAGGATAGGATTAGTAACGCGCAAATCTTTATAAAGATAGATCTAAGATAGACATACCATTAGATTAGGATTAAGGAAGGTAATAAATTAAAGGCAGCCTTTAGGTTAAAAGAAGGACTATATAAGCCATTAGTTATGCAATTTAGACTTATAAATATATTAGCAACGTTCTAGAAGCGAATTAATAGTATGTTAGGAGAACACCTTAATAAATTTATTATAGCATACTTTAATAATAATATTATTTATTTAATAAGTAAAGAAGAATATAGAAAATATATTAAATAGGTCTTAAAAAAAACTATAAGAAGAAAAAATGCTAGTAGTAATTAAAAAATGCGAGTTCTTTATAAAGAAGACTAATTTTATTAGATTTATTATTAAACTAGGCAAGATTTATATAGATCTAAAGAAAGAACAAGCTATAGTAAGTTAGTAAAAACTAGAGAATATTATACAGTTTAAATTGTTTTTAGGGTTTTATAACTACTATAAAAGGTTTATTATATAGTAGTTAAAGAATATTAAGCCGTTTATAAGACTTATAAAAAAAGAGAAATTATAGGTATAGGGTAGTAAATAAAAGAAGCTGTTCTAGGAATTTAAGGAGTTATTTACCTAATATCTAATCCTTAAGATCTACTAACTAAAGCTAGAAACGGTTATAGAAACGGACGTATTAGACTTTATACTAGGAGTATACTTACTATAAAAGCATTAGGATGTATAGTATTTAGTAGCGTACTATATTTAAAAGATAATACTACTAGAGTTAAACTATAATATCTATAATGAGTTATTAGGTATAGTTACAGCACTTAAAGAGTGGAGAGTATTCTTATAAGGTATAGAGAAACTATTTATAGTTAAAATAGACTATAAGAACCTAACGGGGTTTCTAACTACGAAAGAACTTAATTATAGATAGATTAGATAGGCGGAAATGCTTATAAAATATTATTTTAAAATTTAGTATGCTAAAGGTACCGAAAATATAAGAGTAGATATACTTAGTAGAAAGTTAGAACTGCAAAATAACAAAAACCTATTAGGCGCAATGCTATATAAAGACAAAGATAGACTAATTAGGTATAATTATCCAAAAATTATAGTAACTAGAGAAGAAAAGACCTATAAGACGCTAGAGAGTAAATAATTATAAAAGATTTAAAAGGTATAGTAAGAAGATCTAAGTTATAAAAACTACATTAATAGAAAAGCGATATATATTCCAAAATTAATAGTAAAAGAGTTTATTAAAGAATTCTATAGGGGAATAACTTAAGGACATAATAGAGTAATAGGCTAAGTATTAAGACTTTAAAAGGAATATATTATTAATAGAATCTAGGGGTTAGTAAGATAAACTACTAAAGAATATCTAGATTGCTAAAGAAATAAACTAATAAGGTATAAGCTATATAGAGGGCTATAACCTATTAAAATACCAGGAAGACTATAGGAGGTTATATTATAGAACTTTATTATAAAGTTGCTAAAGTTAAAAGACCCTATTACTAAATAGTAGTATAACGCAATCCTTATAATAATAGATAAGTTAACTAAGTAGGACTACTTTATAGTATACATAGAAGAAATCTTAGCGGAAGATATGGCTAGAATCTATATTAGAGAATTGTTTATAAGATATATAGTACTAATAAAGATTATATTGGGTAGAGATTTAAGATTTATAGTAATATTCTAAGAGGTATTCTTAGCGGAGTAAGGGGTTCGCGCAGTAATATTAATAGTATACTACGTATAGACAGACGGTTAAATAGAAAGACTAAACTAAATATTAGAATAGTATTTAAGGTATTATATTAACTATATACAGAATAATTAGGTATTGTTATTACTAGTTATATAGTTTATATATAACATAACACCATAAAAAGAAATGGGTATATTACTATTTAAGGCGAATTACGGATATAAACTAAGAATATTATTATTACCATAATAAGTAAAGAAGATAAATAGTATAGCTAAAAAAAAGGATAGAGAACTTAATAAATCTTTATACACACCTTAATGAAATAGCTAAACTAGTACAGTAAAGAATAAAAAAGTACTATAATGCTAAGAGATTTAAGGGACTAGATTTTAAGGGGAGGAGTAAAGTATAGTTACTATACAAAAATTTTAAAAGTTAATAACTAAGTAAGAAGTTAAACTATATTAGACTAGAACCATTTACAATTATAGTAAAGATCTTAGAAGTTATATAGTAGTAATAGTAATTCTTTGATTAACGTCTGATACAGATCCTACTGGCCCACGCAGACTACTCCGTCATAGGGGGGAAAACTTGTATATTTACAGGAAGAAAACCCCTATAGTTAGGTTAGGGGAGGAAAAACCCTATAAGCCACCTTAGTCGGATGAAAAACCCCAAATTGCCATATTTGCACGTATCAGCGGCCCTACGGGCCTACAGCACGTCCTCCTCTTTAGATGTTTTAAACTCCTTAGAAACCACTGCTTCCTTCTCCAGCTTATCCAAAGCTAGGGTTTACTACGTCCTAGCTAGGCCTTGCCAATCGATTGCTGTGTACTTATTGTTTTCTCCCATATCTTAACCGTCCCCTATGTGCTATCTCTTGTTAACTATTACCGTATACGCCTTACCTCCTTCCCCCCTAGAGCCATTAAAGGCGTAAGGGGGATTCATCCGTTCTAACTACCATAATACTAATAAGCGAGCGGGATATTATGTATTTGGGTATCTTTTATGCCTAGGCCCCAGCTAGGCCCTCTCTAAGGGTTACCGCTCCGTTAAAAGGAGATAGGGAAAACCGTAGGTCGCAATCTAGGCTGCTAGGCAGTATTTAGTAGTTAACGGCGAGTGACCGCATGCTCCGCGGGCGATTGCCCTGGGGGTTAGGAGGGGCCGTATACTTGCTCATTCGTGTTCGTTCGCGATCGTTCGTTCGTTAATATAAGGTCGTTAATGCTTTTAATTGGGGGTTGGGGGACGTTGGATTCCATCTTGTATTCGCGAGGATTACACAGGGTTAAATAAGAGCGTAGCAGTTGTCTACTATAAAGGGGGTACCGTTAGTAGTGGTTTTCGAGATCTTACCATCCCATGTAAAAACTTTTTACTACCCCCCACAACATTTCGACCACCACCACGACCCCTACCTGCAGCTGTGCGACGTCTCTGCGTTGGCTCTGCTAAGTCCAAAGACCAGCAGGTTCGTAGGCCTCACCACATATAGGTGCAGAGTCCGATTTTGAGGACCTTAGAAGTTATATATAGACTTAACTTACCAAAAAAAATAAAGATCTACTCTATATAGTATATTATAATGCTAAAGTTAGTATATGGAAATATTAAGCTACTAGTTTATAAAGTAGATATATATAATAATAATAATTTATTATTTATTGCTTAACGTCTAATTTGGATCCCTATTAGGCCCATATAGACCACTCCTTATTTATACATAGGGAGAAAACTCTATTTAAGAAAACCCCGTAATCCATCTCCCCGCCTTTTAGAACTTGCCTATTTAATGCCTATAAGTTACCTATAGTGCTCTACTACCTTACTTTTTAACCTCCTTAGGAACTACTGCTGCCGTAGCAAGCCTACGGACGCGCTAGTATTATAAACTTTACTCTACTACTATAGAGTTATAAGGGGGCGCCTATTACTCGCCCCTTTACCTTTTACTACTATTTCCTTTACTACCCGGAACTGGTTTAATATATTTTAGCTAATAAGCCATTAGGTAACCGCCTTAAGACCTTTTATATTAAGAGCAGTGTATTATAGTTCTCTATGCTAGCTACTAAGAGCATTACTTCTTAGTTAGTGCGTAAGGGGCATAATAGTATTATATATTTCGGTGTCTGTCTTAGCCAGCTATATTTATATTTTAGGCTACCTACTAGAACACTTACCCAGTAGAGCCAATATTTTAGTCCTATTATTTTTATTTTTAAGAGTATTGCTATTATATTTTCTGCCTTTATTAGGCCTTTTTAAAGCCTTTAGGTATTTACCCCCTACAGCATTAACTATGCTATAGCTTAGGTTCCTCTTACCTAAGTTAGTCTCTATACCTCTAACTCCTATACACTTCTCTAATGTTAGTCTAACCAGTATTATATTATAGTAGATAGTTTCCTAGTACTCTTTTATATTCTACTTTAGCTCCTTTCTCTCTCTTACTATTATCTTTGCTAGTTTTTTATACGTCTTACTTTCTCCTTTATATAGGCCTAGGCCCTAAAGCGGCACTATTCTTTTTCTACTTTCTCTACCTGTTTCTCTAATATATCTTTACTACTTTAGGGTTATTGGTTTACTCTCCTATAGGGCACCCTAGGGTCCCTCTATAGTTTATTTAGGCATGTTTTAATATACTTTATAACCTTAGAGTTGAGCTCCTTTTACACCCTTTATATTATAGTAGCTTTAATATATAATTATAGGGGGGGATATTAGCTTCCTTCTTAAGCAGTACTATAGCTATTTACTTATACCCGCCTATTATACTCTAGAGGCAGGCTGTTTAGACCTTTTAGAGTAGTTTAAGGAGTAACTTAGGGGGGCCTTTCTCGGTTTCTCCTATGGCCTAAATACTAGATCTATATATTATGGTTAGCTAGACAACTGCTGTATATAGTAGGCGTAACCTCTAAAAGTATAGGCCCTATATAGAATTAACAATCCTAGATATTGTAATGTACTATACTTGGCGCTTATAGGCAGCTTATAATGTATATACGCTCTACTAGAGCTTACTGTCTATCTATACTTCTAATACCCTTAGGCCTTAAACTAGTTAACCCCTAAAGCCTTAAATATAAATTACATGCTAAAGATCTATAGATTAGTTGCATTTTCTTATAAAATAGATTAGCTGGTATTTCTCTAGTAAAAATTAGACTCTATATCGTCTTACCTATTCTATATAGGTATTATAGGCTTTCTTTAGTGTTCTATAATTCTCTACAGCTATTGGCCCGTAATTAGATTTATATATTAACAAAGCCTATCCCCTAGGTCGCCCCTTTCTTAAAGAAATTAAGTAGGTTGCTTATAAAGAAAAGGAAGAGTATAGGTAAAAGGGGTAATCCTTGTAGTATTTCTATTACAACTATAATAGAGGGGCTCTGGTATCCGCTAAAGACTAGTAATATTTCTTTCTAGCCTATAAACCCTTAAATAAATTATATAATCTATTCTAAAAGGCCCTTTACCCTAAGAATATATAGAAGGCGCTTATAGGGTACGTTATTATAGGCACTATTAACATCTAGGCTAAGCATTAATACTATAAAGTCCCTTTGCATTGCCTATACAGATTTAATAGTAGCGATAAGTAGCGTAAGTGCTAATAGTGTTAAGCGGTTCTTTCTTGCCCCTATTTAGCTTTATAGTAATAAGGCGTATTTCTTAGCTATATCTACTATATAGTCTGCTATTACCCTTTCTAAGATCTTACTAAGGGTATTTTCTAAGGTAATAGGGCGGTAGCTTCCTAGAATTAAATAATCTACTTTACCTTTTTTTTTTATAGAATAACCGTTATTATAAATCTTCTAAGTTATGGGTAGTAGCCTATAGTAAAGCATGCTTTAGCTATGTCTATAAGCTAGGGTACTATAAGTGGTCTATATCTTTAAGGCCTTATTTAGAATCCTATCTAGTCCTAGTACTATATTATTTAAAAATCGGCTAATAGTTCTGGCTATTTCCTCTATTATTATATTGCTATTAACCTATAGGCGAGTTACTGGTGTTTTACCTATAATATTACTAAGGTCTGCTAGAGCTAGTTAGGGGAAGAACCTTTTTATAAGGATCTTTGCCTTCTTATTATTATTATTAGTAGCCTATAATTCCCCTACTCTTTATAGGGGTAGTAAATACAGGTCTTCTACTAGGCGCCCTACCTTTTTTTTTTTTTACCCATTTTACTATAGCCTAGAGGCCCTTATTATAGGGGAGGCTTAGGTTAAAAGTGTACTTATTTTATAAACCGTCTCTAGTTATCCCTTCTTTTTTTAGGATATTCTTTAACTAATTTCTTATATCTTTATATTATCTCTTATTTTTAGGGTTATAGATACTTATATATTTCGTTCTTGCTTATTATTAGCTAGTAATAAGAATCGCGCATTATATAGACTATGTATATTATATATAGGGGCCTAGTTTTAAGACTAGGCAGTGCTCTTCTAGCCTATTTTTAATTACTGCCTAGATTCTTTCTAGTCTTTAGTTAATTTCCTTAGGGGTGGCTAATAAGCCTCGCTTATTTAGTATTGGGTGGATTTCTTCTAGGTCTTAAAGTTATTATTTAACTATATTAAGGAAGCTATCTATCTTAAACTTCCTTATTATATATCTTTTACTATTTAGTTGCGCCTTAATATCCAGATCTAGCTATATTTAGATAGGGATATAGTCTAAGGCGAGTGCCTATTCTTCTTTAGGGTTACACCTTTTAAGTCTCTAGTATAGGCCTTTATCTATAAATATAAGGTCAATTATACTTCTAGCGGTATTTTATTACTATATAATTACTCTTAGGGGGGTGGCTAGCTTAAGGCCCCAGATATCTATAGCTTTTAGTAGGTACTTTACCTATTGTTTAGTAGTAGTATAGATACCCCCCTACTACAGGTGGTATCACGGCTAGCGATCCCGTGGAAGCGATCCGATAGATTAAGCAGCAATAAGGGGCTATATTATAAATAAACTAAGATAAGGAGCTAGCAAAGGGTACAGCAGGCGACCACGTACGTCGTCGGCGTTGGAACAACCTTAATCCGTCTTGCTTATATTTTAGTGTAACGACGTCGTGCAGTCAGCCGAACCGTCACATTACCCCCCTCCAAGTCAGGAAGATCGTCCTCAATCTTTATAATTAGGCCCTCCTTATCCTCCTCTTCTTTCCATCCTTTTCCGCCTTATTATCCTCCTCCAAGGGCTCTAAATCTTTACCCCTAATATACGCCTCTAGCCATTGTGGCAGCCGTACGGGTAGGCCAGCGTTATAGGGTCTCTTGTCATAGAACGCCTTAAGCTTATAGGGAGCGCCAATAAAGCCGTCTGTGTTATACCAGGTGTCGTCTAGGTTATAGCCTACCCAGCTAACCTTATATTGTAACCTTCCGCGGTAGACCCTACTAGTAAAAACCTTATCAACTTTATACTCCGGCTCGCTGTTGATTAGGACTAGCTCCTCTAGCTCTCTATTCTAGCCTAGCAGGGGGTTATCTGGATCCTTCCATAGTCGGTTAATATGGAAGACGTTTAACATCTTTATATACGGAGGTAGGTCAATAATGTACAAGTATCCTTCTATACCTAAAATCCTATAGGGCCCTGCAAGTTGCCTATCCAATTTAATGCTTAGTTGGTTAGTAGCCTATCCCTTCCTAGTAACGTACACCTGATCGCCTACCACAAAATCTAGTTCGCGACGATGCTTATTAGCTTGTTTTACCTGTCGCTTTTAAGTCCTAGCTAGATTAGCCCTTGCCTATTTAACTACTTCCTAGTTCCTATATGCAAAAGCTTAAGCTTCTTGTTATATTAGTCTCTCGCAGGGTATTGGGGTTGCTCATATACGTTCCTCCCAGTTAAAGTAGAGCCTTGGCTTAAATCCTAGTTCTAATTTATACGGTGCAAAGCCTGTAGATTCGTGCGGTAAGATTGTCTATATAAAGTCCATACAGGGGAGGAGCTCCGACTAATTATCCTAGTAATGGTCAATAAAGGGCCTTAAGCGTTGGTCTATGTACTGGTTTAGCACCTCTATATTACCATTAGTTTGCGGGTAACTAGCTATAGAGAGCTTTTACCTAACGCTGGTTAGCTTATATAGCTCGTCTGTAAAGGCTAAGATGAATTAGGGTCCTTAGTCTAATGTCACTGTCTCTAGAAGGCCATATATGCGCCAGATATGTTGGTAGTACAAGTTTACTACATCAGCCGCAGTAGCTGTCTTATAGCAGGGTAGCGAGAAGGCTCTTTTACCTAGCCAATCAACAACTATAAAGACGTTGTCAAAGCCCTTCCTGTCCGTTAGAAAGGACTTAAAATTAAAAGAGACGTGTTGCCAGTAGCGTTCACCAATTAGTAAGGGATGCAGTAAGCTAGGGGTCTTATTACGAGGTATATAGGTCCTCTTACACGTCCTATAGTTGCTTACATAGGTATCGCAGTCTAAGGGTAATCCTGGCCAATAGTATTAGTCTGCTACCAATTTCCTTGTCTTGCTCTTGCCTGGGTGAGCAGTTACTTAACAGGAGTATACCTCTACAATAAGGTAGGTACGGAGGCAGTTAATATTAGGGACCATTAGCTTGCTAAAACAGGTAAGTAATCCATCTTAGAGCTTCTAACCCTTCCGTTCTTACCCAGCTAGCTAACGTAGTCCTGCTAGCGATTTACTAGTTTAGTTGGCCTAGAGAATCTAATTAATCAGCTTATACGGTTCCCGTTCATAATTTGCTGCAGCTAAGAGGTCCTTTAAGGTTGCATCTAATATAGCAATTACAAGGGCGGGGTTAACTAAGCACATAGTATATACAGCTACGTCCTTCTCCTTCTACGTCTTCAGGTCCTCCTGTTTACGTAATAGGGTATCAGCCACTATATTTACCGTGCCTGGCCTATACATAATCCGCATATAGAAATTAGCAAGTAGGTCTACCTAGCGGGCTTATTATAGATTTAGTAGTCTCTTAGTTATAAAGTACTCAAGGGCTCAATGGTCTATAACTACCATAAAGGGGGTACGCTAAAGGCCAATAAGGTAACCTTGCCATTCTTATAGACCTCTTATTACCGCCAGTATCTCTTTATCGTGGATCTCGTATTACATCTCCTTAGGGCTTATTGTCTTTAAGAAGAAGGCCACTAGCTTCCAGGTCCCATTATCTTAGAGCTAGTTAAGCACCCCAGCTACTACTCCATTACTTGCGTTAGTTTCCATACAGGTGTCTTAAAACGGCGAGTAGTGCTTTACTACGCTGCCTAATAGCATAAGGGCCCTAGCTTGCTTAAAGGCCTCAAGCTCTTCTTCCCCTAGCAGGTGCCATGCTTCCTTCTACATAAGCTTGGTAAGCGGTCGTACAATACAGCTATAGTTTTTTAAGAGGGCTTAGTAGAAGTTACAAAACCCTAGAAAGGACCGCACCCCTTTAACGGAAGTAGGGGGCTGCCAATCCCTTACCGTAGATAGCTTGTTAGGATCTATAGAGATTCCATCAGTCCTAATAATAAAGCCTAGAAACTTTATCCTGGTAACATTAAACTCACTCTTTCTAATATCCACTTATAGGCCTGCCTTTTAAAGCCTCTATAAAACCTTCTTGACATAGATCTCGTGCTCTAATAGGTCATCCAAGTAGATTAGGATATTGTCTATATAGGCTATACAGAAGTCGTCCAAGTAGTCAAAAAGAATGCCGTTAATGAATCTCTGGAAGGATATAGGGCCGTTGTATAGTCCAAAGGGTAGGACGTGGTACTTATACAATCTATACCTTATATAGAAGGTAGTTAGGTCCTCTACCTCTTCCTTTAGCCGTATACGGTAGAAAGCCTATCAAACATCCAGCTTAGTAAAGATTTTAGCCCTTAACAGCCTCGTTAACGTCTCCTTAATTAGTGGTAGCGGGTAACGGTCCTTCTTAGTAATTGCATTAAGTTTTTAAAAGTCAACATAGAATTACTACCCCCCTTTAGGCTTCTTGGCAAATAGAACTAGGGCTATAAAGGGTACATCGCTCGGCACTATAAATCCCTTATATAGGTGTTCCCGTAGGTAGACCTTAACTAGCTCCAGCTGTTCTAATAATATATTATATAGCGGGCTAGGGGCCAGATCGCTGCTGCTGCCTTTAAGAACAATATTATGGTCCACCCCTTCGCAATACAGTGGTAGCGTATCAGAGGTAGCTTTTAAGAAACCATCAGCGTATCCTTAATAGGGCTATAGTAGCTTCTTATAGACAAGCCAACAAAGTTCTTCCTTATCATTAGGTAGGGCGTCCTACCCCTTTCTATCCTCTATCAGCCGTTCTATCTTGTAGAGGCTAGTAGATCCGATTACTACACCCTTACGCTTTGTTCCGCATAAGAAGCTCCTGGCCTCAAGTAGCGCAATATCCGCTGCTGCAATATCCGCTGCTCCAATATCCGCAATAGGCGAAAGCTGCTTTACTCTTAGCTTTAATAGTAAAGCTAGTTTTAGGTAAAGCTAATCCTTTATCTTCCTAATTATATCTTAGGTATCGATCTTCTAGGTATACTTATGGTCGTATAGGGCCTATTTGGTTCGCTCCAATTTGCTTTTAGTAGGGCGCCTCTCTCCTTAAGGTTCTCTAGTTATAGCCATACGCTTAAGAATACGTTAAAAAGTAGGCATAGGCTCTTAATCTAGTAGTGCGTCTCTTCAATCTGTATCCTTTTAGTAATCCTCGTTGATTAGCAGGGGTAAGAGCTCTTTTCTTAATACGATCACGTCCTGCCTACTATAGTAGTTTCTTTCAGTTGGCTATACTAAGGTACAGTGCTTGCAGTCAATTAGGGCCCCAGTCTTCTCAAGCCACTTGCGGCCGATAAAAAGGTCGTGGCGTCCAGTATTACAGAATAGGAACCATATAGGGACTCGCCAGCCGTCTATAACTAGGTTAGCCCTAAAGAGCTATCTAATTGTGTCTGTCTGCTAGTTATTGTGCCTAGATACAGCAACTCCTCATCCCTTAATCTTATAGAACTTTGGTTATAGTCGTTGCTTAATAATTAGCCGCAGCTTATAGTGTATAAAGGCCTCGCCACCTGCACCCAAATCAAGTAGGCTTATTATATTAAAAGCTACACCTCCTAACGCGATTCTGTATTATATTATAAGGGCCGTGCCTCCTAGGATCTCCTTAAGCCGCACGGGGGCTATATAGATTGCTCCAATTTGCTCTAGGCAAGAGACTTCGCCTAGAGCTGTTTATTTTCTAACTCTGCTAAGTTAGTAGCTATCTCGTACTCCTCGCTTTAATCAATTGCCTTAGCTTCTATCTTCTTTGGCGTAGGGCAGTCCCCAGAATAGTGTCCTTACTTACTACAGTTAAAGCAGGTAGCTGTTGTCTTCGCAGCTAGTACTAGGGTTAAGAACCATCTAGGTAGGAGACTCTTGGTTTCTTTAGCGTCCTTACTAGGAGCTCTCTTAGCTTGGACTACTTAACGGTTATTCCATTCCTTGCCTAACTACTTCAGCCCTTAGGCGTACTGTTGAGCAGTCTTACAATAGGCGTTAAAGCTATAGCCTTTATTAGCTACCTTGACTTCCATTTAGACGCGTAGGCTGTTATAAAGCTTATTATAAAGCTCCTCTTTCTACTAATTTTATAGCATCCTAGAGACATTTGCCAGTCATATAAAGTTAGATTAGAAATCGTTAAAGTCACCTAGGTATAGCATCTTTAGGCTCTTAAGTTCCTACTAAGCTTTAATCCAACAATCTAGGTCCTTAAAGACATTCTCCAAGAACTCAAGTACCTCCTTATTAGTAGGGTTGTGTTCCATATCGCGCTCTACCTCTAAGTAGGGTAAGAGGTAGTTATAAGCTTTGCCACCTACGCGTGTCTTAATATATGCTACCTTTGCATCTTCTTCCTAATCTAGGTCGTCTTAGTAAAACTAGTCTACATTAAATTAAAGCTTGTTTTGTATATAGCCACTCTAGGCCCAATAGGTAGGTTCTTTCCTATCTATAAGCGTAGGTGGGTCTGGAAACTTTGCTATACATCCTAAGCCCGTACTACTGCTTATTTAAGAGAGTGGTGTCCCTTCTTATATTATCCATAACGGTGTGCTTTCTTACTCACTATCTTCCTAATCTGGGGCTTGTATGGTAACCTTGCGGCCCATCCTTAATATCTTCCAATTGGCCTCGCGGAGCTCGTCTGTCCTATTATCTAGGTGCTTCTTAAGCTCCGCTATCTTCGCCTAGGCCTCCTCTTTCGCATCAAGAGCTTCATACACATGGTTATTAGTAAGACGCCATAGCATAGCAATCTGCTGTTCTATCGCCTTCCTTTATATTCCCTAGAGTCTCAGCTCCTCTACAAGTTCGGTTACAGGTATCTTAGATAAACTTTAGGTGGTTGCGGCCATGTACTCTCTCTTAGTCTCCATCTCAAAGTATACAGGGTCTTTGGTGTCCAACGATTATATTATAAGACGGTCCCATTTGCTCTTCATATCGTCCGAAAGCTCTGTCTCGCCATAGTACGGTTGGAGCTCTGGTGGCTTGAGTGTCAAATCTACGGGTTCCTCGCGGTCTGCTAGGGTTAGGTCGGTGGCTATCTCCAGCGCGCTCGGTCTTAATACGCTCTTTTTTGCCATAGTGTCTCCTTTTATCTAAATTTGTAATTGGGATAATCCTTTTAATCTAATTGCCGCAGTCTCTTCTTTCAGCTGCTTAATCGCTGTCGTAGTTGCCTGCACCATTGCAGGGCTTTTAGAAGGTAGGTTAGTTGGTAGTTATAGTAGTAGACCAGCTCTCTATCTAGCTATGCGTTTAACTGTTAAACCTAGTATTATATCGCCTCTACAGGTCAGATAAGGTTGATTTTAGTTTAATATCACAGCTAGTGATCCTATAGAAGCGATCCAATAGATCAAGCAGCAATAAGGGGCTATATTATAAATAAACTAAGATAAGGAGCTAGCAAAGGGTACAGCAGGCGACCACGTACGTCGTCGGCATTGGAACAACCTTGATCCGTCTTGCTTATATTTTAGTGTGACGACGTCGTGCAGTCAGCCGAACCGTTACAGGTGGTAGAGGTTTATATCTTCTAATAAAATAGACTTTATACCTTTAGTTTCTAGTAAGCTTATTACTAATATAATATTCTCTATTTATGGGACCCCTACGACCCTAGGGTTATATATATTAATAATTTATATTAGTCCCCTGTATGTCTAGATTATTATAACTATAATATTTAGGTTAAATACCTACTATAACTATAAGGATAGGCTAATAGCCTTATTAATTATAAAGTATATGTATATAGCTGCTTTTAGTTTATATAGGAGCTAGAATCCTTAGGGGCAGTATATTAATTATATATAGGTATTATAGTACGGCTCTTATATAGCAAGGATATAGTATTTCTTTAGGTCTAGACTGTCTAGTAAGGGCCTTATAAGACAGTGGTTTATATTACCACAGTTATACTATATAATAGATAGGTAGCGGACCCTTAATAAGGGACCTTTATCTTTCCTATATTCCTTACTTCTTCTATTTCCACTTTCTCTAAAATATTTAGAACTTCTATCTCTTATATCTATGCCCTAGTTACTACTTATTTTATATAGAGCTTTTTATTTCTATATCTTATATTCCTACTAGCCCTTCTATAACTAAATCTATTATTATCTCTAGTTCTTCCCCCATTTTTATTAGTTAGCTATATACCCTTTATAGGTCGGTTATAAGTATTATATTTGCTGTATTAAGTCTAATTCTTAATTATTCTGGTCTTAAGCTTGCTATAGCTATCTATAGGAGTCTTCCTATAGGGCGTCCTCTCCCTTATATCCCCTATAACCCTTATATTTCTATTTAGTTTAGTAATATCGCGCGTTACAACTTCTGGCCCGTTAAGGCTTATAATAGCTAGCCTAGCCCCTTAGTATTAAAGGTAGAAAACGCTAGAAAGGTACCTATATCCCCCTAGCTTATTGTCTATTATTTCTATTTATATAACCTAATATATAGTTATTCCTGTAGCTATTAAGCCCTTACCTTTTATCTTCTATATTTAATATAGTCTTCTCTCTCCTACGCCTTATATATACTTTAGTAGCAGTTTATACATTTTATTTAGTCTTAATTTAAGTAGTGTCTTATATTATAGGGGCCTATATAGTAGCCATAGCATACCTATACTACGCATATAGATTAGGCATATTCCCATTATATGCAGTAATAGTATTATTTTAGGTATAGTCTATAATTATAGAGCCTTATATTATATATAAGGCTATTTATAATTATTCCTTTTTAGATAAGGGGTTTTTATATTTTTAGTGTATATATACTAATAATAAGGAAGCTATATATTTGCCTAGCGTCTCCCTAGCAAATCTCTAATAACCCTTATATCCTTTTATTATTCTTATTATATACTTAGTTTATATTTTCCTATTAAAGCTATTAAATTTAGATAATCTTAAGTCCTAGTATAAAGCATTCCGCTTATTTTACTATTTTTTATATAATTGCTATATTATCTACCTATTGTCCCTTTTTTACCCTAAGGCTTATAGGGACCACTAGAACTTTAACTAGGTAATCTTTATAAAGCACTTTTATACCAATACGTTCTCCTAGCCTATCCCCTACCCTTATAGCTTATTTATTTACCTATTAGTCCTTTAAGGTAACTCTAATATCTCCGCTCCTAAGGTATTAGACTATAATAGTATTATAGACCTCTTTATAAATCTCTATAAGGACTTTTATTTTTAATTATCCCCTAAGCCCCTCTACTTTTTTTATATTTAGTTATATTATAATTATATACCTAATTATTATTTTAAGGGGGGTAAGTTCCCTATACTATAAAAGCGCAGCTATAGCGGCCTAGGTGCGGTTCGCTAGTAAAGGGGTTTTTATTTAATTTTAATTTTACTTAACTGTTAGAGGATTTAATTAAGGGTTTACTAAAGGGGCGCCTAAGGTTTACTAGACTAGTGGAGCCATTTTACTAGCTGCGTTAGTTTATTATAGCTAATAGTTACTCCCCTATAGTTCTAGATACTAGACGCGTCTAGTAGGCTTTATATTTTATTAGATGCCTTCTTAATAAAGGTATTTCCGCTTTATAGTATGGTATTTGTAATGGAACCTTGTAGTAAGAACTATGGTGGGCTTGTTAATGGGCTGGGTATGTAGGTATAAATAATAAGTTAACAATGTAATAATAACTAGTGGAGTGGTTGCCTAACAGATTAACTTTAATTGTATTCTGAGATTTACTATAAAGAGAGAACTATCTGGGTAGGGACTGTGGTCCTTTAAATATATAACTATACGCCTAAGAAATCCCTTTGTTATATGAGGTATATAAGGTATGTAAGGTATATAATAGACCTTATAGACCTTATAGACCTTATAGAGCTTATTATGTGACTTGGCTACTATTCCTTGTTATATAGTTCTACCGGTTTTATCCTGGACTGTGCCTGTATTAACTAACTAGCTTCCGCTGACTCCTCTCTAAGTAGTTATAATATTATACTTAAAGCGTCTATAATACTATCTCCCTCCTCTTTATCTTTGTCGTTAAAGATTTTTAATATCTCTAAGTTGTTTACTAGAGGTGTGATGTCCGTTTAATTAATCTGGTTGATATCTTTACTTATTATGCCTAAAGTATCTTTTTCTTCTTTATCCTAATGGTGTGCTTGCACTGTGGCTGCTATACTGTTGCTTGGTGAAGTTATGTCTCCTTTATATTCTTGTTGCGTAAAAGAGGGTTTGTTTTATATTATAATTGTGGCTCTTTTTAGTTACTAACCTTCCTCCTATTCTAAGTGTATAAAGTTAAATGTTTAATTGTCCTATGATGTTCGTTCCATTTCTAATACTAAGTATATGCGTCCTATGACTCTTAGTAGTCTTTAAGTTCCCTTGTTAATTTCCCTTAGGGTTTTATATTTAATTTGCTGCTGCGAAGCTTAATGGTAAGCTTATAAGTGCCCTGGATAAGGTTTACTAATCTTAGGAGGCGGAGCTAGAGGTCTTTGCTGCTTAATAGTATGCTTTTAATACTTGTTTTTCTGCTTCTGCTTTGTCAGAAATTAGCAATAAGGTGCTGACTAAGCTCTGGACATATTGCGAGGTCAAGCTCTGCATGCAATCTATATAGACATTAACCGTATCTACTGCATCACGAATTAATTAATATTTATCGTCTGCGTTATCTCTATTATTAAATAGACCCTTAAGACACCTCCGCTGTAACCTTATAACCTTGTAATTCTAACAGGTTATGAGCCTGGGTAGCGACACCTCTCCTGACTTGAAAATTGACCCTGAAAATGACCCCCTCTACCTTAACCTTAATGACACCTATATACGATCACAAGGCCGGTAAAATCGTCATTTTTAATGGAGACAACTTTGCAGACTAGGAGCGCACCTGCAAGGCAGCCCTGATTATGTTAGAGGGCTGGGATTTTGTTACTGGTGCAGAGGACCTAAATTAAGTTAATTTAGCTAATGGAAGAAGAAGAAGAGGGGAAGTAAATAAGATTATCTATAATTCGATAGGAGACGACCGTTAGGAAGAGATACGTGCGATAATAAAGGCGTACAATATTCAAGGAATGTGGGAAGGAATGAAGAAGTTTAATAAAGCTAAAGACGAGGTCTATATCTCTAGACTTCGCAGAGAGTTCTATAGCACTATATTTGACCCTACAAAGATGCGAATTGTTAAGTTTATCTATATACTAAATCGATTTAAGATTAATTTAGCCTCTATACCTTAATTACTTACTAACGACAATATTAAAGAGCAACTCCTTCTAGCCCTACTAAGCGATGTTATATGGTAGAATGCGAAGACCTGGTGTCTACGAGACAAACAAGACCTTAAGAGTTATATTACCCTTCTTTAGGAGCAAGAGACTGCTCTCCCTACATAAGTACAAAATGCAGTATTTATATACGAGAGGAAAGACGAACCTAGGGGGAGAAGGGGAAACCGAGGTTGAGGTCAAATAAGGGGTAGAGGCCGTATTAGTAGATTTAATTATTCCTTATCGCGTTATCGCCATAGCTTGTTATCTCAAGTGAGCAAAGAGCTAAGACGACTAGAAAGAGACAAGTGCAGAGTATACTATTAGAAAGGTCACTACTAGAAAGACTGTCCCCTACTTAAGCAATTCTGATTCGACAATGCTAGGAAGATAGATTAAGGTGCTCCTAAGGCAGAGGAAGTAGGGAATGTAGTAATAGCTAAGGAAGAATTTAATAGTGATTTAATCTACCTTAACCCTAATCCTAAACGTGCTATGCTTACAATAACGTCTCTAGCTTGGGCTCTTGACTTAGGAGTAACTAAGCACTTTACTGGTAACCAATTAGACCTAATATACTTAAAGAGATGGAATACGCCACAATAGGTCCGTACTGCGAATAGGACCGTTGTCCCTGCTATAGGCTATAGTTAAGTTTAAATTGGTACCCTAAAGCTAAAAGATGTCTGGCTTGTACCTTTATTTAAGTTAATTAAGCTAATCTTAGTAAGAACTCTTACTTAGGAAGGCTACTTGATTATATTTAACCCAGATAATCGAGCTACTGGTAAGCATAAATTAGGTACAACATTTAAGGCCACTATAAGGAATAACCTCTATGTGCTATAAGAGCATCAGGAAGTATTTAATGCGATAGTAGAAGCACACGATTTACAACTAAACATTAGTAAAATAGATGCTAAGCTATAGCACCGCCGAACTAGATATACAAATTATAGTAACCTGTTTAAGCTATAGCACTCCTCACTAGGTATAAAGCTTAAGAAGAGAGTAGTACTAATTAGTAAGAGTATGTGCGAAGCTTGTCTAGCTGGGAAGATGTAAGAAATACTAAGTAAGAAGACGACTAAGCGTAAGAAGATACCTAGTTAAGGGCTATACCTAGATACTATAGGACGAATTAGTATATTAATTAGAGGTTATAACTACTACCTCTTAGCCCTAGACGACGCTATACGCTACACTTAGGTTATTTCTCTTAAAACCCTCTAAACTAAAGAGGTACTGCCGCATATTAAAGAGATTATTGTAAGGGTAGAGAGGTTCACTAGCAATAAAGCTATATAGATTTAAGCGGATAATGGAAAGGGGGAGTTTAGCCGCAGATTTTAAGATAAACTAATACCTTAGGGTATTAACTTTAAACCTTGTCCGCTATATAAGTACTTATATAATGGCGCAATCGAGCGCGCGATCTATACAGTTAACTATAAAACAAGGTTACTTCTATTTTAAGGAAATATACTAGTTAAACTTTGGTGCTATGTAGTTGAGCATGCTGTCTAGATTAAGAATTAAGTACCTACCTTAGCACTTCTATTTAACGACGAGTATAGTGGTGCTATTATACCCTATAAGGTATATACCTGACGAGTTTCTAACTTAAAGAATCTAGTTGTTTTTAAGTATTACGCTAATCTAATTAATACGCTTAAGAAACACCCTAGGAAGTATAATTTAAGAATGAAACCTAACTACGTTTTTATAGGGTTAAAAGGGAGTAGTTAATTTAAGATAATAAACCTATATACCCAAGCAATTAAGCTA
>Ga0307507_10004201_pt1 | contig 26056 bp, 26 predicted proteins | sample 7_EM_MG_FD_207223 | JGI IMG/M metagenome (GOLD analysis project Ga0307507, IMG submission 207223) | Populus trichocarpa ectomycorrhiza microbial communities from riparian zone in the Pacific Northwest, United States - 7_EM | ecosystem: Host-associated > Plants > Roots > Unclassified | place...
TTGATTGATGGTGAGAACGGGACTAGTTTTTCCCTAGCTGGAGCGGCTTTCTGCCTTTGGGGTTGGGGTTTTTCTTTTGCGCCGGGGGTGGGGGGTTGGATATACCATACTTGCTGGAAGAATACGTATAATTGGCACGGAACGAATTTGGATCGTCACCACACGAAAACGCAGGAATGACTTACCGCTACTCCTCTCACCCAACGAACAATCAACGAAACGAAACTAAACAGGCGGCCGGCGGGCGAGCGGGGTGGGCATCAAGCTTAACGGCGTTGTCTGGAGGTTGTATATCATTCCGAATTGACCTCAACTTTCCCCTTATTCATCCATCTGCATAATATTCCGAAAACATTTTTCTTTCTTTCTTACTTTCGGAGCGTTTAACTTGTGCCTATTCTATTTGCCCCTTTTTTTTATCGATTTCATTATAGAAGAGATGCTTCTTTGCTTGCTTTTAATCGTTTCTCTCAACTATTCCCGAGTTCTTGTTTTGTTATTTTATCTTCGGGGGGTTTTTTTTTGGCTTTATTGCATTTCATGGCGCTCTTCAGGACGTTTCGTAAATACATCTATAATAATATCATGGTGGTCTCTTTTTTGGTTTTTTATTGGGTTTTTTGGTTTTTTTTTTCCCCTTTCCACTTGCTTTACGCTCTTCAGTAGAGTATTGGTAGAGTAAATCGAATTCAAGTTGATGTCTGAACCTTTATCAATCCTACAGTATATACTTTGCGTAATGTTAAGCCCGCGTATCCATTGGCCGCAAAATCTTTCAAAGATGGAAGCCCGTTTGCGGCTAACTTAGGCAGGGCACAATACTCGTACCAGCCAGTACAGCACATTGAACAACGGCCGCTCGCTGCATCGTTGAGACGAGACGAGTCACTTACCGTACTGTATTCAAAAAAAATAAAAAAGGTTTCAGAGCTAAACTTATCAACCCAATACACATCATCAACTCAACACGGCGCAGAAAATCGTGTTGATCACAATACCGGTACGGTATTTAATTAATCCCTTGCATTACGGTCGATAGATAGATAGATAGATAGACAGACAGACATCGCCGGCCCATCTTACAGTACAGTATGAGCACGAGCAGATTAAAAGCACGCAATCACGCCTGCATGTATAGTGCGCACTTGAAAGAAAGAAAGAAAGAAAGAAAGAAACCCTGTCTGTCCCATCCATCCGTCAATCCATCGAAAAGCTGTGATCCACTGGTACTCGTACAGTACCGGAGCTGAAATCGGCAAGTATGATACGGTAATCACACAAGCCGGGTACAGGACTGGTATAATATAGGGGCGCACGGCACTGCATCAGAAACATGAGCAGTTAATCGAGCGATATAGTTGTAAATCAGAATTAGTTTAGTTAAAAGGATTCGTAACAAGGTTGCAGCAGCCAGGGCGATGAAACAAACAAAAACCGTCGCCCAAAACCGTGCGACTGATTAGATCCAAGAAGCGCGAGGCGAGGGGTTCAAAAAAACGGTTAATTTGAATAATGAGGTATATATTACCAACCACATCGATTTCATCTAGATGAGATCTACAGCCTTGTTTTCCTCTTTGTTTCCTGAAAAGTTAGTTACCGTAGGAGGCGAACGAATAAACAATTTCTTTGGCCTCGATATCCGCCGGCCCCCAAAAGAGAATAGAGTTTGTCGTACCTAATTAACCCGCCGCCGCCGCCGCCGCCGCCGCCGCTGCCGTCTCCCCACTTCCATTACCGGTATACGAACAACAATCATAACTCACCTCACCACGGATAGCATACATAACAATCAACTTATCGAAAAGTTGGTGTCAAAAGTGACGCGAATGCCATATTATACATCTACCTCCTCCGAGCACTCAAGCCCAACGTGAATATCTCCCACCTCCCACCTCTTCCGTCCTACCTACTGTACTGGTACTGTACTCGTACGAGTACTTCCCTCAACCGTTGGCATCGACGTGGCAGCCGCACTAACGTCGACTCTTGGCACAGATCGAGGACCACCGATCACGTGGGATGCGGAGTCTAGAACCCATAGATTTCGCCGCCGCAGCACGCTCGAGATCTAGATTTTCGATGGATTCGGATGAACTTTCGATTGGGGCGTTGCGCTTTTTGTTACCGATGATGCGCGCTATATATAGAAGAAACATTGCTGATCTTCATACCATGCCTGGACAAGGTGTGCTGAAATACCCAAGTAATATATCATGCCTCACATCCGCTTCCTAACACCAAGGCGCTGCATGTTGGTAAATATTCAGATGCTTTCTGCGAGGGACAGGGAATATCTATCGGTACAGTACATGTTTCCCAAAGCTGTTGCCTTCTAACGAGTGCTTCATAATGATGCACTCGGTGTCAGAGATCGGGCAGAATAGCACCCGATGCAAACCTTTATCAAAGAATAATATCATACTAGATTCCCATTTCCATTAGTACCGGTATATATTAGCATTTGCCATATTATGGGTAAATAAGCACTCGCTCTAGGGGGGGAAGAAGCCGTAACCTAAGGATAGATAAGTAGGGCAATAGCCCTTGAGGCCGTCGGTTTTGTCACCCAGCCATATTTAAAACACATTCAGCCCCCAACCATGGGAAGGGTAAGTATGGAAAATGTCTCAAGGTAACGGCAGCCGGCGGCCCACCCGAATTACCTTCATAAGGCTATCCTCATAGAGAGATACCAGGGGGTGGGCGGCGGTATGGTGCGCAGAAGTTTTAGCGAGTGACAAGATCATCTTGAACTCTTTAACGGATAATGATAGGAACCTGGCTTCCAGGGATAAACATCGGCTATACAGAAGATAGCGGCTAGCAGCATCTCCCAGAGAGTAAGAATAAAAAGGTTTGACCTACATGACAACCAGGTCACTGGGACCTTACAGGTGAAGGTCATATTGTAGGTATCCGTAGCGGAATTCGTGGTTCGCCCCCTTTATGTTTCTTATCAAGATTCAAAAGCGGCACATATAACAGAAGCTATAAGTAAGAGAAGAGGACAACAAAGAAACTGGCTGAAGAGGGAGGCATAGCGGAGAAAGGTGTTATCAGTAGAAGAAGCGAGAGAAGGTAGAAGGGAGAAGGAGAAGTTAGCAAGTAGAAGGTATAATAACTTCGCTGGAAGGGAGGGGACAAACCCATAAGATAAACACCACCGGCATTGGGAGGAGTACGTGTTTAGCGCCCCAAGCTGATAGCGGTGACAGCGACCACAAGAGCGACAAATATACCACACCTCATTAACGGGCAGTAAAATATCATTCACTGCAATAAAATGGAATAACCAAGAACGACAGGGGCTCTGCAGTGGGTCAAGTTCAGGGAGAAAGACCTCAACGGAGCACAGATGCACTGAAGACGGGAATCGCTCGAAGGAAACCCTGGTCCAAACGTGTTCTAGAAGGTGGATCAAAGGAGGAGGCTGGGTGCAATACTTCCTCAGACTCCCACCATCAAATATTATGACAATAGAATGCCCCCAATTAATCCTTACCACCACCATACATAGCTTCACAATCCACTATCCGAGATTAGCATATATCATGAATTATACCAGACTATCATACCTGATCCACACCCCACGAACATAAACTAGAGAAGCGTTGAATGCGAATGCTACAAAAAGGCAGCTCCCCGGGCATACTCTGTAACCTTTTCTCTTTGTTTTTTTTTGCTTACAACATCTAGCCCGTCAAGGATTACAGCTCCAAACATTTCCTAATGCACGTTCGTAGCTAAGCTATGAGAGCAGTACGAGGATATTCTGTTTATTCTAAATTTTGATTCTCGGGGATGATAAATCTTTCACCCCCCCCCATATCTTGTACGATTTGCTCGAAAGCGTTTCGGTGCTTGTCCCTAGCAGTGATCTAGCTTGCTGTAAATCTTTTGGTGGAGTTTTTTTTAAAAAAAGGTGGGGAGTACTGCATTTACTAGAGGTAGTAGGCTAAGATGGGCTAAGATGGGCCAGCAAATATTAAGCATTAGAAGCGCGAAACAAGCATACGGATCAAGACATAGGTGCTAGTTTACGAGAAGCTAGAGGCCTATATCTCTTTCACAGCGCTGTAATAGTAGTAGCTCTAAATCGCTTGACTATGACTCCGCCTCTGGGCGCCGGAATGTAAATTGATCTATCAATGCTCTACACGCTGGCAAAATATATTACCGAGTGACGTGTCATGATTCATCTTTGCCAGATCGATGCAAAAGGTTTAGTATAGAAATACATTGCAGAGAATTTCTGCCAGATATCAAATAGAAAAGGGGATAGCACCGATGCTCCTTGAACATCCGTTAAACATTCCCAAAGCGAATACAAAAAGAAATTGGATTTATTCCGACCAAATAAACCAATCTACTGATCCAACCACCCCTCGTTCAAGATAGCCTCAGTAAAGTAGGTAAGGATAATGGTAGCACCAGCCCTCAAGATTCCGTCTAAGCTTTCCAAAGCCATAGCCTTGAGGTCGAAAACACCCTGAGTGGCACCGGCGTGTATCATGGCGAATTCGCCGCTAACCTGATAGGCGGAGATGGGAACGTTCTTGGCTAGCTCAGCCGCATCCGCAATAATATCGAGATAAGCGTTTGCGGGCTTCACCATAATGGAGTCTGCACCTTCCGCGAGGTCACGGATAATTGCACGACGGGCAAGGCCACGGCCAGTATGAGGGAGTTGGTAGCACCTGCGATCACCAAAGGACGGAGCAGATCCAGCAGCTAAAGATACCAAAAACGTTACAGCACAGGGAGTAGAATAGCATGTGATGGCTACACTTACCCTCACGGAAAGGACCATAGAGAGATCCGGAAAACTTAGCAGCGTAGCTCATGACCATGATCTTGTGGGAAACCCCAGCTGCGATCAATCCCTCCTTTATAGCCTTGATGCGGCCATCGTTCATATCACTAGGGGCAACACAATCTGCACCAGCAAGGGCATAATCGACCGCAACTGCCGAGATCCGTTTGACTGATGCCTGCTGGTTTAGGGTTCCGTCCTCGTTCAAGATGCCGCAATGGCCATGGGAGGTGTATTCGCACAAACAAACATCTGTCATAACGAACAACCCTGGGAAAGCATTTTTAAGAACTCTAATAGCAAGGATAACAGGGCCGTTGGGATCGGACGCCTTAGATCCTGAGGGATCTTTGGCACTAGTAGCAAGAGGAACCCCAAACAAGATGACTGAGGCAAGCCCTTTGGCAATAAGTGGAGTAAGAAATGGAACAAGTTTATTTATTCCACGGCTGAATTTTTTTCGTAAGATTAGTGACGCTAGAGCAATGAGGTAAGAAGGGTAGATACCGCTTCTGGCCAGGAAAGCCCGAAATTGGTGTTTCTTCGTCCTCGTTATCAGTGATGAAGATAGGGTAAACAAGCATCGACTATATTATGAGAGGGATATCAACATAAACTGTATTAGTCCCCATAAAACTAAGGACTAAGAAATAGCGAATTGCTGTCTAAATCGAGAATTCTCACCTTAGTTAATTGTGCTTTTGCCTGCCACTTGCGGGTAAGCGGATGATGGTACCCGCCTTGGAGAATTGAAGAGATATCAGTCATGACTGGCGGTTGGAGGCTGGTTAAGGGTTTTATTTGTCCTGGAGTTCTTGAAGAATTTGTTGGGAGTTTTGAAGGAGAAGACCACAACTCGGGAATTTAGGGAGGAGCTTGATGCGCCAAGGTTATGTGGGACCGGAAGGGTAGGGTAGATGTCCGGCAAGAAGCTACAAGCACCCCTCAAATAGTACTTGAGCACAAGGATCATGAATTTGTATGGCAGATTGTCTATGCACACCCGAGCGCCCATACTAAATTCAGACATAAATGTTCAGGTATTTCTTGAGGGGTACCTGTATGAAAGAGTTATTTGAGGTTAACCAGCCAAATATATATCATACCTGTCCGCTCCGGTTAATAGCTTCCTACCCTCGTATCATACTCGTGCTATACGGTATTGACAGGATTAGGCCTTGTATCAGTTAATGAGATCCCGCACCCCCGGAGGGCCCAGGCCAAAGCACTTCCCGGAACCCTTCTCAGAAGCTTTCGCCCCGGAACCCGGGGGCTAGGGGGCCTACCGGAGATAGCGAGTTACAGATAATTTACTGCACTTTAGGACGGGACTTTAGGACGGGTATTAGAAGTGCTGACGAGGCTAGGATGGTCAAAATGGAGGAATGGCCGCCTTAATTTCATTAAAAGTGTCACTGTTATCATAGAGCCAAATACATTTCTCTAGAAAGTCAGCAGTATGCAACACCGAGTCTGCAGTGCGGTACTTCCATGGAGGAGCTGGTAAAAGACCCAGCAAGAAGTTATGGAACAGTTATTTGGGGTTAATCAGTAAAATATAGCCCGGCTAGTGGGTCACTACTCTTGTAACAACTATTATACTGTGCACTTGTACTGCAGTACTCACTTTACCGATATCGTCTGAGCTTATTCTAACTAAGACAGAATTCATCACTTTATTTAGCATTCCATCTCTATATCACCATGACAGCAGTGCACTTTATTTGGATGTACTCACTCAGTCATCGGAAAAAAAGAAGAGAACAGAAAAAACAACCACTTTTAATACCGGGGAACACCATCGCCATCACTAATTGCAAAAAGAACGAGAAACCGTGGGCAATGCCTATCCAAGCAATTATGCAGCCCTCCCGTCAACCTCCTGTAAATCCGCAACTCCAAGGGCCCTTCCTAGTTTGAACTTCTTCATCCCGCTCTTCTTTTTCTTTTTCTCGCCTCCTTTAGGGACGTCTCCGTCAATACCCACGTCCTCAGCCTTCTCCTCGCCCTCGTTCTCACTCTCGCTCTCAGCCTCTTCCAAAAAGGTCAAATCCTTCTTCATAGAATATGCGTTCTCTCCATCGGCGTAATATCTGTCCTCCACCTTGTCAACTTCAAATTGTAATGTGTCGCGGTAGAGGTGCAGTGCAGCTTTGTTCGAGACACGGACGTGCAGGGAAACGTATTTTGCGCCGAACGCTTCAACCATGGCTTTCTCTGTTCACCATAAGGTGAAATTAGCTGATTGGGCAACGGAAATATGGGATATGGTATTGTACGTACGGCTCTGGCGCATCAATTTTTCCGCAAGGCCTAATCGGCGATGTGTCCTCATCACACTAAGGGAGGTAATATGGCCATGCTGAACTCCGTCGGCAGGTTCTTCCTCCATCTTTGCAAGGACATATCCGACAATCTTTGGAGGCTCGCTGGGCGAGCCGGAGGAGCGGGAGAGATCAACAGCAACGTAGGAAAGTTGTGGCCAAGATAAGGCGTGATAGAGGTAGTACTTGCAAAAGTAGTTTTCTGGGAGGTTCGTGATGTTCGCTAATTGTACATGGGGAATATCTGAGGGTTGGAGAACTCTGATATCCATGCTGTCTGGCTTCGTGCTTGGAAGCTTTAGCTAGGGAAAATTGGTGATGCCAGATATTTGTTGGGGGTCCTTAATTCTGGAGGTCCACGCGGGGCGACGAGGGGCTGTTTTTCGTCTGCAATCGCGCTGTGGGTTTTCATTTTTTTGTATCATAGCCTCAAGTTTTGCAGTGTGGCTTGGCGTCCATGCCTGCTTGTACTGTACTGGATCAATCAACATTGTCGATTTTCTTTGAGGCTTCCGCTTCCCTCCTAATTTTGAACAAGTTAAGTCATTGTATACCACCATAGAATATTTGAGAAACGTAGAGCAATGGTATAATAATAATAATAATATTATTATTATTATTATAAAAACTCTTTTTAATATCTCGCAACATTGGGGCAACCCACTCACTCACTGTACTAGCATTAGAAGATTCCAAAACTATTATACTGTATGTATAATACCAAGCTATTATTCAGTAATTTCAATAACTTAAGCCTTGAAGGTTCACAATTGGCCATCCTGGCATGTGACTGATTGGGTCGGAAACATCTATACAAAGCTGCACGTTCTAGCCATCTCATAAAACGCCCAAAATGGTATCCAGTGACACGGGTACTATTGGAGCAATTATCATACAGTAGATGTGAGGCTCCTTGGGGCACCCTAGAGGCTGCCCTAACCTATGAGATGTCCATGGATAGTGCAGAAGCCATTTGGGAAGGAAAAAGGAAAAACCCCAATCAAATGGACTACCATATAGCGTCACAGAGGGTTACTTCATTTTCTTCCTCCTCGAACATCGCTATCAAGGCGAATATTGCATCCTGGATAGTCTAAGTCGGAGGTTTCATCGTTGTCAAACTTTGTTTTGGGGGTTCTTAGTCATCGGGGGAAATCCTTGGCGGTAACATCACCCTTGCACGCCGCGAGTAGACGCCCGCTCCCTTTACTTGTTTCTCGACTCCTCGCCCACACGCTTACTTCAACCGACCGACCATCACATCTCCTCTCCCCTAAAATTTACCTTGCTGTCAACCTCAAGAGCCCGCACAGGCTCCTCGCGCCACTCATCACCCTACTCGATCATCTTGTACTAGTACTGGCACTGAGTTGCAAACCCACAAAGCAATAATTTTCCTACGGCAACCCCCTCAGTTGATCTGTTTGTTTTCCCGGGACACCGTCCCACAAACAAAGACAACGCTTTCGCCATGGACTCCGGATCTCCATCGCGAAAGCACCCTCGCTCGGACGCTTTCGCATCTGCAGCAGCCTCTCTTGCACCTCCAAACAAACGCCGACGCACAACAGTTCTCTGCAATCCGGTTCCTCAAAACCTTCTGAATGGGGTTAGTCCATATGCGAAGTACAATCGAAATGCTGGTTCACAAACACCTGCGGGCACTTCCTCGGCCTCCGGTCTGACATCGGCAAAACAATCAGATACACACAGCATAACAAGTAGTACGGGTAGGTCTAGGCTCGCTGAACAAGTCCGAAGCTTTGCACCGAAACCTCTTATGTCCCCTTTTGCTGCGCGTGCTGCGTTGAAAAATAAGAGCTCCGGTGCATCAACTCTCCGCCATACTACATCGGCCGCCGGTCCTAGTGGCAGGGCCTCTAATGGGAGTTATAGTCGTCCGTCTTCTAGGGCTGGCTCGGTTGTGTCTGCAATGTCACCTCCTGCCCCGAGGTCCATGTCAGTGACCGGAGGTGGATTGTTTACGCCTGCCAAACCCGTTGCTACGCCCACTAGGAGAATTCACCATCCTGACTTCTCTTTCGATAACAAACCACCACCATCCTCTTTCCGGTTTACAGCCAATGATTCACGTGCGAATACACCCACTGGGCAATCGTCCGGGATCGCTTCTCGTGCACATACTCCAGTTCGTCGTGAGCCGACCAGAGGTTCGCCTAGTGTGTCTTTCTCCTCCAGAGCATCTCCAGCCGCTCATAGGGCATCGCCGACGGAAAACAAGGCTCGTGCCGATAGCATTCTTGGATTTTTTAGTAGTAGCCTCGATAAAGCGAGGCAGGCGCTGGCGGGAAATAGGGCTGATCGCTTAGAAGAGAAGAGACAGAAGGAAAAGGAAGCTATTAGGAAACAAATGGAAGAAGATGAAAGGATCAGAAGGGCGGAGATATTTGAGCGAGAACTAGAGAGAGAAGAAAAGGAGATGCGGGAAGAAATGGAGAGAATTGAGGAGCGGAAAAGGATGAAAGAACAGGAAGAGATCGAAAAGAGGCAAGAAAAGGAAGAGAGAGCTGCCGAGGCACAGTTTATTTCTTCTGTCAAGCATAGAAGTCAGGAGGTTCAGTTGGGCTTTGGCGGAGCCAATGGAGGCCCTTCTTTTGTTACGGAAGATACAATTCCCGATACAATTTATACTGACCATAACACTCAAGGAAGCCATTACGGCGTAGCCTCTACCTTTCGAGATGGCCACCCTGCTCACGATTCATCACAAGAGTTGCTCTCCCATCCCGGTTGGCCGTTGGGCGTTACTATCGACGACGGTTCAGATAAAATGCCTCAATCTCCTCAATTGCAACGGGGCCTGGCCTTACGTATGGAGCGAGGGAATGACCGCGAAGAGGATAGCACATGGGAGCCTGAGGTTAAAATTCCCCAACAGCTTCAGGACAATGTTATATCGTTGGATTCCGACGATGATGATGACAGTAATCGTAATTCGGAACAAGAAACTCTACGGCAAGCCCCCTATGACTTCCCTGCATGAGAGTTTTTTTTGCTGACACTTGGAATAGGAAGCCCTCATTTTTATTTTCCCGCGTGGCTACTCGAAAAGATGCTCTAGCTGATGATGGCTCATCTCAAGAGCCTGACGGAGGGGAGTATTATGAGAATGAGGAGTATGAGGAGGAAGATGATTCAAGAGATTATGAAGAGGGAGAAGAAGGAGAATATGAAGAAGAATTTGAAGAGGATGTAGAAGCTGAGGAGGAGTATGAAGAGGGGGAAGAGGTTTCTATTATGCCGAGGACGTATGCGATAGAAGATGATGAGATCGAAGAAGTCGTTGACGAGTTTGGCTCTGAGCCAGCCGAAGACTCCGAGAGGTTGGGCCGGGTTGAAACTGGGGGGTGCCGGGCGGAGGAACTTGAAGCCGGTGTACAGACAGATGTTGAGGATGCAGAAGCTGAGGAGGAGTATGAAGAGGGGGAAGAGGTTTCTACTATGCCGAGGACGTATGCGATAGAAGATGATGAGATCGAAGAAGTCGTTGACGAATTTGGCTCTGAACCAGCCGAAGACTCCGAGAGGTTGAGCGAAGCAGAAATGGATCAATATGGTGCTAAAGCTGAAGGGGAATATGAAGAGGAGGAGACTGAAAAGGACGATACCGATACTGAGAGAATTATTGGGTGGAAAATTCCTATGGCCAGCAAAGATGAAGATCCTGATCGCAGCCTCGGTTCAACCGTCTTGCTTCCGAGCCAGCCGACGTCCTTTGCCAACAAGAGGCCAGCCTCGCCTGACAATCTCCCCTCTGACCCAGAAAGGACTCCAGTGCCCGAGGATCGTTCTCGTTTATCTGAGCTTCTCCGGGGGCCAATGGCTGTAGACGAAGAACCGAAAGAGCGGGGAGAGCCACTAGATGCAGTAGAGGGCGCACGGTCGAATAGCGAAGTAAAAGGGTCTGAGGTGACGGAAGAGTTGGACGAGTTACCCGAGGCTTCGGATTTAGTCATCATAGAGGATGGTGAAGATGAGGAATCTGGAGATGACCGTTCTACCCTCTACCCGATGTTACCTGATTCTGTCTATGATCGAAGCTCGATAGCGAGGGATTTTGCACGCGAAGCTACAGTCGAGACAGTAGAATGGGATGGCGACACAGATGCACTTTCCGAGGGTGTTCGCATTGCACTTGAAGGGGTGGAAGGCTCTAGCGAATCTGGTGGGGAGCCCTTGCAGTCAGAAGATCCTGTAGAGTCAAATGAGGAAGTCGAACTGGCAGAAGATTTGGATGAGGTGGAGGAGGTTGTAGTCAGAGCTGAATTAGACTCAGAAGATTCGGATCGGGAGGACCAGTCAGCGGAGGAATCAGCTGAGGAGGGTGAGCCAGGGCCAATAGAAGAGAGGGTGGAAGTCGTGGAACAAACAGAGGAGGCTAATTTGCATGAAGGTGTGAAGTCAGCTATATTGGGGATAGATCTCGCCGGCCGGGTTGAAACTGAAGAGTGCCAGGCGGAGGAACTTGAAGCCGGTGTACAGGCAGACGTTGAGGATGCGATTGACTCGGAGGTCGATATTCCGGACAACATCTCGGAGGAGCCGGTTGCGTTGGTCGGTTTAGGGCACCAATACAACGATGATGCAAATTCCGCCCAAGAACCGGAGGAGAAACAACAGAACCAAACACCTGGAATTGAGGTTATTGTTGAAATCGATCACGCACGGCAAATCACGCCGGTCTCGGAAAATACGGCTACACCCCCTCCACAATCAGGGGTAACCCCGGCCAAACGCCAGAAGGCCGATGCAAAGCTGGATTACCGGCCTCCTGGCTCCCCACTCTCTGACGATAGTCTAGTGCAGCAGGGGTTAGGTTCAGTCGGCGATGATATTCAGAGCGAGAATGCAGGTGAAGCTCCCGCACCCGCCAAGAAGCGAATCAGAAAGCGTCGCTCAAAGAGAAGGCGCAAGTCTGGAATTGACCCGCTCTATGTTCCATCACCACAGGAGCTTGAACAGGACGCGGAAGAGGAAACTGACTCCGACATGGACCAACCAGCAGCCAAACGCCAAAAATCCAAGGCAAAATCAACTACTACAACTCCAGCCAAACCTTTCAAGCTGGGTGAACAACTAGAATCGGATCTGAAGGCCGTAGAGGCCGTGGCTGCAGTAGAAGTGGCAAGCGCTAGAGAAAAACGCGAGGAGAAATTCAAGCAAGGAGACGGAAGCGTTGTTCCAATGCTCGCATCTGAAGAAGCCGGCATTCCTCCAGGAATAGAGTTGAGAGATGGAAAAGTCGTCCAACCCCCCCCCTTGATTGTCACCTCCCCTAAGCGGACTAGACGTGGCCAATCAGCAGAACCGGAGGTGTTCAGCAGGGAGAATTCCGAAGAGCCCGAGGTGAGAGCACTTCGGAATCGAAATGTCGTAGTGAGCCGCCGTCGATCAGTATCCGTCGAACCTTCCGCCGGCGAAAGTGACACCGGCAGGGCTCCCAAGCGGACCAAGCGAGGCCACTCCACCCAACCAGCAGCACCCAGCAGAGACAACTCAGAGGAACCGGAGGTCCGGGCGCTCCGGAATCGGACCGTCATCGTCAATCGGGGTCGGTCCGCTTCAGTCGAGTTGTCGGCGAGCGAAACAGATACGGCCGGGGGTGGATCTAGACGCAAAACTCGGTCTGCAAAGACGGCTGTTCCAGAGGCACCAAGCACACCTAAAAAAAAGGGCAAGAAGGCTATGGAACTGCCCCTGAGTAGTATCAAGGAGGCGGTTGCCGAAAACTCTCCAAAGAAAAGCACCAGAGCTACTCGGAAGAAGTAGCCTTTTTTCATTTTCATTTTCTCTTTTTCCATAGCTTATTCTCAGTCTTAATATCCTGATAAACCCCTCTTTTATGGTCTATTCCAGCGTCGTAAGGCCCCGAGCCGCCAGAATTGGTAAGTCTTTGCGGTTTGACTGGCCTGGATTTTGTGGTGCCTATCTCCTGTACTCGCAATGTCAGAATCTTGGGACGCTGGAACAGACCGTGCCCGTTTTGGGGTTTCTTGCTTCACTAAAGTTTCTTGTATTATAAATTTTCGAGACATTTTCCTTTTCGTTCGGTTGCTAGGGATACTACTTGTATTTATTTTTTCATTTTCCCCTTACCCTTTTCAAAGCCCTTTAATCCTATCCCTTGCTACTGCTATGTCTACGATAGTCGTCGGCCGCTTACTCTTATCTGTTTCTTGGCGTTCTTGTTAATCATGTTGTGCTTGGGCGGTTGTTCTATTCCCTTTTTTTCCTTCTATTTTCTCCTTTCCTTTATACTTTACCATCCGGCGATTCTCTATCATTTGTCCTATCATATTACCTATTTGGTGTTGGCTACACAGGATGCGCATGGGGGGTTTTTTCTTTTCTTTCACAAATCATAAGTATTTGTTTGAGGGCATGATTGATACCTTGAGTGATTGATTGATAGATTGATTGACTCTCATGCTATCATAGTTATAAAAAAAAAAAGCTTGCTTAGTGCTTATACTCTCTACGATATCGTATCAACCAACTTCTTCCTGTCAAGTGATAACTCAAGTGTCATTCAGTATGATGAAGCTCAGCCATTACCAACTTCGTTTTGCACGGCCGTTGATTTAAGCTTCAAATCCCCAAACATCGTTGCATCGCGGTAGCGATTTTGGGCAAAGCAGTTGAAGGGCTGAGATACCGTAATATCAAGGGTAGGCATCATAGTGTCCCGCAAAGCCAGCGTGTCCAGTCAGCCATGAAGCTCGCAAATGCTTAAGCAAGGAGGGATAATTTCCCCCGCTAAGAGGCAAGTATCTACTGCTCATGCAAAGTTTCATGCCACATCTATCATACAGAGATATAAAAGAAACCCTCCCCCTCTCCCCCTCCACTAGTCTACATACCCACCGTGAAAACCATTCACCCAAACCACAAAACACCAACACCACGGAATTCCAAAACCCTCGGCGCGCCAGCGGAATCCCAAGTGCGCGAGGCATTCACACACATCTACATGCTGCGGCCAAACCAGAACCTAAACCTGGACAAACAGACAGCACGAAGGATGGCGCTCTGCCTAGCAGTAAGCCTAACCAGGACCACCTCCCCCTACCTCTCCATTCTCGCTAGAGGAGTAGCAGGCAGGGCGATAGGTTCGAAATAGACTGCCTCTCCGCGGCAGGGCACTGCTTCAACATATCAACGTCCATCCAGGAACCGCGAAGCGCCCGGCGCCATCGCGCGGAACTTCGCGATGGGAGGATAAGTGCGGGGTGGTTCCATGATGCGCATCTCGCCGATTGGCCTCGCATGCTTCCGCGACGAGAACGTTGCAAGGTGCTGTGCACTTTGCACACTCTCCTCGTGCGCGGAATATTACGATGGACCGAAGCGCGAGATCAGGAGAAGAGTGGAGCACACTTGCTCCAGTTTATTAAGGGGTTTTCATACGCGAACGGCAAGTTGCGGAAAGCCCTTGCCAACGAGGTGTTTGTCGATAGTCGAAGTCCCACGAGGGGGTCCCCTCGCCCGGGCACGCGCTACACACACTCGAGTACATACATTCGAGGTGCTGTGGGTTTCCTTTACCACCGCGGGGTTCGAGGGCGGGGTAGCCCCGCCGGCTAATCTGGGTGACGATGCGGATATTATTGCTGCGGCCTACGGCGGGTTGGCCGGGGCTTGGTATGCCCATGCGGGGCTTTCGAGGGACTTTTACCTACGCCCGGGGCATTAGAGTAAGAGTGATAGAATAGAGGACGGGGTTGGTCAAGCCCGAGGTTTCCGGAGGTGATTGGGGATTTGCTGAGTTGACAGATCAAAATTAAATTTTTGCGATTGTTAGTCGGTGGGGATGATAGTGGTAGTTAAGGGAATTGGTTGGCTGGCGTTGAAGCAATGGGAGGGAGTGGCACTGTATGATTGGTGACAATAATAATTGGAGGTTTCCCTTGATAGTATAACCACGGCGGAGATAGGCTCAAAGAATGGAATAATAATTAATCCCCGCTTCCCTCTGGCCCCAAAAGAGCGCGAGATATATTGACATTGATTCAACAGACGTTAGCCCTAAAATATATTTACAGTTCCTAGGCAAAAAGTATTCGGAATTTGCTTAGTCAGATGTCACATTTTCGCGAACACTTTTGCCCAGGGACTGTAAAAATCAGAAAAAGTACTCGAGTACACAAGTCTTTTCAAACGTTCAGCGATGCCGCCATGCCAAGAGCCAAATCTATCTAGGTTAATCCTTCTAAAGCTTCTCGAACCAACCAATAACCTACCGATTGGGTCTGGCTATTTTCGTGTGCCAGTCTGAAACCAAATAACTTGTTGACCTGAAGGGCGAACTATGTCATAGCAACCCGTCTGAGACATGGGATAACTACCCCCTCCCCCGGGCAAGGCTCTGGTTTTTGCTCAGCCATCACGTACGAATAATCATCTCCAAGGCTAAGGAGGAAAGAATAAAGAGGATAAGAGAAACATCAAAAACTAATCGAGGATCCCTGATTAAAACCAATACTTATATTGCGCCTTAGTCTGCATCTCCGCCGCACGGGACAACCAATAATAAGGAAGACGCGCCAAGGCTGGAGGAGGAGGAATGGTTCCTACTCTGAACAAACACTGCAGCGGTGACCTCAATCTAATTGAATGATAACAAAGTTAACATCTGGAGGAGAGAAATCGCTCAGACATGTAACACCAACCTTCTGCGACCTTTTTTAAGGCTTTGTCCACTATCCCTTGGAGATGTATAATTTCATTATGTGCTCAAGATCTGTTTCCGCGTTCATAGCGATCCCCATAGCATCTCCATAACTTTTTTGCAGAACCCTTATCTTTCTAGCAGAGTCTTTGCGGATTTGCTGGAGTTTGTTGATTTTACCCTTAAGATGTTTCAGATTCATCTCGTCGTTTCTGGGCTGTGATGTCTAGATGTCAGCCCTCTACTCAGATAGTTTTTAATACAGGAACTCAACACGTACATATTCCGAGTACCCAGTGCCCTCGTCTTCTATAGAGGAGTCACTTGCGCCTTTTCTGCCCATACCGGAGCCTTCATCCTCACTAGATGTTTGAGAAGATGCTAACCTAAACGAAGATGCCGGCTGGGACGAAGGCGGATCAGGTAGAGTTAGTGCTGCCGGCGAGTCTAGATCTCGTGAGAAGCAGCCAGGGATGTAGGCTTTCTCCGGAATCCTGGGAAGTTCCAGTTCCAAATCCGGTACTTGAGTAGACTTTTGGTTTTTCCTGAGAGGCTCCATCCCGCCTAGGTCCATGACCACCACCAGCGGGGTCTCCCTCACTCAAGCGGTGAAAGATTTGGCTTTCGTGGGAATATATGTAGGCACTCGACACCCAATGATAGATGAAGGTTGATAAGTGGTGAGCCGCGGATCCCAGATGAGAAATGCCGGTTCGTTGACTGCCTTTGTAGTTGGACACAACATATCATACCTTTTTCCCCCTCACCTTGGCGGCCAGAGTACGTTAGTATTACCGTATGAACGTATATTATAAGCTGATATGACGACAGCATTAGGCAAGCAGTCCTCAATTACCTTGCTTCGTTCCGACCAGTCGTACCAAGCCCAAGACAATCTCCACAGGAACCATCGTCTTTTCATATCCTCAAGCAAAGTGTAAAATTCTGCTTCAGGTGTGCTCGTAGACGCAATACTGAGCTGATCATCGGCACCCAGAAATCTACGTTCCATATCTCAGCAAGTGAGCGGATGCCACTTTTCGAACCTACCCTTGCAGACTATCTTGGAAGAGTAGCCTTTCCATGAGCCACCAGTAGCATCACTGGTGGCACCGAGGACCCAGAGCAAAGAATCTGTCAATAGGTGCATGAAACACTAAGGAGCCTCCTGCTTACTGACTTGGAGGCTTAGCCTGAAGGCTGGTCACTAGAGTGGTGGAGTTGCATCGAGATAACTCCTGGATGCTGCACCCTCTGCACTGATGGAACGACGGACCAGCATGCAACGTAGCGAGGATAAACCACTGCCCATCCCAGACTTACTAATACTGATGGACCTGCTGCACCCCGCGATCTACTCGAGCACGATTTATTATACGCCCTTTATCGCCTGCGTACCCTTGGGCCTCGATAGCAACGCCTTCGCCTTGGGAAGGCGGACATGGTAGCTGTGCCATCAGTGCAATCTTGTGCACCACAAGCTAAACTCCTTACCAAAACTCCCGTGTCGCCAACATTCTGCACAGGACAACTGTCTGTTTAAACATGCGTCAAACTCTCAGCCGCTCCGTTACTGCTGACACTTGGGGCGTTTGCCTTGCTATTCTGTCTACTGATTTGCAGAGCCTCCTCCCAAGCGCCTCAATGTGGCACTGAGTGCCTGACGTTGTAGCTTTGATCCTCTCAAAAGGAGAAGAAAAAAAACACCGCGGCATATGTTTTTTCTTTTCTTTTTCTTTTGGACTTCCACGCACCACAAATCCCGCAAGCGAGATAAAGAGCTAGAAACCGCAAATATTTGACCTTACCTTTCCATGAGCCTTAGCCCAAACGCCAACTAACGTATTTGGGATCAACTCCGTACCGAGCAGTGAGAGGGTGCAAGCATAAAATCCGTAGAAAAAGAACGCGAGCTACCGTAAGCTAGTAGAGCTAACTTCTCCCAAAGGCTCAAGGGCCGCTAGGGGGGATCGGAGTGGACTGCACAGTCCGCTCAGGAAAAGGATCGATGGAGGAGCAAACTAAATAGCAGAGGGGACAAGAGACAAGACGTGTTCTGTCGGGTGCGAGAAAGATTTCCCCTGAGAATGTTGGACAACACGCCGACGCTGCCGGTCAGTCACTGTTTGAACTCAGGGCACTTGGGCTGCACGCGCATCCAATGAGGTCGGTAGATGCGGTATTGCGGGGAAAGGAGGGAAAAAAAAACACTTCGTTGAAGTACTGTAGTTCGTAGCGGGCCTCGCCTTTGAGCTGAGAGATGCAATTATAATAAAGCCAAATGACGCTTGCTAAATTCTCAACAGTGGAGGTGTCGGGACATAAACGGTGGTTGAACAGAGACGATGGGTGTGTCAAATTCCCTGCGCAGGTAGTTGTTAAGGCTCTTAAGGGATGCAGCAACAGGCAAACGCCTATTTATTTTGAGTGATTAGCCGTAGACTGGATGTTGGTGTGTGAACAGCGCCTACCAACCACGCCGTCAGAGAATGGAACTTGGGTGCACTCTCACTCTTTCAACCCTCCCAAATCATGGGAGTTCTTCTAGGGGTATGGTCAGAGGCAGCCGCCCGCCTGCCGGTACAGTACGAGTGTTGGATAACATGAGAACCCCCTCACTCTTTCTTCGCTTAGTCACCTAAGGGACCTACTCCCTTTGCCCTTTCTGCTCTGTAACTGCCTCGCCGCGTTCCCTCATCCACCAACATCCCCAGTGCCTCCTTCACTTTCCGTTCCTTTCCTTAGGGCTAGACGCCTGTTCGATTTACCTGTATCGACTACAGCAGTCACTATCTTTGGCATCATTTCGACCTAAAGCTTTTGTACCCAACCTCATAACCTCGCTATTTTACAAATGTGTCTTTCCCTTCAGGAATTGACATCAAAGTGGTTCGCAACCCTACTTCTACTCAAAAATTCTCTTTAGGACCACTTAGTCCCCCTCGTTTCTACCGAATTTGTGCTCAAGGCCAACTTACCCACCCGCACCAACGGGCCCACTGCATTGCCTTCCAAGGGAGGCAGTGGTCCTACTAGGGAGGGTATGGCAGGGAGAGGTAGGAGCAGGTCTACTGAGCATGGTCCAAATCACGCGGCACCTGAGGAATTTCGCTCCAAGGCAAGTGCTTCTTTGTTTCTCTAATTTAATTTTTTCTTCTTCTATTTGCCCCCGCTTTCCTCACCTTTCATTATTTTTTCTTTTTTTCTTTTTGTCTATGTGTCTTTGTCCTTGTCTATCCTCTTTTGTGTGACGGATCGTCATTGGACAGGACCATGTCCTCCTCTCCAAAAGGTATGAGAAGCGAGAGTAGTAGAGGACACCGAAAACCAAGAGCCCTTGCTGCAAATGATGATCACCTGGTAAAAGGTCCGACTGCCTCCATGTCGTTGTCATGGGTAGCTTCACCTCATCCAGCGACTCCACAATGGCCTAGGTCATGTTTTACTCTCCGAAATGCCCGTTTGGCGTGGCAAACACCCAGATCTGTTGGATTACGGTTTCGCCTTTGCGTGTTAACCTGTCTTCTCGACCATGACCATCAGCTATCATCTACAGAAACATCAAGTATATGCTGTCATTACCAAACTCCTCTTTCTCGGCCGATGGGATTGAGGAATGGTGAATAAAGAAAAATAGACTACGCACCGCAAATGGAACTCCATTTGAGCCTCCTCTACAGGACTGCGATTGACAGATACGAGTCTCTGTTATGCTTATAACGTTTCTAAACCTTCCAATCTAACCGGTCCACTCCCACAGGTGGGAGAGGTCTCATGTTTAACTGGGTTTGCTCCGCTTCCTAGAGCTCCGCATTCTCAAATGTGTCGAGAGCGGAAGTTGGGGTCAGCCTAGGGACAATATGGGATTTTTTTTTCCATTCTGTGGGAGCTTCGGGGTGACCAGAAGGTACTGCGATGTGAAGGTATTGCAGAGCTTGTGTTTGAATTTCAAGGGAGAGTAGAGAAGGTAGAAATATCAGTTGGAGCCAATGGCAGTGGTGTACAGAGGGGTGATATTTGGGATTCGTACTTGATAGTATTTGATGCTCCGTGGCGGTTGGGTAAGATATGGTTTTCACGCGTTGGCATAAACTGGAATTCGATGGAAATGGGCAGTAGGTGGGTTAGATGAGCACGTAGGAAGTAAGATGTGATCTGCTGTTGGGCCTAGCAGGATAGGATGCTGGCAAGCCAATGGAAGCGGCTGGCAGGATGAGGTCCAATTAGAACTGAAAAGACCTGATGCAGAGCACGAAACCCTACATTATGGATTTCCCCATCTCAGTTATACATTTCATAAGCGCTTGCTTTGAGTATTAAGCTGACAAGCGATATTGGCAAGGTAGGAGTATCAGTGGTCTGGCAACAAAAACCGTGCCTGGGACCATCGTGACGGATACGAGGTATTATCACTCTTATTTTCATGGCAGAGGTAGGTTTATATTAATAAGATCGTGTAGCTGGAACGTGTCCAGCGAGGTAGAGGTGATTATGAAAACCGAAATGGTGGCTCCCATCGGAGCCGGAGGTCTACATCTAAGATAAAAAGGAAAGGAGGTAGGGGCAATTCTCACACTGGGAGGCCCAATATGACGGATAACTTGCGAGATCAGGAATGGTTTGGGGTTGAGAGGGGTAGACGTCGACAGCAACGAGAATCAACAAGACGACGAAGGGTCCAGCATGCCTCACCCTACAAGAGATCCTCACTAGATCAATCCAGAAAACCAGAGCGTAGGGTCGAATATGAGAGTAGTAATAGTAGAGGATTTTTTGGTCATGGAGAAGGGCCTGGAAACCCACATCCACTAGGTAATAGGGAAGAGAGTGTTGCGAGGGAAGGTAGCGTCCCTGAGCTAGCGGTTGGTCAGGCAATCTGGTATCCGGCAACGCATGAGAATAGCTACGGGCAAGAGATATATGGCACGCCGGAGAAGTACCGGTATACTTACGACCAATTGATCTCCTATGCGGCCACGAGTCCTTACAGCACTTTACAGTATTCCTATGGCATGTTGGATGCTGATCATGTTAGAAATGGGTTAGTTCCTACCACTCTCCCCTCACTGCCAGAGATAATTCGGTTTTGACGCTGATACTCTTGGCAACACGCGACAGAAACGCGAACGCGAGCCAGGATGACACTTTACGCGAGTTTGGGACTCAACCTCAACACACAACAACCGTTGCCTACCAAACACCGACTCCTCCGTTCGGGTATCCCAGTTCCAAACCCTACGACCACCAATACACCAATTCCGATTCTAATCAGATAAGATCTGAATTTGTATATCCGGGGGATAACTCGTATGAAATCCCCGGCATACCTCACACGAGCTCTGCAGTGCAAAGGCACGGGAATGCTTCGCCGGTTTCTGCCACCTCAGCTATGTCAATATCAAGTGGTAGATCCCCGCGTTCTGTATTCTCGAACAATAGATCGGGTACAAGTCCCCGTAAGGGGCCAATCTGCATCAAATGTCAAAAGCCGGAATGCGCCCCTATCGATTTAATCGTTAGCTGTAGCAGATGTCTTGGGAATTATCACACGTCATGCCATAACCCAACAATTTCGGTAACTAGAGGGGTGATGTGAGTATATATTCCTATCCTTTTTGTTATTTCGTTTAAACCCGACTCCTTGTTAATATCATTTTCCTTTCCACATAGCAACGTTGATTCGAGGATTTGGAAATGCCAGCGCTGTGCCACTCGTTTAACTAACCCCGGTAACGGGCCTCATCGGCAATCAGCCTCGCCTACCAGGTCCAGGCCACGCAAAATACCTCGTCTTTCTGCCAACGCGTCCGATGCTTCATCTGGCAGATCGACTAGCTTATCTAAAGGCAGCACCCGGATGACCTTTTCTCCAGCCGAACTTCAAGAAGATGGCTCTACGCGAAACAGGAATAACCATTCTCGAGATTCCAAACATCAACCTTCAATGGGAGGGGTTCTGGATCCTTATGGCGCAAGGATGAGCGAATCGTTGAGGAATGGTGAGATAACTTCACAATGGAGCTCTCTTGTGGCGACAGCAACACCCGGGGATCGAGAGGGCAATTTCGCCCACCGCACGGGTGACGACATTAGCTCTACCCGCCCAATCGGCGCCAGTGGCCAGAGAACGCTCCAGTATAACTCCCGTGATTGCCCGAGCGAGTTTAGTGCAGGAGTAGAACGAAGGTTTGATGTGCCAGAGCTCACTTACTACTCTGACGGCATGTCAAGATCTGCGAATGTATTCTCTGGGAGTAGAAAACTTGCTGTTGTGATTGATAATAGATCACGCAGTGGATCTGCATCTACTAATGGCTACCAAGGAGAAGGCTGGAACCACACACCGCCGGCGGTCAAGGACCCCCGCGATGATGTTGTCCCAATTCCACATTCCAAACTCCGCCAGACACTCAACTCACCAAACCTCCAAGGGTTTTCACAACCTTCAGCTGATCAGAGCCCCTTCCTTGAGGGCGCGAATGAGAGCACGCTTCGTCGGAGATTAAAACGGCCCCGATCTACTCCAGAAGTTCCAGATTCTCAAGAAGAACATGAACGAGATTCAATAGGTAATCCAACGACTTTGGAGCCCCTCGAAGGCTATCGCGATGGGCGCAATTCATGGCAGCCGGCCAATGGCTGTCGGTCCTTGCCATCTGAATGTCCAGGGCAACAAGGGCAAGGCAGAACGGCCGAAGACTTACGACATGCAAGATTACAGGGACGGTTTAATAGGAATGATCCATTTGACACTCATAGCAACGAAGAGTCCCCACGCTCTCGGCCAAGTTCCTCGTCCCACAAAGGGAAAGAGACTGCCGAACGCCCCACCACTGAAAGACCGGGTGTCCCTTCGCCGCATTATAGCCCCCCGCCGCCAGATGCTGGAGCAAATGGATCATTTTCACACCGCCACAACGAAACCGATCACCTTGCACCCAGGTTACCAGTAGTTCAGACGCGAAGTAGTTCGGTAGACAGCGTGGTATCATGTCGTCGCTGTGGTTCCGATGTAGCAATCTTCAATAGTAAAGGGGCTGATATATGGTATGTGTCAAGCTAAACACACTTCATTGTTTAGAATAAAACACTAACATAGTCTATAACAGTTCATCCTGCGCTCGCAGGGAGCATTGTAGAGGCTCTGATTTGACAGACGCGACATCCCGAGAACCCAGTCATAGCACAGCTCCGTCTCACCATTCACCAGCTCCGGCTTGCTTGCGCCTCCGGATCGACCGCAAGAATGACCCACATAGCAGACACTCGTCGTCACTGAGTGCTACTGGATTGCCGGATAATCGTTCAAACACTACGCCAAACTCGGACTCCCTCCCAAGTGACATATCTAGGGGATGCACTCCACAGGAACTAACACCAGTTGAAGTTTTCCTTACAGCAAAGCAACGGGTAATTGAGAAATATCAAATGAAATTCCCAGAAATCACCACTAGGGGCCTACCTTCTCAGCCAATCAAAGAAACGGCTATCAGGGGCCAGAAGGCGCGGAAAGTCATGAATCCTCCAAAACCAAAGGTCACTACTACCGCGGAGAAGCTGAAGACAACAGTACCCCTAAAGAAGAACAAGGTTAATGCTGCCACATTGGTTCAAGCTGCCCCCAGGGTAGATGCTCGAAAGTCTATCAATGGCTCTACTCTTCCTGACATTCTATCGGCAACGGAGCCTCCAAAACACAATGCAAGGATGACTGTGATGAGTATTTCTCAACCGAAGAAACCTGCTCGCAAGGGACCTGCTATCAAACATGCTAGAGGCAGTATTAGCAGAGTGTTTATCACTGATGATTCTTCTAGCGAATCTGATCATAGTGGAAAACTTAGAGCATTAGAGAAACGGCTGCAGGATCAAAAGGGCTATACCAAGAATCAGGCGGAGAAGGCTGCCAAACTACAAGTCAAATTGCAAGAGTCAGAAAAAGAGAAAGCGGCTTTGCAGGAAAAGCTGAAGGCCTTCCTAGCACTAGGAAATCATGCGGCTAATGAAAAGCCTGCTCTCGGAAACGAGCTGCAACCCGGGGTAATCGCTAAACCCCTCCCTACTCAGGGATCACCGCAACAAGAGCCGCCTAAGAAAAAGGCACTCAAACGCCTGGTACGATGGAAAGAGGCACATTCCGACCTGAGCACCCCTCAAGAAGACCCCCAAACCGAACCCGGTGCAGAAGACGACAAACCAAATACTAGCAAGAAAACCTTCCGGTATGGCTCCATGCGGGACTTTTATTCTGGTAGCAAGTTTTGTGGTGAAGACCCTTGGGCCTACCCAACAACTCCGGAGCAACCAGAGCCAGACCCAAGTACCTTTCGCAAACGTGGATGGCGCAAAACTGTTTACAGGCCCTTTGATCAGGGGAGGTTGATGAAAGTGCACCTCCACCGTCTAACCTCTCATAACCGGCCTCCGTTAACTATGACAATTGAGGAGAACCCGCTTTATGACGATGACGAGTTTGCAAGCACTCCGAACACTCCTATTGATACTAGGGTCGACAAGCCTGAGAACGAACGTGGCCCAACCGGGGTGCCAAGGGCAATCAGCTTTGACGAATCCATGGGGCTACCGGAAAATATGGTTCCTACTGTTAAGGATGGTTGTTTGGGGTTTCGGTCTGGGATTATCGTGAGTTTTAACTATTTTTCTGTCCTATAAGATACTGTCTGGAAAACCGTTACTTATTGTCTATAGAATCCTCGCACTAGAAGACTTGAGAGGAATGCACCGCACTACAGGATTCGAGCTCCAGGGGATCTTAAGCCTGCCTAGTGTTTACTTCGAACATATTCTAATTCCTCTTCAGCATTTCCCTGCTTAGTTTTTTGTTTTTTTTCGCGACCCCCACCGCCTCTCATCCGCTCATACCCCCTCATCTACTTCTACTGTATAATAATCTTAGGGGCAGGAAGAGCAAGGGTGGCAGTTATACCACACCATATACTCGAGTACATCTACCCTCCTGTTTTTTTCATTTCCATCTTTTGTCTTCTCTATACCCAAGGCAGCGTGTTTGCTTTCATTTGTATCGCTTGATTCTTAAAACGGATGTCGGGAGCTTTGTTAAAACGGGAATGATAGCATTTGCGGAGTTAAGGTCGGGCACGGTATTTAGCATTTTGGCTGTTTAAAATGGCTATTTTTTTTTCTCTTTTTTTGTCCCTTCAACCCCCCCAGAGCAATGTATCCTGATAGATTTCTGGCTGATCGGGGTTGGCTAGGTGGAGTAGCCAAGGTGATCTATGGGGTTCGGGAATGTTTTGTAGGGGTGCGACGTGGGGCGTTTATCGCATGAGATACCATTCACAGAACAGGTCATAGAGAACCTTGTGCTCGTAAACCATGGCTTATACTGGATCATCTGTGTGGAAGATACCGTCTACCTGGCAAACCTCCACTCACTCAGAGACACTAAGAATTCTGAATTCTGAAAAGAAAGAAAAAATGTGATGTGCTGAACCGTTTTAGTCCGCAATTGAGCTAACCATTTGTTTTCTCCCTTCGAAATCCCCGTCATTTCTCCTCCCATTCCGCTCCATTCTAAGTACAGCATCTAAGGGAGCAGTCTCCCCAATAGAGAAGTCACCGAATCGGCACGCCGGAACCTTTAGAGAAAATAGCTCCGTTAAACTGCACCCTTAGGATCTGTCGCTTCCCAGCTTACGAACAGTCTGAGGAGATTTTTGGTTATTCTTGGTTGGTTAGGGGTTGTGAAGGGGCTCTTCAGCGCTGTGGTAATTATAGCATCATGATATGATCCCGAATCCTCTTACAAGACTTGTGGGAGGACATTTTGGCACAGCAATGCAGATTCGGGGTTCTTAAGCCCCTTAGAAAATGGAAGCCGGAGGACATCCTGTGGATACAAACGATGTGCCAAACTGCCGATATAATGAAATCATAAAAAACACTCAATGGATAGTGGCCGTGGTTGCCCACGCCACGCATCGGAATCAGGGCAAAATTTTCTGGGTTCTATGGGGAGTTTTGACGTATCGCATGCAGCAGTTTTTCACTCGCACATCTCAGAAGCAAGCAAGTAATATCAAGTACTGTACTTCCAATTTCATCGCGTATTCGGAATCAGGTATTATTAAAGATTTACCTCTTAGTACTATAACCAAACATGGCTAGCTGTAGTTACTATCACTAGCATCATTAATTCTCGTATTAGGTCAAGCTTCTTCTCTTTTATTATATTTTAACCACACT
>Ga0307507_10004202_pt1 | contig 26055 bp, 7 predicted proteins | sample 7_EM_MG_FD_207223 | JGI IMG/M metagenome (GOLD analysis project Ga0307507, IMG submission 207223) | Populus trichocarpa ectomycorrhiza microbial communities from riparian zone in the Pacific Northwest, United States - 7_EM | ecosystem: Host-associated > Plants > Roots > Unclassified | place...
TAAAGACTTTACTAAAGAGATAGAAGATTTCTTTACTGGCGGAAGCAAGTACTGCTTAATTAGGGAGGCGCTAGGAGGGCCTAGTGTCTTATTCTTCCTTCCTTTAGAGATAGGGGATGGAGTGTAAGTTTAGTAGTAAATAGTGGTTATTTTTATACTAACTGTAATCTTAGATGGGAAAAGAAGTTTCTAAAGGTGGGTTTTAATTATAACAAATTAATCCAAGCCCTTAAAGCTGCGGGCGTCTTAGATATGTTTAAAGAATACTATATACTTGCCGAAAGCTTAATTAAAGAAGGCATTAGTATAGTTGAAATCCCTATAATTTAGTATGGATGCTGACTTTACTAGGTACTACTGCGGCTATTGTGTATAAAGTGATTGATTGGATTCCGGAAGCTCTAAAGAGAAGATTGGAAACTGTTAAATGACTAGATGGCAAGCGACTTAGGGCCCAAAGAGAGGGGAACTTACTTTCGGTAGAGCAGAGTGCCGGCATTATAAGGTAAGACTAATATAACGTAGCAAATCCCGTTACTACGCTCTAATAGGCCGCTCCGATACCGCATATACGGGAGGCATATGGATATGCCACTGGAAATAGTATAGGTAATAGTAAATAGAACTAAGTGCTTAAGAAAATTCTGACTTCTTATTAGGAAACCCTGAAAACAATTTACACAATCTATCACTAGGCCACAGAGATAATAGAGCTTAGCTATTTAACATATTAAATTTAATAGATAAGGGAAGAGGTATACTGTATAGTAAGTGCTATTGCAAATGCCTTTCACAACCGGTACCTAACTTTAAGGAAGACGTATATAAGTAGGCGCAGGCACCTAGGCTAAACGGACTATTTAGTGAGAACTAGCTATAAATTCAAATAGGAATAACTTATGGCAATTTGGGGGTCCTAATAAACCCTATATAGTAGGAGGCATATTATAAAGGCACGATAGTCTTATCTAATACTAAGAATGGATCTAAGAGTTTCTTATTAAACCTATCTACTCTGCTGACAGACGCCAAGAGCTATTTAGCTATACTAGATAACGGAATAAGCAGAGAATTATTAACTCTAATATAGAACAAAGTCCCTTCTACGCTAGGGATCCTTATAGACTTTAAACTATAATATAACTACTTTAATAAATTCCCCACATCCTTTAAACCATAATATAACTTCTTTAAAACATTCGACTTTATAAATCTTAACATAGAACTATAGCTATAAGCTGCCTACTAGGCTTTTCTTTTGGACTAGCTATGGCGATAGGATAAGAAACATTACCCTATTGCTAATACCAGCTGGTTTACTAGTAGTATAAAGGATAGCACACCCGTAAGCCAGTTCTACTTGCTGTTTAGTACTTTTATCGGTAATATATGTAGGCGCTTTTGAGATCTGGATAGGAATGATAAACTGGTCTCTTTAAGTTCCTATATGTGCATCCTTTTTTGTAGATCAAAAAATGACCTAGCGTTATAGAGGCTGCTAAATTATTAGTAGATTACGTATAATTCGATAGCTTACTACTTACCTCTGTAAACAACTTCGGCTAAGCTACTCTGGAAAGGCGTAAAACTTCCTAATCTACTTCCTTTAACGTATATTTCTCTATACCTGGCTCTGAGAATGGTGTAAAAGTGGTTTCCTACTTCTTTAGCGCCTAGTAGATATTCTTAATTATATTGCTAGTGTCTAGTTCAATCTAATCTAAATATTTGGGTATAAGTGGCGTCTATGAGAGCGGAAGGGTTCCGACGAAAAAGATAAGGAATTTTGCCGTATTAGGGAGATACAGGATTGACCGTGTAGAAACTACATTTAAGGAAGGGCATTTTTTAGTATTGGTATTGCTAAAATCCTAGTAAAGGTCTTACTTACCGCTTTATGTAGCCTAGTTACCGTTAAGTGATCGATAATAAGTATGGATAATACTTTTCAGAACTAAGATAGGTGGGGTTTTTTAGTTATATAACTAGCTTTATCCGAATAAAGGGGTAGCGGGAAAATGCTTAGCATGCATATAAGCCTTAATATACAAAGATAGATGTTACGCGTATTAGAAGCTAACTTATTTACCATATCGTTTTTATAGTATAATTTAACTGGGTAGTCTAGAGCACTACACTTAAATACTCTAGCGGCTCTTATTATCTAATAATTAACCTGCATTTCCCTATGTAGATACATACGTCCTTCCCTTTTCCGGCCAATAAGTGTGAGGATATAAGACCGGATAGCGTAAATGCTAGGGCTTTAGCAATTAATATATAAATAGGCTACTACCTAGAGTTAAATTTCTAATAAGTTAACCTTCTTATATTTAACCTTCTTAACCTTTTTATACCCTTAAAGGCACATTATGTCTGATTCCCTTATTGAACGGATTGTAGAGTTAATCTATAACCCCTTGCTACAGTGGACAGCACCAGACTATAATGGTTGGGTTTAGACCAAACATAATTAGCCAACGCAATTTGTATTTAGTGCAGCTAGAGACAAACTTGTCTTAGAATAGATTAGATATTCGCCTACTATTAGTTTAACCGTAATGAGATTAAGTAAGCTCTCTAAATAATACAATAGGTCCAAATTATTGGTTATAGACAGGGTAATGGCAAAATACATAAGATCGCGGTTAAAATAAGAGAGACTGAAGGCGCTCCTTATATTATAGTTTACTGGGATAAACTACGTACATTAAAATGGTCAGCCAAATGGTTATAGTAGGCCGTAAAACCTGTCTCATAGCTATTAAGTCGGCTGGGTCTAAACACGGAGAAGTTATAGGGTCTTAATAGGAAGTTTAGTTCTAAAAAAGCTACCAAGGAGGATTTGGTTTAATTAGTTAGAGACTACCTTGTTATTTTAAAAAGGGCTCTCGCAATATAGAAGCTTATAGAGGTGACTAGGGAAGCTGGCTTAGGTTATAGAAATGGCAGTAAAAGGTTCTTCCTATGTATTTCAATACCTTTAATATATGTAATATACTTGCTTAAAGTAACCTATCCATCCTGCTTACTATTTTATAGGATAGCCGTAAGCTCTTAAGTTATCTAATTATACACTTAGTACTTTAAGCAACAAAGTATATAAGGGTGGATAGGGTCGAGTAGATAACTACTATCCTTTATACTTAGCCGCGGCGCACCTTACCTTAGTAGATTGAAGTAGTGATTCTATTTGTTATAGCTAAGATTGGATAGCTTAAAGTTTCTATATAAAATTTTCCTCCATGTCCTTGGATGCGGTAATTGCCGTCCGTATAATGCTAATAGCGAAATCGCTTATAACGTCCAGCTCTGCGAAGTCCTTAAGTTTAATAAGCTCTTTAATGCGCTCGGCTACTATTAAGGTAATTATATTATGCAATGCTAAGTCGCCTATTAGGCTAAAGATATCCTAAATAACATTAGGAAACCCGTCTGCGGACCAGCTGGTTCCTAGAATGTGTTAGATTTTTGTATTCGCAAGCTCTTTTAGCTATGGTATATTATAATAATCGGCAATTGCATTAACATGGACGTGGCGAAGTGTAATATTGGCCATTATGTCTTTATTATCGCCTCCGCTATTGTCTAGTTTAGATAGTAATAAGGTATTAGTGTTGTTGAGTTGCACTATCTCTAATTCTATAGATTAAAGTTTGAGTACGGATAAATAGGATTAGTGTGCGAACATATCCCTTACCTTAGCTAAGCGTTTCTATACTTATAATATCGGATCCTTGCTTCTCCTTACCATTGTTATAGTCCCTCTTATATATAAATTGGATTATTCTCTTAACGGTGCCGGAATTGAACTCGTTAATATTTATAATATTAGTCGCCGCCTCCTACCTATTAGTTAGTTCCTAGTTAGGGTCTCTACTAGATATTTAGTTGGCTTTTACCTAAAAGCCTCCATTATAGGCAGCTGCAAGTACAGGAGATTGGGTATATATAATCGCTTTATAGACTTTAAACTCTAGCCCCTAATATACAAGTTTCAAGTTGCTATATTTCTTACTGTCTATAAGCTGCGCTAAGTTAAGCAGAATACTTTTGGATAATATATTTCGTTAGTTTTCTTTCCTAGTTTTAGTTTTGACTACGTCTTAAGCAATATTTAAGGGAGTGATTCGGTGTTAAACAGGATAATTAAAAATAAGAACTCTGCTTTATTAAATATAGCTCTAAAGCCTCTATATATATATAAATAAGTAGTCATCAGCCCCGTCTAATCTATAACGGATTTAGTTAATTAGTTAGAGCTTTAAATGTTAGTTACTTGACTAAGGACTAATATAACTTCTAAGCGCCTTACTTTCAGAACCCCTTAGTCGTATAATTACCTTAGCCGCACGATCGCCTAACTCTTAGGCGTAAAGTTTTAGAACAGCTCCCTTCCCAACGTTAGCCTTGTCTTTATGCTGACATTCCTTATGCCGGTAATGCCCAATCTAGGCATTGTAGCAGCCCATTCCAGCCCCCAACGCCAAAATCTTCCGGGCGCCGTATAGTAAAAACGCCCTTAAAAGCTGGCTGCACCTTGCGCTGGTGTCCTCTTTAGCCTTGCTATATTTAAGCCTTATACATTATATACAAATCTAAATTGATAAGAAGCAAATGTTATAAAAATCCTAAAATAAGAAGTAAAGGAAATACATAAGTCCCAGATCTAGAAACATTAAAGAAGTTCCTATATAAAGACTTCTATAAACTTTACAACGACTTGAAGCCCCCTTACACATACTTAGAGAAGTTCACACGTAAACAGCCCTATAAGCGTAGCCATAAGTTTAAGCCCCCTCGCGTAACCCAACCACCCCTCCCCACTATACCGGAATAGATGAACAACCGCTGTATACTATAAGCAGAGAAATGATTTAAATAAAAAGAAAACACTATAAAAAAACATATTTATATCCTTAAGATATAAATCCATAAGTACTATAGTCTTAAACACGACTAATAGTTGCTAAGGTGGCATGCGTCCTAGGTCCATAAGAAAATTAAAAAATCCTAGGTTATTAGTATAGATTTGCCTTCTATTATTGCTTTTAAGATAGTAAATAAATTCATCTAAGTAAAAGCATAGATTATCGCGAATGCTTTATAGCTTGCTATAAGTTAAGCGGGCAGTGACTCTGGTAGGAATAGTAAAATATTATTTTATTTCGCAATAGGCTAAATAAAAGGCGGCTAAAGTTTTAACCCTTTTACTAGCTTTTATTAGAAATCTTCTTTATATTTTTATTCTATACTTATAGATTTAAGATTATAAAGTTAAGGCTACCGTATCTAACCATCGCCTATATAGCCTCGTCGCTTAATATCTCTTTATTGCTATCTGCCCTTATTTCTTGATTTTTAGTGCTAAAACCATTTTCTCTGTTATATAATGTCTCTGCGTCCCATTCTTGATCCTTATTACTAAAGTCACTTTCCCGACCAGCTAACGCCTCTACATTGCCGTTGTTATCTCTAAAGTCGGTTTCTCTATCTATAAACGCCCACTTACTAGCTAACAATTTAGGGACGCTGCGCTTGTAGGTATTTAGGGTTACGGGATACCACTTAAGGAGAAATCGTGGTTAATATTATTAGGATATAGAACAAGCCTATAGACCTCTAAGTACCAGCTGCTCAGCGCCTTAAGTAAAAGATCTCCCTTAACGCAAGGCAGATTAATAGGAGTTAATTACCGCCTATATAAGGCGGAGCGCTTATAAAGGGCTTAGCCAGAATGCTAATTAAACCACCCTATAGGCACCAACAGCTCCTTTACCATAGATGGGGGGTTAATATATAAGATTAACTGGCTAGGATAAGTCTACTGCTTAGGTAGGTCTTGCCCTGGGAAGGATAGGCGTTGGAAGTAGATTATATAATACTATTTCTGCTAAGAGAGGCGTTATTAGGGGTTATTGTTAACTTCTAGTTCTAGTTTATAACTTTATACAAACACTTCTGAACCCTACTAAGGCATGCGGCGTCCGTTGGGGATTGTTAGCTATTTAAATTTAGTAACAGCTTAGCCAATGGCTACTCCTAACAATGCCTTACTTATAGATCGCTCTAGGCGCCTATAGTCTTGGGCGTAGACAATACATAAGCTAAGAGTAATCACAGCCACTAAATATTGTACCACAGACACCATATAGGGTGGAAAAGGACGGCTAGTATACTCTACCTTTCCCTTCTGCCTTCTGTCCTAACTCCGCCCTAGGAGAGAAATAGAATATAAACATCGTGCTCCTGGTTCTTATATGCTATTAAATTAACTTACCTTTAAACCTAACCTCTTAATTATATACCCCTTACGATCTTTATAGGAATACTAGACATTATATATATTACCTTAACTAAGCTTAGATACGTTGCTAATATAACCTATAGGTCCTCAACCAATATTTATAGAAATATTACTATATACTACTGCCCTAAGGGTAATATACCTAATTATCAACCTACTGGAAACCTTGAATTATCCTAGAATTATATTAATAACAAAGACACAGCATCTAGTAGTGGGGAGGAGAAACAATCGCAGCTTTCCGACCCTATATAGAAATAGATGCCTTATATACCTACTTAAACACCTAATAAAGTCAATCCTTACAAAAACAACAATAATACGAAGGGCGATACACAAAAGGATACAGTTTGGGGAGGTGTATAAAAAATATACCTTAATTACTTTAGGGACTTAGAAGGCCATAGTAAAGCTAAGATAGGCTTACCTAAGCCAATAAAGGACTATAATAAGGCCAAGATAGACTCGCCTTAACTAGTAGATACAGTTGCGGTTTCTAAACACGTTTTGCCAGTAACTTAAGGTATATTTATAAGACCCCTATATTTATTTAGCAATACTAATAAGTAAGTAGAGAATAGCTTAGCTAATCTTATAACATTTCTTAGAGTTGCATCTCCCCTATTTAAAGTATTAACGATTTCTAATGCTATAATTTTGTGTGGATAACTAAAGTATCTCATCTCGTGGTTGCCTTCTTGTTATATAAGAAAGGACTTAAGATATCTCCAAAGCCCTAGTTATAAATCATTTGTATCTATGTTTGGCCTTATTGCGGTAATATACTAGTATCTTACCTGGGTTTTAGCCGTGGACATACTACCAAAGAGACTTGCATTATACTATGCTGAGAATCCCTGTCTCTTTTGCCGTTATGCTAAGATATACAAACAACTTAAAGATGTTATAATAGAGATAGTTAAGAGAAGCAAATCATACAAGCAAGGAGATCAACTAGGAAAGGCATTAGAGGATTTATTAGAAGAGATATTAAGGAGAAGGGTACGTAAGAGAAAGGTAGATCCTATTGTAAATAGAGATCCTAAGAGGTCTAAGGTATAAGAAATTTCTTATAAGGAAGATTTTTGTAATTATATTCTTATCTTTCGGCATTAAGAATTAAGGCGTTAATTAGGATTTCCTTAGCTTGGTGTTTTATTTCTATTTAGTTACTTCTAGAATATCTCATTATTGTTTACGTATAAAGGAACAAGTTTTTGTATATTAGATTAAAGTTAAGAGACTTACTTATAGTAAGCTTATAAGTTCTCCACTTATATGCTTGGCAGCGATGAGTTAGCTAGCCTATAACTTGTTTGGTCCTCTATAAAGGAAAGACTTATTAAGCCTATAGGCCTTCTTGGCACCCTATGGTATAAGAATAAAACCAAACCAAACTAAACTAAAAGACTCGTCGCTTTCCAATCCGGATGTCTTAGAATTAGCCTTTGTTAGCCTACCCTCTTTAACCTAGTTAAAATGTGCTAGCGTCTTCTTAACTAGTGCAGGATAGAACTTTTCCTTTAAAGTAGTTAGTAGTCTTGGATAAACCTTAGTCTACTAAGCTATGTCTTTTCTGCCTACTAGCCTCTGACGCGCCTTTATTATATATCCTTTTTTTTTTATCCTCCATCCTTTACTCCTAGTATTGTATTTCTACCCTTAACTAATGCTCTTCTATATTCGCCTCTATTACCTTTAGTAACCGGAGATATGCCCTCCTTATTAACTAACGAGGGAACACCTTAGGTATTATAGACAATAAATAGACCTAATAAAGGGCTATAAGTTAATTCTATTAGAGATTTGCATAGCCTCTACGGTATATCTAATTCGGAAACTGGTATTTTTAAGCGCTTGGTCTTTACCTTTATTAGTAACCAAGACTATGTCTACTTTAGTAGAGCGCTAATTAGAGGGATGTATTTGAGCTCCCAGGATCTCAAGAAGGCCTTAAAATAAGTTCTAGACGAGGATGTATACCCTAAAGCGCCGTCGCAAATTACAGTTACGTCAATCCCAGCAGAGGTAGATGTTTATATTAAACGTCCTAAGCTAAATATCTACGATAACTGGGTAAACTTAGGCCTGCTAGTGAGGCTGTTTTTAGGAGAAGCCAAGACGTTTAAGGCCCTTATTTGGAAGCCGCATTATAGGAATATTATCCAATATCACAGCTATATTGTTTACCGGCGTTGTATTACCGGTATCGTCCTTAATTAATGTTCGAAAATACTAGAAGACTAACTAAGGGAAGGCGCGCATAGCTTTAATAAAAGACTATATATAGATGGTATTAAATCAGGAGTCGAGCATCTTTACTCCCTTAGGTATATGCATAATAACCTTAATCCAAGCAACATTATGGTCGGCGAAGATGATACCCCTATTATTATTAATTTGGGTTCTTGCAAGCATTTTAGCAAAGCCCTTATATCTAGAGGTACATGCGGATGGATAGATAAGGACTTTATAACTTCCAAGCAACGTTATAACAAGGCTGCTCTAACAAAATTATAGGAGTGGCTCGAGAAGAAATAACTTTAAAAGATTGAAACCGCTTAGAGTTTTATTTCTTTCGCGGAATTATACTACTTTAATAATTGATTCCTGTATCTTAGACACAGATTACTAATCTTAACTATCTAAAACATTCCCTTAGCTAAGAAGACCTGGTTATTGGTGGCTAATATGTATCTAATATTGTATAGGTAGGGCTTAAGCAATCTACTTTCCTAACCTCTGTCCTTCTTTGTGTCTGGCTATTGGAATCTTAAGTAATAATAATTATAGTTACTTAAGTGCACCTAAATAGTTTTAGAGAGCTACCTATCGCGAGGACTAACCATCCGACTTACATTTTGCTGTTATAGGTGGATTTCAGCGGAAAAGTGCTCTTGCGTAGCTACGGCGAGGAGGGGCAGGCTCTTTGGGGGTGAAATTAGATCTTTAGTAAGGAGTAGGTGTATAGCGGCGAGTTCCACATAGCTATTCGACTTTTATATAGGCGAGCGAACTATGCGAGTTGCCATCTATAGCTGCGCGACCAGGCAGCAGTCTCGGTATCTCCGGGAAGGGATTATATAGAGGAGGTGTATGGAGTGGCTTATAGGCGGACTAGCTTGCATGATTACCTAGCTTATATAACCTCTAGCCTGCAAGATCCCAGAGCTCGCATAACCCCTAAACTTGCACAATTACCTAGTTTGTATAACCCTCCCGGCTTGAACTAGAGCGGAGAATGCTTATTTATCCCTTAACCCGTTAACTTAGGTATATAGGTTATTGATAAGAGTCTACTAATCAGATTAATAGGATTTGGTAGCCGTGCTTAGGAATATTTAGTATTTATATATAGGCCTTCCCCTCTGCTCGTCCTAATAGGTTAAGGGACACTAGTACGCAATTAATATTATAGCCCTAGTTATACAAGCTAGGTAATTATGCGAGCTAGGTTAAAGGTTACGCGGTTTAGCCTAGCACCTATTTACGCCTACTACGCAATTAGTAAGAAGCAAATATTAGGAAAACACTAGAATTAGAAAAAAAAGAAATATATAAGTCCCAGATCTAGAAATATTAAAGAAGTTCCCATATAAAGACTTCTATAAACTTTGCAACGACTTAAAGAAATTTTTTTTTTTAAGAGAAGATAAAAGAAAGCAATATTCTAGCTAACCTAGACGGCTTAATAGATATAAAAAGATCAGCCTAGGGTTTGCCAGAAAGCTATACTCCAGGTAATAAAAACTAGTCAACACTAACAGAGGAGTAAGATAGCAATTAGAGGCTTAAACTAAGTAGGATAGAGAGGATCTAAAACTAGATAAAACCAGCTAGCAACTGTAATAATAGTATAGATTACTATAACAAGAACGCCTTTAAGCCAGTCTATTTTAGCGTTAGTTAGAGTGGATTACCTATATAGAAAGGAAAACTTACTAAATTTGCTATCCTAGATAACATAGTTTACTAGGAGCACGGCAATAAATAAAATAGCGACTAGAAAGGTCTTAAAATAAAGCATTATATAATCTTGGCCTATAATCTAACTAAGTATAATAATAAAGGGGAGAACTAGAAGAGCGATTTATATACTAGATCTAATAGCAATATTAATTACTAGACTTATTTTATCCTTGCAAGCTACTGTGACCGCTATTATATGCTTGGCAGCGTTCCTAACAATTAGGAGTAGGATAAGACCAATAAAAGTGGTAGAGATAGTGCCGCTTACTGTAATATTACTAATACTGTTAACTATAAATTTAGAACAGAAGGTAACTAACGCGGTAGAGAATCTAAGGGTTATAATTGCACCCTAAATCGTTAATTTGGGCTCCTTAATCTTATTATCTTCCTTTTCTGTGTTTAAATCCTGCATAAGCTGTTCTTGGTTTACTCCACCTCTAAATATAGCTGCCGCTTTAGCGCCGATCTGTGCGATACCACGGAGAGACATACCCTGTTTAACTTGGGAGGATTTGCGCTTAGGAGCCCTTTGGCTTAAAGTATTGCACATTTCGGCATATGACTTTAATTGAAATATAAGGTAGCAAATATACACAATTAGGAGGATAATAGCTGTTCCGCGGGAAAGCTCCCAATTAAGTATAGAGCTATTAGGGCTTGTGGCTACGTGGGTTAGTATCTATTATAGGTCTAAAGCCATTATTAAACTTACTTAACAGTATAGAGTAGAAGGTAGTTGGAATAATTAGACTGCTAACGCATAGAGCTAGAAGACTAGCTATAGTATTTACTACTATTCTATTAAAATGTTATTCCTTCCGGTTAATGCCTCTGAAGAAGAAGTATATGCTAAGGATAAGAAGTAAGTTTAAAAGCATGCTGCTAATTAAGGAAGTTTTAACAATAGTAATCTAGCCCTTAGTTAGGGCTAATATGGAGATAATTAATTTAACAGCGTTTCTGCGCTAAATATTAGATAATATTAGGACAAATAAGAAGCGGAGATACGTACCTAAAAGTTGCGTTTAAAAGACCACCTAATGTATTACCGGCGTGGCGCGTAATCTCTTTAGTAGCGCAACTAATTATTGCAGCAAGCGGGATAATGGCAATAAAGTTAACAATAAATATAGCAATGCCGTTAACGTAAAGGTAATTAACTATAAAGCCGACGGGAATAGTAAGAAGAAGTATATTTATTTATAAACTAAATAAGACGGCATAAACCTAATCCTTAGTAGGTATCTTACGCTCTAAAGCTACTTTTAGTCTTTGCTCCTTGATTATTAGCTTAAGATATAAGGATCTTCGCAAGCCTATACCAGCCTCTTTGTTGGGTTGTTTATCGTTAAACCTTATCTAGGCTACTTAATAGGTTTTTAAGAGTGTTGCTAGATCTAAATATGCCATTATAAGCATAGTTTTTAATTATTCCTAGAAAGAGCATAATAGAGAAGGGCGATTTTGTAATCTGGAGGGTACCTATACATGGCAAAGACTGAGAAGTCTAATAGTACTTAGGCCAACACCAACGCCTTAAATCCACAATAGTGCGTTCAGCTTTTTTTTCCAGTTAATTTTACGAGTGAGGATCCAAAGCAAATTCCAGAATAGTTGTTATAGAGAAGAGGAGGATTAATATTAATAACTAGATAGAATGGCTAGTAAAAAAAGGAGAAGATGGAGTATTCTAATAGACAAATAATAAGTAAAAAGTAAACCAACTACTTATAGAAATGAGGACGTAGTAGAACGTATAAATAAGGGTATAAGTCTATATGCCTCTAAGTACTGGCTGCTTAGTGTCTTAAATATAAGTCCTCCCTTAATACAAGGCAGATTAACAGGAGTTATTATACCGCCCGTATAAGGCGGAGCGCTTATAAAGGGCTTAGCTAGAATGCTAATTAAACCACCCTATAACGCACTAACAGCTCCTTTACTATAGATAGGGAGTGAATATATAAGATTAACTAGCTAAGATAAGTCTACTGCTTAAGCAGTGTCCTGCTCCGTAAAGGGTAGGCGTTAGGAGTGGATTATATAATGCTATTCCTGCTAGGTAAGGCGTTATTAGGGGGTTATTATTAGCTTCCAGTTCTAGTTTATAACTTTATACAAATGCCTCTGAACCCTGCACTGTTGGGGCTATCTAAAAGCTAAGTTGCCTATTTACCTTATCTTAACCTTAGGTCAGGCTCGTCAGCTATTAAAGTAATAGGAAGTTGCGTCGGAGCGCATAATGGGGCTTAAGTGAAGCCACGCAACTAAATGGGCATTACTGTACAAAGTAACGCTTAACTAGCTGCCTCCATATCGCCGTCTTAGAATAATTGGAAGAAAGGGGTTAATGCTAGCCCTTATCGTTCAATATAACCCTCCTATAGAGGCACAGTAAAGTGGGGTGTAGATAGGGAAGGATTATGCTCCTATTATAGCTGTATTATAGTGTATTTATAATGCTGTGCTAGTATCCCTAAGTTAGTAAATCGGCTTGACTTTTAAGGCACAGTTAAAGCGGAGCCTACTATTAGCTCTCCCATTAGCTAAGCGGCAGAGAGGAGCAGGATATAAAAGGCCTCTATATTTTTTAACCAGACCTATATTAAGCATAGTATCCTTCAAGAAAATCCCTCCTTATTTTCTCGCAAAGACACTTAAACTATTATATCTTTAACAATAAGCAACTCGGACGCCATAATAGTAGATACTATATTATATTAGATTAAGGTGCGCTCTAAATATTAAATCCTTTATAGGATACCGCTAATGGAGCTAGGATATACTACTTGCTTCTAATCCCAAGGGCTCCGATAAGGCCGTTAATATAGTAGGGCAGGTATGCAATAGCTACTTCCCTATAGTTTTATCTGTTCGCTAGCTTACTAATATAAGCAGGATATCCAGTTAGCATAGAAACGCAAGAGTGATTTAGAGAACAACAAGGCTAATATGGAAGAAACTATAAGGAAATACTTACCCCGCACTAACAAGATAAAGAAGTCGTCTTAATATAGTCCGCTTGGTAACTCCTTCTAATAAGGCTTATCGACCCCCAGCTTACCCTATTAGGGGCGATAGAGAGACTAGGTAGCTTAGTTAATTAACTTAGCTATAAGCTTAGCTAACTTAATAGGAAAGTTAGCAGCCTTAAAGAAAGTAACCGCTACATTATAAGGTATCTAGGGAAGGTTAATAATTAAATTAACAGCCTAAGAAGTGACTAGAAAGAAATAAGAAATATTATTAGGCGGTTTTAAAACGAAATCCACACTCTTAAGAGAGGCAGTGATAAAACTTCAGATTACAAAGATAAATGGGTTATAAAGGCTAGAAACAAGATCACGGCATTTAGAAGGAAAAGGGCACGCTTAGCTTGAGGATAGACAAGTCTATAGAATTAAGGAGGAATTTGTTGGCAATATTACACTCTTTAGTCATTGCTTAAAGGAAATTTATATATTGGATTTAAGCTAAAATTAGCCCTCCCCATGCCTATAAGTTGTTGGCTGTGTTTGCATACTTAATTAGCAATAAGTTAGTAGATTAAGGCTTGGCGTCTAAAGTATTAGAACTAGTCTTTCTTAGCAGCGCTAGTTAATAACCTTTATTGGTCCACCAGCGACTTAGTTAAAATATACTGGCGTCTTCTTTACTAGTGGAGTATAGAATTTGTCCTTTTAATGGAAGTTAATTCTCCGTGGAATAATAAAAGAAAGGGAGGACTTTACTTAACATAATTAACCACTGGCTAGGATTACTCTATTTATATTAATTACCATTGGCTTAGGATTCCATACGGCAAGTATTAGAACGCCTAAAGGCACCTAGACAGAGTATACTAGGCGGTTATTTTGATGAAAAGTGTTTATATATTACTATATTACTGAGTTTTCTCCCACTCGCATCTATACCGTTTGTACTAGTAAGTCTTATCTAAAGAAGTCCATTATAGGCAATAACTTTATAGATAAATAGCTTGGTATAATAGAAACGACAGGAGGGGCTATTAATAGTATTTATCTTAGTAACCTAGAGGCAATAGTATTGGCCGTAGGTAAGCTTATATAAAGCATATAGAGATAATTTAATGCTTTATATTTTTTCGAGTATCTCGATCCTTCTAAAGATTAGTTTAACTAGGAAATTTCGCAGTATAGATAGCTCTCCGACTCCATATTTCTATAGTATTATTTACCTGTTCCTCTAGTCCTGGATAGTGGAACCTAATAGTTAAAAAAGTAGGTCTATCCAACACCTTAAACGCAGCCACTAAAGGTATGCAATTACTCTTAGGTATACTGTAGTTAAAGATAATCTAAGTACGTCTTACTACTTTTATAATTAAATGCCGTATTAATTTTATATCCATATTGGTTTCAGTAAGACCAAGCATTTACTTAGAGAATGTACAGATTAGCTTTGTGTCTGCACAGATAGTATCCGATTAATAGGAGTTAAGTAGAGCTGGGCGAGTGATAACAAGAATCCAGATTGGGGCCAATACTAGGGGTAGTGCTGTTAGAATAGAAGCTGAAGCCATAAGCGTATTTAAGGAGGTCTTGCGACTCTAGAGTAGGGTAGGCATAATTAGGGCAACTCCCCGCCTAATCTGGGGTTCCTTTAGTCTATATAATATTATTACCCAAGCAGTATCCGCTATAGCCACTTATCTCTTCCTAGACATCCTAATCAGCACAGCCACAGCCTTTAAAATAGTAGGTGCGTATAAGACATATAAAGCCGTAAATATCAAGGTTCTTTTATAGATAAAAAGCGCTTTTAAGTTTGACTATTCCTTAGGGTCAGACTATATTAATAAATAATCGGCTAGGTAAGGCTCTAAAATATTAAGACTTTTATTACCCTGTAGCCTTATAGGCGTTATAACCAGTAAGCGTGGATCTGCTCCTATATTCACATATTAGGTTTAGCTCATTTTAGGACCAGCCATATAATTATTTATAGGCGCCCTTTTAGCCTCGCTGTATAAGCCCCACTGTATAGAGCCTTATATGTCGCGGAACAAACTAAGACCGATAAGTATAATTAGACTAATAAATGCTGCCTATAGCTTTCTAATAATCCTATATATATACTGCATTTTTAGCCTATATAACTAGAGACTGCAAACGGCGTCCCTATACTTTAGGTTATTATAGCTCAGCATTTAACTAAGCAAAGCCTTAGTCTAAGCCACGTTAGATTGGCTTAACTTTTCTACACCTAATCTTTAATCCTTGTGTTCCACTTGTACCTTACTTCCTTATACTTTTCTTCCTCGTTATATCCTTATTGCAAGACGCTACTGACGTGTCCTCGACCTTCCCGCACTTATTCACTTCTCTGCCATTATACCGTCTGTAATATCCTAGCCTCTTTAATCTCCCCTCTTTACCTACCTGCCATATCGGCCCTCCTAACGTAGCTCTCGGCGCGTTTGCTTATAATAGCGAATCTCTCCTAATTAGAAATAATTAAATTAAAACCTATTAGAGAAGGACTAAATGGCTTTCACGATTTATTTAACTTGACTTATAAAGATCTAGGCGTTTCTAACTCTTTAGACGCATTATATTAGATAGACAATAAGGGTAACTGCTAATTTACCTATTATAAGCCCTACCTAACGCTCGTAGATCTGAAAAATATTTTGCTTAACCTAATATTAGCTCTATAGAGCCTTCCTACTTCTTATTTGCTGCCGTCTAATGGCGTAAATAAAAGCCTCCTTGGTGATCTATTAAGACTTAATTTAGTAGTTGATTCTAACGACTTTAATATTAAACGATTCCTGCCTCTTCTAAACGTGATCCTTTATATTAAGCCCAACGAGATTATCTGGGAGAAGGTATACGCTACTATTATAAAGTCTACGCCTCCCCCCTAACCGCTGCTATTCTATATTCAACAAACCCTATATCTGCTTAATATAAGCAGCTTTACTAACTTGTCCGAATACAGGAAATACGTGGATTATATTCTAAAGGAGGAGCTAGGCCCTCTTTACATAGGGATTCCTGGCTTATATAAAGTATTCTTTAGGGGAGTAGAAGGTCTTAAAGAGGCAAACGCCGTCATTTTCAAGAAATGCAAGAAAGGGGACAATCTACTATATACTAAGGGCGGCTGGCGTAACTGGCCTAAAAGCGCAGAATAAGATAATGTCCTAGAGTGGTTTAATAACCTAATTAGATTATTTTTGGACCTTATAAAGAAGCATAGGTCCGCCCTAAAGACATAATAAAAGCTCGTTGTATATACTAAGCAGCCCTTATAAGGGTCTATAGCAAAGCGAAAGCTAGATATTAGTTTTATAGATAATCCAATAGCTAGCGAAAGCTCTTAATGCTATTAGTTGTATATACTTGTGCTAAAGAAGCTAAAGAGTAATCTAAACACCAATATACCCTCGCAGGCATGGTTTGATTTAGGGAAATACGTAAGAGAAGTCTTTGTAGCTTAGGACACTTGTCGCTTTGTTCTAGGCTTTACCCTCTATAGATCTATTATACGGTTATAGGAGTATAACTAGGTAGGAGGTATCGTATCTTTACTATTTAATATTAACAAAGATGGATTACAATTTACCTTAGCAATATTAGAATTTCTCTAGATAAATAAGGAGTAGCTTAGATTTAACCCTACTATTCTAATATTAGACGGCAAATGGTATATTAAAATTATATGCAATAACTAGACTAAGCGTCTTATTCTTAACAAACCTATAAAGCGGGCATGCTGTATTGCTAGTTAAGCGACTACTTACTAGAAAGCATACTATAAGGGGGACACCTCTAAGATACCCCTTATTATTAAAGACTCGTAGCAGTACCCATAGTGTAAGGAAGAAGGCAAACTGCTATATAAGGTAACAAAGAAAGAAGTGGTTAACGTGGCTAGGTACTATCACCACAAGACAGTTTATATGGGCGGTAAAGAAGATAATATTTGCAATAACGTCTATAAGGGGCTGGATATTATAAGAGCGACAAACTATAAGCCAGAAAACTTAATAATGCCTCTAAGACCGGCTAGAGTGAAAATTAGTATAAAGAAAGGCCGAAGTTCTAGCAGAAAGAGGTTGTCCAGCTACACTAATGCCCTATTACCGCCCAGCAAGCGCATGTGTTCGGGCTCTCCACCTAAAGGCAAAAGGCACCCTATAACCCTAAATTAAGTATATCAACGCGTTATTACTAGGGACTACGGAAAGCCTCTTTACAAGGCAAGCTCTTAGGCTGCAATGCTTGCTATACTAGAGGGTGGTATTAAAGGATATAAGTCTTTATATACGCGGGCCAGTATTATCTAATGTAACATTTTAATAGGCAACCTTATAATAAATAAGGAAAACAATAATCCTTCTTAGCTGGCATTCTTAATTAACTTTAATCTTGCGATTAAAGAGCAGTAGGAAGGGCCTTTAGGAGCGCGGGGCAAGACCAATATAAGAGTGTTTATAGCGATTAGGGTACTCCTAGGCAAGATATACTTAGCTTAGCATAATTTTAAGTTGTTCTTTTAGGTGCTATTCTAGATATATATTCACTATAATGGACCTAATAAGAAAGGTAATATTATTAATAGGTTTAATAAGTGGAATTCTATAGATATAGAAGAGCTGGCTAAAATAAAAAAAGGGGCAGTAGCTAATAAAGAGGATTTTCTTAAGACTACAGGTAATAACTTTTTACTATACTATTAGCCACTAATCTCTTGGGTTAACAGATTGCGGAAGGTAGTATTTTTAGGCAATAGGAGGCGAAAGGGAAAGGATAAAAAACTTCCTTCTTAAATAAAGGAGGTGCTTTAGGAAGTAAGGAAGGATCCAAAGGTGCTAGCAGAGTAGATAGAATAATATTTCATTGCTCTTCCACCGCACGAGTGAAGTTTTGCGGAGATTTGGGCGGCTAAGGCTAGGTAGTAGCCTTGGTCGAAACGCATATAAAATAATATAGGGTGAGTCGCCTGGGCTAAATAAACCCAGGAAAGAATAATATTTCATTTTCCTATATTCTTCCACCGCACGGGTTAAAGTTTTGCGGGGATTTAGGCGGCTAAGGCTAGGTAGCAGCCTTAGTTAAAACGCATATAAAACAGCATAGGGTAAGTCGCCTAGGCTAAATAAACCTAGGAAAGCAGATAACCCAATCTTCCACTAGGCCCCTACACCCTACTATCCTATACGGGCTTTAAATTTCCATAAAATACGTAACCTACTTTTTAGCCTATTAGAAGCCGCCTTATGCTGTCTAAATAGAGGCTATAGGAGAATTAATCCCTTACTCTAGCTAATCCCCTACTTAAATAAGTCCCCTACTTAAACAAATCCCCTACGGGAGCTAATGCCCATGTGTTTCGCCGCCCTATAGGAACCAATCCCCTACTCTTAATAATCCCCTATGGGATCCAATCCCCTACTCTAATAAATCCCCTACGGGATCTACTTCCCTATAGGATCCACTTCCCTGCGGCAATAAATCCCCTACGGTAACAAATCCCCTACGCTAATGAATCCCCTATAGGTGCTAATGCCTATATATTCTACCGCCCTATGGGAACTAATCCCCTGCGGCTTGTATTCCTATATGGCTTTTGCTCCCCTATGGGAGCTAATAGCCACGTTTTCTTCTTCTATACGGGAACTAATGCCCAGTGGCTTTTGTTCTCCTATTCCTAGATCTATAGATACTATTAGCTACATCTTCCACTCCCCTATAGAACAAATCCCCTATAAATTCCGTTCCTATATATAGTAACTGTATCTTCTACTGCCCTATAAGAACTATACCCTATAGCTCCTACTCCCGTACGGCTTTTACTCCCCTATAGGAACTAATGGCGATTTCTTCCACTCCCCTACGGAAACTAATCTCCTACAGCTTATGGTTCTCTGTGGGGATTAATACCCGCTTTCTTTATTACCTTATAGCTTTTAATTCCTTATGGGAACTAACGTCTATATCTTCTACTCCCCTACGGGAACTAATGCCCTGTAGCTTCTGTTCTCCTGTTTCTAAATCCATAAGCAATTCGCCTACGCCATAGCCTACTATATGGGCCTTGTTGTTATAAGAGTAAGCAAGTAATTTTAAGAAAGCAATAAGTAATAATGCCACCAGCTACAAGATCTACAAGATATATTTAATACTGTATATACTATACAATTACAATTTTAAGAAAGTAATAAATACTAATACTACTAGCTACAAGATCTACAAGATATATTTGCTAATACTATATCTATATAAGTAAATCTATGTATATGAGTGTAAATTCTCGATTAATCTAATACCTTTGAGGTTAGATTTAAAATCTTAATTTAACGTAATGGCCTTACTTAAATGCTTATATATAAGTTTCTCTCCCTTATATTTAGCTAAGCTATAACTAATCCGTATAGCGTTCTTGATCTGATGTAGTACATTAGCGCTAGGCTTAAAACTCCTACTTAAATATTGCCTTACCTGTCTTCTATTTAATTGATGGTCCAAAAGCCGCTCCATATCTTTTTTAGAGATATTGGCAGCAGTATTAGCTTACTTTAGGAAGGTCTTCTATACCTACTCTCTTGCTGGTCTCTTTAGCTTGTTATATCTAAGTGCAAGATATATTCTGCTCTATATAGCTGCATTAAATACGGTAATCCTGTTTGTCGTAAGAAATATAATGCCTTAGAAATACTCCATCTGTTATAGGAAGACGGATACTAGGCTGTTATATTAGACATTATTTAAAGTTCTTTTTATAAAAAAGACATCGGCCTTGTCTAGAAGAAGGACAGCGCTTTAGCGGTGAACGTTCTCAACTATTAGAGCCAGGTTTTGTTTTAAATAGGCTAGATTTATATTAAGGTCTCCTATATAAGCCTTCTTATAGTTAAACTGGTATATAAATACACTTATAAAGGAGAATAAACTATATAGAGGGGTCTCCTCTAAGATTCGGTAAGTGCTTTAGCTATTAATGTCTTTCCCACCCCAGGTGGGCCACTGAAACGGTCAGCCTTTAAAACAGCCAATGCCTTGCTAGAAAACTTACTATAGTAAGAAAACTAGGCCTCTCCCCTTCCCTTTAATTATATTATTAAACTTTAATTTCCTAGACCCAGACTAGTAGCTCTCTATAAGTCCTTAAAGTACCATTTTCTTGTCCTCCTTAATTGCGAGTGACTTAAATGCTAAGGCATTCCATTCAATGTCCTTGATATTGGCGACGGCAAATTCACCTATTAGTGCTTATATTAGTACATATAATTCACTAGCTCTAGAAAAAGAGTGTAGAAAGCCTAACCCCATTTTTTGTCTACTAAACTGAAGGTAAGGGCTGTTGGTGGATAGATTAGGTGCTTATTATCTCCTATCTCCTTAGGAACTAAACCCTAATTCTTTACGTCGCCTTGCTAATTGGTCCCTTAATTAATCACGTTTATTCCATACGCATCTATAGCGATTGGCTGCTTGCCATAGTTAGGATTCTAACGATAAAATACTGTCGCGTCCACTATAATACGGCCGCTTGTAGAAAATCTCGATGGGCTATCTTTGGTCCAGAAAAACGCGATCCCTTTATATTCACAGTGGTTAATGCCTCTTAAAGACACGAACTTCTGGCTATTGCTAATAAGATCCTGCTTTATCTCGGCTTATCTCTTATAATGCCCTAGCGGAAATACCTTAAGAGACGTAATTTTTATAGTTAAACGGAATTCTAGAATAGAGAGGGTGGTTTTTACCTCGCTAAACGCCTTCCCATTATAGCCGAAATAGTAACAGTTAAGTTCGAAGCTCTTTTCGCTAAAAAGTAAGGTTTTAAAGTTGCCTAAATTATATATAAGGCATCTTGGTTAATCTGAGCCTTTATAAATCGTAAGGACGTATATATTTGGTTTAAATAAGGCCCAAAGGAAATTAAAATTAATTTCGCCATAGTCTAGAAGCGGTAGGAGACTATTAATTATAGGCGCGAAATAGTCTTTAAGGAATCTTAGTAATACCTAAAGGTGCTTAGCGCTGATTAAGTTAGGAGAAAGACTCTCCTAGTATATTTTTAACTGGGGTAGGAAATTAAATATAAGGTTTATAGGAATCTAGAAGTTAAATTAGAATAAGCTACGTCTATAAAAAGGTCCACTTACTGTAGGCTTGTCTTCCCGAAGGGAGATAGCTTGTACGCCGTTTAGTACCACCTATAAGGCGTCTTTTACTTCTCCTAAACTTATGCCTAGGTATATGCTATAGTCTTTCTTATCCTTTTCTAGCTTAAAGTTAGTATTTAAGTTAATATGTTTGAAGGCACCTAAGAAACAGACCAAATTTCTTCTAAAGGATATAAATATACTGGTTATATATATTACGCTCACCTAACGTATCCGGCGAAGTCTTTATAATCTTATACTGGCAGCTTTTTTTGTCCCAGCTGTAGTAGACGCTATATTAGCGTATTTCCAAGTGTGTTTTAGGGATTTCGCGAATATACATCTTATTTAACACCTTAACTTCAATCTTGGAACCTCTAACTTTGGGTATCTCTTTAACCCCTAAACTCGTAGGAGATAGAGGAGGTGGAGGAGGTAGAGAAGGTAGAGGTAGAGGAGGTTGGGCCACTTAGACTATCTTTAACACAGCTACAAGAATTTTAATTATAAGATTCTGCGCTAACTGCCCATAATATAGATGCGTTTGGCTTGGGCTACTAGGGGGTATATTCGTGCCATTATAGGGTAGTAAAGGCGCTGGCGTAACGGGCTTAGATGCAACTAGTATTATTGCTCTGTAAAGCTTTGGTAACGTAATACTAATCTAAAGTACAAAGTTAGAGTGAGGAGCTAAATATAGATGGTATTATTTCTTTAAAAGATCCGCCTTTTTTTATACCCTTTAATAGGACCTAAGCTGCTACTATGCCGCGAATGTTTACTAGAACCCGCTTTATGCCATATAAATACTTCCCTATATTTATCCTAGGAGACGCCATGCCAATATCACTTCTAACGTGGCACAGAACTTAACTAAGTAAAGGTGTATAATCTTGCCATGACTATAGAAACAGAGCCGTGGCTTATATTTAGTATCTTAGTTCCGGCACTAGAGCGATATAGAAGGAGATATAATAGACACGCAGTTATATATATAGTAGAGGCTTATAGCTGTCTAATATTATTTGAACTAGAAACAATGTAGGAAGGAATATAATTAGGACCCCATTACCTATCTAGGCTGCATAAATTCTGTGGACCTGCTTGAAATTTAGTTGCCTAGGTGGACAAATCTTCACTACACCCCTCTTCTAGCCACGCAATGCCTTCCCTTATTGACGCTAGAACATATCAGATTATATATATTAATATTATTCCGATATGGTAGAGAGCTTAACTTAGGAAAAGCCGTTGGGGACGTTCCTGCCTGGGCTATAGAGACGTCGCTAGCTTATATATGGGATCTTAGCTCCAACTACTAGACTAAGGTAAAAAGAGATATAACCGCTCTAATTAGTGCGTAGGTGCTAGGTGGATGTCTTAATTAAAGTGAAGAGTATATGCGCTAGGTATAAGCGCCAGAGCAGTAAACCCTGTTTATATTAGCGCTGGGGTTAGCTAAAACTTGGACTAACTTCTTAAAACTTAGCTAAAATTTCTGAAAATTCCTGAAAAATTTTAAACTTAGGGCGAAACTTCTTAAGAATTAACAGTTATTTTTAGCTACTATTTATGCATTAACTCTTGCAACGTATCTGCTACCTACTTAACGTTACTTTGCTTAATGGAGTTTCCCTATATTACGCTTTACGTAAAGGGAGGGGATATAATCCGCTGTAGTGAAGGATATGGCGGAGTAATAAATGCTAAGCTGACTACCTATAACGCGTTAACGAAATAGTTAGGGCCTAATTCCCTTGCTTTATGCGTAAGCAGGGTGTTTTATTAGCTATATAACCAATGTCTTAGAACGTTTACAGCACTTTATTAAATTCTGCACTTTTTTGCAAAATTTTAAAATTTTAGAAATATTTCTTGCTTCTATAGCCCCAAATTTAAAATTTATACCTTTCTTTTAGCTACTACCTAATCTTTACAACTATTAACTAGTATCTGAAGAAATTTTAAGCTACCTATAAGATGGAGATTCCCTGCATTACCATTTATATAAAACAGAGGGATAGCTTCCTTTGGCAAGAAGGATATGCAGGAGTAATAAATGTGGAGTTAGAGACTCTTCTTTAGCAAAGTTACGATACGATAGCGTTATTGGAAGCCGAGATTGGGAAGCGACAGCTATAACTACCTTCTGGTTATTCCGATAGAAACGACAGATGCCATGAAAAACTCTGTAAGATGGCTAAGAAGCTGAAGATTAGGGATCGCCTAGATAACTAAGCTTTTAAGCATATTAATACTGCCGTTGAGATTCTGACTAAACCGCAAACAGATTATGCGTTTAAGGTCTATTAAAAGTTCTTGCATAACGTTCTACGCCATTACAGCCCTAGATTAGTCATGCTATGTGCTACTAGTTTAGAAAAATAAAGAATAGCCAATATGACTAAAGAGGATAGAGTTAGTCTCCTTAATTATATTAAGGAGAGTAAAGATTCCTTTAGTTCCTTAACTCTTAAGACTCTTGCTAAGGATTATAAGATACTATATCTAGATAGTGCGTAATCTAATTCTGTAGGTAGATAAAGCTAATCTCTTTAGGCCCCCAGATTGCTTATATTTTAAAACGACATAGAAAGCGCAAGCGCGATAAGAGCTAGCAAGCCAAAAAGTCATCGCAGGGTATGTTGAGCGTTATTTATTTAGTTATATATTAAAACTAATTGGCTAAAAATTAAAGCTCGTAGCTAAGACACAGGTGCAATAACGGCAGGTAGGCGTAAGTAAGAAGGAACGCTCGTTCTTTATACGACCTAGTTAACAATATTTACTATAGAAATTGAATATAGATACTTAGAAGTACTAATTAACCTAATCCCACTCTTAGGCGACCCTATTTCCGACGCTGTCCAGAGCAGCTAATAATGGAAATGGGAACGCAACCTTGGTATAGGATTAATGACTAACTACCTAAACGTATTGGCCCCTTAAAACCAAAGCCAAGACATCTCTATAAATTTGTTGGTTGGTTAGAAGAAAGGAATGCAGTTAATTAAGAAATTCTAGCTAGTACCTAGGTAAACTTTATAGTAGCTCCTATAACGTAAACCTTATACCCAGTAGGAACGTTACATGTTGTGTCTTTAGAGGGGTCTTTATGTACCTAGTAAGGTAGGGAGCTTATATCTTCTTTAGGATTATAGATTTAGATCAATTTACCCTAGCCTATTATTATTCTATTTTTATCCACTCTATTAAATAGTTTCGTTTTTATGTATTCCGCCTCTCTATTAAGAGCTTTTGCTCTAGTCTAGGTGTAATTATAGGTTAGCTTTAAATAGGTATTAAAAGAGTTTAAACATCTATATACCTCTTTAGATATAGTTAAGGACTTTTAATAGTATATTAGGCGTCTGGCGCAGATCTACCTAATATTAAGGAAATTTCTATAGCCTGAATATATGTCCTTTCTAGGTCCTCTGCGACTTGGCTATAACTTAGTTTACAAAGGGAGGGCTTAATAGATGGCGATGGTATTTCAGTTAGATAACTTAATTTAGGTATACGCTATTATAAAGCAAGAGCTACTATTTCCAATATAATATTAGTAGCCGAAAACAATATATAGTGGATAAAATGGTCCATTTTAGTACTTACTTTAGCTGTGACGTGTTTAAATTTTGCAACCCTAGAGTACTTTATATCTGTATAAAGCTAAGGAAGGTTACCCAATATACAGCCAAAGGCGCGCGGTGCAAGGGAGGAAGGGTAATAGGCGTTAAAATTAGGCGTATGGAAGGCTTCTAGCGGATAACGCACCAAGTCGGCTAGGAAGGCTATAATTCGCGCAAAGACCTATCAGCCTACTTGTAGCTAAGGATGGGGTAGCTTGGTTAATATTTACCTACAACTTATAGGTCGCAGCGAATAGAGAAGGCAGGAAAGTGCAAAGGGTAGTAAGTTTAAGCGCACTGCGACCTTAATAAAACTGTGCCATAGGCGCTCAGCGAGGTGGAAGGAAGGACTTGCGGAAACAAAAATATGCTGTTAAGATAATAAAGCGTATAACTAGTTAGACGTTAGTGCCTGATAGGATGTTCATTAGCGAGATCATTTGGGTAGGCGGCCGCCTGTTTTGCGCCGCCGAAAAAATTCCGTTGCCCCACTCTTATCTCATGAATTAGACCCCGGGGAGAAATAGCGCCACGACGTAGCTAAGGGCTAGCGCTACACTTGTGGACCTTACCCTAGTCCTGTGGACTCCTGGACCAATTAGATCTCACCGAGAGGAATTTCTCCCCGAGGGTCTGAGAGCTTATGGGCCCTCTTTGTATGAGAACTCAATGTTTTTTATTAGGCGACGACTCTTCCGTTATAACACTGTATCTCAACCCTTTTATAATATCTAGTTATTATAAAAATACTATAAGGTAGGAGCTCTTTAATTTCTCTATCTATTGCAATAAATAAAGACGTTGTGGCTATGTTAGTTAGTCGTATTTTCGTTGGTTATATTTTCATCGGTCGCAAAAATCGTCAGTTGTAAAACTCGTCGGTCGCAATCTTACCTCACTGCTCTGCTCGAAGCTCTGTATGAGGCTCTGCTCGAAGCTCTGCACGAGGCTCTGCTCGAAGCTCTGCACGAGGCTTTTCTTGAAGCTCTGCACGAGGCTTTTCT
>Ga0307507_10004203_pt1 | contig 26053 bp, 9 predicted proteins | sample 7_EM_MG_FD_207223 | JGI IMG/M metagenome (GOLD analysis project Ga0307507, IMG submission 207223) | Populus trichocarpa ectomycorrhiza microbial communities from riparian zone in the Pacific Northwest, United States - 7_EM | ecosystem: Host-associated > Plants > Roots > Unclassified | place...
ACTTAGCTTAATAAACCCTTTATCTAGGTTATTAATTAAGTACTACTTTGTTGCTTTTAGCTTGTCTATTAATTATTAGTAGAGGGGGCTATAGCCTAGCAAGTTATTGGCTTCTAATTAAATCTTATAATTATATGTCTAGTGAGGGGGTAACTTGTCCGAAGCCGCCCTTAAGAATACGTCCTTGTACTTGGCATAGACAGTAGAAAGGAGATATTTAACTAGTTCCTTATTAGTTTCCTTAATTAGCTTTTCTTCCCTCTTATTAATAATCTGGTTAATCTTATATAGGCTTGTTATAAAGACCTTATTTTCCTTCTAGTACATATTAAAGTGGAATGCTATAGCGCTAATTGCGGCGATGTCTACTATAGGGGGGTTATAGGACAATAGGGGCGTGCGTAACCTTAGGGCCCTCTAGGGTATTGGCGTCATCGTTACTCCTTTTAGCTCCTATTGCATCTTTTAGAGGTTATCCCTTATATCTTATCGGTACGTTCTTTTCCATATTGGTCGGATCTATGTGATTTAGACGCCATCTATATTACTATCTATCCCGCTTCCGTACGTAGAGTCCTCCTTAAATATAGCGCTTTGGGAAAGTATCTTTATTAGTACGGAGTTCTTTCTAGCTTCGCGGCGGGCGTCTTCTTAGGCGAAGGCTAGGTTACGGGCCCGGACATCCTACTAATATATAGGGTTAGACTTCGCGGCTAGTGTCTTACGGTCGGTTTAGATTTCTCTAATAAAGGAGGGTAATTTCGGTCTATCCTCTAGCCAGACAAACTGTCTTTATTGTACGTTTAGCCAAATATTAAAGTAGGACATCTATTTTCGGCTAAGGATTATATTGTGGGACCCTAGGTCTAAGATGCAGAAAGGGATACCGTATTAACGTTGTCCATTAAGGGAGATATGTAACTTTAGGATATGGGTAACTAGCTTACCGGCTTGGCCGTTATAGCCTTTTACCTGGACAGGCTTCTCTAGTAGGGTGGCTTTTACATTTAGAAACTTGGCAACGTTAATTATATAGGCAGTATTTATAAAGGCAAAGCCATTTGCTTTAGTGTTAATAAGGGCAGTTAAGTTAACTCTATATCTATTTTAAGATACTGTACATGGAACCGTAAAGTGGTTTCCACCTATTAACTAACTTAGATCAATCTCTTTAAGATTAATAGGATACCCTAGGGGGGAGTTTTTCCCTAGGGTTCTTCTTTTTCTAACTTGTTAGACGTTTCTCCTTCCTCTATCTCCTTAATATCCCCTAGTTCTAGGCAAGACGAGGTAAAGTAACCCTCCTTATCGCAGTTATAGCACGTGGCCGAGGCGGGGTTAATTAGGGTATTGCAACAAGTACTAGTTGAGGGCGTGGTACGTAGCTAGTCGGGCAAGGCTCGCTGGTATATAGTTATAACCGCTTTTAGTGTAAGAGCAGACGTAGCTTGTCTTCCTGCTCTAGCTCCTATAGGTATGGCTGGCGAGTTGCAATCGCTACGTGGTTGCTTCTGCCGATTAGGGCGGGCGTTAATCCGCTTTAGTTCTATATCTAAAGATAGGCAACGAGCTGCGAGTTTTTTATAGGTCAGTAGGTTATCTAAGGTTACAGCAATCTTCTCTTATAGCCGGATTGTTAGCTTATTATATAAGTCCAAACGGTAGTTTTTAAGGGGAACCTGGCCTTCTCCCGTAAGGTATAGGAATTAAGTCTGGAATTCAGTAAAGGGTTAGTTTGGTTTTATTATTAGGCGATTATAGTTATACTAGGCATCCCATACTTTGTTTAGGTTAACGTAGATAGCAGCTAGGTGCCGTATTATCTCATTAATAGATATAAATTGGACAGGGGAATCGTCCTTAAACTTGGCTTAAAGGTGCCGTTGGGCATCCCCTATAGTTCGACCAAAGAGGTAGAGCATTTTGGCTTCTTTAGAAAGGAAATAGTTGTGGTTAACGCGGAGCTTTCCTTATACTTAAATCCTCCAATTTTTAAAGGTAGGGTCTATTCTATTGGACAGTAGTTAGGGGTCAGGGAGCTTAACAAACTTTAATTATTTTGTTATTATGTCCGTACTCCCTAGTGTGTTATATTCGGTTAAGTAAATAGGACGACTAGGACTTCTAGAAGGGGGGGCTGAGCTTTATAAGGCCGCGAGGCTGTCTAGGATCTCTTATAGGGTCTCCTATATACTTTAAGCTTGGAGACGGTCGGCTTCCTAATTAGCCGTTAGGGCACGAATCTGTTTGTATACGTCTATACTATTATCGTTATCCTTAATTTTGGATCCCAATTGAATCTCGTGTTCTTCTTGGGTCGGGGCAGCTCTTTTAAATAAGCTTGCTTTAGGTGCCATCGTTGGCTTCCTAGGGTTTATCAGAATTATACAATTCGGTTTTAATTCTGGGGGTATAGGTCCAATCCTGTCTAGTTTATAGGGTGGGATATTATTAAGGCCTTCCTAGGTAATGTAGAGTTGTTTTGGTGTCTAAGTATAGCACGTTAACGCGTCGTTGTAGACAAAGTTTCTCGTGGGGTGGGATATTATTAAGGCCTTCCCAGGCAGTGTATGGAGAGCTTAGTATAATGTGACGGCTCGTACAAATGCCTCTAAACCGAAGCTTGTGGATTGCTATCTAATAAAGATACTAAGCTAAGGAGAAGAAAAGAAGGGGGTCGCCAGGACTATAGTAAACATATATAAAAGGGCAGCCGCCAAGGCGCTAGCGGTAAGCGAGCCAATCGTAGGTTGGCAGAATATGGCAGCAGCATGGCAGAATTTGGTAGGTGACGCGCTCTAGCACCGTCATACTAGGATCCCTCTATAGATTATTTAGGCGTGTCTTAATATACTTTATAATATTAGAATTATGTCAAAGCCCTACTGTATACGTCTATATCGCCGCAGGTAGAAACATTATCCGGAATCCTATTCCCCTTAATGACTAAGTGCAGAGGCGATGGTAGAGAGCCGTCGTAGCGCGTGCAGCGCTGTTGTTCAACTCTGTAGTAATAAGCCCGCGACACGTATAAAGTATCGCCCTTAATAATACTAGAAGCCTTACTACCTCCGCTTAGAGCTCTTATTCTACTATCTAGGGAGGCCTATTAAGAGAAACTAGGATACGAAAACCGCCTAATATACGACTACCTAGCTCGCAGCCAGGCCTAAAACTGGCCTTATTTAGCCAGTTAATATAGACGCGTCCTAGGCATATAATAGGATACCCTTGGGCTTGCACTAGCTCTAAGATTGTAAAGGGAATGCGATAAGGGCGTAGGGATCCTCCTTTTATAAGAACTTGTTAAGGTTAACGCATTATAGATACTTTATACGAAACTTATTAAGGCCCTAAGGCCACCGTAAAGAACTTATTAAGGCCTCTCTATAAGGGCCTATTTGGTATCTAGTACACTTAGGTGACTTAGAAGAGGGTCTTAATAGGTATAGTGCGCGCAACCTAGTTAATAGCGATAGTAATATAATGGTGACGCGATGGTAACGCGATGGTGATTAGATAGCTTAATAAGGTAGAAATATAGGTAAAGCTCTAGGTAGCTGAAATATAGGCTAGCTTTAACGGCCCTATAGCGCTTAACTTATAGTTAGCCTATAGTTAATTTATAGGCGACTTATAGGAGGGTCTTTATAGGTATAGTGTATGTAACCTAATATGTATATATATAAGGCGACTTATAGGAGGGTTTTAATAGGCGTAGTATATATAACCTAATATATATATATAGGGGAGGCTATAGGGGAAAAATAGGCTAGTTAGACAAGGACTTAACAGTTAGAGATATAAGCTAGCTTATAAAAGGGGGGGATATAAGCTTAGTTAGTAGAATAGGGTAGAGTAGGTTACCTAGCGGGATCTAGTCTATAACCCTATTTTATAAAATATAGTTGGCCTATTATAGAGAGACTCTTATAGGTAATATAAAACAGGAACTGGAAGTATATAGGGTGTTACGCCCCTATATTACTACTCGTGTAAGGGATATTATTGCGGTCACCTTAACAGTAATGGTTACTATTCCATAGTGTCGGGAATATATCACGTGTGGTCACGTGTTGCCGCGGCACTAGCGTGGCGAGGAGCTTTAAGCTCCTCGCCCTTCCTCATTATTAAGAAAATACATCAACAATTATCATACTATCTACGAACTGTAGCTACGTGATATTACCTTATGTAACCAATACTGATCAGTGGTTAACTTTACAGTTATACTATAGAACAGCTAGGTATCACTAAAAAGAGACGAGCTACTATACCAGTGCTACTCGTGCTAGAGGAAGCTGTCTTTTAAAGTCAGAACTGGTCCTAAACCTTAAATAGAACTCTTCCACGAATCTAAGGATCTAAAAGGCCAGAACTGGTCCTAAGCCTTTCCCAGATTACAGATTCTTGCGTCCATTACGCAGAATAATACGCTTTACAAGTCTTCGCGATTTAAGGCCAGAACTGGTCCTAAGCCCTATAATCGCAAATACACGTCACAAACGCGCACTAAATAACAATCTCTATACCAATAACACTTCCCTCCCTCCGAAAACATGGCTACGCCTACTTTAAATAACTAGAAAGACTCCTTACTACTAGGGGTAGCTAAGCACGCAAAACTTATCGATAAAGATTGGGATGAATTCGCCTTTAATATAACAACTTATACCGCAAAATAAGTTAACGGCTTTCTCCTACACTATATTATATTCTACTAAAATAGATACTACGCCAATTCACAACTATAGGAGTATTTTAGGGAGGATTTTATGGGATAGACTGCTGATACCTAGGCACTTAGCAACGTTAATATTGTTTGGGATTTTTAAGACTTCCTCTATAGGAATGGGATATACATTACTAAGAACAGTAACCCAATTGCTAGCAATATTTAGGCCGTTATTATTAGTATAGAAGAACCAATATGGATAGAAGCTGAGATTATATATTAACTATAGAAACCTAAAAACAACCTATATTCTTTAGAAGGCAACTTTAATTTATATTAAAACCCCTAGAACGCTAATCCCCCACCTAGAGCTACTCTCCCACCTAGAGGTGCTCTCCTACTTAGAGTTGCTCCGCCTCTACCTCCTCTACTCTAGCTAACCGGTAAGCCTTTACTACGAGAAGTCACGAATCTGATAAAGGTATATTCGGACAAAGAGAAGAAGTTTAGAGGAGAACTATATAACATGCTTAGAGCAAAACTACAGGTCTTTTATAACTGTTGCAATAAGGTTAGAATTTAACGCTATTAGTACCATTACGCTTTCTCTGTCATGTTAAAGGGACGGGCGGCAATATTCTATTACGACCATATTGCGGGTAAAAACTATAGCTTTAATATAATGCTTTAGCTTATTAGAGCCCACTTTAAGACTAATAAGAATTGCTAACTTTATATATCCGAATGGTGGGAGACTATGTTTTAGAGAGTTATTACTTCTAACCTAATAAAGACTTATTTAGAGTGCCTTTAACTACTCTTTAATAAACTCTAGAAAATCTAATGTGGCCTTACTAAAACTTACTAAAATAAGAATAGCCTAAGGGACTAAGTTATTTTAGCCTGCCGTGGCGTTCCTAAGTGCAATTTAGCGCTATACAAACCTACGGATATGTTTGAAGGAGTATATACCAAGCTACGCTCCGCCGTAGGTACTGTAATGCGAACATAAGAATCTTAATAGTTTTATACTAAAAATCCTACCTAACTAAGTATTCCTAATTAACATAATTATAACTAGACTAACCAAATATATAGTAGCCGTAGTAGGGAATATAGCAAAGGCTACAATTAACGTTAACTATAAGGTAATTGTGGAGGCCCTTATAGAGGTTCATTTTAAAGTAATTACTAGAAGAAGTGCTATGTTTATAAGAAGCCAAATTGCTGGTTAACTAGACACTCCCTTAATAAGTAAAAGGAGGTATATAATAAGTTTCGTTAGAGTATAAGAAACGTTGGAAACTATAAGGTTACTATAGCCTACTTTTAAAGCTTCCTAGTTTAATATAAAGGCGTAGAAGATCTTAAGGGTAAGGTTAATAAGGTCAAACAGCTCCTTATAGATATAGAAATTAAGGACTACTCTCCTAACCAATACTTTACTAAGTATAGTAAGGTAGATGGTATATAAACCATTACTATTCTTAATAACTAATCTACGCTCCATTCTATTATAAGATTAGATATCTTTAATAAGCCAAAAAAGAGTTCCGCATTTTCCTTTAATAATAGATACTTGGCGAACGTCTTCTATAGTATTATACCGGATATAGAAGCCGTAGGAGTATCTATAGTAGGAGAACCCCAAGTTCAAGCTCTCTAGCAGCTTAATAGCTCTATTTAGATTAACCAATTAACGGCGGGCCAACATACAATTTGTTTTAGTAAAGGTACTATAATCTCTCTTAGCACAATTAAGGTCTAAACCCCCTTAGGATATATTACTTTCTATATTATTCCTATAAACACTCCGTTTCTATTCTGCATTAGGGACATAGATAAATTAGGCGTTAAGCTTAATAACCTTAAAAATATACTTATATAGGGAGATAATCGGGTGCCTATTATACGCAAGTAGGATTACCCTTAGTTGCTTCTTTAATAACCAGAAAAGAGCGTTGCTTAAAGCTATTTAACTAAGTTAGAGTTACACCAACTATACCGTTGTTTTAGTCACCTATTAGTTTACTAATTACTTAGGGTTCTCTAGTAAGTAGGCCATAAGGTCGAAATTAAGGCAATTAAATATCTTATAAAGTACTACTATTACTGCTAAATAAACTAGAAGTCCCCTAGCCAATTTAAGTTTACCCTTAAAAATAACTATAACTTTAACTTCTGTATTATTATTAACGTTATATATCTTAGCGGTAAGCCAGTACTTTAAGTTATTAACTTCTTAACCTCTTTCTAAGCTGCACGTTTCTTAAAGGATATGTTAGCTAGAAATACATAGGATACCCTTTAATTATACTAGATTAATAGCTACCTAGGACCCCCTAATTAAATCGTCTATAATATAGGAAAGAACTTCTTATCTATAGAGTTTTGATAATAAATAAAGGCAATAGCAATTAAGGTTAAGGAAGTCCCTATTAAGGCATATAATAGTGTTAGAAAAGTAGAGCAATATTACGCGCTATTACGCCGTGTATATAAGATTATCTCTTTAGAACTAAAGGACGCTAGCAAAAAACTTACCTTATAAATAGCTATTAAAGCTGTTAACGATTCTGCTAGCCTAGATAAACTTATACCTATATTGCTAGTCTTTAGCGCTTACCCTTAAATAATAGACGATTCTCTACTATCTCCCTCTATTATGCAATAAGCTAAGGCGATTTACAAGGCAATAAAGGAGATACAACGTCTCTACGCTATACACTAGGTTAATAATATACTAGGAATAAGAAATGGCCTAAATACCTTAACTACACTTAATCTGCCACTCCAGTCTAAGGTACGCGTATGGTATAAAAAGGGAGGATAGTTAAGCCTATATTAACTTATTACAATTAATGGTTAAACTTGTACTATTTAGATGCCTTACAGACCTACTTAATTCCATTTAACTATTATTAAGCCTTATTATAAAGATAACAATTCTAAGCCTTTATAGGATGCCTTAGAAGATGCCCTAAAGGAGAACCATAATTAACATGCTTTAGAAGGCGACTACAATCCCAATATAATTATAGTAGATATGCTATAACTACGACATAGTAGAGGCCGCCTAAAGGGATTACAAAATTACTAATATCTTATTAATTTTAAAGAGCAATTTATTACCGCCATTAAGAATAAAGTTAAGTTATTAATAGCCTTTATAATAGTTAAAGAGAAGGCTAACTTTAAGCTCGCAAAACAGCTTTAAAAGGAAGGTTATATTATAACCCTAGAAGCTCCTTTCCAAGCATCTAATAAGTAAGAGATTAACGGTCTTATTACAAGAGGAGTCTTTAAATTTAAGAAGTATAACCCTACTAAGTTTAATAAAGTTCGCATCTTTAAGTTAAGGATAGTTAATAAGATTAAGGGTAAAGCTACTAACGCCCTATTTAAGAAATTAAGGCTTGTTATCCAAGGTTACAATAACAATAGTAAGGAGATAATTCTTATACAATCTCTAATAATTTAACAAGCTAGTTAGTGAGTTATTATTATATTAGCTCCCTCCTTAATAAAGAATAGAATAGCGGTCTATTTATAAGATATTACTTAGGCCTATACCCAATTAAAGATATACCTTTAGCGCTTAATATTGGCATACCTTCTAGAGCAAATTCGCCACTAATATCCCAAAGATACAATTATGGTTATGCTTAAGCTATTATATAGAATTACAGAGGCAGAAACCCATTAGTAGGCTACCTATAGTAAGCACTATAAAGAGAAGCTTTTAATAACTACTTCTATATTTAATCCCTACTTCCTTATCACAACTACAGGAACTCTATTTGGAATTATTGGTATATAAACTAATAATATAATTATCTTAAGAGACAACCAATTTTTAGCTCTTAAAGAAGATGAGCTAGTAAAGGTAAACCTTATAGTAAAGCTAAAGGAAAAGCTTAATTTAATAATACTATTACTCTTTAATAGATGCATCCTCTCCCTAAAATAAGGATTCCATTGCTTTGCGCCAGAAGGGTTAAGGCAAGAAGATTAACGTTATTAACGTTAATTCTCTAAAGTAAGGATATATGGAGTAACGCGCTTGCGGAGCTTATATTACTTCTATCTACTAACCTAAGGCTTTATTTAATCTCTCTATTGCCGCTTAACACCAGGAACTAACTAAGGATAACATTCTTGCCCTAAATAAGCGTCTTTCCTGGCAAATAAACTATCTTAATTAGGGACTACTCTATATACCTATTAATCTTCCCACCGCTAAGCTCTTTGTATTTGTTAATAGATTATTTATAAATAATAAAGATTTTAGCTCCTAGCTAGGATATAAAATTATTATCGCAAATAAATCTACTAGAGAGAATGACTTTATAATCTATAGTAATTTTATCTATTAGAGCTTAACTAAGAGCAAGCGCGTCACTTAAAGCATTCTAGCGTTAGAGATATATAGAATAATTAGCGGAGTTAACATAGCAATTACAATTAGAACTACCCTAAAGATAATTATAGATTAACTTAAACTTTCTATTATCCCTATAATTGTGTGCACCGACTTATATTCCCTCTACAAGTGTTTAGTTAAGCTTGGTACCATAAAGGAGAAGCGCCTTATAATTGATATTATAGCACTTCGGCAATCCTATAAACGGTAAAAACTCTTTAAGATTTAATAGATTAATAGCTAAGACAACCTAGTAGATATAATAACAAAGGCAAACCCAAATAAGGCTCTTAAAACGTTTGTTAACACAAATACTCTACGTGTATAAGTTGAAGGTTGGGTTAAGAGGGAGTAGGAATTCTGCCATATTCTAACAACCCTAAATTCTGCCATATTCTGCCGACCCTGACTTTAACCAGCCAATTAGGATTTTCCATCCCCGGGATAGAAAATCGCTATTAGCTCGCTTACCACTAGCGCCTTGGCGGCCCTTGTAAGATAACCACCTCCAACCCCTAAACGGTTCCTCTTCTTCTTCTTCTCTTTAGCTTAGCATCTCTGCAAGATAGCATTCCATAGACTTTAGTTTAGAGACATTTGACAGCGAGACGTATATTACAATAACAATAGTAAGTAACAAGGATTGGTGTTTCTCACGCTTAATTGCGTTATTTGTATGTAGATGGCATCCATAAAAGAAGAATTGCTAGTGTCGGGAATATATTACGTGTGGTCACGTGTTGCCGCGGCACTAGCGTGGCGAGGAGCTTTAAGCTCCTCGCCCTTCCTCATCATCAAGAAAATACATCAACAATTATTATACTATCTACGAACCGTAGCTACGTGATATCACCTTGTGTAACCAACACATAGGCTTGAATTTTCATAAAATTTCCGCTAGTAATTAGGTAGTTGTCTTCTACTACTGGGTATAAGAAGGTAAAGTCTTCTTTATTATTATAGATATGGGTATCTACACCAGGGTTAAGTATCTAGGTGCTCTAGAGTTTAAAAGGAATTTAACCAGTACTAAACACGGCAGCATGGCTAGTCGGTTTAGTAGAAAGTAGGGTTTTAAAATTAAAATTAATTGTGGATTCTATATTCTAATTATTCTCCTTTACTTCCTGTTCTCTTTTTTAAATTTAGTTAACAATGCGTTTAATCTAAGGTGTAGATAAAATAGCTTTATCTACTTTCTTTTAGATATCTGCCTTTGGTCTCTATCCTTAAGGGCGCTTGTGCTTGGCAATATAATAGCAGTTGTTAAACTGGTGTACAATGCCGCATATACATTCTTTATTCCATCTTAAATTCAAATTACTGTTAAAATTGGAATTACTGTTAGAGTCTAAATTGGAATTAGAATTGTTTTAAAGGGTTACAAATACAGAGTTATTGGCAGTCAAGGTAGACAATACTTGCTGCATGTAGTAGTGCTCTTTAAATTCCTTAATAAGGTCAATTATGGATAGGGCCTCTTTGTCCTTCCGTTCTTTTTAAATAAGATTTACTTTTAGTGCTCCTGCGAAGCTAGAAGAGATAGGTTTAATTACTTATACAAAATTAGTAGTAACTCTTTAATTAACGTCTGATACAGATCCTACTGGCCTACGCAGACTACTCCGCATAGGGGGGAAAACTTATGTATTTACAGGAAGAAAACCCCTGCAGTTAGGGGAGGAAAAACCCTATAAGCAGCCTCAGTAGGATGAAAAACCCTGATTTGCCATATTTGTATATAGCTGCGGCCCTATGGGCCTACAGCACGTCCTCCTCCTTAGATGTTTTAAACTCCTTAGAAACTACTACTTCCTTCTCTAGCTTATCCAAAGCTAGGGTTCACTACGTCCCAGCTAAGCCTTGCCAATTAATTGCCGTGTGCTTTATGTTCTATATCTTAACTATCCCCTATATACTATCTCTTGTTAACTATTGCTATATACGCTATGCCTCCCCCCCCCTAAGGCCTATTGAAGGCGTAAGGGGGATTTATCTGTTCTACCATCCTAATACCAAAAGATAAAAGCGGGATGTGTGTGTACCTGGGTATCTTTTATGCCTAGGCCCTAGTTACTAGGCCCTCTTTAAGGGCACCACTCCGTTAAGAGGAGATAAGGAAAACCATACAGGGTTATCCGGCTGACGGTTTCAGTAGTATTACGGCAGTACGGCGAGTGACCGCATGCTCCGCGGGCGATCGCCCTAGGGGTTAGGAGGGGCCGTATATTTGCTCATTTGTTCGCTCGTTCGCGTTTGCTTATTCGTTAATATAAGGTCGTCGATGCTTTTAACTGGGGGTCGGGGGATGTTATCAAATACTATACATCCATGTTGGATTGTACAGGTGCCCTGGATAGGAGAACAGTGTAGTAGTCGTTATACTGTAGAGGGCCAACAGTAGTGGTTTTTAAGATCTCACTATCTAAAAATTTTTTACCACCGCCCTTAACGCCCACAACTACCACCAGGTCCTGTCCGCACGCTATACAACGTCTCTGTGTTGGCTCTAGATCTGAACTTCGAAGACCAGGTTCGTAGCCGTCACCACGTATAGGTGCAGAGTCCGATTTTGACGGCCTATACAAAATTATAGTGTGGCCTAAAGCCTTGTACATCTAGAAGCTCCAATTTCTCTACCAGCTTGTAGACGCTCCTCTAGTTATTTAACCATTTTTTAATACTCTGCTTTTTGTTATAGGCTTTAAGAGCCGTGTATTAATTTAGGACATCACGCTTTTAACCTAAGGTGGTAGGGGCGAGTATAGTCTTCAACTCTTAAAGGCGTTTATATACCGTTCCAAGGTCTTTAATAAGAGGGAGGTAGGCTACTAACGTCGTGCGGATGATATAATTGCTAATATCGTTTATGGCTTGCTCTTGCTTCTAGTGCACATAGAGGTTGTCCTTATATTCCGCATATAGTTAATTATAGGCAATAAGTTGGTTTGGATCTAGCTTGGCTATTAATATAGTAGTAGGAAGCACGTCTCTTAGTATAGGTTAATTCAGAGGTTCCAGCTTCGGAAGCTTATCTTTCTTCTTTAATGGGTCGATATACTGCCATACATTATTTGTTTTAGCAGTATCTTAAATAATAAAGAACCATTGCATCCAATCAGATGGCTTTTTAAGGATAAGGTTAAATTTTAAATAAGGTCCGTCTATATTGGTTGTCATTTTTAGAATTTAACAGGTCAAGCAGGGTCCTAGATTAGCGTCTTAGCGAACCCTTATTTTGACGTTTTTTTAATTCGTTAGTTCGTTTGTCTATTGGGTACGTTTATTAGCCAGGTGCAACTGTCTGTTCGTTTAGTAGGTAAAGAAGCTCAAGACACTTGCAAAGGTGGTAGAAGTAGTAACTTCATAAAATAAGATAGTAGATTAATTGGTTTAGCAGGTAGTGTAATCTAGACCTATAACTGTAACAGTGCAGTATAGGAGATTAACTAAGCGACTTAATTGTAAATCTATGGAAATCAAGTAAACTAAATACATAAAAGTAGACCCGGAACTCCGTAGTCTATAACTTAATATTTAACCATATCCAAGACATACGAGGGTAGCGTCAATCATGTCTCGGAGCCTTTTAGGCGACGTTCTTGTGTCTCAGCGTAGTGCTGGTGAACTGTTACATTTTTACGACCCAACCTTTGGAAACGGTATATTAAGTAGGCTGCACAAGACCTATGTCCTTGGATATATAATTGCGTACCATTTTAGTGGTGTATTTAATTGATAAAGTTATCTATTTATGACTTGACGCCAGGAAGTTAATGTTCTGATCGCATGCACGGACCATATCTCTAAGGACAATATCGGTGCAAGGGATAGGGTTTGTACCTATTTAGCTAAAAATAGGATACTTACCCCATATAAGCTTTGACTAGAAGAGACCAAAAGGACCACAGACTATATATAAAAAACTATCTTATAAGGAAGCATAGCAGTATACTAGATACTTAGAAGAAGTATAGACGGTAGTCTATAAGAACCTAGAGAAGGCCTAGAAATTAATAGAATAGCAAGTAAATAAGCATAGGCGCAAGCCTAACTTTACCATAGGCAATAAGGTCTAGGTTATAACAAAAAACTAAAAAACAGAACGGCTTAGCCATAAGCTAGACTATAAGATGGCAAGACTGTATAAGATCCTTAATAAAGAAGGCAACTTATATAAGGTTAAACTCCTAGACTTAATTAAAGTCCACCTTGTTTTCTTACTAGATAAGCTATAGAAAGCTATAAATAACCCACTACCTAGATAAAAGAATAAGCCTCCACTACTAGTTTAAGTTAATAGCGACGATAAATAGGAAGTTAATAAAATACTAGCCTATAAACTAGTATAAGGAACGCTAAAATACTATATCTAATAGAAAGGTTACAATCCAGACCTAACCTAGTACCCTGCCTAGAACTTTATAGGTTGCCCCTAGAAGCTTAAAAAATTCTATAACTAATACCCTAATAAGCCAGGACCCCTAAAGTATCTAGATAAGTAGATAGAGTGCTAGTATAGCGAAGATAATAAGCTACCTGTTAAGCATATAGATAAGAACACCCTATAGACATAATACGGACATACAAAGCCTAAGGGCAGGCTTTTTCGGAGGGGGGGGTAATGTTACGGCGCTAGTAGAAAACGGTGGATTGTGGCGGATAGTGTTACGGTACTAGCAAATTGCCGTCAGATTGCCGCAACTTGCCGTCATATAACCAGAGGATTGTATATAGCTTCGAGCGGTGCTTCCGTTCTTCCCCTTTCCTTTCTCTAGCTTTGGATCCTCGTTTATAGACCATCCAATCGTACAGGCTTACGCGACCCTCTTGCCATACTCGTGCCTCAATTGACCGAGTCGCTAACAGACACGTATTTAAGGTATTTACCTATCCACATTTTTACTAGGGCGTAGTATATTATTTCGCTGTATATTAAGGGTTTACTATTAAAGCCTTATAGGCCTTATAGCTCATTAAGTTTCTTTAAATTTAGGCGTTAAGTTTTTATATAGTTTATATTAATAAAGCCTATACTAATGGCTCCGCTATCTATTAGGATTTATACCTCCTTCCATTTTTTAAGTATTTAAATTTCGCCAAGTATATTAAGGGAGTTGTGCCGTATATAAGCGCTAGAAGAGCCTAGACACTTATACTCTTTTACTTTTTATCTTAAGGCGCGACTTGGCCTTAGAATAATTTATTTTCTAAGTTAACTAAAGGCAAGATGCTTTGTGGTAATTAAATATAATTTATAGAGCGGGTATGATTTAAGAAATAAGTATAACTTAAAGAATAGGTATAGTTTAAGGATTGGGTACAACTTAAGGATCAGGAGGAACTATGGCGGACTTTTTTAAAAGGGTAAGTTTGGCAATGCTTTTAAATATATTCTTTTTTACCGCATCTAAAGTATTCTCTATTTATGGCTTAAGTTCTTTATTTATTGGTTCCTAAGGGTATATAGAATTAAGCGGTATTAAGGTTTATAGGGTTATATATAGGGCTTTTAGGTTTTAGAGACGGATCGCGCTTTAGGGTATATACTGGTTTTATAGTATTTTAAACATAAGGTATAGTTAACTTTAGAGAACAAGTCTGTTTGTTATATTAAAGGTCCTTATTAATTTGTTAATATATTATAGCAAATTTAGATAGGTTTTTTAGCAGTTCCCTACTTATTAACTAGGCTCTAATTTTATCCAAAATAGCTTATTAAAGGGTAGTAACTCTAGCGGCTTTATTCCAATTTAGTTCGCTAATAAGACCTAAAAATTCTAAAAAGAAGCTAGTAAAGTCTTAATTCCGTTATTATAGGTTTGTAAGTTTGGTAACAGCTATATATTTACGGCTGGCGTTATTATATATTTATTCTAGTAGAGAGATTGTTAGTAACACAAGGTGATATCACGTAGCTACGGTTTATAGATAGTATAATAATTGTTATTTCTTTTTCTTCCTCCTACTTAAGGAAGGGTGAGGAGCTTAAGGCTCCTCGCCACGCTAGTGCCGCGGCGACACGTAACGGCAACTTGCCTATATTCCCAACACTGGCAACTCTTTTTTTGCGGTTGCCATCTATATACATACACCGCTCGACTAGCGTAACAAATATCAATCCTCCTTACTTACTATTGCCATTGCAATATAAGTCTCGCTGTCCCAAAATTTGCCTCTTAGCACGTAGTGCTTTCTTACTTAGGAGTCGTAGGTAGATATCTTATTAGGAGGGCCGCTAAGGCGCTAGTAGTAAGCGAGCTAATAGCAATTTTCCATTCCGGGGATGGAAAATCCTAATTGGCTGGTTTAAGTCAGGGTCTATAGAATATTATACTCCTACTCCCTTTTAACCCAACCTTTAACTTATATATATAGAGTGTTTGTGTTAATAAACGTTTCTAGAGCCTTGTTTAGGTTTGCCTTTATTATTACATCTACTAGGTTATCTTAACCGTTAATTTATTAAATCTTAAAGAGTTCTTACTATTTGTAGGATTAACGAAGTGCCATAATATTAATTATAAGGCGCTTCTTCTTTATAGTACCAAGCTTAACCAAGCACTTATAGAGGGAGTATAAATTGGTGTATACGATTATAGGGATAATAGGAAGTTTAAGTTGATCTATAATTATCTTTAGGGTAGTTCTAATTGCAATTACTATATTAACTCCGCTAACCATTCTATATATCTCTAACGCTAGAACGCTTTGAGTAATATACTTACTCTTAGTTAAGCTCCAATGGATAAGATTGCTATAGATTGTAAAGTTATTCTCTCTAGTAAATTCGTTCGCGATAATAATCTTATATCCCAACTAGGAGCTAAAATCTTTGTTATTTATAAACGATCTATTAACAAATATAAAGAGCTTAGCGGTAGGAAGATTAATAGGCACGTAGAGTAGTCCCCAATTAAGATGGTTTATTTGCCAGGAAAGACGTTTATTTAGGGCAAGAATGTCGTCCTTAATTAGTTCCTGGTGTTAGGCGGCAATAGAGAGATTAAATAAAGCCTTAGGTTAATAGATAGAAGCAATATAAGCTCTATAAGCGCGTTACTCTATATATCCTTACTTTAGAGAATTAGCGTTAATAATGTTAATCTTCTTACCTTAACCCTTTTAGCGCAAAGCAATAGAATCCTTGTTTAGGGAGAGGGTGCATCTATTAAAGAATAATGGTGTTGTTAAATTAAGCTTTTCCTTTAGCTTTGCTATAAGATTTGCCTTTACTAACTTATCTTCTTTAAGAGCTAAGAATTAGTCATCTCCTAAAATAATTATATTATTAGTTTACATGCCAATAATTCTAAATAGAGTTTCTATAGTTGTAATTAGGAAGCATAGGTTAAATATAAAAGTAGTTATTAAAAGCTTCTCTTTATAGTGCTTGCTGTAGGTAGCCTACTAATGGGTTCCTACCTCTGCGATTCTATATAATGGCTTAAGCACAACCATGATCGTATCTTTGGGATATTGGTGACGAATTTACTCTAGAAGGTATGCCAATATTAAGCGCTAAAGGTGCGTCTCTAATTGGGTGTAGGCCTAAGTGATATCTTATAAATAAACCGCTATTCTATTTTTTATTAAGGAGGGAGCTAGTGCAATAATAACTTACTAACTAGCTTATTAAATTATAGGAGATTATATAAGAATTACCTCCTTACCATTATTATTGTAACCTTGGATGATAAGCCTTGATTTCTTAAATAGGGCATTAGTAGCTTTGCCCTTAATTTTATTAACTATTCTTAATTTAAAGATGCGAACTTTATTAAACTTAGTAAGGTTATATTTCTTAAATTTAAAGACTTCTTTTATAATAAGACTATCGATCTCCTACTTATTAGATGCTTAGAAAGGAGCTCCTAGAGTTATAATATAACCTTTCTTTTAGAGCTGTTTTGCGAGTTTAAAGTTAGCCTTCTCCTTGGCTGTTATAAAGGCCATTAACAGCTTAACTTTATTCTTAATAGCGGTAATAAATTGCTCTTTAAAATTAATAAGATGTTAGTGATTTTATAATCCCTTTAGGTAACCTCTACTGCGTTATAGTTACGGCGTATCTACTATAATTATATTAGAATTGTAGTTGCCTTCTAGAGTATATTAATTGTGGCTCTCCTCTAGGGCATTTTCTATGGTATCCTACAAAGGCTTAGAACTGTTATCTTTATAGTAAGGCTTAATAACAGTTAAATGGAATTAAGTAGGTCTGTAAGGCATCTAAATAGTACAAGTCTGGCCATTAATTATAATAAGTTGATATAGGCCTAACTATTCTCCCTTTTTACGCTATACGTATACCTTAGACTAGAGTGGCAGATTAAGCATAGTTAAGGTATTTAGGCTATTTCTTATTCCTAGTGCGTTGTTAACTTGGCGTGTAGCGTAGAGACGTTATACCTCCTTTATTGTCTTATAAATAGCCTTAGCTCGTTATACAATAGAGGGAGATAGTAGAGAATTGTTAGTTATTTAAGGGTAGGCGCTAAAGACTAGTAATATGGGTATAAGTCTATTTAGGCTAGCAGAATTGTTAATAGCTTTAACAGCTATTTATAAGGTAAGTTCTTCACTAGCGTCCTCTAGTTTTAAAGAGATAATCTTATATACGCGGCGTAATGGCGTGTAATATTGCTCCACTTTTCTAATACTATTATGTGCCTTAATAGGGACTTCCTTAACCTTAATTGCTATTACCTTTGTCTATTATTAAAACTCTATAGATAAGAAGTTCTTTTCTATATTATAGATAATTTAATTAGGGGGTCCTAGGTAGATATTAATCTAGTATAATTAAAGGGTATCCCATGCGTTCCTAGCTAATATATCCTTTAAGAAACGTGCGGCTTAGAAGAAGGTTAAGAAGTTAATAACTTAGAGTACTAGCTTGCCGCTAATATATATAACATTAATAATGATATAGAAGTTAAAGTTGTAGTTATCTTTAAGGGTAAACTTAAATCGGCCAGAGGACTTCTGGTTTATTTAGCAGTAATAGTAGTACTTTATAAGATGCTTAATTGCTTTAACCTTAACTTTATAACCTGCTCGCTAAAGAACCCTAAGTAATTAGTAAACGGATAGGTGGCCAAAATAATGGTGTAGTTAATATAACTCTAACTTAGTTAAATGGCTTTAAGCAACACTTCTTTCTGGTTATTAAAGGAGCAGCTAAGGGTAACCCTACTTGCGTATAATAGGCACCTGATTATCTCCCTATATAAGCATATTCTTAAGGTTTTTAAGCTTAACGCCTAATTTATTTATATCCCTAATGCAGAATAGAAACGGAGTGTTTATAGAAATAATGTGGAAAGTAATATATCCTAAGGGGGTTTGGACCCTAATTGTGCCAAGAGAGATCGCGGTACCCTTGCTAAAGCGTATTGTATATTAGCCTGCCGTTAATTAGTTAATCTAAACAGAGCTATTAAGCTACTAAAGGGCTTGAACTTAAGGTTCTCCTACTATAGATACTCCTGTGGCTCCAGTATCTGGTATAATACTATAGAAGACATTTGCTGAGTATCTATTATTAAAGGAGAACGCGGAGCTTTCCTTTGGCTTATTAAAGATATCTAACTTCGTGATAGAATGGAGCGTAGATTGGTTATTAAGAATAGTAATAGTTTATATACTATCTACCTCACCATACTTAGTGAAGTATTGGTTAGGAGAGTGGTCCTTAATTTCTATATCTATAAGGAGCTGTTTGGTCTTATTAATCTCACCCTTAAGATCTTTTACGCCTTTATATTGAACCAGGAAGCTTTAAAAGTAGGCTATAGTAACCTTATAATTTCTAACGTTTCTTATACTTTAATGAAACTTGTTATATGCCTCTTTTTGCTTATTAAGGGAGTGTCTAGTTAACTAGCAATTTGGCTTCTTATAAATATAGCACTTCTTCTAGCGATTACTTTAAAATGAACCTCTATAAGGACCTCCATAATTGCCTTATAGTTAACGTTAATTGTACCCTTTGCTGTATTCCCTACTACGGCTACTATATATTTGGTCAGTCCAGTTATAATTATATTAGTTAGGAATACTTAATTAGGTAAGGTTTTTAGTATAGAACTGTTGAGATTCTTATATTTGTATTATAGTACCTATGGCGGAGCGTAGCTTGGTATATACTCCTTTAAACGTATCCGCAGGTTTATATAGCGCTATATTGTACTTAGGAATACTATAGCAGGCTAAGATAACCTAGTCCCTTAGGCTGTTCTTATTTTAGTAAGTTTTAGTAAGGCCATATTGGATTTTCTAGAGTTTATTAAAGAGTAATTAAAGGCACTCTAAACGAGTCTTTATTGGGTTAGAAGCAATAACTCTCTAAAATATAGTCTCCCGCTATTTAGATATATAAAGTTAGTAATTCTTATTAGTCTTAAAGTAAGCTCTAGTAAGCTGAAGTATTATATTAAAGCTATAGTTTTTACCCGCAATATGGTCGTAATAGAATATCGCCGCCTATCCCTTTAATATAATAGAGAAAGCGTGGTAGTACTAATAGCCTTAAATTCCAACCTTATTGCAATAGTTATAAAAGACCTATAGTTTTGTTTTAAGCATGTTGTATAGTTCTCCTCTAAACTTCTTTTCTTTGTCCAAATATACCTTTATCAGATTTGTGACTTCTCGTAATAGAGGCTCACTAGTTAGCTGAAGTGGAGGTAGTAGAGGAGGTGGAGGAAGAGTACCTTTAGGTGGAAAAGTACCTCTAGGTGGAAGAGTACCTCTAGGTAGGAGAGTAGCGTTCTAGGGGTTTAGATACGAATTAAAGTTGCCTTCTAAAGAATATTGGTTAGTTTTAGGTTTCCGTAGTTAACGTGTAATCTTAGCTTCCGTCTATACTGGCTCCTTTGTTCTAATAATAACGGCCTAAATATTACTAGTAATTGGGTTACCGTTCTTAGCAATGTATACCCTATTCCTACAAAGGAAGTCTTAAAAATCCTAGATAATATTAACATTTCTAAGTACCTAAGTATCGGCAGTCCATCCTATAAAATCCTCCCTAAAATATTCCCATAGTTGTACATCGGCGTAGTGTCTACTTTGGTAGAAGAGAATATGGTGTAGGAGGAAGCTATTAACTTGTTTTGCCGTACAGGTTATTATATTAAAAACGGGAAAATCGTCCTAATCTTTATTGATGAGTTTTGCGTGTGTAGTTACCCCTAGTGGTAAGGAGTCTCTCTAGTCATTAGCTATGTTTTTAGAGGAAGGGAAGTGTTATAGGGTTATAGGAGAGGAGGTGTTATTAGTGTAGGGATTATTAATTGTTGTTTAGTACGCGTTTAGACGAGAATCTGCAATTATGGGGCTCAGGACCAGTTCTAGCCTTAAATCGCGAAGACTTGTAAAGCATGTTGTTCTATGTAATAGACGCAAGAATCTATAATCTGGGAAAGGCTTAGGACCAGTTCTGGCCTTTAAATCCTTAGATTCGTAGAAGAGTTCTATTTAAGATTTAGGACTAGTTCTGACCTCAAAAGACAGCTTCCTTTAGCACGAGTAGCACTGGTACAGTGGCTCGTCTCTTCTTGGGAATACTTAGCTGCTCTATAGTATAATAGTGAAGTTAACTACTAATCAGTGTTGGTAACATAAGGTGATATTACGTAGCTATGGTTTATAGATAGTATAATGATTGTTGTTTCTTTTTCTTCCTCCTGCTTGAGGAAGGGTGAGGAGCTTAAGGCTCCTCGCCACGCTAGTGCCGCGGCGACACGTGACGGCAACTTGCCTGTATTCCCAACAGAGATAAAGGTTTTAAAATTAATAAAAGTACCTGTTGGTATCACCTAAGTGCACTTAATTGGCCTATTAATCTCTGGATTTGTTTGTTGTTTAATAGGTGTTGAAAGCAGAGGATCGTAAGGATCGCGGTGCCTAAGTAGAGGGCTAATGAGTCACCATAAGGGTGACTAATTAGAGACACGCGACTACGTAATATACATTCCAACAGTACCGTTACAGAAGAATGGATCTATAGTTTATGCAGTGTCTTTACTTAATTGGGATATTCTATAGCTAACCTTACTAGCTTTAGTAGGGTATTAATTATAGTTTGTTAAGAGTTTAAGATGGAGCTTGGTTATAAAGGGATATAGGCTATTTTGGTTTTTATTAAACATCAGAGAGTTAGTGAGTTTTTTAGATTTTGTAATAGGTACTTAGTTTGTTATATATATAGGTTAAGCTACTATTACCAGTTCTGTGTTCTTATTTAACGGGCTAGGTTTAGATACTATTATATTAATCTTATCTGCAGGTGTCGTTATTAGGGTCTATAATATAAGTGCCTTAACATTACGGAGTTCTTCGTGGAGTGCTTTCATTAATTACTGATGCTAGGCTTCTAGTACAGCCCGCTACTAAGCTAAGGCGTCCATAAAGGACTATTGCATTATAGTTAACTGTTCCTTAACTAGGGTTATAATACTTATAGTTATTAAAAGGGATTTAGGTTCGTTTGCCATTTTAATAGTAGTTGTTTTAATATAATATAATATAAGGGCGCGAAGAGGCTTTAGGGAAGATTTAACAAAATAATATAAATTCTATCTAATCTAATGGTATATAGCTCCTGTTAAGTACAAGACATTGTATAAAGAAGAGAAAGGAATATAGGAAACTTATCCCTTAACCCGTTAAAATTGGTCCTCATGTTATCGATAAGACTCTACCAATCGGATTAGCTGAATTTAATGCCCGTGTAGTCTTGATTCCGGTGTTCGCGCACAGACCACTTCCTCCGAGGACCTCGACGGGTTAAGGGATAACTAAATATTTAGGGTCTTAGCAGCAGACGCGTAGGCATAAGCCTATGCGGATTTTAACAGGTTTTGACCAAATTCCATCACATTAGTAGAATTTGGTGGAATTTAATTAAGTTAGCGGAATTTAGTGGAATTTAATTAACTTTAACAGAATTTGGCAGAATTTAATTAAAGCGTTGGAATTTATCTGTTAAGTGTTTTACCGAGACATTTCTACTATAACTGGGCTAGTCCCATTACAAAAAAAAAGGTAGGGTAACTAGTAGAAGACTTATACCTACTACCCCTATAAAGAGTAGGGAAATTATAGGCCATTAATATAATAATAAGAAGGTAAAGATCCTTATAGAAAGGTTCTTCCCCTAACCAGCTCTAGTAGACCTTAGTAATATTATAGGTAAAATACTGGAGACTCGCCTATAGGTCAATAGCAATATAATAAGAGAGGAAATGGCTAGAACCATTAGCCGCCTTTTAAATAATATAGCTCTAGGATTAGATAGGATTTTAAATAAGGTCTTAAAGACCTATAGACTACTTATAGTACCTTGGCTTGCAGATATAGCTAGAGTATACTTTACTATAGGCTACCCATAACTTAGAAGAGCTATAATAATAGTTGTTTTATAAAAAGAAGGTAAAGCAGATTACTTAATCCCAGAAAGCTACTGCCCTATTGCCCTAGAAAACACCCTTAGCAAAATCTTAAAAAGGGTAGTAGTGAACTATATAGTAGATATGGTTAAGGAATATACCCTACTACTATAAAGCTAAATAGGGGCAAGAAAGAACTGCTTAACACTATTAGCACTTACGCTACTTACTACCACTATTAAATCTGCATGGGCGATGCAAAGGGACTTTATAGTATTAATGCTTAGCCTAGATATTAGTAGTACTTACAATAACATACCCTATAAACGCCGCCTATATATTTTTAGGGCAAAGGGCTTCCTAAAATAGATTATATAGTTTATTTAAGGGTTTATAGGCCAGAAAGAATATTACCAGTCTTTAGCGGATACTAGAGCCCCCCTATTACAATTATAACAGAAATACTATAAAGATTACCCCTCTTACCTATACTCTTTCTTTTCTTTATAAGCAACCTACTTAACTTTTTTAAAAAAGGGGCGACCTAGGGGATAGGCTTTATTAATAATATAAATCTAATTATATATGGGCTAATAGCTATAGAGAATTGTAGAACACTAGAGAAAGCTTATAATACCTATATAGAATAGGCAAGATAATATAGAGTCTAATTCTCACTAAAGAAATACCAGCTAATCTATTTTATAAGAAAACGTAACTAATCTACAGATCTCTCGTATATAATTTATATCTAAGGTTTTAACGGTTAACTAGTTTAAGGCCTAAGGGTATTAGGAGTATAAGTAAATAGCAAGCTTTAGTAGAGCGTATATATATTATAAGCGGCCCATAAGGGCTAAGTATAGTATATCGCAATATCTAGAATTATTAATTCTATATAGGGTCCATGCTTTTAGAGGTTATGCCTACTATATATAGCAGTTATCCGGCTAACTATAATATATAGATCTAGTGTTTAAGCCATAGGAGAAACCAAGAAAGGCCCCTCTAAATTACTTCTTAAACTACTTTAAAAGGTCTAAACAGCCTACCTTTAGAGTATAATAGGTGGGTATAAGCAAATGGCTATAGCACTGCTTAAAAAGGAAGCTAATATCCCCCCCCTATAACTATATATTAAAGCTACTGCAATATAAAGGGTATAAAAGGAGCGCAACTTTAATGTTATATAGTATATTAAGACACGCCTAAATAAACTAAGAAGGGACCTAAGGGTGCCTTATAGGAGAGTAAACTAACAACCCTAAAGTAGGGAAGATATATTAGAGAAATAGGTAGAGAAAGTAGAAGAAGAATGGTGCTATATTAGGGCCTAGGCCTATATAGAGAAGAAAGGGAGATATATAAGAAACTAGTAAAGATAATAGTAAGAGAGAGAAAGGAACTAAAGTAGAGTGTAAAAAAGTACTGGAAAACCATCTACCGCAATATAATACTGGTTAAACTAACACTAGAGAGATATATAGGAGTTAAAGGTATAGAGGCTAACTTAGGTAAGAGAAACCTAAACTATAGCATAGTTAATACTATAGGGGGTAAATACCTAAGGGCTCTAAAAAGGCCTAATAAAGGCAGAAAATATAATAGCAATACTCTTAAGAATAGAAATAATAGGACTAAAAGATTGGCTCTACTGGGTGGATATCCTAGTAGGTAGCCTAAGATATAAATATAGCTAGCTAAAACAAATACCAAAACATATAATACTATTATGCCCCTTATACACTAACTAAGAAGTAATACTCTTAGTAGCTAGCATAGAGAACTATAATACACTACTCTTAATACAAAAAGGTCTTAAGGCGGTTACCTAGTAGCTTATTAGCTAAACTATACTAAACTAGTTCTAGATTGTAAAGGAAATGGTAATAGAAGATAAAAGGGCAAGTATTAGGCGCCCCCTAATAACTCTATAAGTAGTAAAGTAAAGTTTATAATACTAGCGCGTCTATAGGCTTGTTATAGCAGCAGTAGTTCCTAAGGAGGTTAAAAAGTAAGGTAGTAGAGCACTATAGGTAACTTGTAGGCGTTAAGTAGGCAAGTCCTAAAATGCGAGGAAATGGATTACAAGGTTTTCTTAAATAGAGTTTTCTCCCTATATATAAATAAGGAGTTGTCCGTGTGGGCCTAATAGGGATCTAAATCGGACGTTAAGCAATGAATAATTAATTAATTATATTCTCCTTTAACTAAGATAGCTATTCTTTAACTATAAGGGAAGGGTTAAGCAGTAGCTTCTTCTAAATTAATACTATAGATATAATCTAGGTGCGGATCTATTAAAGATAATCTTCCTATTTTAGGAAATACTTTATATTCTGGTTATAGTATTATCTGCTATTCTTATACGCTTTCTGTTAATTTGTTAAGAGCTATATATATAAGGTTGTATCCTCGTTAAAATCTATAACTTCTAGATAGGGTGGTTCTTAAAGTAGACCTTATTAAGGTGCTGTATTGTCTGGGTCAATGTGGGCCCAAATTCGCTGATCCACAAGGGCTCAGAGTTGCCATAGCCATTGCTCCCAGTCTTCTGGTTTATTAAGAATAATTGTAGTTGATGAACTTGTCGGTGGAGTCATTTGACTAATAGGCAAAGGAGGAATTGAGATGGTATTTTGTCGTCAGGATCGTCCTTATCGTCAGGATTGTCCTTGTTGTCAGGGTCGTCCTGTAACGATAAGGTAGAATTTCTTCAAATAATTGAGTAATAGCTGAATAGCTTCTTGAGTCGGCGGACCGGGCTCATAACTGTCAGATAGCGCATATAGAGCTGTTTATTAATAAAATGGGTTGATTGATTGATGATCTTGGTCTTGTCCTTTTTTTTGATCGACCTTAGGGCCCCTTGGGCTCTAAGCTAAGATAGAGAGATTTACAATGCACGTGCTCCGTGCACGTAACTCGTGCACGTGACCCACGCCTTTAGAGAATACAGATTATCTAACAGCAGCTACAGAACAACTCTAGAAAGCTAAAGAAGCCAAAGAAGAATTAAAATAACTTAATACTGGCTCCAGAAGAGTTGGAAATTACTGCTGCTAGTAGTCAGGAAGTTGGAGTGGTGGAATTAGCTACTCGGCGCCCTCAACGCCAAAAGAGGCTGCCATAACACCTTAAGAACCGCAAGATAGAGCTAGCTTAATTCGGCAGGTTCTAAAGCCTTATCTACCAAAAATTTAAACAATTTAATGATATCCGTGGCCGTCGTAGCTTCGCCTTAACCACCCACCTTTTAGGTAGGTGGTGGACACCCAAATCGCCAGGACACCTCAATCGCCACACCAAAAATTAGACAATTTACACTTTAATATCTTAACAACCACTAAATAATAAATTCTAATAATTTAGATTTAGGCTTTTTATATATACTTTATAGCTTTTATTAAAGTTATAAAATAAATAATTTAACATATTTCACGGGTAAGCTGGTTAAACGGGTGAGCTAATCACTTCAAAAACATACCAAAAAATGGAAAAATCACACTTTAATATCTTAACAACCACTTAATAATAAATTTTAATAATTTAAATTTA
>Ga0307507_10004204_pt1 | contig 26041 bp, 9 predicted proteins | sample 7_EM_MG_FD_207223 | JGI IMG/M metagenome (GOLD analysis project Ga0307507, IMG submission 207223) | Populus trichocarpa ectomycorrhiza microbial communities from riparian zone in the Pacific Northwest, United States - 7_EM | ecosystem: Host-associated > Plants > Roots > Unclassified | place...
TTTCTTTCTAGCCTATAAATCCTTAAATAAATTAAATAATCTATTCTGGGAAGCCCTTTGCCCTAAGGATGTATAGGAGACGCTTATAGGGTATATTATTATAGGCGCCGCTAATATCTAGGCTAAGTATTAATACTATAAAGTCCTTTCACATAGCCCATATAGTTTTAATGGTAGTAGCGAGTAGTATAAGTGCTAATAGCGTTAAGCGATTCTTTCTTGCCCCTATTTAGCTTTATGGTAGTAGGGCGTGTTCCTCTACTGTGTCTGCTATATAGTCCGCTATAACCTTTTCTAAGATCTTACTTAGGGTGTTTTCTAAGGCAATAGGGCGGTAGCTTCCTGGGATTAAGTAGTCTACTTTGCCTTCTTTTTATAAGATAACCGTTGTTATAGATCTTCTAAGTCGCGGGTAGTAGCCTATTGCAAAGTATGCTCTGGCTACGTCTGCAAGCTAAGGTGCTATAAGTGGTCCATAGGTCTTTAGGGCTTTGTTTAGGATCCCATCTAGTCCTAGTACTATATTATTTAAGAGGCGGCTAATAGTTCTAGCTATTTCTTCAGTTGTCATATCGCTGTCAACCCTTAGGCGAGTTACCGGTGTTTTACTGGTAATGTCACTAAGGTCTGCTGGAGCCGGTTAAGGGAAAAATCTTTCTATAAGGATCTTTGCCTTCTCGTCATTATTGCTATCCTTTTATTAAACTAGGTAAGCCACTTAAGTATAATTACCATTATTATCTAGGCCTTCTTATTATACCCCTATATAATATTTATTAAGGCTATATTAATACAATTGCGTATAAAGTAATATGGCTTTAGTAATAAGCTAATTATAAGGAGAGGAAGCTTATCTAAGCTATCTATATTAGAGTAATTGCCTAAAGAGATTCGTGCCTTCTACTTCTTTGTTCCTAATAGAGCCTTAGTAGCTAATATAGTATCTAGTATAGCTTCTAAAATGGTCCTGTCTTATCTATATTGTAAATATCCTTTAGTAAATAAGGTTTAATAATTGCTTAAAGCTCTACTATACGATCTTCTGCTCCCTTAATATTAACTAAGGCAGCCTTACTATGCTACTTCTTCTTATAAATTCCATTGCGAGATTTAAAGCCTTCTAACCAGCCAAGCAACCACTTTAGCTTAATTATCATCGCTAATATAGGTATTCATTGCCATAACTAAGTGGCGGCAGCACGTATAAGGTCGCTAGTAATAGGAATACGAGAGTTCTATAGGCGTTAGTACCACTTAAAGAGAGCCTCCTCTAAAAGAGGATGTTTAGCAGCTTTCTTTTACTTTTATATACTTTATCTATATTATAATTTAACTTAATTAAGCTGTTAGAATTTATTGCTTAGTATTTCTAATATTAAGGATTAATTAATATTGTGATAGAGGAAGTTACTTGCCTAGTAAGTAATCTCCAATTATAGTAGACCGGGGTGTTTTTAGTAGTAGGCACGTATTTTCTAGCGCTTATAATTGGTAAAACCGTAACAGCGTTATCTTATAGAATTTTAATGCCTTGTTATAATAAATCAGATAGAATTAAGTATAGAGTAAGATTTAAGGGTAATTTTAATGGATTTTAATCGTTATGTAATAGATTTAATAGCTAAACTTATGGTAAGCAAAAGTTAAATCCAATAAATTAAAAACCGCTTATACCAATATTAGTAATAAGTGCTTAATAATATCGGTAAAGGTTATATTATCGTAATATTACACCAAAAAAGGCTTAATTAAGGGGTGTTGATTGTAATGTAAAGGGTATCGTTATATACCCTATATCGTATTAAGGAGATTTTACTATATTTACTATTTAATAAGCTATATTTAAATTTTTTATATAAATATCTATTACTATTGCTAAGCTATAAGTATTTTAAAAAGACGTATTTTGGTGTATTTTGGCTATATATAATACCGGACTATATACGATCTAGGCGGTTACTCTAGTTAGTACAGGGCCTTAAATTAAGTTATATAACTATTATAAAGCACCCTATATAATTCCACTAATATTAGTCCTGTTTATATAAATAAGGGTTTATTTTATAGCCCTAGAATAAAGTTATAAAACTGGCCTCTATTTATTAAATATAGAGTTATACAGCTCTGTGCACGACCAGCTTTACCCCCCCTCTGGCGAAATGCAATTCGGCTCGCGTATTTAAGTTCGCTTGATTTCCATAGGCAATCGTAGCGAACGCCTCTATTTACGATCAGCTTCCCTCCGCAGCGTTATAATCTTTGTTAATATCGTGAGGTTTCCACCTGTACAATATTGCCAAATTTTATTAACCTCTCTGCAGAGATAGGCATAGGCAAAAGGGGGAAGAAAGAGGAAGGAAAGAGGAAGTATACGTAAGGCAAGTTCTAAATTGCTTTAATTCGAGACAATTCCCTAGGCCAACTAGAATAATTCCCCAGGCCAACCAAAACTGTCCTTGCGTGCAGCCATAGGCGTTCGCTACAGTTACTATATACAGTTGGTGGTAACTAGGCGAAATTATATGCGAGCGAAATTAACGGTACGCAGGCTCGCCAAATCGCCACCAACTATACATAGTAATTGTAGCGAACGCATGTGCCTGCACGCAAGGACCTTTTTGGTTGCCCTGGAGATTCACCTTAGTTAGCTAGGGGAATCGCCTTCGTTAGCCAGGAGAACCAAATTGAAGATGTATGCTTCCTCTTCGCCCCTTAACTATGCCTCCGTTGTGGCCGCCAAAACTCGAATATAACGCTGTTTCTGCAGAGAGGTTGATGAAATTTGGTAATATCGTACAGGATGAAAACCTCACGATATTGACAAAGATCGCGACACTGCGAAACTGCGGAGGAAGGTCGATCGCGAACAGAGGCGTTCGCTACGATTGCTATGTACAGTTGGTGGCAATCTAGCGAAATTAAATGCCCGTATTGAATCTGTTTTTCGCTGGTCATGCACAAGACTGTACACTTATTTGCACGACCAGCTTCTTTGGCGAGCGCTGCGAGATTTCAAATTCGCTACGCGCATCCAATCTCGCCTGACTGCCACCAACTGTATACAGTAATTGTAGCGAATGGTTGTGGCTACACGCAAGGACCTTTTTTGGTTGCCCTGGGGAATCGCCTTGGTTGGCTAGGAGAAACAAATTCTTTAGAAGACGTACGCTTTCTCTTCTCCCCTTTAACTACGCCTCCGTTGTGGCCGCCAAAACGCGAATACAACGCTGTCTCTGCAATTGCCGATGAAATTTAGTAATACCGTACGGGTGGGAACCTCACGATATTTGACAAAGATCACGACACTACGGAGGAAGGCCGATCGCGAACAGCTTTGGGTTTTTACAGCCAAGCATACGGCTTCGCTACAATTACTGTGTACAGTTGGTGGCGGTCAGGCGAGATTGGATGCGCGTAGCGAGTTTAAAATCTCGCAGCGCTCGCCAAAGGGGGGGGGTGAAGCTGGTCGTGTAAATGAGTGCATTGCACGACCCCCCCCTTTAGCGAATTGCAGATTCGCTATAGTACGCGGTTACTTCTGGCGGAATTGCGACCGGCCTTCCTCTGCAGTGTCGTGATCTTTGTGAAATATCGTAAGGTTTCCACCCGTTACGATATTGCCAAATTTTATCGGCAATTGAAGAGACAGCATTGTATTTGCGTTTTGGCGGCCACAACGGAGGCATAGTTAAGGGGAGAAGAGGAAGCGTACGTCTTCAATTTGGTTCTCCTGGCCAACCAAGGCGAATCCCTAGGGCAACTAAGGCGAATCTCCAGGACAACTAAAAAGGTCCTTGCGCGTAGCCACAGCCGTTCGCTACAATTACTATGTACAGTTAGTGGTAATTAGGATAACTGTAGCAAATCTATAACTCGCCTAAGGTGTAATGCACTGTATTAGTGGGGCTATAGGGGGTAATGCGCGTCGTGCGGCTTGGTGATTTTTACCAATATTTTAAAAACCACAGTATAGCTTTGTTGACGACCAGCTTCCACCCCCCTAAGGCGAGCTGTGATTTTTGTACGCTATTTAATTTCGTTTGATTGCCACCAACTGTACAGCAATTGTAGCGAACGCCCCTTTGCCTATGCTTGGCTGTAAAAACTTCAAGCTGTTTACGCTCTACAGTATGTATCGTTATCTTTGTCAAATATTGTGAGGTTTCCACCCCTACGATAATGACAAATTTGAGCGCTGTATTCGCGTTTTGGCAGCTGTTATAAGTCCACAATATAGGCGTAGGCGTAGGCAAAAGGGGAAGGAAAGAAACTTCAACAAGTCGTTAAAAGGGAGGAGTTGACAGTTCTCGTAGACAACCAAAATGGCCCTAGTGTTCAGCTATAGGCATTTATTACGATTGCTATATACAGTTAGTGGTAATCAAGCGAAATTAAATGGCGTACAAAAATCACAGCTCGCCTTGGGGGGGTGGAAGCGTCGTTATAAAGCTGTATTTAGCGTATTTATAATTGCGTGGAAAAGCTTAGCAGGTCTTTTGTCCCCCTCCCTTACTAAATTAATTAATTTAAATATTAACTACGGAGGTAGTGGTAAAAAGTTCCTAGCCCTCCCCTGTCGTGGTAGCGTGCGCTAGCCTTTAGTGGCTTGGTATAGCGTAAGTAATACTTGGCGCATACTATAGGGTAGTAACTCTCCCCTTAATACCATACTCTATAAGCTTTTAAAGTACATTAAATCCTTATTATATCTTACTGTTTATAATAGGTAATTCATACGATATCTATATAAGGGCTTTAAGGTAGCTCATAGGGTTTTTCCGTCCCCTATACAGCAGGGTTTTCTTCCTGTTAATTTACAAGTTTTCCCCCCTGCGACGGCAAGTGTCTGCGTAGGCCTAGATAGGATCCGTATCAGACATTAATCAAAGATCATACTACTATATAAGGGCTTAGGCCCCTACTATAAAAATTTATAGTAGTATAAATGCCGACATTTAAGCCGCTACTGGAATAAGCGTCTCCTGTATTAAATCGGTCGTCTAAGAAGCGCGGAATCGCGGCTAAAAGCCGCACAATTCTTAATATCTACCTTAGAGATGTACCTTGACTAAGTCGCCTAACTAACCGTACGTCTGCTAAGATGCGAGAAGTTATTAAGAAGGTCTATTATAACCCTTCCTAATCAGGAACGCCAAGAAAGCGGTTTTGTGGCTTATTGGTGGCGTATTTATAGCGCAGGGGGGCTAGGAACTTTTAACCGCCGCCCCTATACCCCTAACTATACCATAACTATATAGAATTAAAGCTCTATATATCTAATATAGCCTGTTTACTCTACTATCTACGTTAGATATAAGTAGATAGTTATATAATAACTTTATAGTGGCGTAGTAAAGGGTAGCTACGTAACGGTTATATATATTTATGTACGGTCGCGTACAGTTGCAAAAAATCTTAAAGTTTAACTACCCTTCTACTATGCCACTATAAAGCTATTATATAACTATCTACTTATAGATAACGTAGATAGTAGAGTAGCCCGCAAAGCCCTACTGCACGTGTCCACGTTGCCGCGGGTGGAAATATTATCTGGAATCCTATTCCTATTAATGGCCAAGTGTAGAGGCGATGGTAGAGAGCCGTCGCAGCGCATGCAGCGCTGTCGTTCAACTCTATAGTAATGGGCCCGCGACGCGTACAAAGCATCGCCCTTAATAATACCAGGAGCCTTACTACCTCTACTTAGAGCTCTTGTTCTACCATCTAGAGAGGCCTAGTAAGGGAAACTAGGATATAAAAACCGCCTAATATATAACTACCTAGCTCACAGCCAGGCCTAAAACTGGCCTTATTTAGCTAGTTAACGTAGACGCGTCCTAGGCGTATAACAGGACACCCTTAGGCTTGCAATAGCTCTAAGATCGCAAAGTATATATAATAAGGGCGTAGGAATCCTCCTTTTATAAGAACTTATTAAGGTTAACATGTTATAGATACTTCGTACGAAACTTATTAAGGCCCTAAGGCCACCATAAAGAACTTATTAAGGCCCTGCCTAGAGAACTTATTAAGGCCTCTCTATAAGGGCCTATCTGGTATCCGGTACACTTAGGTAACTTAAAAGAGGGTCTTAATAGGCGTAGTGCACGCGACCTAGTACAGCGATAGCAACGCAACGGCGACGCAACGGCGACCAGATGGCTTAACGAGGTGGAAACACGGGCAAAGCTCTAGACAGCGGAAACATAGGCTAGCTTTAACGGCCCTATAGCGTTTAACTTACAGTTAACTTATAGTTAACCCATAGTTAACTTACAGGCGACTTACAGGAGGGTTTTAATAAGTGTAGTGCACGCAACCTAATGCGCATATATATAAGGCGACTTATAGGAGGGTCTTAATAGGCGTAGTGCTCGCAACCTAATGCATATATATGGGGGAGGCTATAGGGGAAACACAGGCCAGTTAGACAAGGACTTGACAGTTAAAGATACAAGCCAGCTTATAAAAGGGGGGGATATAAGCTTGGTTAGTAGGAGAGGGGAAAGTAGGTTATTTAGTATAGGACCTAGTGTCTCTATAGCCCCTTTCCTGCAAGACACGGTTGGCCTATTATAAGGAGACTTTTATAGGCAACGCGAAACGGGAACTGGTAATAGTATAGGGTGTTACGCCCCTATATTACTACTAGCCTCCCGCGGGGCGTAGTGTGTAGTAGCTACTGCTAGCTTTAAGGACCTTACCCCTTAGCTAGGCCCTAACCCTTAGTGCACCTAGTAGGCAGGTAGGATTATATTCTGGCCGGAGAGACTACTACATGGCTTAAGAGAATGGATACGCGTATTAGTATACTAATAGACGGAACCGTTCGCCTCTAGGGCGGTATGCTGGTGAGGTATGCTTAAGAAGCAAACAGGAGTTACTTAGGTAGGGGAGGCTTTTAGTTTAGGCCTTAACTGTAGAAGGTACCTAAGGCTTCTATATTATAGGATGCAGCTACAACGCCCTTATAGGATTACGCCAGTAGGTATATAAGAAGGGAGTTACAACCCCTAGAAGCGGCAGCTTATGCCTATACCGGCGGAAATAATAAAGAAAGGCGTAAAACTAGAGGCTATGGAAGGCTCCTAAGCCATACAAAAGCATACCAACTCTAGGAGGAGATTCTTATATAGACCGCTAGGGGGTGGTCTAGTACTTGGGTTAACCCTATTATAAGATATCTAAAAGAATGGTGAAACCCCCCGTTAATTAATAGTGGCAGCTAATTGCTTATGGAAAGCCCCCTAGGCCTTTAGGCCTAGGTAACTGGGACTAAATACTAGAAAACTGGGGTAGAGGCCTGGATAAGCAGGTATATTAAACTCTACTATATAACTACCTACTTACTGCACCCGGCCTAAAAAGACCAAACCAACTAAAAGAACCCTAAAAAACACCCTAATAATCCCCTAAGATGCATGCATTATAGGGGAGGCACAGGTGGAACGACGGTAGTACATAGTTACGCGCGACCGCCAGACCTATACCTAATAATAGCCCCCTATAATAACAATAAGGACGGGTAAATACTATACTAGAAAGCGGAAATACCCTAATTAAAAAGGCATCTAATAAAATATAAAGCCTATTAGACGCGTCTATTATCCGGAACTATAGGGAAGCATCTGTTAGCTATTACAAACTAATATAGCTAGCAGAATAGCTCTAGTTTAGCGAACCTTAGGCGCCTCTCTAGCAAACCCTTAATTAAATCCTCCAATGGCTAAACAAAATTAAAGATAAATAAAACCCCCCCTAACAGGCGAACCGCACTTGGGCTGCCGTAGCTGCGCTTTTATAGTACAGGGAACCTACCCCCCTAAAGACAACAACCGGGCATATAATTACAATACGACCAAATATAGAAAAGGTAGAGGAACTTAGGGGATAATTAGAAACAGAAGTTCTTATAGAGATTTATAAGGAGGTCTATAACGCCGTTACAGTCCAACACCTTAGGAGTAGAGACATTAGAGTCACCCTAAAGGACTAATAGACAAAGGAACGGGCCGTAAGGGCAGGGGACAGAATAGGAGAGTATATTGGTATAAAAGTGCTTTATAAAGATCACCTAGTTGAAGTCCTGTTGGTTCCTATAAGCCTTAGGGTAGAAAGGGGACGCTAGGCGGACAATATAGTAACTATATAAGAGATAGTAAAACAAACGGAACGCCTTATACTAGGACTTGTAATTACCCAAATCCAATAGCTTTAATAGGAAAATATAAACTAAGTATATAATAAGAACAATAAGAGGATATAAGGGGCGCTAGAGACTTGCTAGGGAAACAATAGATAAATACATAGCTCCCTTATCGTCAGCGTACATATACTAGGAATGCAAAAACTTCTTATCCAAAAAGGAATAATTATAAATAGCCTTATATATAACACAAGGCTTTATAACTATAGACTATACCTAGAACGATGTTATCGCTGTGTATAATAGGGACACACCCAATCTATATACGCAGCATAGGTGTGCTGCGGCCACTGTGCAGGCCCCTATAATATAAGATAATATACAAATCAAGACCAAATAAAATGCGCAAACTGTCACCGAAGCACACATAAGGCGTGGGAGAGAGAAGACTGCATTAAATACAGGAAACGGAAGGAAAGGGCTTAATAGCTACAGGAATAACTACACGCTAGGTTATATAAATAGAAATAACAGGTAATAAGCTAGGGGGACGTAGGTATCTTCCTAGCGTTTCCTACCTTTAATACTAGGGGGCTAAGCCAGCTATCCTAAGCCTTAACAGGCCAAAAGCAACGCCGCGCGACATTACCAGACCAAATAGGGACATAAGGGACATATAGGACATAAGGGAGAGGACGCCTAGTAGGAAGACCCCTATGGACGGCTATGGCAAGTTCAAGGCCGGAATAATTAAGAATTAGATTTAACGCGGCAAATATAATACACGCAGCTGGCTTATAAGGGGTATATAGCTAACCGGTAAGAACGGGGGAAGAACTAGAGGCAATAACAGACTCAGATTTAGAAAGGCTAGTAGGAACATAAGATATAGGAATGGAAAGCTCCATATAAAATAAGTAGTGGCTAGGGAGCAAATATAGGAGATAGAAGTTCTAAACATTTTAGAGAAAGTAGAAACGGAAGAAGTAAGGAGTAAAGGAGAGGTAAAGGACCCCTACTAGGGGTCCGCTACTTAACTATTATATAGTACAACTGCGGCAATACGAACCACTGTCTAGTAAGGCCCCTACTAGACAGTTTAGACTTAGAGAAACACCATATTCTTGCTATATAAGAGCCGTATTACAATACCTATATATAATCAATATACTGCCCCTAAGGATTCCAGCTTTTGTATAAACCAAAAGCAGCTATACGCGTATGCTTTATAATTAGTAAAAATATCAGCCTTGCCTTATAGTTATAGCAGGCAGTTAACCTAGATATTATAGTTATAACCATCCAGATATACAGGGGACTAGTATAAATCATTAATGTCTATAACCCTAGGGTCGAAGGGGTAGCATAGATAGAGAATATTATATCTATAATAAGCTTGCTAGAAACTGAACACGCGGAGTCCATTTTACTAAAAGATATAAACCTCCACCACCTACGGTAGGAGGGCATCTATGTTGCTGCTAATTAACAGGCAGAGTGCCTACTAAGAGCTATAGACAACAGGGGCCTTAAGCTAGCTACCCCCCCCCAGGTGCAATTATATGGCAATAGGGCACTGCCAAAAGTATAATTAACCTTATAATTATAGACGAAAACCTATACTAGAGACTTAAAAGGTGCTCCCCTAAAGAAGAATAGGCACTTACCTTAGACCATATCCCTATCTAGATACAACTAGATCTGGACATTAAGGCGCAACTAAATAGTAAAAGATACATAATAAGGAAGCTTAACGTAGATAGCTTCCTTAATATAATTAAACAATAACTCTAAGACCTAGAAGAAATCCACCTAATACCAAATAAGTAAGGCTTATTGGCTACCCCTAAGGAAATTAATTAAAGACTAGAAAGGATCTAGGTAGCAATTAAAAGTAGGCTAAAAGAGCACTGCCTAGTTTCAAAACTAGGCCCCTATACGCGATACGCATAGTCCGCATAGTGCGCGGCCCTTGTAGCCGGCCAATAACGAGCAAGGAGGAAATATATAAGCAGCCACGATTCTAAGGACGAGAGATAATATAAAGACATAAAAAACCAGCTAAAGAATACCCTAAGAAAAGAAGCAAGGAATAACCAGAGACAGTTTATAAACAAATATACTACTAATCTAAGTCTCCCCTATAACAAGGGCCTTTGGACCATAACGAAATAGGTAAAGAAAAAGGCAGGACGCCTAGTAGAAGATCCATACCTACTACCCCTATAAAGAGCAGGCAAACTATAGGCTATAAGCAATAATAACAAGAAGGTAAAGATTCTTATAGAAAGATTTTTCCCTTAACTAGCTCTAGTAGACCTTAGCGATATTACTAGTAAAATACTGGTGACTCGCCTAAGGGTTGACAGCAATATAACAACTGAAGAAATGGCCAGAACCATTAGCCGCCTCTTAAATAACATAGCACTAGGACCAAATGGGATCCTAAATAAAGCCCTAAAGACCTATGGACTACTTATAGCACCTTAGCTTACAGACATAGCCAGAGCATGCTTTATAATAGGCTACTACCCACAACTTAGAAGATCTATAATGACGGTCGTCTTATAAAAAGAAGGTAAAGTAAACTACTTAATCCTAGGAAGCTACTGCCCTATTGCCTTAGAAAACACCCTAAGCAAGATCTTAGAAAAGGTTATAGCGGACTATATAGCAGATATAGCAGAGGAATACGCCCTACTACCACAAAGCTAAATAGGGGCAAGAAAGAATCGCTTAACGCTATTAGCACTTACACTACTCGCTACTACCATTAAAACTGCATAGGCTATGCGAAAGGACTTTATAGTATTAATACTTAGCCTAGATATTAGTAGCGCCTATAACAATATACCCTATAAGCGTCTCCTATACATTATTAGGGTAAAGGGCTTCCTAGAATAGATTATTTAATTTATTTAAGGATTTATAGGCCAAAAAGAAATATTACTAGTCTTTAGCGGATACTAGAGCCCCCCTATTACAGTTATAATAGGAATACTATAAGGATTACCTCTATTGCCTATACTTTTCCTCTTCTTTGTAAGCAACCTACTTAACACTTTTAAGAAAGGGGCAACCTAAGGGATAGGCTTTGTCAATAATACAAACCTAATTATATATAGGCCAACAGCCACAGAGAACTGTAGGACACTAGAGAAAGCCTATAACACCTATATAGAATAGGTAAGACAATATAGAGTCCAATTCTTACTAAAGAAATACCAGCTAATCTATTTTATAAGAAAACGTAACTAATCTGTAAATCTTTAGTATATAATCCATATCTAAGGCTTTAGGGGTCAACCGGTTCAAGGCCTAAGGGTATTAGAAGTATAGGTAGATAGCAAGCTCTAGTGGAGCATATATACAGTATAAGCGGCCCGTAAGGGCTAAGTATAGTATATCGCCATATCCAGGATCGTTAATTCTATATAAGGTCCATGCTTCCAGAGGTCACGCCTACTATATATAGCAGTTGTTTAGCTAACCATAATATATAGATCTAGCATTTAGGCCACTAGAGAAACTAAAAAAGGCCTCCCTAAATTACTCCTTAAACCACTCCAAAAGGTCTAAATAGCCTGCCTTAGGAGTATAATAGGCGGGTATAAGCGACCGGCCACAGCACTGCTTAAGAAGGAAGCCAATATTCCCCCCCTATAACTATATATTAAAGCTAATATAATGCAAAGGGTGTAAAAGGAACGCAACTTTAATATTATAAAGTATATCAAGACACGCCTAAATAAACTATAGAGGGACCCTAGGGTGCCCTATAGGAGAAGAAACTAATAACCCCAAAGTAGGGAAGATATATTAGGAAAATAGGTAGAGAAAGTAGAAGAAGAATAGTGCGGCACTAGGGCCTAGGCCTATATAGAGAAGAAAGGGAAACGCATAAGAGGCCAGTAAAGATAATAGTAAGGGAGAGAAAGGAGCTAAAGTAGAGCATAAAAGAGTACTGGAAAACTATCTACCGTAATATAATACTGGTTGGACCGACGCTGGAGAGATAAATAGGAGTTAAAGGTATAGAGGTAAACTTAAGCAAGGGAAACCTAAGCCATAGTATAGGTAATACTATAGGGGGTAAATACCTAAGGGCTCTAAGAGGGCCTAATAAAGGCAGAAAATATAATAGCAATACTCTTAAGAACAGAAATAATAGGACTAAAAGATTGGCTTTACTAGGTGGGTATCCTAGTAGGTAGCCTAAGGTACAAATATAGCTGGCTAAAATAGACACTAAAACACGTAATACTGTTATGCCCCTTATATACCAGCTAAGAAGCAATGCTCTTAGCAGCTAGTATAGAAAACTATAATACACTGCTCTTAATATAGAAAGGCCTTAAGGCGGCTACCTGGTGGCTTATTAGCTAAAATATACTAAACTAGTTCTGGGTTGCAAAGGAAATAGCAATAGAAGGCAAAGGGGTGAGTAATAGGCGCCCCCTAATAACTCTACAGGAGTAGAGTACAGTGTGTAATACTAGCGCGTCCGTAGGTTTATTACGGCAGCAGTAGTACCTAAGGAGGTTAAAAAGTAAGGTAGTAAAGCACCACTGGTAACTTATAGGCGACTTATAAGCGAGCCCTATAAGGCGGGGAGATAGATCACGGGGTTTTTTTAAATAGAGTTTTCTCCCTATATATATATAAGGAGTAGTCTGCGTGGGCCCAACAGGGATCCGAATTGGACGTTAAGCAATAAATAATAATAATAATAGATAGTAGAGTAAAGAGGCTATATTAGAGATATAGAGCCTTAATTTTATATAGTTATAGTGCAGTTAGGGGTAGTTAATATTTAAATTAATTAATTTAGTAAGGGAGGGGATAAAAGACCTACCAAGCTTTTCCGCGCAATTATAAATACGCTAAATGTCTTGGCAATCTTTAGGGTACCTCCCCACTACGTGCATAGTCCTACTTAATATATAGTTTTCCTTACCAAAACCTATTACTTAATATCTTTTTAATAGAATTTAAAAAAATTTAAATATAGCTTATTAATACTAAAACTATAATAAAAGACTAATTAGCTTATATATAGTACTAAAATATATAAAAATATAATATTTGTTTAAATATTTATAACTATTAGGAATTAGGCAAGTAGTCGTCACATAACGCCACGGCACTAGCGTAGCAAGGAGTTTTAAACTCCTTGCCCTTCCTCATTCTAATAAAAGAAGCTATTAACCAACATCACTGTAATCTACTCAAGTAGTTATTATTAGTAAGTTACCCTATGTAACCAACACTAATTAGTGGTTGAACACACAGTCAACTATAAAGCAGCTAGGTTATCAACAGAAGAGATAGTCTCGTATAGGGGTTCCCGGCGATACTATACTACCTTAGGCTTGCGGAAAACCAGTAATAGAAGTGTCACTAAGTACTAGGAGATACCAAGTTGCGTCTATTACACAGAACAATCGCGTTTACGAAGATTTGGTCGAGTACTTTAGGTTAGAAGTATTACTAAACCTAGGGTCCTAAGTTAACGTCTAAAACGCGTTAACTACGCCTTAAATTGCCTACCTTTTGACAGCAAACCTATAAGATCCTATAAAGCCGAAAATCCTACCTACCTTTGATATACGACACCCCGTCAATTCTACTCCTATTATGGCGTTAACCTACCTAAAGAAGTACGAGAATGACATTAACCTAGAGATATAGGACAAAGACATCAACCCTATAAATGCTAAGCAATAGGACCTAAATAGATTCTTACTATACTGCATAGCACAATACACAGACAGCAAATATAATAATACTATGCTATGGTATTACATAAAGGAGGACTTTATTAGATAGATAAAGGAAACATAGGCCCTTGTAAAGAAGAATATTATATAAGACTTCCGTAACTTCCTTTAGGAGAACGGAGTATTTGTCCCTATAGATGGAGACACTATTAGAGATAATATTTAGGAGCAAGTTATTAATATAAAAAAAGAGCATAAATAGACTCTATAAGAGATTGAGCACTAACTATGTAATATAAAGAGGCTTAACTTACGATGGAATCTAAATAATATACTAATAGAGATATGTTCTAATTCTATTGCTCTAGGTATAAGTTCTTATGTGCTATACCTATTGCTTTTACCAATTTAACCCGCAACTTTAACTACTGCCCCCTAAGAGCAAGCGCAAGACCCCCTTGCTTCGCGATTTAATAACCTTTAAACTCTACTATAGGAAGATTAGGTACCATGCCATGTTCTATTAAGCTCTATATCTCCACTATAGCCTATAAAGCAATCCCTATCTTAATCTCTAATGCAATTTTAACGTGGCCTAATACCGCTTAGAGGTACCTTAAAAATGCTTATAGAGCTTATAAAACTCTATTTAGACCAGAAGAAGAGGTTTAGTGGGGAACTATATAATATTCTTAATTTAAAGCTGCGTATCTTCTATAACTATTGCTAGAAGGTTGGACTAGAACCTAACCAATATTATAATATTTATTCCGTTATGCTTAAGGGCCGCGCCAGTACCTTTTATTATAATCGTTTAGTAGAAAAAGGATACGATTTTAACCAAATAATATATAAGACAAGATGCCATTTCAAAACAGAAAAGAATAAGCAGCAGTATATATTAGAGTAGAAAGAGACTACCTTCCTAAGAATTATTGCTATAAACCTAAATACCTCTTGACTTAACTATTTTCAAAAGCTCTTTAATTAACTTTAGATAATTTAGCGTGGTTTATCTAAATTATATTAAGAGGACTTTAGCCTATATAATTAAGTTATTAGCGCATGCTAAGGTATTAAAGAATATAATCTTGCCCTCTTTAATCCTGTAAATACTTATAAAGGAGTATATGCTTAATTAAGATCCTCTATTGGCACCGCTTTATACTCTTAAGAAGTATAGCAATTTAATGCCTAACTCTAACCTACTTTAATTAACCTAACTAACTAACACGATTATAACTGGACTAATTGAACATATAGTAGCTGGGGTAGGGGATACGGTAAAGGATACAATTAACGTTGACTATAAAGTAATTGTGGAGGTCCTTATGGAGGGTTATCTTAAAACAATTAATAGAAGAAATGCTATATTTGTAAGAAGCCAAATTGCTAGTTAACTAGGCACCCTCTTAATAGATAAAAGGAGGCATATAATAAGTTTCGCCAGAGCGCATAAAACGTTAGAAATTATAAGGTTATTATAGCCTACTTCCAAAGCTTCCTGGTTTAATATAAAGGCGAAGAAGATCTTAAGGGTAAGGTTAATGAGGCTAAATAGCTCCTTATAGATATAGAAATTAAGGACTACTCTCCTAACCAATACTTTACCAAGTATAGTAAGGTAAATGGCATATAAACTATTACTGTCCTTAACGACCAATCTACGCTCCATTCTATTACAAAGTTAGATATCTTTAATAAGCTAAAAGAAAGTTCCGCGTTCTCCTTTAATAATAGATACTTGGTAAACGTCTTCTATAGTATTATACCAGATACTAGAGCCGTAGAAGTATCTATAGTAGGAGAACCTTAAGTTTGAGCTCTTTAGTAGCTTAATAGCTCTGTTTAGATTAACCAATTAACAGTAGGCTAACATACAATTTGCTTTAGTAAGGGTACTATAATCTCTTTTAGCACAATTAAGGTCCAAACTCCGTTAGGATATATTACTTTCTATATTATTCCCATAAACACCCTATTTCTATTCTATATCTAAGATATAGATAAGTTAGGCGTTAAGCTTAATAACCTTAAGAATATACTCGTTTAGGGAGAGAATTGGGTGCCCATTATACGCAAGTAGGGTTACCCTTGGTTGCTCCTTTAACAGCTAGAAAGGAGCGTTGCTTAGAGCCATTTAACTAAGTTGGAGTTATATTAACTATACCGTCACTTTGGTTACCTATTAGTTTATAAATTGCTTAGGGTTCTTTAGCGAGCAGGTTATAAAGTTAAGGCTAAGACAATTAAGTATCTTATAAAGTACTACTATTACTGCTAAATAAACCAGAAGTCCCCTAGCCGATTTAAGTTTACCCTTAAAGATGACTATAACTTTAACTTCTGTATTATTATTAATATTATGTATTTTAGCGGTAAGTTAGTACTCTAAGTTATTAACCTTTTAACTTCCTTTTAAGCCGCACGTTTCCTAAAGGATATATCAGCTAGAAATACATAGGATACTCTTTAATTATACTAGATTAATATCTACCTAGAACCCCCTAATTAAGTTATTTATAATATAGAAAGGAACTTCTTATCTATAGAGTTTTGGTAATAGGTAAAGGCAATAAAAATTAAGGTTAAGGAAGTCCCTATTAAGGCATATAATAGTATTAGAAAAGTAGAATAATATTATACACTATTATAATAAGTATATAAGATTATTTCTTTAGAACTAGAGGGCGCTAGTAAAGAGCTTATCTTATAAATAGCTATTAAGGCTATTAATGATTCCGCTAGCCTAGATAGGCTTGTACCTATATTACTAGTCTTTAGCGCCTACCCTTAAATAACTAATAATTCTCTACTATCCCTATCCATTACGCAATAAGCGGAGGCTATTCGCAAAGTAATAAAAGAGGTATAATATCTCTACGCCACACGCTAGGTTAATAATGTACTAGGAATAAGAAATAGCCTAAATACCTTAATTACGCTTAATCTGCCACTCTAATCTAAGGTACGTGTATAGCGTAAAAAGGGAGGATAGTTAGGCCTATATAAACTTATTATAATTAATAGTTAGACTTGTATTTTTTAGATACCCTATAGACCTACTTAATTCCGCTTAACTGTTATTAAGCCCTATTATAGAAACAACAATTCTAAGCCTTTATAGGATGCCCTAGAGGATACCCTAAAGGAGAACTATAATTAACGTACTTTAAAGGGCGACTATAATCCTAATGCAATTATAGCAGATATACCGCAACTATAACGCGGTAGAGGTTGCCTAAAGGGATTATAAAATCGCCAACACCTTATTAATTTTAAAGAGTAATTTATTACCGCTATTAAAAGTAGAGATAAGTTATTAATGGCCTTTATAATAGCTAAAGAGAAGGCTGACTTTAAGCTCGTAAAATAGCTCTAAAAAAAAGGCCGTATTATAACTTTAGGAGCTCCTTTCTAAGTATCTAACAAGTAGGAGATTAATGGTCTTATTATAAAAGAAGTCTTTAAATTTAAGAAGTATAACCCTACTAAGTTTAATAGAGTTCGCATCTTTAAGTTAAAAATAGTTAATAAGATTAAGGGCAAAGCTACTAATACCCTATTTAAGAAGTTAAGACTGGTTATTTAAGGTTATAATAATAACGGCAAGGAAGTAATTCTTATGCAATCCCCTATAATTTAATAAGCTAGTTAGCGAGTTATTATTACGCTAGCTCCCTCCTTAATAAAGAATAAAATAGCGGTTTATTTATAAGATATTACTTAGGCCTATACCTAATTAGAGACACGCCTTTAGCGCTTAATATTAGCATACCTTCTAAAGCAAATTCGCTACTAATATCCCAAAGATATAATTATGGTTGTACTTAAGCTATTATATAGAATTATAAAGGCAGGAACTTATTAGTAGGCTACTTATAGTAAGCACTATAAAGAGAAGCTCTTAATAACTACTTCTATATTTAATCCCTGCTTCCTTATTATAACTATAGAAACTCTATTTGGAATTGTCAGCATATAAACTAATAATATAATTATTTTAGAAGACGACTAATTCTTAGCTCTTAAAGAAGATAAGCTAGTAAAGGCAAATCTTATAGCAAAGCTAAAGGAAAAGCTTAATTTAATAACACTATTACTTTTTAATAGATATATCCTCTCCCTAAACAAGGATTCTATTGCTTTACGCTAAAAATATTAAGGTAAGAAGATTAATATTATTAACATTAATTCTCCAAAGTAAGGATATATAGAGTAATATGCTTGTAAAGCTTATATTACTTCTATCTATTAACCCAAGGCTTTATTTAATCTCTCTATTACTGCTTAACACCAGAAACTAACTAAGGATAATATCTTTACCCTAAATAAGCGTCTTTTCTGGTAAATGAACTATCTTAATTAGGGACTACTCTATATACCTATTAATCTTCCTACTGCTAAGCTCTTTATATTTATTAATAGATTATTTATAAATAATAAAGATTTTAGCTCCTAGCTAGGATATAAAATTATTATTACAAATAAATCTACTAGAGAGAATAACTTTATAATCTATAGCAATTTTATCTATTAAAGCTTAACTAAGAGTAAGCGCGTTACCCGAAGCGTTCTAGTATTAAAGATATATGGAATGGTTAGCGGAGTTAATATAGCAATTATAATTGGAACTACCCTAAAGATAATTATAGATTAACTCAAACTCCTTATTATCCCTATAATTATATACACTAACTCATATTCCCTCTATAAGTGTTTAGTTAAGCTTGGTACTATAAAGGAGAAGCGTCTTATAATCAATATTATGGCGCTTTAATAATCCTATAAGTGTTAAGAACTCTTTAAGATCTAGTAGATTAATGGCCAAGACAACCTAGTAGATACGATGACAAAGGCAAACCTAAACAAGGCACTAGAGACGTTTATTAACATAAATACTCTATATATACAAGTTAAAGGTTAGGTTAAAAGGGAGTAGGAGATATAGCAATTTAAAAGCAGCCAATTAGGATTTTCTATACCTAGTATGGAAAATCGCTATTAGCTCGCTTACAATTAGCGCCTTAGCGGCCCTAATACGATATCCACCTACGACTTTAAGTAAGAAAGCACTATGTACTAAAAGGCAAATTTTAGGACAGCGAGACTTATATTATAGTGGCAATAGTAAGTAAGGAGGATTGATATTTGTTACGCTAGTCAAGCAGTATTTATATATAGATGGCAACCATAAAAGAAGAGTTGCTAGTGTTAGGAATTAGACAAGCGGTTGTTATATAACGCCGCAGCACTAGTATAGCGAGGAGTCTTAAGCTCCTCGCCCTTCTTTATTCTAATAAAAGAAGCTATTAACTAACATCACTATAACCTACTTAAGTAGTCGTTATTGGTGAGTCACCCTATATAACCAACAATAACTAAATAACTCTTAATATAAAAATTAAAATATAGGTTATTGTCTAGTAACTTAAGCATTTTATAATATAAAAATATAAAAATATAGTATATTATAGTATAAACTAAAAAACACTACTTTTTATATAGTAAATATTCTATTAAATATAATAATAAGCTATATAATATTTTTAATAACTAATTTTAGGTATTATAAAATAAATTATAACTTTAAATTATAATAATAAGCTATTGGTCACATAGGGTAACTTACTAATAACAACTACTTAAGTAGGTTACAGTGATATTGGTTAAAAGCTTAATATATTTAGAATAAGAAAGGGCGATGAGCTTAAGACTCCTCGCTACGCTAGTGCTATGGCGTTACGTAATAACCGCTTGCCTTATTCCCAATACTAGCAACTCTTCTTTTGTAGTTGCCATCTATATATAAATACTGCTTGGCTAGCGTAACAAATATCAATCCTCTTTATTTACTATTGCTATTATAATATAAGTCTTGCTATCCTAAAATTTATATTTTAGCACGTGGTGCTTTCTTGCTTAGAGTTATAGGCGTATATTATATTAGGGCCGCTAAGGCGCTAGTTATAAGCGAGCTAATAGCAATTTTCTATCCTAGGGATAGAAAATCCTAATTAGCTAGTTGGAATTAAGGTCTATAGATTATTGTACTCCTACTCCCTTTTAACCCAACCTTTAACCTATATATATAGAGTATTTGTGTTAATAAACGTTTCTAGAGCCTTGTTTGGGTTTGCCTTTATTATTATATCTACTAGGTTGTCTTGGCCATTAATTTATTAGATCTTAAAAAGTTTTTATTATTTATAGGATTGCTAAAGTGCTATAATATTAATTATAAGGCGCTTCTTCTTTGTGGTACTAAGCTTAACTAAACACTTATAAAGGGAATATAAGTTAGTACACACAATTATAGGGATAATAGGGAGTTTGAGTTAATCTATAATTATCTTTAGGGTAGTTCTAATTATAATTACTATATTAACTCCGCTAACTATTCTATATATCTCTAATACTAGAACGCTTTAGGTAATGCGCTTACTCTTAGTTAAGCTCTAATAGATAAGATTGCTATAGATTATAAAGTTATTCTCTCTAGTAGATTTGTTTATAATAATAATCTTATATCCTAGCTAGGAGCTAAAATCTTTATTATTTATAAATAATCTATTAACAAATATAAAGAGCTTAATAGTAGGAAGATTAATAGGTATATAAAGTAGTCCCTAATTAAAATAGTTTATTTACTAGGAAAGACGCTTATTTAGGGTAAGGATATTATCCTTAGTTAGTTCCTAGTGTTAAGCGGTAATAGAGAGATTAAATAAAGCCTTAGGTTAATAGATAGAAGTAATATAAGCTCTATAAGCGCGTTACTCCACATATCCTTGCTTTAGAGAATTAATGTTAATAATATTAATCTTCTTACCTTAATCTTTCTGGCGTAAAGCAATAGAATCCTTATTTAGGGAGAAGATGTATCTATTAAAAAGTAATAGTATTGTTAAATTAAGCTTTTCCTTTAGCTTTGCTATAAGATTTACCTTTACTAGCTTATCTTCTTTAAGAGCTAAGAATTAGTCGTCTCCTAAGATAATTATATTATTGGTTTATATACTAATAATTCCAAATAGAGTTCCTATAGTTGTAATAAGGAAGTATAGGTTAAATATAGAAGTAGTTATTAAAAGCTTCTCTTTATAGTGCTTACTATAGGTAGCCCACTAATAAGTTCCTACCTCTATAATTCTATATAATGGCTTAAACACAACTATAATTGTATCTTTGGGATATTAGTAGCGAATTTGCTCTAGAAGGTATGCTAATATTAAGCACTAAAGGTGCGTCTCTAATTGGGTATAGGCCTAAGTAATATCTTATAAATAAACCGCTATTTTATTCTTTATTAAGGAGGGAGCTAGTATAAGAATAACCCATTAACTAGCTTATTAAATTATAGGAGATTGCGTAAGAATTACCTCCTTACTATTATTATTGTAACCTTAAATAACAAGCCTTAATTTCTTAAATAGGGCGTTAATAGCTTTGCCCTTAATCTTATTAACCATTCTTAACTTAAAAATGCGAACTTTATTAAACTTAGTAGGGTTATACTTCTTAAATTTAAAAACTCCTTTTATAATAAGACTATTAATCTCCTGCTTATTAGATACTTAAAAAGGAGCTTCTAGGATTATAATATAACCTTCCTTTTAGAGCTATTTTATAAGCTTAAAGTCAGCCTTCTCCTTAGCTGTTATAAAAGCCATTAATAACTTAACTCTATTCTTAATAGCGGTAATAAATTGCTCTTTAAAATTAATAAGATATTGGCGATTTTATAATCCCTTTAGGCGACCTCTACCGCGTTATAGTTGTGGCATATCTACTACAATTATATTAGAATTATAGTCGCCTTCTAGAGTATATTAATTGTGGTTCTCCTTTAGGGCATTTTCTAGGGTATCCTATAAAGGCTTAAAACTGTTATCTTTATAGTAAGGCTTAATAATAGTTAAATGGAATTATATGGGTCTATAAGGCATCTAAATAGTATAAGTTTAACTATTAATTGTAATAAGTTAATATAGGCCTAACCATCCTCCCTTTTTACGCTATACGCGTACCTTAGACTGGAGTAGCAGATTAAGTGTAGTTAAGGTATTTAGGCTATTTCTTATTCTTAGTGCGTTATTAATCTGGTATATAGCGTAGAGACATTAAACCTCCTTTATTGCTTTGCGAATAGCCTTAGCCTATTATATAGTAGAGGGAGATAGTGGAGAATTATTAGTTATTTAAGGGTAGGCGCTAAAGACTAGCAATATAGGTATAAGTCTATCCAGGCCAGCGGAATTATTAATAGCTTTAATAGCTATTTATAAGGTAAGTTCTTTACTAATATCCTCTAGTTCTAAAGAGATAATCTTATATACGCGGCGTAATGGCGTATAATATCGCTCTACTTTTCTAATACTATTATGTGCCTTAATAGGGACTTCCTTAACCTTAATTGCCATTGCCTTTATCTATTATTAAAACTCTATAGATAAGAAGTTCTTTCCTATATTATAGACAATTTGGTTAGGGGGTCCTTAGTAGATATTAATTTAGTATAATTAAAGGGTATCCTATGTATTCCTAGCTGATATATCCTTTAAGAAACGTGCGGCTTGGAAGGAGATTAAAAAGTTAACAACTTAGAGTACTAGCTTACCGCTAAGATATATAACGTTAACAATAATATAGAAGTTAAAGTTGTAGTTATCTTTAAGGGTAAACTTAAATCGGCTAGGGGACTTCTGGTTTATTTAGTAGTAATAGTAGTACTTTATAAGATACTTAATTGCCTTAACCTTAACTTTATGGCCTGCTTGCTAAAGAACCCTAAGTAATTAGTAAACGGATAGGTGGCCAAAACAACGGTGTAGTTAACGTAGCTCTAACTTAGTTAAGTGGCTTTAAGCAACGCTCTTTTCTAGTTAATAAAGGAGCAACTAGGTGTGACCCTATTTGCATATAATAGACACCCGATTATCTCCCTAAACGAGTATATTCTTAAGGTTATTAAGTTTAACGCCTAATTTATCTATATCTTTAATGCAAAATAGAAATAGGGTGTTTGTGGGAATAATATAGAAAGTAATATACCCTAAGGGGGTTTTAACCTTAATTATACTAAAAGAGATTATAGTACCCTTGCTAAAACAAATTGTATATTGGCCTGCCGTTAATTAGTTAATCTAAATAGAGCTATTAAGCTGCTAAAGAGCTTGAACTTAAGGTTCTCCTACTATAGATACTCTTGCGGCTCTAGTATCTGGCATAATACTATAGAAGACGTTCGCCAAGTATCTATTATTAAAGGAAAATATAGAACTCTCTTTTAGCTCATTAAAGATGTCTGACTTTGTAATAGCATGGAGCGTGGATTAGTTATTAAGAATAGCGACGGTTTATATACCATCTACCTTACCATACTCAGTGAAGTATTGGTTGGGAGAGTAGTCCTCAATTTCTATATCTATAAGAAGCTGTTTGGCCTTATTAGCCTTACCCTTAAGATTCTCTACGCCTTTATATTAAACCAGAAAGCTTTAGAAGTAGGCTATAGTAACCTTATAATTTCTAACGTTTTTTACACTCTGGCGAAACTTATTATATACCTCCTTTTGCTTATTAAGAGAATGCCTAGTTAACTAGCAATTTAGTTTCTTATAAATATAGCACTTCTTCTGGCGATCACTTTGGAATAAACCTCTATAAGGACCTCCACCTTTGCCTTATAGTCGTTAATTGTACCCTCTGCCGTATTGCCTACCACAGCCACTATATATTCGATTAGTCTAGTTGTGATTATATTAGTTAGGCGGGTTAATTAAAGTAGGTTAAAGTTAGGCGTTAAATTACTGTACTTCTTAAAAGCATAGAGTGGTGCTAATAGAAGATCTTAATTAAGCATACACTCCTTTGTAAGTATTTATAGGATTAAAGAGAGCAAGGTTATATTCTTTAACGCCTTAGCATACGCTAATAACTTAATTACATAGGCTAAAATCCTCTTAATATGATTTGGATAAACCACGCTAAATTATCTAAAGTTAATTAAAGAGCTTTTAAAGATAATCAAGCCGAGGATACCTAGGTTTGTAGCAATAATCCTTAAGAAGGTAGTCTCTCTCTATTCTAATATATACTGCTACTTGTTCTCTTCTGTTTTAAAGTGGTATCTTAACTTATATATTATACGGTTGAAATCGTATTCTTTTCCTGCTAAATGATTATAATAGAAGGTACTAGCTTGGCCCTTAAGTATAACGAAATAGGCGTTGTAGTATTTATTAAACTCTATTCCTACCTTCTAGTAACAGTTGTAGAAGATGCGTAGTTTTAAATTAAGAACATTATATAATTCCCTACTAAACTTCTTCTCCTAATCCGAATAGAGCTTTGCAAGCTCTATAAGCAATTTTAAACTGCCTCCAATTTAAGATTAAGATAGAGGAGGTGGGAGTTGTATTATAGGCTGCAGTAGGGACGTAGGTCTAGTCGGTGGGGTCTAAAGGCTATTAGATCGCGAAGTAGGGGGATCTTGTACTTGCTAAAGGGCAGTAGTTAAAGTTGTGGGTTAAATTAGTTAATACAGGGGAGTTAAAGACGGAGGTAGAAGCGTCTCTGATAGTATATTACTTAGGTTCTATTGTGAATTGAGCTTCCTTATAGTGCGTAGTTAGTGCTTAATCTCTTATGGAGTCCATTTATGCTCTTCTTTTACGTTAATAACTTGCTCCTAAATGTTATCTCTAATAGCACCCCCATCTATAGGTACAAACACTCTATTTTCCTATAGGAAGTTACGGAAGTCCCATATAATATCCTTGTTTATAGGAGCCTATGTTTCCTTTATCCATCTAACAAAGTCCTCCTTTATACAGTACCATAGCATGGTGTTGTTGTATTCGCTGTCTTTATAGTATGCTATATGGTATAATAAGAATCCGTTTAAGTCTTGTTAATTAATATCTTTAGGATTAATTATGGCGGTTTTCTATATCTCTGGGTTAATGTCGTCCTTGTATTTCTTTGGGTAGGTTAACGCCATAATAGCTATTATTAAAGATTGTTTAACGCGTTTTGATAAAAATTAAGGGAAATAAAGGTTGTTTAACGTGTAGTTAGGTAGTAATTGTAATCCTACAGTCTGCGAAGGTACACCAAAGGTATTAAGATGGTTATTTTAACGCGTTTTAGACGTTAACTTAGGACCCTAGGTTCAGTAACACTTCTAACCTAAAGTACTCAACCAAATCTTCATAAACGTGGCTGTTCTGCGTAATAGACGCAACTTAGTATCTCCTAGTACTTAGTAACACTTCTATTACTAGTTTTCCGCAAGTCTAAGGTAGCACAGTATTGCTAGGATCCATTCCATATAAGCGCATATGGCACCCCTATATAAGACTGTCTCTTCTATTTAAAAACCTAGCTGCTCTATGGTTGACTGTGTATTTAACCACTGATTAGTGTCGGTTACATAGGGTAACTCACCAATAACAACTACTTGAGTAGGTTATAGTGATGTTGGTTAAAAGCTTAATATATTTGGAATGAGAAAGGGCGAGGAGCTTAAGACTCCTCGCCACGCTAGTGCCGCGGCGTCACGTGACGACCGCTTGCCTCATTCCCAATATAAGCTATATAATATTTTTAATAACTAATTTTAGGTATTATAAAATAAATTATAACTTTATTTACAATATAAATACATAAATTTGAATTATATTAAATAGTTTTCTCCCTATATATATATAAGGAGTAGTCCGCGTGGGCCTAATATTAGCGACTTAGTCAATCGAGGCACGAGCACAGCATGAGGGACGCGCAAGCCTGTACAATTAGTAGTCTATAAACGAGGATCCAAAGCTAGAGAAAGGAAGGAGAAGAATAGCAGCGCCGCTTGATATTTTATGCGGTCCTTAAGTCATGTGACTCGCGTTTACTATAATCTACGTCTGCCTTATCTCAGTTGACTTATCCGCTTCGCCGAGGAATTTGAGGAGGCGGCTACCCCCCTGCTCCCGCCCGAGCCACAGGAACTTATAAGCCAATCAGACGGTCGCTCCAACTCATGGGTACTTATTAGCCAATAGAATGCCACGCTACCCTCTACTACCCCTGCCACCCCAAAAATTCCTCAGCGCAGCGTCTGAGAGATTATGGGCGCGCGTTTGGTGTAAACTGGGTCCTTTTTTTAATGTATGTTAATTTTAAA
>Ga0307507_10004205_pt1 | contig 26040 bp, 10 predicted proteins | sample 7_EM_MG_FD_207223 | JGI IMG/M metagenome (GOLD analysis project Ga0307507, IMG submission 207223) | Populus trichocarpa ectomycorrhiza microbial communities from riparian zone in the Pacific Northwest, United States - 7_EM | ecosystem: Host-associated > Plants > Roots > Unclassified | place...
CTACTCGCTACTACCATTAAAACTGCATGGGCTATGCGAAAGGACTTTATAGTATTAATACTTAGCCTAGATATTAGCGGCGCCTATAATAATATACCCTATAAGCGTCTCCTATATATCCTTAGGGTAAAGGGCTTCCTAGAATGGATTATTTAATTTATTTAAGGATTTATAGGCCAGAAAGAAATATTACTAGTCTTTAGTGGATACTAGAGCCCCCCTATTACAGTTATAATAGGAATACTATAAGGATCACCTCTGTTGCCTATACTCTTCCTCTTCTTTGTAAGCAACCTGCTTAACACCTTTAAGGAAGGGGCGATCTAGGGGATAGGCTTTGTTAATAATATAAACCTAATTATATATAGGCCAACAGCCGTAGAGAACTGTAGGACACTAAAGAAAGCCTATAATACCTATATAGAATGGGTAAGATAATATAGAGTCTAATTCTTACTAGAGAAATACTAGCTAATCTATTTTATAAGAAAATGTAACTAATCTGCAGATCTTTAGCATACAATCCATATCTAAGGCTTTGGGGATTAACCGGTTTAAGGCCTAAGGATATTAGGAGTATAGGTAGATAGCAAGCTCCGGTGGAGCGTATATACGGCGTAAGCGGCCTATAAGGGCTAAGTATAGTATATCGCCATGTCCAGGATCGTTAATTCTATATAGGGTCTATGCTTCTAGAGGTTACGCCTACTATATATAGCAGTTGTCCGGCTAACCATGACGTATAGATCTAGTATTTGGGCCACTAGAGAAACTAAGAAAGGCCCCCCTAAATTACTCCTTAAACCACTCTAAAAGGTCTAAATAGCCTACCTTAGGAGTATAACAGATAGGTATAAGCGAACGGCCACAGCACTACTTAAGAAGGAAGCCAATATTCCCCCCCTATAACTATATATTAAAGCCAATATAACAAAGGGTGCAAAAGGAACGTAACTCTAATATTATAAAGTATATTAAGACACGCCTAAACAAACTATAGAGGGACCCTAGGGTGCCCTATAGGAGAAGGAACCAACAACCCTAAAGTAGGGAAGATATATTAGGAAAACAGGTAGAGAAAGCAGAAGAAGAATAATGCGGCACTAGGGCCCAGGCCTATATAGAGGAGAAAGGGAGACGCGCAAGAGGCCAGCAAAGATAATAGTAAGGGAGAGAAAGGAGCCAAAGTAAAGCATAAAAGAGTACTAGAAAACCATCTACCATAACATAATACTGGTTGGACCGACACTGGAGAGATGAATAGGAGTTAAAGGTACAGAGGCAGACTTAGGCAAAGGGAACCCAAGCCGTAGTATGGGTAATGCTATAGGGGGTAAATACCTAAGGGCTCCAAAAGGGCCTAATAAAGGCAGAAAATATAATGGCAACACTCTTAAGAACAGGAATAATAGGACTAAAAGATTGGCTTTACTGGGTAGGTGTCCTAGTAGGTAGCCTAAGGTGCAAATGTAGCTGGCTAAGACAGACACTAAAATACGTAATACTGTTATGCCCCTTACGCACCGGCTGAGAAGCAATGCTCTTAGTAGCTGGTATAGAAAACTATAATATACTGCTCTTAATATAGAAAGGCCTTAAGGCGGCTACCTAGTAGCTTATTGGCCAAAATATGCTAGACCAGTTCCGGGTTGCAAGGGAAATAGCAATAGAAGGCAAAGGGGTGAGTAACAGGCGCCCCCTAATAACTCTACAGGAGTAGAGTATAGTGTGTGATACTAGCGCGTCCGTAGGTTTATTACGGCAGCAGTGGTTCCCAAGGAGGTCAAAAAGTAAGGTAGTAGAGCACTACTAGTGACTCGTAGGCGACTGGTGACTCGCAGGCGACTCGCAAGCGAGCCCTAAAAGGCGGAGAGACGGATTACGGGGTTTTCTTAAAAAGAGTTTTCTCCCTATATGTATATAAGGAGTAGTCCGCGTGGGCCCAACAGGGATCCGAATCGGACGTTAAGCAATGAATAATAATAATAATAATAATAATAATACTAGCTTTACTAATAATGCTCCAATATATTAGAGCTTATAGGGTTTCTTAATAAGCTTATTAAAGAGGCCTATAGTATGGCAGGCAATTAGATAAAAAGTAGTTACTAAGTCTATTATAGAGGCAGAACTTCTAGCTCTCTTATATGTTATTAGGGAGGTTAAGCATATAGTTCAGATATTTAAAGCTATTAGATTCAATCCAGAACAGGACGTTATTATTAATTATAACAATTAGCAGTTAGTACGGATTGTAATAAAAGAGACTCCTATAGATATCTATTAATTCTGGCTTTGCTAAGAGGTCTAAAATAGAAGCTTTGTTATATAATAGGTACTAATAAGTAAGATAGCTATAGATAGACTAACTAAAGCTCTCTTAAAGCAAAATTATTAAAAATTTGTTAAAGTATTAGGGCTCCGCAATATTAGATATTTAATTAATTAACGCTTAGCAAAGCTTACCACTAGCTTATCAATCCTAACTGCCTAATCTAGTAATCCAGCTCTAACACTCTACGCCAGATCTAAGGGGGGGTGTTAGCTATAGAGGTAGCCTTACTACAGAGGTATTACGAGTGCTATTTGACGTCTATATCAGACAGTGTTAGTCTAGTTTTAACCTATATTATTACTCTCTAGGGACCCCTATAGGGGGTCAATTTCTTATATATATTAGGGCTCTTAGAGCCACCTTGAATAAAACAGATTACTTATTTAATTCTGTGTCTCTACCTATTAGCTAGCTTATGTTATTTGTTATAATACCTGCCTGGCTGAAATTAGTAAGTGTGTATATACGTTGCATATGCTAAGCATATACAGATACCTAGCGCAGCTTTCCTTATATATAACTAGTAGAGTATAGGCTAAGTATATGCTAAGCATATGCAATACGTATACACAGCCTATACTAATATTGTAAGAGTATATATTAGATCCCGTAATAGTCGTGATAGATTCGCGAGCACTGTCTATCTTTTTAGCCATTTAGTGACGTAGAGTGGGATATGCCCCGCATATGCAACTTAAAGCGTTTTATTTATTAAATACTTTAAATTCTAAAAAAAATCAGCGGAGTTAGAAGTTGAGCATGGTCACAAAGTTAAACTTAAAGTTCTGACCCCGTTGAACTTTCTAACCTCGCCGAGCTGCAAGCCCCTGGTCGTGTAATGCACTGTAACCTTCCGCAGGTTTCGAATTTGGTACACATTTAACTTCACCTGATTGCCACCAGCTGTACATGGCAATTGTAGCGAACGCATAGTGTCGCGATCTTTGTCAAATATCGTGAAGTTTCCACCCGTATGATATTACCAAACTTTATCGGCTACTGTGAGAGACGGTAGAGAAACAGGGTTGTATTCGCGTTTTGGCGCAGGTGTGGGCAAAAGAGGGGGAAAGAGGAAGCGTACGTTAGGCAAGTTCTAAACTGCTTCAATTCGATTCCCCTGGCCAACTAGAATAATTATCTAGGGCAACCAAAATAGCCCGTGCGTACAGCCATAGGCGTTCGCTACAATTACTATGTGCAGTTGGTAACGATTGAGCGAGCCTGCATACCATAGCGAAATAATTTTTTGCCAGAGGGGGGGTGGAAGCTAGTCATGCACGTAGCTGTATAATAATTATAATATCTTAGATAATAATCGTCTAGTACATGGTTCGGAAATTTGTTAGTTTCGCGCGTTAAGGGATTCGTCAAACTTATCTGGCTAAAAGCTCGGCTATTAGATACCGATGTGCCAAGTAAATAGGGTTAAACTTACCACTAGGTAAGCTTTAGCGAAACCGGATATTAGGTAAAATTTTATTTAATAGGGCGGGGTAATGGGTTAGTAATTCGCTTGTATAAGCCACCTTAGCTATGGGCACGTCCGGTGGTTAGCGTCTTCCTAGCGCAACCACTTGCTTGGAGGAGCAGCAAAAAGGGCATATTTCCTTATCTAGGCAGCAAGCTTCTAAAGACCTTAATATTAAAATCAAATAAAGCTTTAAATTGTACGGTAACTCGCCTATATATAAAAAGCTTGTAATATTATTCCTTTACTCTAATTATCCTTACTACTTAATAAGTCCTCTATTGGTATTAATTACTGCCTAAATTTGTTTAAGCATAGATAAAATTAAACGATTTAGATTCTTAGGTATAATACGGTCCTATTCCTTGCAAATTACTTTAACTATTACCTTCCTAGTTATTAGCTTTAAGCGACGCTTTATAATGCGTTCCTTAATAAAAATTAAAAAGGCTATAATTAGATTAAGATTTTAGGCTATTTACTAGCTAATCTACAAGTATAATACTGTCCTTAGTAAATTGAGCTCTAGTAGTTCGAGCTTTATATACTAGAGCGTTGTTTATTATAATAATAAAGGGGGTAGTACTAAGCTCGTTCTTAAGGAAATAGGCATAGCATTCTTAATTATTAAATTTATATAATTCCTTTAACTAGGAATAGATGTATTTTAGGAAGCTATTGGCGCTAATATTACTCCATTAATTCTTATCCTAAATAATAAGATTTCTCTTTTTAATACTAGTAAAATAGGCCTAAATTATTATATAATTAAGAGATCTTGGTAAATCGCGGTTAAATATAGAGTAAATAGAAGTGTTCGCTAGGCCTTCTAGTAATAAATTACTTACTAGTAGCCGCTAAGGCATATTAAGGCCCTATCCGTCTATATAACTCTAAACTAATCCTATATAGTCTAGTATTAATAAGCTATAGCATTAAAAGCCTATCTATTTAAGTAGTCGGCTAAGTATAGAATTTAATATAGTAATTCTTATATATAAGCTAAGCTTTAAATAAATATATATGCGCGCTTAAGCGTTTAATTTAAGGAAGTTAATAAAGTAGCGAGAGTTATATATAAGTATATTTTAATGGCTACTATAATATAAAGTCTCTAGCTTGTTAGTAATATGGTATACTATAGTATAAAACATTTTAAAAATAGTAGTAATTTAAGTAAGCGATATAGAGAAGTAGTAGTAGAAAGTTTTAATCGCGTATTAAATCTGATAAGGAATAGAGGCTTAAACGCCTTCCTTCTACGTATGCTACTAATGGGCGGCTATACCTTTACAATACTTAGTAGCTTAACGCTCTTAGCGCTCCTAATATTCACGTACTTAATAAGTTTAGCGCTCTTATATACGGGCTACTATTCGCGCGTGTAGAGCTTCTACATAGTATACGTGACGATTAAGCATTAAAATCAGCTCTAGTATACAACTAGGTGTAGGTGTGTTTGGTATAGTCGTTCTACCCCTATTAAAAGGCGATATATAGGAAAGCAAGCTACTAGAACTTAGTAGACCTAAAGGAGCTCTAGAAGGAGAGGAAGCTAGAAGCCTTATAGTAGGTAGGGAGGTAGGTATAAAGTATAGTAGCTACTATTAAAGGTTAAACTTAAAAGTATCTTATTAGAATATATCTTAATTTATAAGATTTTAGTATAGATTTAGTAAAGAAAGTATAAATATAAATATGTAAAGTTATATCTCTTTATACCTCTACCATCTAGGCTATTAAAGCTCTACTCTAAATTATGCTAAGACCTCTATATCTATCTAATTTTAAAGCCTCCTGTTAGGTAACGAAGTTACCTCGCCTATATATATTGTTCCGCATAGCCGTGCCTGGTATCTTACCAGTCACTTGCTTACCTTTTGTAGGTTTATGCTATAGCTAGGTAGTGCGGAGCCTGTTACCTTATACCTCCTCCCTTACTTCCTCTATTAATATTCGTCTAGATACGTGATTAATAACCGCTATAAAGGCTTAGAGCCCTATAGCCGTTAGTTTTTACCTTATATAAAGGATTATTAAGGCTATTAATGGCTTTTTAAGCCTTAATAGAAGACTTCCCGACGCCTAAAGTAGTATTTTGTGATAGTGAGCTGTCGCTAATCTTAAAGGCTTCGATTAACGCGTTAGAGGCTTAGAGGATCTAAAGAATATTAGAAGATATATTATTTAGTAGCTAAACTAGAGCCTTATTACAAGAACTATACTAATCTAAATAATTACAATTAATTTATATACGACTTTAAAAAAAACCTCGTATCTTGGCGAGGATAAGGTTATTTAGTAAGCTCTATTTAATATTCGCAGCTAAGACGGAGTATATATATATAAGGTTAGTAGTAGCTTAATCTAAAAATATAAATTACTAGACGTGCCTATATGCAGAGCTGGCAATAATTAAATATTTAGGCCGATTTGATTTGATTTAATTGCTTTATAAGCAAATTAATTAAATTAAATTGGCCTTTCTAAAGTAGTAAATTAATTAAATTATAGGCCCTCAATTTAATTTGTTAATTTAATAATTTAGTAGTAATTTATAGGTAGGAAAAGTAGTAATATTAGTACTAGTGCTAAGGTTTTAGCGAACCTTATATAGTTTCCGGAGTGGAATAATAATCCCCTACTATTAAAATTAACCCAAAATAACACTCTCCTAAACGACTACTACCTTTTAACTCTATTATATTAAACCTTAACACTACTAAATATAACCTTAGCCCTTTTACTAATATAACGGGCAACCTTACTAAAGACAATCTACGCGCAATTACAACGCCTACTAATACATTTACTCTTAGTATTATGCCTTTAGTATCCTCTACTCCTATAGAGTCTAATAAAATCCTAGATAACGATACCTACTATAGCGGTATCTACTTTAAACGCCTTTTTAAGTATATAAAACCTTCTTTAAACCTCTAGAATAAGTCTAGTTAGATCTAAAAATACAGCTATTATATTTAGTACCGCCAAATAAAGTAAGAATATTTTCTTTATTAGTACTACCATACTTACTAGAAATTAAGCGGTCTCTATTAGACCACTTATGCTATAAGTAGCGCTATTAACCACCTAAAAAAGGATATTAATAGGCACGGTATTATAAAGAAAGGACCCGTTATTGCTATCTGTTTAATAGCTAAGAAATAGAAGCTAGTTAAAATACTATAGTCCTTATATAATGTTTCTTAGTAAACCGCGAATAAAATTATTAGTAATTTTAATATAAAGAAGTTTAGAAATATAGTAGTATACTAGATCGCTAAGAGCAATTAAGCACTATAAGAGGTAGATAATTCTACCTTTTAAGTAATAGTTAGTGCCGCTAGTAAGGAGGCCCTTAGCGTACTATAAAAGTCCTATAATTTAATACATGCCTATATTATTGCTAACTTTAATGCCTTTCTTCCTACTGTTTAAATAAAACTCTATAGTGCTATAATAAAGATATACGTCTTATTTAATGGCTGGACGACTTAGAATAATTACTACGCCCTTACTGGTATATATATTTATTATTTAGATAATACTAGGCATATAGTAGATTATATATTAGCACTTCCTAAGCAGCTTAAAAAGCACTTCGGCGTTAATTATATAGTGGTCTTAAACAATATACTAAAATAGTTTAGTATAATAAGTGAACGGCTAGGCTACTTTATTACTAATAACGCCTATATAAGAGAGCTCTCTACTACGTATACATTTAATAAAAAGGATAAGAGAATTTGGTGCTCTAGGTATATACTTAATTATATAGCACAGTTAATTTTATTTAGTAAGGATAAGAAGGCGTTTAAAAACTTATAAGATAACTTACTGGTAAATAAAGATAGTAATCTATTACCTAAATAACCTTGCTAATGCCTACTATAGAATAAAGAGCAATTCCTTAAGGAGTGGCGCTGGGAGGGTCCTTTAGGCACTCTATACAATCTTATATACACTATTAATACTCCTTAGCTCTATTAACTGTTTAAATAGTATTAAGCTAAGGATAATAAGCAACTACAAATTACTGCTTTTACTCTAAAATAACTTATTAAACCAGTTAAAATATAGTGGAATAGCTACCTTAATACCTTTATTTAAGCAGTAGAACTTTGCCAACCACTTAATTTAATCGCCTACTATATAATTAAGAAGTATAATACTAAAACTGTATTAGTATGATGTGAGGGCGCGAAGAGGCTTCGGGGAAGATTCAAAGGAACAAATATAAATTCTATCTAATCTAAGGGTATATAGCTCTTGTAGAGTACAAGACGTTGCGTGAAGAAGAGAAAGGAATATAGGAAACTTGTGACTAAATATTCGGGGTCTTGGCAGCAGACGCGTAGGCACAAGCCCACGCGGATTTCAACAAGTTTCAACCAAATTCTATCACGTCGGTGGAATTTGGTGGAATTCAATCGAGTCGGCGGAACTTGGTGGAAAACGGTGGATTACGGCGGACAATCGCGGACAGTTGTAGACAGTTACAAACAGTTACGAACAGTTTCATACAGTCATCTGTCGAGTGTTTCACCGAGACATTCCTACTGTAACTGGGCTAGTCCCGTTACATATAAGTATAAAATAAACCTCTCCCTTTTATACGGAATTTTATATTAAATAGTAGATTAAATAATTATAATTAAAGCGTTATCTATAACTATATCGCAATTCTATAACTGCTTAAGAAGGCTTTAAAGCTACTAAAAGACTATAGTAAATTAGGGCGTAATAGAGCTATATAGGAAGTTCTGCTGATGCTTAAATAGCTACTTAAACTATTTAAGGAAATAAAGGATTGGATATAAGAGGCCCTAGTAGATAATCTTCTATACTAAGAAGCCTTAAAAGATTACTACTTAATTAACGTTAATAGTGGCTAGATAAAGCTTTAAAAGTACTATAAACTACTAGATAATACGCTAGTATACTACGCAGCGGTAGTACTTTATCCTTACCTTGAGAACTACTGCAGGAACGCCTAGATTAAGTACTTAGAGTAACTAAAGTAGAATAAAGAGCGGTTTATAAAGCCCTGGCAGCACTATAAGTAGGCACCCTTACTATAATTAATATTACTTATACCGCTAAACCATAGAGATACGCATTCTAGTAGGGGTAAGTATATTAAATTTATTGCCAAAGGCCCTTAAATAACGCGCAATCTTCCTACTAATAAGTATAAGAAGTAGAAGCTTCTAAACTAACTAGATAGTATATACTCGCTTTTTAAGAGTCCTACTAAATACTAGCTATATTATCACACTAAGTTTCCTTGCCTTAGCCAGCTAGCGCTTAATATCCTTACTATACTAGCTATTAGCTGCAATTACAAGCGTATATTTAGTAAGCTTGGTAATATAATATTACCGCGCCGTTCTAGCTTAAAGCTAAAGACAATAGTAGTATTATAAGCAGTGCGGAGCTTCTACCTGATTGGCCTTTAAAAACGCCCTCTAGCGAGTAGTAAGTTTAACTAGCTATTAAGTAAGTTATACTGATAATTTAGCGTAAAGCAGTGTTATCCAAAGCACCCCCTCCCTTATTAATATTGATCGTTTTAACACCCAGCCCTTTGCTACTATTATCGTCTTAGCCTTTCTAACTACCTCCGAATGATCGGGCGACCTTATATTAATACTGGTAATAATATTGGGCAGAGGGGCAATTGGGGGGCATATTGGGCACAATTTGGGACGTCTAGAAGGCACTATATAGACCTCTACCATGCTAAGACTTTAGTATATGCACTACCAAATTAAAAGCAAATTAAATTAAACAAATTAGGCCTCTAATTACGTAATAAATCAATTAAGTTAAATCAGGCGCTCTAAAACAGCAATTAAATCAAATCTAGAGCCTTAATTTGACTTGATATGATTGTTGCCAGCTCTGCCTATATGCTGTAGGTAAGCCCCATACGCAGGGGTGATGGCAGGGGTCAGATCCAGCATGGTCTATTTAAGACTTTAGGTAAGGGGGAACGGTTGTGGATGTGCCGAGATATCCACTGGGTTCGCAGGTTAAAAGGTCCCACGAGCCTACTTAGCAAGCCCCAAGCGACTTATTATTACCTCTGTGTCGTCTGTCAGTTATTTGAATGCATAGCTCCACTTATGTCCATGAGCCAAGACATGCTCTCTTCACTCCAGTCCCTTCTCTGGACAGTCTCCATCTACGTGAAGACCATATGGTCAACATTCTATGCAAAAATGTTATGGCCGACCGTCACGGATGCGAAACCCGTAGGCACTGAGCAACGCAATGAGCCCAACTTTTCTTCACCGGAAGATGTTCTTGCTCAAATAAAAGCGATCCGCGATGACCATGAGACCGCTGGACTATTGCAACATTTGATTGAGACGGACGGCGCAGGCAATTGGCCCCCTCAAGCATCTCACGGCGATGCGTGGCCTACAGCACTTCGTCCGTATCACAATATCTATCTCGAACTTGCGCCATCGTTTCCTGCTAGAGAAGTATCACTTGACAACGAGATCAACTCCAAGCGATGTCTCGAATATCGGGCACGCATGCGAAAACTTTTGCACGACCGTATCGACCTGTCAGCTGTGAAGGTTGTTCTATTGGCTATAGAAGCTGGAGACGAATCAGCGTTCCCAGCAGATGCTTACAACGGTTTTTTCGCGTGCATCGCTCTCTCTCGGCATGCTTTCAGGTAAGATCCCCTATTGTCGTTTAGTTCGCACTCCGCTCACCAAGCACCTTCAGATGGGGCACCATACCCATTGTCAAGTTCGCGCAGAAGGAAAAGTTCATTGATCTTCCTCTCGAGCTCGAGCTACCCTGGCCCTTCCTCCGCCGACGTTTTGGGATAACCTCCCAAGGAGGTAATCTCACTTCGAACATTATCTGCAATTTCGACAAAGAAGAGCAGGTTGTATACGAGATCAATTGCGGCATGCCTGAGATCATTAAATCAGCAGAATATCACTTCGCGCATGTGTTTCCTGCTATGGAAAAACTAGTATGTCTCTGAACCTCGCCTTGGGTTGTGCGTCGCTTACAGATTCAAAAGGCACTGCCGATATATTACAATATGATCCGGTCCATCATTTGTTTTGGGCGAGGTCAGAGAGACGCATGCCTTGACCTCCTCAAGACTATCAGCGCACATATTCGATACCCTTTGAAGGTTTACTATGACAGTCTAGTCGAATCTAAGATACCCCGCAGCGTATGGATGTCCTACGTGCAAGGCTTCCAGGCTTGGGGCGCTGGCGAGATCGTAGATGGCGTCTATGTAGAGTTCGATGCCGTTTCTGGAAACCAACTCCCCTTCTTTCACATTGTCGATGCTTTCCTGGGACTGAATCCATACCTTAACGAGGAAAACATGTCCCGGTACATTCCCTTGTCTCAGAGGGAGTTGAGTGCTTCCCTAAGGAAGCATAGTTTCCGAGACAAAGCAAAGCTAGCGGGTGACTTTGAGATCGAGACGGAGATGGAGAAGATCCTCAAACAGATACGGGTATGTCTACTTCACTGCCCTACACGTATTGATGCTGACGATATATTTTTCAGGTTTTTAGAGTGACTCACCGTAAGCGGGCACGTCCGTACTTAAGCATCCCTGCTCCAGAGAGAATGATCATGACTGCAGGAAAATCTGTACTGGAGGGCATTACAATCCCAAACATCAAGGCGGTCATCGAGTTTTTGGATATCGGGCTGGTGAAAAGACTAAAGGAGACGGTCTGATTGATATAGCAAAACGTTTTCCTACAACTGTTGGATTTTCTTGCTCTTTGGACTCATTCACTTCCTCCACTTCAATTGTTATTGAGCGCCCAATGTATGCATGAGTAAAATTATGAAATTTTGCGTGCCAAGGGCCACTTGATGGAACGTGCACGTCAACAGCTCATTCAACCCTTTGTAATGTCGAGCAGTGTTGCAAATCAATCAACATAATGGCAATATTGCGCAATAAATGTTTATCAACGTCAACGCAGCTAACGGCAAGGGCGTCAATATATTGACGCGTTGATGTGCGTTGCCGTGGTTGTGTATACAAGTTTCATCTAGTGTTGCACTTCAAGTGGCTGACCTTGGGATGCCAGGTAAGATCCTTGATATACGGCCTCTGATTAGCCAGATCACCTTGCTTCGGCTAACTTCCCCTCCATGCCAAATTGCACTAAGAGCATTATAGGCTATAGGAGTAAAATGATAGTTAGATATTTTAAGAGTTATCAGGAAAGGTGCGTCTGCAGATTTCCTTCGAAACGATCATCTCTCGCTACTTCTGGTACACAGTATTTGAGTGCGGCTTACTAGTGAAGCTTAGCGTCATGTATGTTTCCAAGTCTTTTCGTGTTTTCCGAAACACCTGACCAATCACAAGGATTATTACTAGTAATTTTCCTCAAACGCAAAATGATCTTTTAGAATTGTTATGTCGGGGAAGAATGAAGCAGGAAGAGAGTCATACCACTACTATTGTGGCTATTATACAATCAATCCAAAATCCCTACCAAATACCCAAAGAAACAAATACCCAACGGGACAAAAAGCCAACCCTAACAAAACACTCACAAAATGAAATAACGCTGGCAAGCCTAGTCATATCGTATCATACCAAATAGGCAAACAGGAATACAAGAGATGAAGGACACCAAACCGAACAAGAAACCGCGCAACTTTTTTTGCAATCAGTGTCACAATGTGCCTCCTCTGGGAAGGAGTCCTCCAACTTCAATTCGTCATCATATCTCTCATGCGTCGTGGCATCTCATGCATCCCCACGCGCTGCCCTCCTCGTATCTCTCTTTCAAGCTTCACCTCTCGTGAGTCCCAGTGACCATAAAGCAAGCTTACTTGCCGCCCAAAATACCACCGATCAGCGGCAGGCCAGCAACAGGGTTACCACCCTTCTTCTTCTTACCGCCAATACCAAGCGATTCGGTAATGCTACCAAGTCCCAAGCCACTGAGCAGCTTGTCGATGCCCAGACCGCCAAGCAGGCCGGTGACAAGGCCGCCCAGTCCAAGGCCGTTGAGTAGTCTGCCGACAAGATTCAGCACACCGGTGAGCAGCAAGCCAACCGCCGCGATGATCTGGAAGAGTGGCTCGGTGAGCAGGGCCCAGAGTGGGTTCAGCTTCTTCTTCGCGTGCGGCATGTCTGAGATGCGCTTCTTCGCGTTGTCGATGGTCGTGACGACCGTGGTGGTCAGCTCCTTTAGACAATCTGCGAGACGGTACTCCTCGGGTGTGGCCTCGCGAGTGCTGGCACGGCCCTTGGCCTGTGCAGCGATGCGGCCGTCTGGGTCAAGGCCGCGGAGGGCGCCGTTGCATTCTTGGAGGATGCGGCCACCTTCTTCAATGAGGGGCTTGACATTGTTGACAAGCTCTTCCTCGTCCAGCTCGTCGCGAGGAGTACGGTCGGCTTTCTCGATATACTGTAAATATTGTTAATATCTTTTGGTAAACTTAGAATCAGTTGTAATTCAAAACTTACCTCAGTGATCTGCTTGCACACTGGCTGTATCCGCTCAAGCGTCTGCTGGCAAATGTTTGCCATCCTGTCGGCCAACTCAGCATCCTCTTTCCTCTTCTTCTCTTCCTCTGTCTCCTCTTTGGGTTCCTCTTCGGGTTCTTCCTCGGGAGCGATGTTCTCCAGAAGAGTAGCTTCGCCGACCTTGTTGCCATCATTGTCGACGACATAACCGTTGTCGTCGATTTCGAGACCAGCACAGTGGCCAAGGTCACCAGCAGTGAGTCTACCAATGAGATCGCCGTTCTGGTCGCGGACTTCACCTTCTTTATTGACGTGCAGGCCGGCCATAGGGTTGATACGTCTCTCCTTCTCTTCTGGCTCCCAACGTTCAGCTTTGCCAATAGTGTTACCGTTCTTGTCGGTAATATCACCATCCTCGTCGACCTTGTGACCAACGAGCCTATTGATATCGCCTTCGATAACGCGTCCAATGATGGTGCCATCTGGGGTCTGAACGGTTCCATCTTTAGTGACAGTGTTGTTTTCGAAGCCAGCGAAAGGTCCCTCTGGACCAGAGGATGCACCCTGGACGAGCTCTGCGCGGCCAATGACGTTGCCAGCATTGTCCCAGATCCGACCCTCGCCGTCGACCTTCTTTCCGATCAGGATGGAGAGGTCGCCTTCAGCGACACGACCAAGGATTGTGCCAGATGAATCGACAACGTTACCGGCCTTGTTGACAGTGCAGCCAGCCAAAGCTGAGAGGTCGGGTTCTGGTACTTCCTTTTCCTCCCAAGGCTCAGCGTGGCCCTTAACATTACCATACTTGTCGATAATGTCACCGTCTTCATCGACGGAGTTGCCGATCAGTTTCTTGGGGTTACCCTCGATAATTACGCCGACAACGTTGCCATCCGCATCTTCAACCATTCCATCTTTAACGACCTTGAGACCTTCAAGGCCTGCGAAAGGCCCTTCGGCTTTGGAGACACGTTCGTTATCGGGAATGAGTTCGCATCGGCCAACAACCTTTCCGGTGTCGCCATGGATCAGACCCTCATCATCGCTCTTTCGGCCGGCAAGCTCCTTGAGGTTGCCTTCAACAAGTTTTCCAACAGGGATGCCGTTGCTATCCACGAGGAATCCTTGTTTGTTCAAAGTCAAACCATCAAGGATGGACAAATCTGGGGGCGCTTCCTCCTCTCCTTCGAGAGGCTCAGCATGGCCCTTAACATTACCATACTTGTCGATAATGTCACCGTCTTCGTCGACGGAGTGGCCGATCAGTTTCTTGGGGTTACCCTCGATAATTACACCGACAACATTGCCATCCGCATCTTCAACCATTCCATCTTTAACGACCTTGAGACCTTCAAGGCCTGCGAAAGGCCCTTCGGCTTTGGAGACACGTTCGTTATCGGGAATGAGTTCGCATCGGCCAACAACCTTTCCGGTGTCACCGTGGATCAGACCCTCACCATCGCTCTTTCGGCCGGCAAGCTCCTTGAGGTTGCCTTCAACAAGTTTTCCAACAGGGATGCCATTGCTATCCACGAGGAATCCTTGTTTGTTCAAAGTCAAGCCATCGAGGATGGACAAATCTGGGGGCGCTTCCTCCTCTTCTTCGAGAGGCTCGGCATGGCCCTTGACGTTTCCATGCTTGTCAATAATATCGCCATCCTCATCAACAGCAAGGCCAACGAGGCGCTTGGGATTTCCCTCGATAATTTGGCCAACGATGTTGCCATCTTCGTCAGCAACCTTGCCGTCAGCAACGACACGGAGGTCTTGAAGGCCGGCAAATGGTCCTTCCGGTTTAGCCTCGCGTTCGTTCATAGGAATAAGCTCGCAGCAGCCAATAACGTCGCCCGAGTCGTTCCAGATTCGGCCGTTCTTGTCGCACTTCTTGCCAACCAGTTCCTTAGGATTACCCTCGACCAAGCGGCCAATGGGCACACCATCGTCGCCGATAACGTTACCCTGCTTGTTGACAACTCTTCCAGCAAGGATGGACAAATCTTCGGGCTCAACTTCGGGCTCGGCTTCGGCCTCAGGCTCCTCCCAGCGTTCGGCATGACCGACGACTGATCCTTTCTTGTCAATAATATCACCATCTTCATCAACAGCTCGGCCAACAAGTTTCTTCGGGTCGCCTTCGACGACTTGGCCTACCGTGTTGCCGTTCTCATCCTCAACCATGCCGCCCTTGACGACGACCAGGCCTTCAAGACCAGCAAATGGTGGTTCCTCGTCTGGTTCTTCAACAACTACTGTCTGGGCACGGCCGATGACATGGCCTTTGTTGTCCCAGAATTGGCCTTCAGCATCACAGGCGACACCCATCTTGGACAATTTCTTGGGATCGCCCTCAACAAGCTCGCCAACAATGTTGCCCTTGCTGTCAACGACCTTGCCAGCCTTGTTGACGGTAAGTCCTTCAAGAATAGAGAGAGGTGGTAGTTCGGGTCCGGCTTCCTCCACAACTTCTTGAGCCTCTTCAGCAGCATCTTGTGCCCCTTCGGCGGCGTCCTGTTCTCCTTCAACAGCACCCTCAGCGGCCTCCGCGGGCTCTTGAGGAAGGACCTTGGCTTTTCCAATAACCTTACCATCCTTGTCAAGTACTTCACCCTTGTCATTGACCCTCTTGCCTGCGCAGGCAGCGACGTTACCTTCAACGAGTTCGCCGATTGGTTCTCCGTCTTCGTTTAGGATTTGACCCTTCTTGTTGACCTTGAGTCCTTCAAGGATGTCGATGTCAGGGATGGCTGGCTCTGGAGCAGCCTCCTCAACTTCGCTAAGCTTCTCCCTGAGAGTCTTCATGGCCTCCAGGGCGGCTTCGCCAGATACGACTTCAACTTTTCCGAGAACATTGCCCTTCTTGTCAACAACTTCACCCTTCTTGTTGATTGTCTTTCCAGCACACACCTTGATGTCACCTTCCTTGAGCTCGCCGATCTCCTCGCCCTCCTCATCGAGGACCTTGCCCTTCCTGTTGACCTTCAGGTCTTCGAGGATGCGGACGTCCAGAGCACCAGCGGCAGCCTCCTTCAACTTCTCCGCAGCGCCATCAGCGAGTTCAACCTTTCCGAGCACGTTACCGTCAGCGTCGACCACCTCGCCCTTATCGTTGACAGTCAGGCCCTTGACATCGTCAATGTTACCTTCGGCGAGCTGACCGACGACCTCGCCATCCTCGTTGAGGACCTCGCCGGCCTCATTGATCTCCTTGCCTTCGAGGGCTTCGACACCAGGAAGCTCGGCCTCGACACCTTCAGCCTCGTCTTTAACTCCGTTAACGGCACCTTCTGCGCCTTCCTTGACGCCATCAGTAGCCTCGACAGCTTCGTCAGCGACGTCAGCGACGCCATCGACGCCCTCAGGAACTTCGGCATCTGGAATCTCGTCTTGGTCAGCAAGGTCAGCTGCGTCTGGGTGAAGCCTAGCTCTGCCGATGACATTTCCTTCGTCGTCAAGGATCTCGCCGTTCTCGTTGAACTCGAGACCCCGGAGCTCAGCCGGGTTGCCTTCAACAAGCTGGCCGACGAAATCGCCGTCCTGGTTGAGGATCTGGCCGGTCTTGTCGACGGTGAGACCTTTCAGGATTTCGATTCCAGGCATCTTGGGGCCGCCCTCGGCAGCGCCCTTTGCTTGCTCTATAAGCTCTCTTGCTTTGTCGGGAAGGATCTCGCATCGGCCAACAAGGTCGCCATCTTCGTCGAGGATTTCGCCGTCGTCACTAATGATAAAGCCTACAAGGTCTTCGGCATCACCCTCCACTAGCCTGCCGACGGGTTTGCCGTTGTTATCGTTGATTATACCATCCTCATTAACTTCGAGGCCCTTGAGAATGGAAAGATCTGGAACATCGGGAAGCTCCTGGCCAGTCACGTCTTCAGCGGTGTCTTTGACGCCATTGACAACGTCTCCGGCACCTCCAGCAGCTTCACCGGCTGTGTCTGTGACATTGTCGGCTGTGTCTTTTGCAGCTCCGGCTGGGTCTTGGGTAGCCTTTCCAGCCAAATTTGACGCTCGTCCAGCGAGCCCTCGGGCGCCGCTCAGCAGACCGCCTCCGGTCCTCTGTGCACGCTCGGCAGCTTCGCCTGTTGTGTCTGTGACATCGTCTGCAGTGTCTTCTACGTCGTCTGCGGTGTCTTCTACGTCGTCTGCGGTATCGCCTGCCTTCTCGGTGGCATCGTCACCTGTTTCTTCAGCTTCCCTTTCAGCACCCTCAGCGGCCTCCTGTACGCCGCCAATGGTGTCTTCGGGCTTGTCAACTGGTTTTGGTTCAACTTCTTCTAGATCGCCTCCAGCCTGGGAGACCTTGCCCGTAGCACCTCCAGCTTCCTCGGTTGCTGACTCCTTGGTTTCTTCTGCTGTACTTGGCACGTCTTCGGCCTTCTCGGTTACATCACTTTCAGTTGGCCGGGGAGGTAATTCGGGGTTTTCGGCTTCTTCTTTTTCTACTGGGGTAGATTTGGTCGCTTGACTGAGCTTTGATGTGACACTTGATTGGGGCTTGCGACCTAGTTTTGTAGGTGTTCGGGGGGCATCACTGCCCTTGCCGGCTGCTGGCGATGGAGCCATGCTTTTAGATGTGCGTTGTGTTCTTGGAGAAGAGTGGTGTGATCTAGAGGCAACGGGGGATGATCTGTTTGGAGTTGGGGGGAAAGAGTAATAGGCGTAGGAAGAGGAATTGGATGTCATATAATTGGCGTCGCAGAAGACGTATATGTAGAGAGAAAGAAATGGATGGGCACAGGGAAGCAATAATAAATGGGAGGGGAGAGGGAAAGATGGCCTAGAGGTTCGCGATGACGTAGGTATTTGGGAGTTACTCAATTTTGGCAGGGGAGCTTTTTTGCAGAGCTCGCGCCTCAAATGCCTGGGGCCCTTGGCTAGTTGGTGCAAGGGAAACTTGTTTTGCGGCTGCCAGAAGGTTCGTCACGTAACGCGGATGCCACATCTCACCCTAATACTGGGCGGCCTCCAGCAGTGCTGTGAAGGCCTATTGCGTCACAGCACCAGCCTCGAGCGGCTTGAGCTTCGTTTTTGTGCTGCTTGGTGCATAGCGAGTCTCGCAACAAGTGTGGCCAGGCTGGGGTAGAGGGAAGACCGCTTAGTCCAATCGTCGATGGGGAAGCTATGGCCAGGTGGAGACCCGTGGAAGATCGATATGTTGTTGATCCTGATTCTGGATGAACACGCTGCCTGGAGGAAGTCTACTCGAGTGCTCAGTCTAACTTAGCCAATGCCAGTAAGACACTGTGGCGCATACTCCTAAATCAGGAAACATGTGTTTAAGAGGTGCATGACGGAGCATCTGGGTGGCCAGAGGGTGGTGAGATTGGTAGGGCTCTGAGCTCGATCTGCACACGACAGAACTCCTCTCTCGCGGTTCTGGGAATCTGCAGACGGGGGAGAGGGGTGGCCTGGCAGCAATGGAGTTCGAGTGGGGCAATGTGAAGGCGCCTCAGCAAGTTATGTCATGATCGTCGGCGTAAAACCTTGCTCTTCGATCCCTCGTGTGGTGACATGCACCAAGCAAAAGTCGGAAGTCGTCCTGAAGTCGATGCTCGATGACGCGCTGTGGCTGAAGGACGCCGGATGATCCCTGGCAATCGTGGAAAAATCCAACGTGCCGCGCTAGAATGCAGCCTGTTTGCCAAGCCGTTCCCCGACCCATGACTGCTGCCCTGAGTACCACGACTCCACTAACGCGTGCACTTGCAGGCCCTGAGACGGCGGATCGTGCGGATGCATGAGCTAGAGAGCCCCTCGGGGAGGCGGAACAGGGCCTACTTCACTCACGATGCTGCAAGTCTTCCAGTTTTCTCGGAGGCTTTATGCTTCCGTGTCACTATGATGGACCCACGGGACAGGCTCCTGATTGTGACATTAGCTCAACCATCCCCGCAAATCCCTTAATTTAGGGTGATATGTGTATGCATTATTCGTAGCGACAAAACAGATGCAAATGCTCGATACATAATTACTTCTTGAAAGTTATCTATGCCGCAATTACTACCATAGACTATCTGTGAAGTCCCAAGCTCTAATAATAGTTGTTCTTCCTTGGAGAGCACTAGACGAATTGGATATCATAGACCAAACCCATAACGTTCCAAACTCCTTCATAAGCAAGTCATGATCCGTCATCGACTTCACCGTTCGCCTTGCGGGGGAATGGACTCTCGACATCCTCTCCATTTATGCTCACTACCGGTTCTGGTTCTTGCTTGCTTAACCCGTCCTTCGAAGACATAGATCCAATCCGTAGTTTTCGCCTAAACCTTTCCCTGAAACTGCTTTGCTTTTTAGATTCCTTTTCCTTTTTAGCTTCGTCGGCTAGAATATGCCGCTCTTTCTCGGCACTCTTACTTTTGTCTTTCATAGCTTCTTCCCTTTTCTTTGCTTCCTCCGGGTGTAGGACCTTGTCCTTGTTTTTGCTGGCATGATGGAGACCATGTTTGATTTTCTTTCGAGTCTTTGTGTAGGCTTCCAGTCCAACTAGCACCGCGTACGAACGTGATATCGATACCCGTGACATGTCCACACCTGCGTCCCGCAAAGAATGTACAAAAGCACGAAAATTCTTAGTGGGAGGCCGATAGTGACCACTTAAAGGTGATAGTCGGCGAAGTTGACCGTCCTTAATTTTAATGAGACCTGCAGCGGATATTCGGGCACCGTGGAGAAACGAGCTGTGCTGAAAGGTGCCGGATTGTTTAATGCCAACATATAACCGGAAAGAGGTATCTGCGACCTAGCTTCTCAGTTAAATCCATTGGTTTGAAATCCATAAGAGTTCCGGAGAGAGTATCATTCTTACAAATATCCACGAGTTTGGTTTGACAGAGCTCCTTAAAAGATGATTTAAAACAGTAGCTGCAGAGACATGACGGATCTTCTTAACGCCTTTCGCGTTATCCAAATCATGATTGACATAGTGTTCTCCTTCCTCATGGCTGTGTTCCTCGGCCGCAGAGTCCTCAGACGAGTTTGACGAAATCGAGGACATGCTACTCCGATATAGTGTGCCATCCTCTGATCGATATGCTGGAGACGTATCATTCACTGGAACAATCCCGTTTATGCTGTCCTTATAATCCGTAGTTGTGCTAATTCTCGTCCCATCCCATGCCCAACATAACCGACCGTCTTTATCAATCTTGACCAAGTATTTCATCCGCTCTTCTCTTGACAGATATCGGACCTGCTCCTTCTCGAGACGCTCTCGAGAAACTGTAGGCAACTCCACGTGCTTGCCCTCTCCCTTATCAAGCCAGTAGAAGAAGTTCTCGTTTGTATCAGCCTTCTTCCACTCCTCATGATACGCTCGAAGATTCGAACCGTACCGATGCTTCTGATCCACCATCTCCAGAAAGTATTGCAGGTCCATCATCTTGGCTGTTCTTTCCCGTTCCCGCTTATTCTCCGCCCTCTTCCGGTGGTATTCTTCCCTCTCCTCTTGAGTCATACCATCCACATCCTCCGACGGCTCGCTCGGATCATCTCCGCCTGCCCTCCTCGCGATCTCACCAACACGCTTCCAGGTTTGTCTGGCAACGTCAAAATCTCTCTGTGCTTGTGCCCCAGGACTTGACTCCCTTATACTTCGAGAACGCTCGGATCGTGAGATAGGTTTTGTGGCATTTCTCCATCGTGCTTTAACAGATTTAGTATTCTACTCATGTTGTCACGGCAGAAGGATGATAAGCTAACCCTCTTTAATAGCCTGCACGGACGATCGGGTTAGCTCTGGAAGCACACATAAATAATAGATTAAAAATTCGCAAATAATTAAATAAGTACGCACCTCTACCCATCTCGTCGAAGGATCCAAACCCATTCCGGCAAGCTGCCTACGTTCGCGATAGCCTCTGTAGTTGCGCTGGATCATTTGCGCCGCTTGTTCTTCCTCGTGGCTCTTGCGCTTTGGCTGCGCCGCCTTACGCGCCGCCGCTTTCGCATCCTGCTTAGCGGCTATTTGAGCGATTCGCTCTCGCGAAGGTTTCATGGAGACGGTCGACATTTCGACCAGAGAATGATGCGCACCTGGCGACGCTCCGGTGATATGGCGGGGCTTTGGTGATCGGCATCGGTTGTCAGCTTGGCAGAGACCCTGGCGCTGGTGCTTGCTTGGACGACCAAGTTGACAAGATTTCGTCATCGTAACGAAATCGCTGGGCAACGTCGCAAAGCGGTCCATTTCGCCGGAATGAGATGTGCTTCATATGCATGTCATCTGGAAGTACTCAAGCACTTCAATGAAGTCCCTCAAATCCATGTCAAATATGTCAAGTGTTCTTGAAAAGTGTCCTATCGGGTAGATTAGAGAGTTATGTGCGTCATCGCAAGCCTTGCATGATAAAACGCCACTTCAAGCAAGCTGCCTTCAGCCTTCAGCCTTCCTTCAGCGCAGCGCCTTGCTTCATTCCATTAGTTTCATTGCTTGTTCGGAATGATCTATCATTACAACAGATACCCATGAGTATCAATGCGGCACAATCGGATATTCATATCGTAGTATGTTTCCACGTATTCCTCAAGTTTAGGAGTCTAACCTGATCGTTCATTGATCTATCCTCGGAAAGCTTTACCTGTCTTATATTCTAACAAAACCCTTTCCACTAAGCATGCCGAGCATTTGCTATCAGTAATGTCCTATTTTTTTTTCAATATCTCGAACATATCAAGTCCCTATTTCACCTCCCCTTTAACGAGTTTCTGATCAGCTCTTCTCAATTAACTCTACTTCCGGAGCATTCAATTCAATCCAGGAACGGAGTGCACGGACATCCAACCAATGCCGACGCCTCCACATGGCGTTCAGCTGAAAAGGAAGTCTATGCTATTTTATCTTATGGCGTGCTCGAGAACGTCTTGATTCGTAAACTGTACCCCAAGGAGTATGGCTAAACATGCATGCTTCGGTATCTCAAACAAGGCGATCTGCAAGGCAAATTGTCAATAAGTGCGTGTGCATATAGCAATTCTAAGTCAAGAACTGGTCACATGGCTCACAATCTTCTTGCAATTCAATCAGCTCAAAGTATCTTCCTAAGTCAAAGTTTGCACTAGATCCTCAGAAGCTTTAACACCGAAGAGAAAATATACATTAACATCATGTCCAGATTGCTAACTTCTCTATTTTTATTCGCCTCTATCGTAGCCAGCTCGGAATTTAACTGGAGATTGTGCTGAGCTTGCAGCACAAGCAGCTCTATCCGATTCCGCCCCACCCTCCTTTCTGACCACGTTGAACGGTACACTTACTTCTAACGTCTCGGAGACTAAGGGGATAACGTATAAATGGTGCTGTCAAAACTGCGGCACTGGGTCGGCCCGTTTTGACTTCGTATTATTTGCCACCTCGACCGGTTCGTGGCTGGTACCTTGGCTCGTCCTAGCATCTCAATTGCCATTCGAAACAACAACCCTTGTGGCGTTCTTCCTTGCGATCGGCGGTCCGACGCTGATTACGCACAGCCTTGCCGTCACGGTGCTTAATGCGCGTTGGATCAATGACGAGTTTCGCAATTTGAAGAAGTGGAATAAAGAGCTAGGCGGGCAGATGGTTGGAGTATTGAACGATGTGAGTCAGTTTTTGGTTGCCAGCCAGGGCGTACCGATTCGGCTCGTACTGGGACCAGAAAGGGGAGTTGGTGCAACTTATTTTAGACCCTACGAAAAAGAATGGTGGCGGCATCTTATTGAAGAAATGGACAAAACGAAGCGGGAATGGTAGGCATTAAATCTTCTGCGCTCCGCAAGGGCAATCTTACATAGTATAAGAAACGTTAAGATTACGTTCGTAATAGAGCCAGTACTAAATATTATCTAGATATTTCTAACTGTTATGGAGCAGGGGTTTAAAGAGGGCCTCTTTATTAGCTTTTGTTAACGCCGCCAGCCAGCTAGTCTTCTGTATATAAGGCCTAATAGGCTGGCTATATCGTATAAGGTAATGTTTAATTCTGTATATAGTAGCTCGACTAACGTATAGCTATCTTACGATAGCATCTAGCCACCAACCTAATTTAAGCAGACGGACTATCCCTTAACCCGCCAAAATTCGTCCACACGTTATCGATAAGGGATAGCCAATAGAATCAATAGGATCAAGGCTACGTGACCATACGCGTACTTTTGATTCTGGTGTTCTGCACGGACCACCTACCTTGTGGACGTTGGCGGGTTAAGGGATACCTGCGCGACAAGCAGGTCCAATACGAGGCACTACAACACCAGGAAACGCGTCAAGATAGGGCAGATAGCAGGGCGACGTTGGCTTCAACTTACTGACTGACGGTAGGGACGTTGTATAGACAATAAGGCGCGTTTAATGTGGAAATGGGCTATCTCACGGTTTTACACGTAAGGTTGGGTGCAAAAATTGGGGATCTGCATGCCAAGGATTTGTTCGTTACGAAACGAATGAGAATCCTTGGCATGCAGATTCCCAAATTTTGCACCCCAACTTACGTGCAAAACCGTGAGATAACTAGCCCATTTCCACGTTAAACGCGCCTTGTTATCGATATAACGTCCCTATCGTTAGTTAGTAAGTTAAAGCCGACGTTGCCCTACTATTTACCCTATCTTGACGCGTTTCCTGGTGTTGTAGAGCCTCGTATTAACCCTACTTGTCGCGCGGATATAGACCGTCTACGTGCCCTATACATCTTGCCCTCCATAGGGCCTTAATATTCCACCTCTTACGGCCTGGCAACCGGCTTCGCGTTCTTATTGCGTAGATACGATCGTCCAGCTACGGCGCATATGGGAAGCTTGACTCTAGTGACAGTTGCATGCAGGTCTACGCGGCCGATTTAGAAATTACGCGAAGAATATTTAATATATATAGATCAGTTAAATTAAGCTAAATATTAAGCCTCTCTACAGCCTTAATCGTATGCACGAGATTCGTTCCTAATATGCGTGAAATCTACGTGCACTATGTATTAAAAACCACTGAATTTTGGATACAAAGTCTACGGATAAGACTGCCCATTTTGTATTCAAATTTGGCTCTATATACACTAAAATCTGCCCAATATGCATATAAACTTAATCCAAAATGCATTAATTTTAGATGTATATTGTAGAGCGGGGAGACCATAGGGTTCGCGGGAGGCACTATACTACTAGGAAACGCGTTAAGATAGGGTAAATAGTAGGGCGACGTCAGCTTTAACTTACTAACTGCCGACAGTAAGGCGCGTTTAACGTGGAGATGGGCTATCTCACGGTTTTACACGTAAGTTTTGGGTGCAAAATTTGGGGATCTGCATGCCAAGGATTCTCATTCGTTTCGTAACAAACAAATCTTGTGCAAATTTTTCGATAAGACTGCAGTAAGCGAGTTCCCGATCCTTTGCAAAGCAGTTACTGCTTTACACGAGCACCTTACTACGGCACTCTTCACCAGGCAGACTGCACCCGTACGGTAATAACGAACACGGCAAGGGGGACTATATTGACATGCAGGCGCGCTAAGGCTTGCGGAGCTGGACTCCCCGAGCAAATGGCCCGTTTATCTGCAGGTTTGGGTTCCGATCGCAGTTGATGGTTTACCCCCAGGGATGTTTCTCTTCGACGACTTCAAACAGGATATGAATTCTACCGAGCGACCCTTTTCTAACTCTATGTTTCCCACTCGCTCGAAGTAACCACCCTAAGTTGTGCTAGAGTGTGTTGTATTCTCGAAAATGTGGTAAGATAACATTCCGAACAGGTGGGGCAAAGGAAGCGAAAAACACCAGTAACATAGTAGGCGAACAAGACAACAATGAACCAGACAGTAGACATTCCTAGACAGCACGCTTGAATCGACGAAAGGACAAGGACTACACTTATATAGAATCTTAGAACGCAAAGCCCTGTCTTAAGCCTGCTCCGCTCCCGACTTTATTACCTTTCCTTTTGTCTTCCGCCCACCTACCTTTCCCCACAAAACTTTTACCTTTCTTAAAGTCCCCTTCTGCGCCCGTTCAGGACCAGCCATAAGCTTAAGATTGCCGTTTTCAAACACTGCAGTCAAGCTCCGCTTTCTGTCCCTTACGAGATGAACAATTACTGGGTCTTCCGCCGCACTGACGATGTCCTGGAACATCTTGTCCGGCATAACATCGTCATGAATATACGAATAAATTCCAAAGATGACGATGATGAGAGTGAAGAGGTTGGCCAGGGCATATGGAATAAAGAGGCCGTAGGGTTTGTAGTCGTAGCGGTTGACGTCGTCGGTGCGAAGGACGGTAGTGTTGGTATAGTTACTGATATAGTATTAGGATCATAAATTTAATTATTATACAAAACCTTCTATTCCAGACTATTAAGTAGCCAGAGTTCTATATTTTCTGCCAGGCTCTTAACTAAGCGTTAGATAAATATCTTATAACAACTTACTTAGGAGTTAGCCAGATAATTAATTAGTTATTCCAGTTACAAAAGGATATTATACAAAAACGAGTTCAGTTAGCGTTAACAAGTATTCATCTCTCTATTAATATCTAGACCTCTCCAAATAACTACCTTCTCCTTAGAATTTGCGCCCACTTTATTAATAGTTAGGAGAAGCAGATAAAGGCTCTTCTTACTCTTTATATAGTAGCTACTTATAATAGAGAAGAGCTGTCACGGAGCGAGTACAAGTGGTGATAATATATAGCGAAGTAGATATTATTAAGCTATGTACATGAACTGTGTGATGAGATCAAGACGTTGCGTGAGGAGAGAAGGTAAGGAAACGGGAAGAAA
>Ga0307507_10004206_pt1 | contig 26037 bp, 4 predicted proteins | sample 7_EM_MG_FD_207223 | JGI IMG/M metagenome (GOLD analysis project Ga0307507, IMG submission 207223) | Populus trichocarpa ectomycorrhiza microbial communities from riparian zone in the Pacific Northwest, United States - 7_EM | ecosystem: Host-associated > Plants > Roots > Unclassified | place...
TTAGCGCAGCCACGTCTGCACGGCCTTTTTGTAGGGGAAGTTTTGGTATTTTTGCTGTTTAAGGGAAAGTAAGGCCGTGCAGACGTGGCTGCGCTAACCACCGGAATTGACGAGATGGTGTATAGCGAAGTAGGTATCGTAGGTTGGGGTTAAGCTTGGCGTAACCTTAGGTTACGCACAACCCCCTAAGGTTCGCGATATATCGTCTAAATATCACCCCCCCCCTTAGTAGTGGCCCCTACTTTTTAGACGCGTTTTTAAGGCCTAGGTTAGTACTAGGTTAGTATAGAGGTCCTTATTACACGCCTTTAACCTTATTATTGCCTTAACAATCTATTTTTAACCCTCTTTCTATTTTTTTGCCTACGCTAGCTCCTAGCTTACGCGGGGCTTTTAATTTTATATAGAACGGCCTACTATAATTCTAATTCTATAATATAGAGCTCTCTTATTCTCCTTCTCCTTTAATATTTATATATTTAGTAACTTTATTTATCTATACTTACGCTATATTTACGTATCTTCCCCCTAACTTCTTATAAAGATAAAGTCTTTTAAGATTCTTCTTACCCTATAGTCTACTTTGCAGTTAAAGAAAGCCCCCCTAGCCTTCTCTTCCTCTTTCTTCTATAGCCTTTAGAATAAATTTAAGGCCTAGACGGCGTGGCTATAGGATATTTATAAGGCCTAGCGCTTAAAGAATACTATAAGGGCGTATAAGCTAAAGTAGAAAGAGTGGGAGGATTAGTATATAAGATTAAAAGGCAATATAGATGGCGCCTAGGTAATAGAAGATAAGCTTTATCTATTTTTAAAGTAGTAAGTTATTAACTAAGAATTATAGGCTATTAGCTATTAAAAATAGAAGTTAAAATGGAAAGAGATATAGAAAGATAGTAAGCGGGTAAAGAAGAGGTAGAAAATAGTAAAGTGAGTAAGATAGCTAGGGGGGAAGGTAGCCATAGGGGCAGCTATAGGGGTAGCTGTAGGTATAAGGGAGGAAGCTATAAAGGAGAAAGGGGAGGTATGGGATAAGGAGGCTTTAAACGCCCTATTTAACAAAATAGTCTAATACTTAGTTATTAATAGCTACGTCTTTGCTATTATTAAGCTTTACGCATAGTAGTTAGAAGGTAAGACCTTATAACCGCTATAGGGGGTAAAGCTCTTAGTAGTACTAGATAGCGTCCGCCGTAATAAGGACCGGATTTAACGCGTTAACTTTATTAATTAAGACCTATTTATAATTACTAGCGACTATAATATTAAGGGGCTTAAAAAGGCAATTACTTAGTGCTAGAAGACGGGCTCTAAGAAGCTAGGTTTAGTTAAGTCTTACCTTTAAACTATAGCTGAGTATTTATTAGGTTTATATATACTGTAATAGTGCAAGTGTGGGAGAATTGAATGAGCGACTTGATTTTGAATGTAGCTCTAGAGTCTCTATATATATATAAGGAAGATGCAGGGAATAGAGATAGGTGGCAAGAATTACAAGGGTAAGCAGCTGAAATGGTGAGATATGCAGGGGTAAGCAGCTGAGGTAGTGAGACGGTAGTAAGCAAGTCCGATCTTGGGTCGACAACAGCATGGTACCGGTAGTCGGTTACATATACTCTATTTATATAGCTACCGTTTTCTAACCCATTTCTTAGGCTATATTACTATTACCTATAGTAAAAGTAGATAAGACGTTTAGCTTGCTAATTTTATTCTTATTAAACTAGAGAATAAAGGGCCTAAACTAGACAAGTTAGCACTATATATAATTATATAAATAATATAAGGGAAGTAGAATTAGTATGGTAAGGTTAAGTATATAGGCTATATATGGAACATTAACCCTATTCTCTACCCCCTCTCTATAATAGCCTTTTACTTCTTTAACCGCTAGGGTAAAGATAGTGCTAAAAGCTTTCTATCCTTTTAGCAGCTAGAGGACTACTATAACCTATATATCTTCCCTAGCAGTATTAAAGTACTATAACGGCCGCTAAGCTATTATACGTAGTTTAAATAGAATAAAAAGATATTCTAGGGTGTAGGAATTTACTTAAAGGAGAAGATCTATAGCGCCTATAAGCAGAGTATTTAGTGTACTAAGCTTAGCGGTATTAAGGAGACCTAAATTAAATAGGCTAGACGCGATAATGGGAGCCTACTTTAGCTACCTACCCTATATATTTATATAGTTAATTACTAACTTCCTAAAGAAAGGAAAGGGCTACTTTCTTCTCTATATATAGGAGGTGCTAGAGGAGGCCCTTTATTTAAAGATATGGCCTAAAACTAATATCTAGCTAAAATATATAGAGGCCTACTACCTAGGTAGGGCCGATAATAAGGTTATATAGCTTAACCTTATGGGCTTAGGATTTCTATACCTCCTCTACGCGCTTAGGGTAATCCTATTATAGGACTTAGTAATTCTATATAAGTAGTTCCCACTCCACCCCCTATAAAAAGACACACTTTTTAGCTATAAGGAGTACTAGAGGTTTACTATATAGGTAGAAAGCTTACTAGCTAACTATAAGGCTATTGCCTAGGTATATAGTAGGGAGTAGGTAAGCCGAGTATAAGTTATAAGGAGAGTTAATAGAAGAGAACAATATGGTAAAAAGTAGGTATAGTAATACCCTAAGTATAGAGACGAACTAATCAGGAGGGAAAGGGCTGTAGGCCTAAGGAGCTTATAAGGAGGTGCTAAGGGCTAGCTAAAGGCTAGCCTTAGCAGCTTCTAAGAGCCCTTAGGCATATACCTAAGTAAGGGATAAAATACCCCTTATACTAACATAGTTACGCTAAATAAGCTAATAATATAGAAATACTAGCCTACCTATAAGGCTGTAGCTAAGATAAGATATAAAGCTATAATCTTTAAAATAAAGGGGGTTTAATTATATATATAGACGATTTTAGAACGCCTTAATAAGATAGAAAGGTTATTAGTATTATTCGCACCTATATAGATTTAGTAAGGGAAAATAGGCATTTAGATAGGGCCTATAGAGTCTATATATCCACCTTTAAGCAAGCCTATACCGTCTACTATAATATGTACTATGTCTATACTGCCTGCTTAGCTATCTATAATATTTACACTACCTACTTAGCCGTTTATAATATCTGTACTACCTATTTAGCCGTCTATAATATCTGTACCACTGTTTATAATATCCATACCACTATCTATAATATCCGCACTACCCACTTAGTTATTTACTATATCTATACCGCCCGCTTAGCCGTCTACTATATCTATATTACCCCTACTAGCGCAGGCATAAGCTAATACTTAACTATTTCTCCCATTTATTCTTAACCTATAGGTACTACTAAGGAAATGTAAGGGATCTTTTATCCCTTACTTGGGTGCATATATAGGAGCTCTTAGGGGCTGCCAAGGCTAGCCTTCCGCTAGCCCTTAGCACCTCTTTATAAGCTTTAGTGTGGCCAAAAATTATAATAAGCGAATTTGAAATAAATTGATATCAAATACTAGATTTATCTAAATATATAATAAATATCGGTTTTTCTCATTTAATATATATTATAGGTACTACTAACTGTATACCCCCTAATTACTACGCATACACCCCCTAATTACTATACGTATATCCCCAGCTTAGATCCTTCCACTTTAAGTTAGAATATTACGTATATTTTGGCTTATTTATACCTAAATTGCAAAAATAACACTATACGCCTATACCAAGAGCCTGCAATTATAAAGCGTTATTATAGTCGCCCAGCTAGCTCTATAAATCGCATTAATAACTCTACTTAGCGGGAGCTCTTAGTATTTAAGCAAAATACTAGCCATACTACCTACGCGTGGATGCAGGCGTATAGTTATAGGTTATAAGTCTCCGGTCGGAAGCGATTTCCTACCAAAACTTAGCTTCTTCGCCGCGCATCTTTATGATAAAAACCATTGAAAATTTAAGCTAGAAAAATTAATAATTATAAAAATTTACTTTTTAAGTAAAATTGTGTATTTATATTTTAATAATAAATTATTATTATAAAGATAAATATACTCCAAAGTTTAGATACTTAAATTTAAGCGAATTTATATAGGAAATCGAGATTTTTAACCTTTACCTAACTTTACAACTTTGAAATAATTTTCTACGTTATTATTATAAAATACTACTAATAGAAAGTTTTAGTTAAAGTAAAAATCTACTAGTAGCCTAAATTTTAGCTTAATAAAATATCGTAGTAGGTATAAAATCTTAAAGCGTTTTAGGTGAGTTTTAGTATAAAAAGGCTTCTGATTGGAGACTTATGTCCTAGTACTATAGGTGTTACGGTACTGTCAAATTGCCGCAAATTGCCGCAACTTGCCGTTACGTAATGGCAAGTTGCTATTACGTGACTAGAGGATTGTATATGGCTTCGAGCGGTGCTTCCGTTCTTCCCCTTTCCTTTCTCTAGCTTTAGATCCTTGTTTATAAACAATCTAACCGTATAGGCTTGCGCGACCTTCTTGCTATGCTTGTGCCTTGATTAACTAAGTCTTTAACATTATCTAAAGCTTATACTACTCTTTCTTCCTAAAAAGGAACTTAAATATATTTATAAGGCTATAAATAGGACAAGGATATAGAATAGGACCCTAAGGACATTACTAGGACTATAAGGATAGGACAAACCCCTAAGAACCAAAAGAATATAAATAGAACGTAAAAACCTAAGAATAGGATACGCATGGACTAGAACCCCTAAGAAATAAATAAACACCGGAAATTACCTAATACCCCTATCGCTATGCTAAGAAATATAGCAGCTGGGAAAGCTACTATAGGACACGTAAATACCTTTAATGGTAAAATAGTCGCCATCTTAACCCCCTAGGAAGAGCTTATAGCAGCTAATACTAAAATTAAATAGCTTTAAGAGCTGCTTGAAACTAGAGACACCCTTATACCTAGTAAGGAGTTATTAGACACCTAGAGACTTACTATAGTCCTTAAGGCCCTAGCCTAATATATAGCATTAGTATTGTCGTAGTCCGCAAAGGTTATAAACCCCCTATTACTTATAGACGGAACTAACCCTATATTTAATAATTGGAAGCTTTAACAACAAGATAAGCTTAAAGTTAATATAGACTACTTCCTTACTACCTAAGCTAAAATGGCCTATATCTTTAGCCGTACTAGCAGGGACGTATAGATATATCTACGTCCGTAATATGCCTAGGACTTAGTAGACCCTTTCCTCTCTAGAGAAGAGATAATTAACTACCTATCTTCTATTTATAAGGACCCCTTTAAGACATAGAACACCCACCTTAATTATAAAGCCCTTAATATAAAAATAATAGAGACCTTCTTGGTTTTCTAGACCCACTTTCTATACCTAGCCAGACAGGCTTAAATCCCCTAGAAAGATTTAATGCTAGACCTCTTTAATAAGCTTACCCTAGACCTATAACGCGCCATACTACCGGTTTATACTACTGTATAGACGCTAAAGGAACTTATAGACTAGTGCCTAGCTATTAACTAAGGCCTCTACTAAATTAAGGTATATGCCGAGTGGTATAAGACTAGAAGCTCTGCTAACTAAAATATAAGTACTATAAGAATAAGGTATAGCGCCCTAGTAAGATCTGCAACCCCTATAGTACTAACTATACCACCTACCGTTAACCTAGCGGCTAGCCATGTAGCTAGCCCTACTATAGGTCTAGCGAATACTTAACCTATATATAGTAATCCCTATAAATAGGCCCTTAGTAATTAAGGAGCCTGCTTCTTATACGGCTAGAAAGACTACTTTATAAAAGACTGCCTAATAATAGTAAAGATAAATATGGTCTTGTTAATTTAGGAGGATAGTATAAAGTTAGAAAAAGAGGAATTTTAGAGTAAGACTCCTTTATAGGGTTAAAAGGAATTAATATGTTATATATTAATCTAGGTTAGCTAGTTAGTGGAAGAAGCTGCACTATTCCTTATACTTTATTCCGTAATAGATATTAAGTTTTAACCTCTGCTTTAGCTAACTTTAGAGTAAATACCTTTACTTTAATAAATATATAGTATGCTGTAAAGCTAGCTAACTTTTTAAATACACCCTTTAAGAAACTGCCCAAACTAATTCCTATTTATAGGTATAACAGATAGATAGGACTACCTATTATAACTATCTTACGGATTTACCTCCGTGTAGATGGATAACAGTAGTATAACATCCCCTTTCTTATTACGGACCTAGGAAGCCATAATATGATCTTAAAAAGAAAATAGCTAGCCTGTTTAGGCTTATAGCTCAATATACAGAATAGACGGCTTATTTAGCCTAAAACTATACCCCTAATACCTTCCTTTATAAAAGAAATCAGTATTATAATAGAGAACCTTATTTGGCTATAGATAAACACCGTTTACTAGGCTAATGCTATATATAGGGACTAGGCTTTTAAAAAGGACGTACAGCTTAACCTATAACGGATTTATATACTACGCCGCCCCTAAACTGTTACGGCGCTGGTGGAAAACGGTGGATCTTGGCAGACGTGGATTATGGTAGACGCGAGTTACGTGACTCGAGGACCGCATAAAATATCGAGCGGCGCTGCTATTCTTCTCCTTCCTTTCTCTAGCTTTGGATCCTCGTTTATAGACAATCCAATTATACAGGCTTGCATGCGTCCTTTTTGCTGTGCTTATGCCTTAATTAACTGAGTTGCTAACATTATCTAAAGCTCGTCACCACTCTTTCTTCCTAAGAAGGAACTTAAATATATCTATAAGGATAAAGAATAGGACTATAAGGATAGAACAGAACCTTAAGAACCCTAAGAACACAAATAGAATGCGAAACCTAAGAATAGAACACGCACGGACTAGAACCCCTAGAAAATAAATAAATAACCAGAAATTACCTAATACCCCTACCACCATGTTAAGAAATACAGCAGCTGGCAAAGCCACTATAGGACCCGCAAATACCTTTAATAGTAAAACAGTCGCCATCTTAACCCCCCAGGAAGAGCTTGCAGTAGCTAATGCCAAAATTAAACGGCTCCGAGAGCTGCTTGAAACTAGAGACACCCCTACGCCTAGTAATAGGTTATTGGACACCTAGAGACTTGCTACGGTCCTTAAGGCCCTAGCCCAATGTACAGTATTAGCATTATTGCGGTCCGCGAAGGCCGCAGACCCCCTATTACTCACTAATAGAACCGACCCTATATTTGACAACTGGAAGCTTTAATTACAGAACAAGCTTAAAGTTAATGTGGACTACTTTCCTAATACCCAAGCTAAAATGGCATACGTCTTTAGCCGCACTAGTGGTGACGTATATATATACCTATGTCCGCAATACGCCTAGGACTTAGCAGACCCCTTTCTCTCTAAAGAAGAAATAATCAACTACCTATCTTCTATTTATAAGGACCCCTTTAAAGTATAGAATGTCCATCTTAATTATAAAAGCCTAATAATGAAAATAATGGAAACCTTGGTTTTTTAGACCCGCTTTCTATACCTAGCCGGACAGGCCTAAATCCCCCAGGAAGATTTAATACTAGACCTCTTTAATAAGCTTACCCTGGACCTACAGCGTGCCATACTGCCAGTTTATACTACTGTATAGACGCTAAAGGAACTTATGGACTAATGCCTAGCTATTAACTAGGGCCTTTATTAAATTAAGGCATGTGCCAAGTGGTATAAAACTGGAAGCTCTGCTAACCAGAATATAAGTACTATAAAAACGGGCCGCAACGCCCTAGTAAGATCTGCAACCCCTATAGCACCAGCCGTATAGCCCGCCGCTAATTTAGCAGCTAGCCATATAGCTAGCCCTGCTGTGGGTCCAGTGAATGCTTAGCCTATATACAGCAACCCCTGTATACAGGCCCTTAGTAATTAGGGAGCTTGCTTCTCTTATAGCCAAAAGGGCTATATTGCAAAGAATTGCCCAATAAATATAAAAGTAGGCGAGGTTCTGTTAATCCAGGAGGATAGCATAGAGTTGGAAAAAGAGGAACCCTAGAGGAAGACTCCTCTCTAGGGTTAAAAGGGATTAATATGTTATATATTAATCTAGGTCGGCTAGTTAATAGAAGAAGCTGCACTATCCCGTATACTTTATTCTGTAATGGATATTAAGTTTTAACCTCTGCTTTAGCTGACTTTAGAGTAAATGCTTTTACCTTAATAGACACCCTGTATGCCATAAAGCTAGCTGACTTTTTAAATATATTTATTAAAGAACTGCCTAAACCAATTCCTATTTGCGGGTATAACAGATGGATAGGACTACCTATTACGACTATCTTGCGGATTTACCTCCGTGTTAACGGATAAAGGTAGTTTAACATCCCCTTGCTTATTACGGACCTAGGAAGCCACAATATAATTTTAGGAAGAAAATAGCTAGCCTATTTAGGCTTATAGCTTAATATATAAAGTAGATGGCTTATCTGGCCTAAAACCCTACCCCCAACCCCTTCCTTTATAAAAGAGATTAGTATTACAATGGAGAACCTTATACAGCTATAGATAAACACCGTTTACTAGGCTAATGCTATGCGTAGGGACCAGGCTTTTAAAAAGGATATATAGCTTAACCCGTAATAGATCTATATACTACGCCGCCCATAGACTACCTATATTATGCTACCCATACTAGAGATTAAAAAAGTTAGTAAAAAGCTAGTGGAGCTCCCCGTAGGGAACTTAGGCCCTATATAGCTATAAAGAATAGTAAGGAGTATTAGACGCTATACTAAATATATAGACCGGAGGGATAACTTATAGAAGATGGAATAGGAGCTAAGAAAGATTATAAACCCTAAACCGTAAAATACAACCTGATAACAGTCCATAAAGAAACCTATAGACCTCCCACTAGTTAATATCTGCTATATTAGCGCCGTAGGATTCTACTAGAACTTAGTTTAACCTAATACTATTACCTTTACTACTAGCTTATATAAAATTGATTAAATGATTAAGGAAAAGGAAAATAAGCTTAGTAAATATAAAGGCGAGCTTATAGATAAGGAGCTGGTAAAACAGAAACTACCCTATTAATACTAGAAATTTAAGGATATGTTCTCTAAGGTAGCGTCTAATATACTCCCGCCTTACTAACTGTATAACCACAAGATTAAGATTAAGCCAGATAAGGAAGATATACTTAGCTATAGCCCCCTTTGTTAGCAGTCTACTGCCGAATTATAGGCTATAAAGCAGTACCTTATTAATAACCTAAATAAGGGCTTTATTAAACCTAGTTAAGCCCCTTTTAACTTGCCTATTCTCTTTGCCAAAAAGCTAAATAGAGGACTTTGTTTTTATATTAACTACCACAAACTAAATAATATAACCCGCAAGGACCGCTACCTACTATCCTTATTTAATAAGACTTTAACCTAAATAAGTAGAGCTAAGATCTTTACTAAGCTTAATATCCGTTAGGCCTTTTACCGGATTAGGATGGACCCTAAATTAAAAGATCTTACTATATTTTAGACCTATTATAGAATATATAAATATAAAGTACTTCCTTTTAGACTGACTAACGGACTGGCTACGTACCAGCAATATATAAATAATATACTCTTTAATTACCTTAATGACTTCTATACGGCTTACCTGGATAACATTATAATCTACTCTAAGAATGAGTTAGAATATAAGGAGTATATCCATAAAGTCCTATAACGGCTCCGCGAGGCTGGTCTCTAGGCCAATATTAGGAAATTGGAATTTAGTGTTAAGCGTATAAAGTACCTAGGTTTTATTATTAGTATAAATAGAATTAAGGCCGACCTAGAGAAAATGGCTGTAATTAACTAGTAGACACCCCCACGGACTATAAAGGGGGTGTAATTATTTTTAGGTTTCTATAACTTCTACTAATGCTTTATTAAGAACTATAGTAGGATTACCTGGCCGCTTAACCGCCTTACTAAGAAGGACCAGCTATTCCACTTTAACGCCATATATATGCAGGCCTTTAATGAGCTTAAAAAACGGCTAGTATTAGCTTCCCTACTTGCCTACTTTAACCTAGAATGGCCCTTAATGCTAGAAACTAATGCCTTAGACAGTGTAATAGCTAGTGTTTTCTCCTAGAAGTAACTAGACGGAGAATGGCACCCTATTATATACTATTTAAAGACTATAATAGATGCCAAGCTAAATTACTACATCTATAATAAAGAAATGCTGGCTATTATCTCTAGCTTTTAGCACTGGTGTGTATAGCTAGAGGGGACCCCTAAGCCTATTAAGGTAGTTTCAGATTATAAGGCCCTAGAATACTTTATGATAACTAAGGCCCTTACGGCCCGGTAGGTACGCTAGGCGGATATTCTATCTTAGTTTAACTTCTTAATTATATATAGACTAGGCACTACGAACCGTGCAGATACTTTTATAAGGCGTAAATAGGACCTAGGTAACTAGGCGGCTATAAAGATCTTATTATAGACCTAGACACTACTACGACCAAAGCACCTTAACCCCTAAATATAGGCAGAACAAAATACAGACCCTTTAGACGCTAAGATATGTCCTATTAACTCCACAGAACTTAACCTTATTAATAAACTACTATAGGCAAACCGTATGGCCCCCTCTTTATAGGAGTACTGTAAAAAGGCAAAGAACGTTGCTAGCCTATAGTCCCTTAAAAACAGACTACTTAAGCACTAGGAACGGCTAGTAGTAGCTAAGGAATAGAACTTACAGACTTGGCTTATTGCCGAAGCTTATACCTAGGTCTCTACGGCCTACCCTAGAAAGAATAAGACCCACAAAATTATTGGTAACCGATACTACTGGCCCAGAATAGTTATAAATATTAACCGCTATATACGGAACTGTAACAACTGCCGTAGGTTTATAATTCCATGGGATAAGACCCTAGGACTATTAAAGCTACTTCTAATACTAGAACGCCCCTAGCAGTATATCTCTATAGACTTTTATAAGCTGCCTATAGGCCGTAATGGATATGATATAGTAATAATCCTAGTTAACCGTTTTGGTAAGCGCCTGTTCTTAATCCCCTATTATAAGGATATTAATGCTAAGGAGGTAGCCTAACTATATATCTATTATGTCTACTAAATCTACGGACTACTAGATACTATTATATCCAATTATAGGCTGCAGTTTATATTAGCCTTCTAAAATAAGTTTACTTAAATCCTTAGTATTAAGCTGAAGCTTTCTATAGCATACCACCCCTAAACAGACGGTTAGATGGAGATTATAAATTAATACTTGGACTAAAGGCTCTGGCCCTTTGTTAACTACTTTTAGAACAACTAGGGCGAGCTGTTACCCCTAATAGACTATACCCAGGCAACTTTACCCTATAACTCTACGGGATTTACACCTATTTAGCTAGAAATAGGATACTTACCCTATATAAGCTTTAACTGGGAAAGACCGGAGGGGCTATAGACTATACGCAAAAGACTGTCTTATAAGGAAGCCTAGCAATACGCTAAACGCTTAGAAGAAGTCTAGACGGTAGCCTATATAAATCTAGAAAAGGCCCAGAGATTAATAAAACAGTAGGTAAATAAGTATAGGCACGAGCCTAACTTTACTATAGATAATAAGGTCTGGGTTATAACAAAGAACTAGAAGATAGAATGGCCTAGCCGTAAGCTAGACTATAAGATAGTAGGACTATATAAGATTTTTAATAAAGAAGGTAACTTGTATAAGGTTAAGCTCCTAAACTTAATTAAAGTCTACCCTATTTTTTCACTAGATAAATATAACGGAACCTTGTAGCAGTAACTACGGTGGGTCCTATTATTGGGCTAGGTATATAAGTAAGAACAGTTTAACAACGTAATAATAACTAGTAGAGTGGTTGCCTAATAGATTAACTCTAATTGTCTTCTAAGATTCACTACAAAGAGAGAACTATCTAGGTAGGGACTATAGTCCTTTAAATACATAACCATACGCCTAAGAAATCCCTTCGCTCCGTAAGGTACGCATGCTCTATCTACTCTGTTATAGATTATACAGATTATATAGATTACACAGATCCTACCACGTGACCTTAGCTACTATTCCTCATTACATAGTTCTACCAGATCTATCCTAGATCGTGCCTATATTAACCAACTAGCTTCCTCCAACTCTTCTCTAAGTAGTCGTAACATTGTACTTAAGCTATCCATAACACCATCTCCCTCCTCTTTATCTTCATCCTTAAAGATTCCTAATATCTCCAAGTCGTCTACTAGAGGTGTGATGTCCGTTTAATTAGTCTGGTTAATATCCTTACTTATTATACCTAAAGCTTCTTCTTCTTCTTCTACAGCTCGCCGGTCTTGTACCGTTGCTACAATCTTGTCTCTAGGTGAGATAATGCCGTCTCCATATTCTTGCTATATAAAAGAGGGGTTGGTCTATATTGCGTTAGTGAGTCCTTTATCTCGGCAACCATCCTCTTATTTAGAGTGCACTAAAGCAAACGTTTAATCGTCCTATAACGTTCGCTCTATCTCTAACGCTAAGTATACGCGTCCTATAACTCTTAACAGTCTTTAGGTTCCCTAAGTAACTTATTATAGGGTCTCATATTTAATCCACCGCTAAGAAACTTAACGGTAAACTAGCCTCTGCGCTGCTTAAGGTGTAATATGTCTCTAAAGAGTCTATATGTGTTCTTAAAGCTTAATATCTAGCTTATGCTGGTCTTTAACGCCTTAAACATATATATAAGAAAGTTTGTTCTAAGGAGTAGAAACTGGTCTAATAGGGTCTGTCTAAGCTAGGTAATAAAAGGACTAGCTCTCCTCCTATAAGGGAAACAACTCTAAGTAGCTTGGCAATTGCTCCTCTTAGGTCCCCCTTAGGTAACTCATTCTTTAGCAATCCTTCCTTATTAATGCTGCCTAACCTACTCTCTTCTAATACTCCCGTACCTTTCCTATAGCGTTCCCTAGGTTGCTTAGTAGTTCCTAGGTAGTCTTACTATAGCCTATCCACTTTACTTTATACTATATTTCGTCATCTATATCCTTATAACTGATAATCTTTAAAACTTGCCACTTATCTTCTTCTTACCCTCTATATATATCTGCCTTATAAACTGGTGGCTTAATATCTCCGTATACTAGTTCTAGCATCGCGATATGTTATACAGGGTAGATTTTTATTTTGGCTAGTAGGTTTAACTTATACGTAACCAATAAAATTCTTTATTTAACTTTAAAAGGTCCTAGTCTAACGTGGTCCAACTTTTTGCTTAGTTATTAACTCTTAAAATTTTTGTATAGTAGCTATACTTTATCTCCCTCCTTTAGATCTGGTCCCTTAGATCTCTTATTATTATAGTACCTTTTTATCCTTTGTTGTACTAACTTAGCTATTTTTATAAGGTCTATATAAAGGTTTATTAACGTTTCCATTCTTTACTTAGCTGTGCTACTCATTTTCTTTACTTGGCGTGGCAATAACAACGTTTTTAGTTCGTATCCGTAATTTGCCTTAAATGGTAATGTCCCTATTCCCTTTTATAGTGTTGCATTATATGCAAACTGTATAACTAGTAATAATAATACCCAATTATTCTATGCGTAATTAATATAATGCCTTAGATATTATTCTAGTGTCTAGTTTAGTCTTTCTATTTATCTGTCCGTCTGCGGATAATACACTATAGAGGTTACTACGCGAACTCCTTATTCTACCAAAAACACTTTCTAAAACACTACTATAAATCTTGGATCTCTATCTAATATAATTTTATTTAGTGCCCCATGTCTTACAAATACTTCCTTTATATAGATTCTAGCGACGTCTTCTACTAATATCTCTTTAGTGCACGCTATAAAGTATCCCTATTTTATTAGCTTGTCTACTATTACTAAAATCGCGTTATAATCTTGTCCTATAATAGAATCTTTTAACTTTAGTAACTTAATAATAAAGTCCCATAATATAACCTCCTATAGTCTCCCTGGTGTCTTAATAGGTTATAGCCCTCCATACGGCTTATGCCTTATTAGTTTATTTCTTTAATAATCTAGACACTCTTTTATAACTAATCTTGCTAATCCCCAGATTTCTTAAATAATGTACTCCTCCTAAAGTCTTAATACTAGTTCTGTGGACCCGTTGTGTCCTTATGTTATTCCCTTATAGAATTCCTTTATAAATTCTTCTATAATAGACTTAGGCACATATGTTGCTTCTCTATTCTTATATTGCTCTAAGTCTAGATCCTCCGCCTATGCTTTTTAGATCTTCTGTGTCTAATCGCTCTCTAGTAATTTATAGATCTAACTTTCTTTGGTTACTATAATCTTTGGATAATTATACCTAATTAATCCGTCTTAATCCTTTCGCAACAAAGCTCCTAATGGCTTTTTATTATTTTATAGTTTAGCTTTCCTGCTTAAAGTGTCTGCTCGTGCATTGTCTATACCCTTGGTATGCTAAATTTCGAAATAGTATTCTGTAAGCATTTCCGCCTATCTAACCTATCTCCGGTTAAGTTCCTTTATTATTAGGAACCCTATAAGGTTCTTATAGTCCGTTTTAACCATAAATAGTTTCTCTATACCTTATAAGAACGCTCTCCATTTCTTAAGTGCTGTAACTATACCTAATAACTCCTTATTATAGATGTCGTAGTTTAACTCTAGTGGTGTTATCTTCTAACTATAATACGCTACTAGATGCTATACGTCCTGGTGCTTTTATAGTAAATATACTCCTAGTGTAAAGTCTAATGTATCTGTCTCAACAACCGTTTCTAACTTTAGTTGATAAATCTTAAGGATTGGTTCTTAGGTAAACAACTCTTTAAGTTCCTAGAATAGCTTCTTCTACTTACTACCCTAAACCCACAGTTCCTTCTTCTTTGTTAACCTTATAAATGGCTTAATGCTTTTTAACCACTATACTATAAACCTCCTATAGTAGTTACAAACCCCTAAAAACAACCTTAACTGCGTAACATTCTCTAGTTCTTGCCAACTTACTATAGCTTTAATTTTCTTTGGGTCTATACTAATTTTTCCTAGTTCGATAATAAATCCTACAAAATTGGTCTTCCTAGTAAAGAACTCGCATTTCTTAATTACTACTAGTATCTGTTCTTCTTGTAGTCTCTTTAAGACCTACTTAATATATTTTCTATATTCTTCCTCACTTTCTAAGTAGATGATGATGTTATTGAGGTATACCATAACAAACTTATTGAGGTGTTCTCCTAATATACTATTAATTTGCTTCTAGAACGTTGCTAGTGCGTTTGTAAGCCCGAATTGCATAACTAATAGTTTATATAGTCCTTCCTTTGACCTAAAGGCTGCCTTTTATTTGTCGCCTTCCTTAATTCTAATCTAATAGTACGCCCATCTCAGATCTATCTTGGTAAAGATCTTTACGTTACCTATCCTATCTTAAATTTCGCTAATTAAGGGTAAAGGATATCTATCCTTTCTAGTAATGCTGTTTAACTATTTATAGTCTATGCACATCCTAAGTTTTCCGTTTTTCTTTGGGATAAACAGTACTGGATATCCTGCTGATGACTGTAATGGTCTAATATATCCCTTTTATAAGTTCTCCTAGATAAACTCCTTAAGTGCTACTAACTCGGTTTCAGTAAGCTTATAGATTAGAAAGAACTTTAGACTTATTCCCTCTTCTAATTCTATCTTATAGTCCCATACTATATATTCTGACAGCTGTTTGCTTTCTAGTGACCATAACTTTTTACCATACTTGTGGTATCTTTTTGGTACATAACTTAAGCCCCGCTTAGTCTCTTTGTATATTGCTCCGACTTAGTACTATACCAACTTGGTTTGCTGTTGTATCTTATATTGTTAAGTATCTCTAATATCAACCTAACCTATAACCTAATTAATCTTTAGATTGTACTCCTGTAACCAAGGCATTCCTAATATCGCCTTGTTCTGTCCTAATGGTAGGATATTAAAAGATATTCTAACTAGTCTCCCTTTAATAGTTAACTAAATAGGTCCTGTTTTAAGATTAATAATACCTTCTCTATAGGCTATCTAATCTCCTAAAATCGTTATAAGTGGATATAGGTGTTCCTTCTGTCTATATAGTAACCCCATCCTTTTTACTGCTTTTGGCGATATATGGTTCCTTATTACTCTACTGTCTACTAACGCTTTAAACTATTAATCTTGCCACTTAACTCGTAAGTTTAGGTATTGTCCTTGCATTCCTTTAAGGGTCTAAGGCTCTAATACTAGTTCCCTCTGATCCTGTACGCCTCCCCTTTTCCTAACTATTAGCTGCTAGATCCTAATTATACTTAGTCCAACCTTAGCTAATACTTAGTTTGTTTCTTTTCCTCTATATACTATAGATAAGTGTTTTCCGGGCACTCCCACTACTGTTATCTATCTAGGCATTTTTCTGTAAGGAATCTTTCTGGTTAAAGTATTAGGTCCCCTTAACTTTATACTTCTACTAGGTGCTATCTATATATATACTTGGCGTCTCTAAACCGCTTCTCTTCTAGTGCCCAATATATCCTTACTAAGTACTTTCAGTTCTTATCTTTTGGTGCTCTATATATGTTATAGGTATCGTCCATACAAGTTATCTATAATAGTGTATAATGCGCTAAGTGACTTGGGTCTACTCTTGGCTTGTCTTTACTCTTAAGTTTAAACCTCTGTCTAGCTGATCTGACTGTTGGTCTTTCTTCTATAGGTATTAAGATTTGTTACTTACTTCTCTAGTCCCTAGATCCCTCTTCTAGGTTCCTTAACATTATAACTAATGCTCCTTTAATGTGATTTATGCGCTTTTCTGTAATAAGTTGGTTTTAGACTACTTTTTCGTCTAGCTATATATAAAAATCTTCCTATTTATTGTTGTGTTGTTGCCTATACCACTTTCCATACAACTGGTTTAGTGTGTATGGTTTATCCATAAGAAAGTACCTTATTACCGCTGTATTATAATATCCTTTAGTATGTCTTTCTTTAAACCTAGTTGGAATCCCTAGATCCTCTTCCTATTCTAGTTTATCTAACTACTTTGCCCTAGGTATCCCTACACTTGGCCTATTAGTAATTCTTCGTACGGGTGCTCTGTCCCTTATATAACCTAGCATAGCTAACCTCTTATTTAGCTTTTGCTCTTGCTATATAATAATTCTTGTCCTAAATTTATCTATAGTTTCTTGTTTTCTGCGTCTTGTAGCTAGATCCTTAAAGTCATCTTGCTTTTTAATCCCAGTATTAACTTTTTAATCTTTAGGCTAAACACTGTTTTTACCTAGAACTGCTATGGCCCTTATTTGTTTCTCGAAATCTTAGTTACCTAATAACGTTCTTACTTGTTCCCTAAACTCTTAGTTCTTGAACTTGCGTCCTATACTTATTCGTTTATTACTAAACTAAGTTACTGCTCTTTTTTACTGATTTTCGTCCGTTATGGGTTCTTAAGCTGTCCTTGTTGCACCTGGCAAGTCTGGAGCCTTTCTTATCTCTTTGTGAGAATCTTGGACCTATGGCCTTCTGCCTTTATTAAGTAATAAGCTAGCACTAGCAGTTGTCTGCTTACTTAGTTTCTTTTAAATATTGCTCCTTTTATCTTGTAAAGTAATGGAAATTATATCTAATGGTATTGCAACACTCGTTACTAACCCCTATTCTATAATAGTCTTAGTTTCTACTTCTGTTTTAACTTCTCTAAGGTTTATATACTCCTAGTAAGCTGCCTTTGTTGCCTTATTGTCGGTAAATGCTTTGCCTATATTAAACTTATCGTCTTTAATGTCCGATCTACAAGCTAGTTTATTAGTTCCTCTAAACTTAGATAATAATGGCTTCTACAGCCAATAGCTTACGCCGTACTTAGCGTCTTTATAAATTCGGCATGCGTTGTTATAACAATACACAAAACTGTTAATTAAACACTCTTTTATTCCTTATAGTGCACCGTCGTCCCTCTATATATATATATCTCCTACTAGTCTGGTTCCCTTTACCGTATAGTTACTCTAACTACCTCTGCAGTCTCTAGCAAAATAACCCTGTTTTCCGCAATTTATACAAGCCCTATCTTTAAACCACTTTTCTTATTATAGAGTCTGCCTAAACGTCTTCTGCTGCTAAAATCCCTAGTTTGGCCTCTGCTCCTAGGTTCTTTAATTACTAGATTTTTAACCTTTGGGTTTCTATAGTTTCTTTTCCTATCTTTGGGTTTCTTTGGTACCGCTTAGGTCTATTAGCTCTGCGCCATTCTATAGTTTTTAACTATATGTCTGTTGTTGCGTACTCTGCGCCTTATATAACTGTAGAACTCTATCCTAACCCTTCTTGGCCTGTTCCCTTTAATAGATTTTATTATTAATCTTTATTAACTGGTCTATTAACTCTCTTAGAGTATCCACATCTTCTATTAGGATGATTGCGTCCTAGACTTTAGCTTTAAGTCCCTATTTATACTGTGCTATAAGCGCCCTGTTATTCTACTTAACCTATATGGCTAGTGTTTAAAACTGCGTTATATACTTAATTACTAAAGTGCGTTGTACTAAGTTCTAAAGTTTCCGTTCCGCTGTTGTGGTTGCTTTAGGGTCTCTAAACATTTGCGTTAACCGTTCTATAAACCCGCTCTAACTTGCAAACATATACCGTACGTCCGGGTTAGTAGTTGTTACACTGTTTACTTATATCTTTGTAAGGTAAGGCTTAAACCACTCTAGAGCTCTTCCTAATAAAAATAGTCCTGCGTACGCTACCTGGTCCGTAGGTGTTGCTAACTTCGCTCCTTCCTATATAACCTTAAAATGCATCTGTGTAAGAAACCCTTTAAGCATTGACTTCTCCCCTAAGAACCGTTTAATTAAAGGTAACTTAACCTTTACTGCTCTAATTCTATTAATGCGTTCTTTAAGTAGCTTGCTATTATCCTATAAGCAATTAACCATTTCCTATAACTGACCTTGCGTAACTACTTAAGAATCTATATCTGCTATACTAGTGTCTCCTAACCCTAAAATCGTGGCTGCCGTCAACGTTGTCGTGACTAGTGCTTTGGGTGGCATATTGTTTAACCTTGTTTAATACCGTAACCTTAGTAGTGAATGTGTAACGGAACCTTATAGTAGTAACTACGGTGGGTCCTATTATTGGGCTAGGTATATAGGTAAGAACAGTTTAATAATATAATAATAACTAGTGGAGTGGTTGCCTAACAGATTAACTCTAATTGTATTCTGAGATTTACTACAAAGAGAGAACTATCTAGGTAGGGACTGTGGTCCTTTAAATACATAACCATACGCCTAAGAAATCCCTTTGCTCCGTAAGGTATGTGTGCTCTATCTGCTCTGTTATAGATTATATAGATTATATAGATTATATAGATTATATAGATCCTACTATATAACCTCGGCTACCATTCCTCGTTATATGATTCCACTGGATCCATCCTGGATCGTGCCTATATTAACTAACTAGCTTCCTCCGACTCTTCTCCAAGTAGTCATAACATCGTACTTAAGCTGTCCGTAATAATAAGCTATAGAAGGCTGCAAATAACCTACTAGCTAGATAAAAGAATAAGCCTCTCCTACTAATTTAAGTTAATAGTAATAATAAATAGGAAGTTAATAAAATACTAGCCTATAAACTAGTATAAGGAACGCTATAATACCGTGTTTAATGGAAAGGCTATAATCTAAACCTAACCTGGTACCCCACCTGGAACTTTATAGGCTGCCCCTAAAGGCTTAAAGAATTCTATAACCAATACTCTAATAAACCTAGACTCCCGAAGTACCTCAACAAGTAGATAGAGTGCTAGTATAGCAAAGACGATAGGCTGCCTATTAAGTATAAAGACAAGAATACCCTATGGATATAATACGGACATATAAAGCCTAAGAGCAGGCTTTTTTAGAGGGGGTGGGTAATGTTACGGCGCTAGCGGAAAACGGTGGATCTTGGCAGACGTGGATTATGGTAGACGCGAGTCACGTAACTTAAGGACCGCATAAAATATCAAGCGGCGCTGCTATTCTTCTCCTTCCTTTCTCTAGCTTTGGATCCTCGTTTATAGACAATCCAATTATATAGGCTTACATGCGTCCTTCTTGCTGTGCTCGTGCCTTGATTAACTAAGTCGCTAACATAGACTACCTATATTATACCACCCGCACTAAAGATTAAAAAAGTTAGTAAAAAGCTAGCGGAGCTCCCTATAGGGAACCTAGGCCCTATATAGCTATAAAGAATAGCAAGAAGTATTAGACGCTATACTAAACGGATAGACTGGAAGGATAACTTATAGAAAATAGAATATAAGTTAAGGAAGATTACAAACCCTATACCACAAAATATGGCCCAATAAAAGTCTATAAAGAAACTTATAGACCTTTCCCCAGTTAATATTTACTATATTAGCGCTATGGGATTTTACCGGAACTTAATCCAACCTAATACCATTACCTTTACTACTAGCTTATATAAAATTAATTAAATAATTAAGGGAAATAAAAGCGAGCTTAGTAGATAGGAAAGTAAGCTTATAGATAAGGAGCTGGTAAAATAGAAACTACCCCATTAACACTAGAAATTTAAGGATGTATTCTCTAAGACAGCGTCTAATATACTCCTACCTTACTAACTATATAACTATAGGATTAAGATTAAGCCAGATAAGGAAAACGCTCTTAGCTATAGCCCCCTTCGTTAGTAGTCCACTGCCAAGTTATAGGCTATAAAGCAGTACCTTATTAATAACCTAAATAAGGGCTTTATTAAGCCTAGTTAAGCCCCTTTTAACTTACCTATTCTCTTTACTAAAAAGCCAAATAAAGGACTTAATTTTTATATAGACTATTATAAACTTAATAATATAACTCACAAGGACTGCTACCCACTACCATTACTTAATAAGACTTTAACCCAAATAAGTAGAGCTAAGATCTTTACTAAGCTTAATATCCGTTAGGCCTTTTACTGGATTAGAATAGACCTAAAATTAGAAGATCTTATTATATTCCGGACCCATTATAGAATATATAAATACAAAGTACTTCCTTTTAGACTAACTAATGGACTAGCTACATACTAGCGATATATAAATAATATACTCTTTAACTATCTTAACAACTTCTATATAGCCTACCTGGATAATATTATAATCTACTCTAAGAATAAGTTAGAATATAAGGAGCACGTCTATAAAGTCCTATAACGGCTCTATAAGGCCGGCCTCTAGGCCAATATTAAGAATTTAGAATTTAGTGTTAAGCGTATAAAGTACTTAGGGTTTATTATTAGTATAGACAGAATTAAGGCAGACCCAGAAAAGACAGCTATAATTAACTAATAGGTACCCCTAAGGACTGTAAAGGGGGTATAGTTATTCCTAGGGTTCTATAACTTCTACTAACGCTTTATTAAGAACTATAGTAGGATTACCTAGCCCCTAAGCCCACTTACCCATAAGGACTGGCCCTTTTACTTTAATACTATATATAGGTAGGCCTTTAACAAGCTTAAGAAACAACTAGTCTCGGCTCCTTTACTCGCCCACTTTAACCTAGAATAGCCCTTAATGCTAAAGACCAATACCTTAGATGGTATTATAGCTAGTGTTTACTCTTAAAAGCAGACAGATAGAGAATGGTACCCTATTACTTACTATTTAAAGACTATAGTAGACGCTAAGCTGAACTACCACATCTATAATAAAGAAATGCTAGCTATTATCTCTAGCTTTTAGTACTAGCGTATATAGCTAAAAGGGACCCCTAAGCCTATCTGGGTGGTCTCTAATTATAAGGCCTTAGAATATTTTATAACAACAAAGGCCCTTACGGCCTAGTAGGCATGCTAGGCGGACATCCTATCCCAGTTTAACTTCCTAATTATATACTAGCTAGGCGCTATAAATTATGCAAACGCCCTTATAAGGCATAGATAGGACCTAAATAACTAGATAGCTGCGAAGATCTTATTACAGACCTAGATACTACTATAACCAGAGCACCTTAACCCCTAGATATAGGCAGAACTAAATATAGACCCTTTAGACGCTAAGATATATCCTATTAACTTTATAGAACTTAACCTTATTAATAAACTGCTATAGGTAAACTGTACAGCCCCTTCTCTATAGGAGTACTGTAAAAAGGTAAAGGATGCTACTAGCCTATAGTCCCTTAAAAACGGACTGCTTAAGTACTAGGAATGGCTGGTAGTAGTAGAAAAATAGAATTTATGGACTTAGCTTATTGCTAAAGCACATACTTAGGTCTCTACAGCCCACCCTAGAAAAAATAAGACCTGCAGAATTATTAGCGACTGCTACTACTAGCCTGGAATAGTTATAGATATTAACCGCTATATATAGAACTGCGACGACTGCCGTAGGTCTATAATTCTACAAGATAAGACCCTAGGGCTATTAAAGCCACTCCTAATACTAGAATGCCCCTAGCAGTATATCTTTATAGACTTCTATAAGTTACCTATAGACCGGGACGGATATAATATAGTTATAATCCTAGTTAACCGCTTTGGTAAGCGCCCGTTCTTAATCCCCTATTACAAGAATATTAATGCTAAAGAGGCGGCCTAACTGTATATCTACTATGTCTACTAAATTTACGGACTACTAGATACTATTGTATCCAACTATAGGCCGCAGTTTATATTAGCCTTCTGGAACGAGTTTACTTAGATTCTAGGTATTAGGCTAAAGCTCTCTATAGTATACTACCCCCAGATAGATAGTTAGACAGAGATTATAAATTAATACTTGGACTAAAGACTCTGGCCCTTTATTAACTACTTTTAGGATAACTAAGGTAAACTACTACCTATAATAGACTACGCCCAGGCAACCCTACCCTATAACTCTATAGGGTTTGTACCTATTTAGCTAGAAATGGGATACTTACCCTATATAAGCTTTAACTAGGAGAGACTAGAAGGACCATAGACTATACGCGAAAAACTATCTTATAAGGAAGCACAGTAGTATTCTAGACGCTTAGAAGAAGCATAGACGGTAGCCTATAAAAACCTAGAGAAGGCCCAAAAATTAATAAAATAGCAGGCAAATAAGCACAGATATAAGCCTAACTTTACTATAGGCAATAAGGTCTGGGTTATAACAAAGAACTAGAAGATAGAACAGCCTAGCCATAAGCTAGACTATAAGATAGCAGGACCGTATAAGATCCTTAATAGAGAAGGCAACTTATATAAGGTTAAACTCCTAGACTTAATTAAAGTCTACTCTATTTTCTTACCAGATAAGCTATAAAAAGCTGTAAATAACCTACTACCTAGATAAAAGAATAAGCCTCCACTACCAATTTAAGTTAATGGCGATAATAAATAGGAAGTTAATAAAATACTAGCCTGTAAACTAGTATAAGGAACGCTAAAATACCGTGTTTAATGGAAAGGTTATAATCTAGACCCAACCTAGTGCCCCGCTTAGAACTTTATAGGTTGCCCCCAAAAGCTTAAAGAATTCTATAACCAATACCCTAATAAGCCAGGACCTCTAAAGTATCTAGATAAGTAGATAGAGTGCTAGTATAGTAAAGATAATAAGCTACCTGTTAAGCATATAGATAAGTACACCCTATAGACATAATATGGATATACAAAGCCTAAGGGCAGGCTTTTTTAGAGGGGGGGTAATGTTATGGTACTGTTAAATTGCCGTAAATTGCCGCAACTTGCCGTCACGTAATAGCAAGTTGCTATTACGTGACTAAAGGATTGTATATAGCTTCGAGCGGTGCTTCTATTCTTCCCCTTTCCTTTCTCTAGCTTTGGATCCTCGTTTATAGACAATCCAACCGTACAGGCTTGCGCGACCTTCTTGCCGTACTCGTGCCTCAATTGACTAAGTCGTTAACAATAGGTATAGGCGCGGGTGCGGGCGTAGGTATAGGCGTAGGCACTAGCGTACCTGTAAAGACAATCTATAGACGTTAAAATGGAGGCAGTAGTACCTAATCTAGTTCTTACAGCGCCTTATAGAGCACTTTATAGTATACTAGACGTATATATAAAGACGTAGTAGTCGTGTTTATAGGCCTCCGCTAGGGCTCACCCTCCTAACAGAAAATTCTTCGCACTACCACTACGCCGCAGCGCCGGCGCTGTGTAGCTGTATATATGTCTCTATATTTGCTCTAGTAGTTTATTATCATAATCCTAATAGAATATTAATAGTAGCTGCTAGGTTCCTGGGCTCCACCGCATAGGAAAAAAAATTAATATTGGATTTTATTAGATATTTTATTATATTTTATAATATTGTAATCGTTTTAAAACGCGTTATTTTTGGCCACACTAATAAGCTTCTTAGGCTTGTAACCCTTCTTCCCTTATTAGTTCGTCTCTATACAAGGCTATTGCCTACCCTTATTACTATATCGTCCTCTTCTATTAACTTTTCTGTAACTTATGCTTAGCTTACCTATTCCCTACTATATACCCTAGCGATTATGCTTTATAGGAAATATAAAATACTTTAAGGCAGTAATTTAGTCTTTTAGCTCTATACTAAGTAGACTTTTGGGCTAGTAGGCAGGCTATTAATTAAAGCTTTTAATTGCTATTAGGGGGTATACTAGCAAGTTAACAGCAAGGCTATATTTTATAGCCGTTGCTATAGAATAATTAAGGATATAAAATAGCACGTAGAAGATGGCATAGTAAGAGATAAGAGATAAGTTATTAACTAGCTAGAATAGCTACGAGGCCGGTGTTCTTTAGATTGGCTTTATAAAAATATTTAACTACTAACTAGCCCTTATAGCGGGGGAGGGAAAGGGAGGAAAAGGCTCCGTATTAAGCAGTATATATATATATATATATATAATACTATAGGACTATAGGACTATTATAGTAACCAAGACGCCTTAATATAGAACTTTATTAGTAACCAAGACGTCTTAATATAGGACTACACTATAGTAACTAAGACGCCTTAATATAGGACTATACTCTAGTAACTAAGACGTCTTAATATAGAACTATACCGTAGTAACCAAGACGCCTTAATATAGGACTATACTTTAGTAACTAAGACGCCTTAATGTAGAAATAGAGCCCGTTTAGGTGTTATAAATTTAGAGCAATATTACGCGACCGTCTAGAAGTACCAATCTAACATAAATTATATATCTTTTTGCCTAAAATCGCGGGCGAAAGTACTTGGGGGCAGTCGCTACGCGACCTCGCGTAGGGTTCGGGCGCGTTATTAGCAGGGGTGGCCCTAACCTTGTATTAACCCAGGTCGTAACCGCGCCAAATCAGCTCCCCTACAGTGGGGTGTCATAAGTGTCCGTGCTCAGACCACACCAAATGTGATATTTTTCGCTGAATTACTATACAGCAACCGCAAAATCAATTATATAGCTTTAAAATAGTTATAAGGCTTATCGCTATATAAAATCTAGCTATTATAACTTTTTTTTAAAATCTTAAATCTTATAGTCCCCCGTTAAAAGCCCTTATGTTTTACCAACTTTTTACCAAACTTACTATTTTTAGCATATGTTTTCTACTACTAAAACTCTCCCTATTTAAATTTTTATTTAAAATATATAAAAATTTATTATAAGGTTATAAAGTTAAAAAATAGAAAAAAAATGCAATTCTCCATACAATTTCCAATTTTTTAACTTCATAATCCTATAATAAACTTTTGTGCTTTTAAAACAATATTCTAAATAAAACAAGTTATAATAATAATAAATCTTTATTAAATATTAAATTTTTATAAAAAAAATTTAATATCTAGTGGTAGAAAATATATATTAAACATTATAGATCTTATTGGGGAACTAATAGGATTTCTAAAGGAATTGTTGGTTTTAAAATTTAAAAAAAAGTAATAATAGCTAGATTTAATATATAATATAAACCTTGGATATTTTTTAAAGCTTTAAAATTAATTATGTGGTTGTTATATATAATTTAGTGGGGTGGGTTAGCTTAAAAATTCGCTTAGGACGGACACTTATGACACCCCACTGTAA
>Ga0307507_10004207_pt1 | contig 26027 bp, 22 predicted proteins | sample 7_EM_MG_FD_207223 | JGI IMG/M metagenome (GOLD analysis project Ga0307507, IMG submission 207223) | Populus trichocarpa ectomycorrhiza microbial communities from riparian zone in the Pacific Northwest, United States - 7_EM | ecosystem: Host-associated > Plants > Roots > Unclassified | place...
CCGCTGGTGTTGTTCCTGCTGACCACGGCGTCAGTGATGGGTTACTACGCCTCCGGGCACCCCGGCGGGCCGGTCATCCTGGTCCCGACGATCGCGCTGTTCATGCTCACCCGGCGACGCGGCCCCCTGGTCGCCACGATCACCGGCGGCGTCGCACTGGCGGGGCTCTACGTCTGGCACGTCATCGAAACCCGGTCGTTCGCGGTGAACCCGGGATCGGGCGTGCTCGTCGTGTGGATCGCCGCGGTGGTGGGCATCGGCACCGCCGTGCGGTACCAGTTCGCCGCCATCCAGGCCCGTCGCGAGCAGGTGGACGAACACCGCCACCGGCTCGCCGAGCAGGAACGGCTGCGGATCGCGCGCGAGGTGCACGACGTCGTCGCGCACAGCCTGGCGATGATCAACGTCCAGGCCGGGGTCGCCGCGCACGTCGCCGACCGGCGGCCCGAGCAGGCCAAGGAAGCGCTGCTGAACATCAAGGCCGCCAGCGCGTCCGCGCTCAAGGACCTCCGCGCGACGCTGACCGTGCTCCGCTCCGGCGAGGACAAGGCCCCCGCGCCGAGCTTGGCCCAGGCCGGCGAGCTGTTCGACCACGCCCGCACGGCCGGGCTCGAGGTCCGCGTGCACGGCGAAGCGGGCGAGCTGCCCGCGCCCGTCGACGGCGCCGCCTACCGGATCCTGCAGGAGTCCCTGACCAACGTCGTCCGGCACGCCGACCACGCGAGCAGCGTCGAGGTGACCTTCGAACGGCGGCGCGGCGAGCTGGAGCTGGCCGTGCGCGACGACGGCCGGGCCACTGCGACGCCGTCGCCCGGCCACGGCCTGCGCGGGATGGGCGAACGCGCCACCGCGCTCGGCGGCAGCTTCGCCGCCCGGCCGGTCGAGGGTGGCTTCGAGGTCCGCGCCGCCTTTCCGATCAAGGAGGATTCATGATCCGAGTGGTCCTGGCCGACGACCAGGTCCTGGTCCGCGCCGGTTTCCGCGTGCTGCTGGAGACCGAGGACGGCTTCGAGGTCTGCGGCGAAGCGGGCGACGGCGAACAGGCCGTCGCCATGGCCGTCGAGCACAAGCCGGACATCGTGGTGATGGACGTCCGGATGCCCGGCGTCGACGGCCTCGAAGCGACCCGCCGGATCACCGCGAACCCCGACCTCGCCGGGGTGAAGGTGCTGGTCCTGACCACCTTCGACGTTGACGAGTACGTCTACGAGGCACTGCGGGCCGGCGCCAGCGGTTTCCTGCTGAAGGACACCGAGCCGGTCGAGTTGCTGCGCGCGCTGCGGGTCGTCGCGAGCGGTGAAGCGCTGCTGGCGCCGACGGTCACGCGGCGGCTCATCGCGGAGTTCGTCGGCCGCCCGGAGAACCGGCGGATCGACACCAGCGCCGTCCGGATGATCACCGACCGCGAGCGGGAGGTGCTCGGCCTGGTCGCGGGCGGGATGTCGAACGACGAGATCGCCGCCCACCTGGTGATCTCCACGGCGACCGCGCGCACGCACGTCAGCCGGATCATGACCAAGATCGGCGCCCGCGACCGCGCGCAGCTGGTTGTGCTCGCCTACGAGTCCGGGCTGGTCACGCCCCGCCGTTCCTGACCGGGCCAGGTGGGCTGAAGGACGCCTTCACTCCGCTCACTGGAGCGAAGGCGTCCCTCGCTCCACCCAGTGGACTGAAGGCGTCCTTCAGCCCCGCACGACGCGGACCAGCCGCACCAGGAACACCAGCGCGAGCGCCACGACCAGAACGATCTCCCAGGTCATGTCCGCCTCCTCTCGGTCCCGATGCTCTGCTCATAGGGCGTCCGAGCTCGGGACCGCGTTCACCGACACGGCGTATCTCACACCTTCGGGCTAACCGGTGACTCGGCTCGGTGTCGTGCGGACCGGTCAGGCCGAGGGCTGTCGACAATCCTGGGCAGCTCGATGGTGATCTCGTTGTTCACCGGGGTCGGCGCGGTCTTGCGACGCTGGGAAAGCCGCCGGGCGAGAGCATGGCTCGGCCGTTCGACGAACCGGTAGCTGACCTCCACGACGGCGAACACCGCGAGCACCACGATCAGCAGGGCGACCGCCAGCGGCACATGTGGCCTCAGCACCTGCAGCAGCACGAACGACACCAGCATGTGCAGCAGGTAGATCGAGTAGCTGCGCTCGGAAACCGCGGTCCAGAACCGGCGCTGCTTCAGCTTCGGTTCGGCGAACATGCCCATGAGGAAGCAGAGCACCGCGAAAGCCAACGCCAGGTTGTAAGAGCTGTCCACCCGGCCGACGTCGATGATGTCGGCCAGCACGTAGAGCGCCCACGCGGCCGCGGCGAGCAGCGATCCGGTCCACAGCGGGATCCGCTTCGAGGTGGTCGCCCAGATGATCTGGCCGATGAGCAGGGCCGGCAAGTAGGACACGTTCACGCCAAACAGGGAGTACGACGCGTTGAGCTGGCTGCGGCTCATCATGACGACGAAGACGAACGTGAGCTCGATCGCGACGCCCAGCCACGCCCATCGGCGCAGTACCGGCAGGATGGCCAGCAGCATCAGGTAGAACACGACCTCGATGATCATCGTCCAGGCCACCGGAACCAGCACCACCTGCGGGAAGATCAGGTAGTTGACCAGCGCGACGTTGGTGAGCATGGTGAGCGGGGTGAGCTCCTGCGACTGGCCGGTGGACGGCGGATGCAGGTTCGCGACGAGCAGCAGCGCGGTCAGGAGAACCACGAACAGCATCGGGGCGTAGATTCGGATCATCCGGTTGACGGCGAACCGGCGGTGTCCCTGCCGAAGCGCGATCGGCGTCACCACGAACCCGCTGACGAGGAAGAAGAACGGCACGGCGATCTGGCCGATCCCTTGCTGGGCCATGTGCATGGGATCGCTCGTGAGTGCTTCGATAAAGCTGATGTAAGGCGCGTGCTCGCCCTTGGTGATGACCCAAGGATGTGCAAGGTGGCTGTAGAAGACCAGCAGGGCGGCGAGGCCGCGACCGATGTCGATGAAAACGATCCTGGTCTTGCGTTGTTCGGCGAGTGGTTGCGTGGCCAGTGCGACACCTCTGTCCGATCTACCTTTGCTGCGTTTGGAGCAGCGTAGCGTCCTCGGCGGCCAGTGCGGGCAAGTACCTGGAATTGCCGGTTTTCGGTGACTTGTCACCCGTCGTGCGCCATACCCAGGGGCCGATGATCCATCACTGTACGCTCACGGCGAATCCGGTCCGTTCCCTCAGCTCAGGAGACCGCCCAGCGTGCAGCCGTCCAGAACCAGCGTGTGCGTGGCGAACGTCCGCGCTGGTGCGCTCGCCGACGCGATCCGGCCCGCGCTGCCCGCCATACTGCTCTTCCTGCTGTGCCAGGGAGTCGAGTTCGGCGCGCTGCTGCTGCTGAGCTGGAAGGCCGACGTTTCGGCGTTCGACATCATCGGTCGGTTCGACAGCGCCTGGTTCCTGAGCATCGCCGAGCAGGGCTACGACCAGGCGGTGGCGGTGGACGCCCACGGCGTTCTACAGCAGAACAGCCTGGTCTTCTTCCCGCTGTACCCGGCCTTGATCGCCGTCGTCATGGCGGTCGGCGTGCCGCCGCTGGCGGCCGGCCTGCTGGTCACCCTGCTCGCCGGGTGTACCGCCGCGTGGGGCTTGTTCGTGCTGGGCCGGGATCTGGCCGACGCCCGGGTCGGCACCGTGCTCGCGGTCCTGTGGTCGATCGGTCCCGGATCGGTCGCGCTGCACATGCCGTATTCGGAGGCGCTGCTCGTCGCCCTGGCCGCGTGGACCTTGGTCCTGCTCACCCGCCGGAGGTGGCTTCCCGCCGCCGGGCTCGCGATTCTCGCCGGACTGACGCGGGCCGGCGGGGGTGCGGTGGTCGCTGCGGTCTGCGTCGCCGCGGTGGTCGCCATCGTGCGTCGGCAGGACGGGTGGCGTCCGTGGGTGGCGGCGCTGGTGGCACCGGTGGGTCTGCTCAGCTACCTCGGGTACGTGGCGTTGCGCGCCGGGCGGCTCGACGGCTGGTTCTGGCTGCAGAACGCGTGGCAGATGCGCTTCGATTTCGGCCGGTTCAGCTGGATCCAGGTCCGGGAAGGGTTGACTGCCAACGGATCCAGCTGGATCAGCCTGACCGCGCTCATCGTGCTGGCCTCACTGGCACTGCTCCTGTGGTCCTACGCCGCGAAGCTCCCGCTCAGCTGGCACGTTTACAGCACGGTGACCGTCGTCATCGCGCTCGGCTCCGCCAACTACTTCCAGTCCCGTCCGCGGTTCCTGCTTGCGGCGTTCGTCATCGTGGTGCCGCTGGCCGTGCTGGCGGAACGGTTGCCGAACCGGGTGTTCGCGATCCTGGTGCCAATCGGTGCGTTCGTCAGCGGCTGGTACGGGGCGTTCCTGATGGAGATCGCCCACATGAACCCCTGACGGCTACTCCGCGGGTTTCAGCCACAACGTGACGAACCCGCGATCGTCGGCCCGGGCCTCATCGACCAGCTTGGTGGCGGACCTGCCGGACCGGTCACGTCCGGCCAGCCCGTCCTCGCCGACGACGGCCAGCTGGTAGCCGAACTGCCGGTAATCGGCCAGCACCGCGGCCGGGTCGTCCCCGAGTTCCTCGATGGCTTCCGGGCAGAATTCGCACACCACGTTCGGCCGGTCGCGCCGCAGGATGGTGGCGAGGCCCGCGAGCGCTAGGTGATCACGGCCCTGCAGGTCCACCTTCACCAGGCTGATCGGCTGTGCTGAGACTTCCGGTACCCCGTCGAGCCGCACCGCGGGCACGGCAATGCCAGGCCCGTTCGCGGTGACCCGGTTGTCCCCGCTGTTCTCCGGTGCGGAGTGTGCCAGATGGACGGTTTCGTCTGCGTGCCAAGCCGCGATTTCCAGCACAGTGACCAGGTCGGCGGCCGCGGGCGGGAGATTGACCGCCACGTTGCGGCGTAGGAACTCGGCGTTGACCGGGTCTGCCTCGACCGCGACGACCCTGGTCACATCCGGACAGGAGCGCAGAAGGCGCAGCGTGTGATAACCGACGTGCGCGCCGATGTCGATAAAGGCGCCCGGGCGGCGAGCAGCCAACTCGGCCATCAGCCGGGCTTCGCCGTCTTCCCAGGACCGGTGGAACGCGATCCACGGCAACATGACCTCGTCGACCGGTATCAGCAACGCGCCGACATCGCATGGCACCACGTCCGCGCCACGTGGCACCGGTGCGTGGACCAGCCTGGCCGCGTCCCGCATGGCGGCGACATCGGTCGTGACGCGCTGGATCGCCGCTTCGTCCCGGTCCAGTCGATGGTCACGGTTTTCGAACATCTTGTGCAGGTCGGTCCTGGCTGTCTCGAGATCCGCACCGACCCCGCCGACGCCTTCGGACAGCTTGGCCACGTCGGCTTCGAGATGGCGCAGGGCCAGGTCGGTGCCGGGAGCCCGGTCTTGAAGCTGCTCGACGGTCGTCTCGAGCGGGTCGAACCGCTTGGCGGACTTGCGGTCGCTGTCGGCAAGTCCCGCTTCAAGCGTCTCGATCCGATCGAGCAGCCGTCGTGTGCTTTCCTCGACCCCGCCCAGCAGTTCGCCCATCACCTTGCGCTGGTGGACGTCGTAGTGATCGATGGCGCGAAGCACGGCCTTGCGCATCGCCGGCGCGAGCGGGATCCGGGACGGTACGCCCGGTTCCGGTCGCCAGTGCAGTGCCTGCGCTGCGCGTTCGATCGGCTTCAGTGCGTGCTCCGGCGCCGGCTGGACGGCCGACTTCCCGGATTTCCAAGCCTGGTAAGCGGTTTCCAGCTCTCGCCGCATCCACGCAGCGGCCGTGGCCATGGAACGATGCCGCAGGATGTACCGCCGGGCCGCGGTTCCCCGCCGGGCCGCTTCGGCCGGGTCGTCGGCGATCCGGCGCATCGCGGCGGCCGCGGCATCGAGATCGGGATCGGCCCACCTGGCTTCCGCGTGATACGGGTAGCTGCCTTCGCCGACCGGGATCAGCCGGTACGGGATCGGCCAGCCGGTGGTGTCGTCGAGGAACTCGGTGGTGCTCGAGTACCCGGTGGAGATCACCGGCATGGCCCGTGCCATCGCTTCGGCGACGGTGAGCCCGAAGCCCTCGCTGCGGTGCAGCGACACGTAACAAGTGCTGCGCTCGTAAAGATCGTGCAGCTCTTCGACGGTGAGGTAGCGCTCGATCAGCTCGATCCGGTCGTCGCCGACGACCGCGGCACGGAGCCTCTCGGCGTCACGGGGATGCAGTTTCGCGTTGATCGCCTTGATGGTCAGCCGGACGTCGTCGCGGCCGGGGAACGCGCGCCGGAAGGCCTCGACCGTGCCCCAAGGGTTCTTGCGCTCCGCGACGCTGTTGAAGTCGAACGCGAAGAGGAAACGGACTCCTTCGCCGGCTTCCCGCGCCGGCGGCGTCGGCTCGCCCGGGTCGCGGACCGGCACCGGGATCGTCTTGACCGGGATCGGTGAGTGCTTTTCGAAGGCGGTGCGGCAGAAGTCGCTGACCGTCCAGACCTCGTCGAGCATCCCGAAGGCTTCGTGCTGCCACTCCGGGAAGTCCTCGAGCTCCCAAGCCCACAGCCCGATCCGGTAGCGCTCGTGGCCGACCTCAGGGTGGTTGGTGAGGATCACCCGCGTCTGGTCGGCGTTCACCGCGAACACACTGATCGGGAAGCGCGGGTCGCCGACGGTGGCCGGGCGCTCGATCCCGGTCCGGTTGGAGACCGCGCGCTCTTCGAGGACCGATGCCACCGGCACCCCGGCCGTCTCGATCGCCTCGTGCACGATCCGGCCCATCTCACCCAGACCGAGCTCGGCGGTCAGGTAGCCGAGCAGGTTGACGCCGAACTCGTCGGCAGGCGGCCGGGCGCGCACCGGTTCACCGGGAAGCGCCCAGTCCGGCAGTCCGGCCTCGGCGACACCGGAACCGGCGCACCAGAAGCGGAACTTCTCGCGGTCGGCGCCGTACGGGTGCGGGAAGGCCATCTGGAGGTCGATGCGGGACGCCCAGATCGCGTGCGTCAGCCGGTTGAGCCCGGCCGCGGCCTGCGCCTGGTCCTCCGGGGTGGCGAGCCAGTCCCGGAACGCCTGCCCGCCGTCGGCGGCGTAAGCGTGCGGTGGCGCCGGCTTTTTCTTGCGCTCCGCGGTGATCCAGGCTTCGCGGAACACGTTCCGGGCCAGCTTCGGGATCGGCGAGCCGGCGGGGAACCGCGCAAAGCCGTAAGGGATCGAGTCGAGCGTTTCGGCGTAACCCGCTTCACGCAGTGCCGCCCCATAGGCGTCGCACAGGGCGCGTACCTCGGCGTTGTGCGAGAGAAGCACGCGCGGCTTGCGGGCGCAGTGGTAGCTGAGTACCCATGGCTTCTCCGGCCGGTACCCGCTGAAGTGGAAGAACCGCAGTGGCGAGCCACCGGCGGTGAGCGCGCCGTCTTCGCGGGCGACGTGCCGGTCGTGCAGGTTCCAGTAGGCGACGTTGAAGCCGGGGTCGGTGATGATGTGGTGCCGGAACAGGGCGGGCACCTGGTCCACCCACCGCTGGTCGGTGAACAGCTGCCGCTCGGGCGCGACGATGGCGTCGTGGCGGAGGCGTTCGGCCCAGAAGTCGAGGAACTTCCCGGAGCCCGGCCCCACCGCGATGAAGCCGAGGTTGAAGATCCCGGTACCCATGATCACCGCGTCGTCGGGCTCCATGCCGTCCCGCGGCAGCGGGGACAGGAAGTGCGGCGTCAGCACGATCCCGTGCTCGATTGCCAGCTCCGCGATTTCCGGCATCGGCATGAACACCCGGATGTCCGGGTCGAGATAGGTCGCCGCGTCCGCGGTGGTCAGCAGTTCGCGCAGCAGGTAGGGCTTCACCGACGTCGCGAGTTCGGTCACCGAGTACGCGGTGGCCATGCGGAGGTAGTCGTCTTCGCCGATCCCGAACGCGGCCGGTCCGACGATGACGTATCCGTCCTCCTCGACACGCTCGTCACGCGGCGCGTCGATCACCGCGATGACGAACCGGTCGCCGGGATGGTGGGCGACGTAGGACGCGGCGAGGACCCGGGCCGCGGGCAGGTAGTTGCGCGCGACGATCGTGCACGCGACGCGGCGCGCCTCAGCCATCGGCCGACAGCGCCTGCAACTGCTGGGTCGCCGCCGAGGTGAAGTCCGACTCCGCCGCCTGGAGGCCGGTCTGGCTGGACACGTCGATCCGGACGATCACATTGCCGTGCACGTAGTGCCCGCGGACCTGCGCGACTTGGCCGTCCTTCTTGTCGATCGCGGAGGCGAGCACCCCTTCGGGCGCGCTGGCCAGCTTTTTCGCCCCGTTCTCGACCTGGACCGACTGGAGCTTTTCGGCCGCCGTCTGCGCGGCCGCCGGGCTGCCGGCCTTGACCAGCAGGAGCACGATGTTGTTGCCGTTGCCGAGGTGGTAGACGACGAACTTGACCGTGTCGGGATGCGCGGCCTGGTACGCGCTCAGCTCCTTCGGGTTCAGGTAGTTCAGGTTCTGGACCTGATCGAAGGACTTGACGTCGTCGTGGGATTCGAGCTGACCCGGCAACGACGCGACCGCCATCGGGTCCGGCGGCTTCGGCGTGCTCGCCTGGGTGCTGGGCTGCTGCGCGGTGGTCTGGTTCGCCGTCCCGCCGCCGCTGTCGGTGCCCCACAGCATGTACGCGCCGAACGCGATCCCGCCGAGCACGACCACGGCGGCGGCGATCGCGCCGATCTTGGCGCCCTTGCTGCGCCGGGGCTTGTCGCTGAAGAACTCCGGGCCCTGGCGGATCCAGTCCGGGTCACCGCCGGGGCTCAGCGGAGGCAGGTCGGGGCCGCCCCACGGCGGGCTCGGGTCGGCCGCGGCCGAGTTCCAGGCGGGCTGGTGCTGCTGCGGGAAGCCGCCGGCCGGCGACGCCGGGCCTTGCTGGGGCGTGCCTCCTGGCGGCGAGTACGGCTGCTGCGCCTGGGACGGGGGCTGGACGAACTCTGTCCGGCCCGGGTCGGCCGCGCTCTGCTGTGTCTGCCACGAGACGACCTGGGTGCGCTCGGCACTGTTGTCCGCGGGCTGCTGCTGGGGCGTGCCGGACGGCTGGCTGACCGGGGCGATCACCTGGGTCTCGTCGGCCTTCGAACCGGCGGCGGGCTGCTGAGGCTGCGGCAGCTGACCGACCGCCGACGAGAGGACCTGGTCTCGACGGGTCCGGTATTCGTCCGCCGACAGCCGGCCGGACGCGAGGTCCTCGTCAAGCCGGCGCAGCTCCTCCTGCCAGGACACCAGGAGCCCCCCTTACAGTTCGGTGAGCCGGCCGGAATCGGTCGCTTCCCGGCCCTCATACGGTCAGTGACGTGGATATTGTGCACGTCGCCGGTCTCCCGCGGCCTCGCGGGTCCGATTGTTATCGAGCCACCGAACGCGCTGCTCAGCCGACAGGCATCGTCCTTCTCGCCAGGTCCAGGATCTGCTCCAGCCGCGGCCGCAACGGCGCCGGATCGGCGGAGTGCGGCTGGGAGACGCCGAGGCCGACGACCACGGGGCCGGAGGCGTACCAAAGGGCGCTGACCCAGCCGTCGTCGTTGTGGCGGGTGAACGCGATGTCCTCGCCGGGCGGCAGGCCCGCCGCGGTGAAACCGGCGTCGACGAGATTCTGCCGGAGGCCGCTGACGAGCTGCTTCGCCTGGATCATCGACGGTGTCGGGATCGCCAGGAGCAGGGTTCCGTTCTCCACGTTGGCCGGGTCGGATGTCGCCCGGTAGATGATCTCGTTCGCCCCGCTCGCGGTGATCAGGTCCGCGTCGGCCTTGGTCACGGCCTTCTTCGCCAGTGCCCGGTCGATCGACATGGTCGAATTGTCGGCGCTCTGTGTCCCGGGAAGCAGGGGAAGGCGCCCCTCGAGGGTGAGCGACAGGTCGAGCGCGTTGCCCGGAGGAGCGGGAGGTCCGGACGGCCCCGTCGCCGTATCCCCGAACTTGTCGCCCACCCACCAGGTACCGGCGGCCACCAGCGCCACCGCGAGCAGTACACCGAGCGTGAGAAACAGCCAGGTCGGCTTGCTGCGGGACGGCGGCGCCGGAGTTTCGTCGCCCCAGCGGTGGCGGCCGTGCGGGACCTGCGGTGAGCCGGCCGGCCCTGGTGGTGCGGCCGGTGGCGGTGCGGGCCTGCCAGGGCCGGGGGCCAGCGAGGGGAAGCGGCTCGGCGAGCCGGACCGCCGCCCGTCGACGCGCAGGTACCGGGTCGGCACGATGTCGGCCGGGCTGGGCGCGGTCGTCAGGTGATCCGGGAACCCGGGGGAGCCGGGCGAAAGCGTTTTCTCCAGTGCCTGGGGCGGGGGTGCCTGCCGCGCCGGCTGGTGCGGCGGCCGGGCCGGGATGGGCTGGGCCAGCTGCTCCGGCGGTGTCTCGCTCCGGGGCTGCGGCGCCTGGACGCGCCAGGGTGGGGCAGGCTGCTGCTGGCCGTAGGCCGGGTTGGTGCTGTGCCAGGTGGAGGCGCCCGGGCGGCGCAGCGGGGACGGTACCGGCGAGGGCACGGTGGACCCGGAAGCCTGCGCGAGCAGCTCGTCCCGCTGCTTGCGGTGCGGGCCCGGTTCGATCCGGCCGGCCGCCAGGTCGGCGTCGAGTCGGCGCAAGTCTTCCTGCCAGCTCATCGAGGACCCCCATCCGCCGTTCGGGGCAACAGTCTGGCACGGGTGGCCGGCCTGCGAGGTTGCATCCAGTGGTTGATCGGCAACGTAGCGGAAGCTGTGCTGTTTCGGGAGGGGTCGGGTGTTGCGGCTTGTCATCGACGTCTCGCGCGGCGAAACGCCGGTGCGGTTGGTCCCGCTGTCACCCGTCAAGCCCCGGAAACTGTCGTACATATGTTCTAAAATTGGCGTTGTCCAGGGGAGATGCCGTCCGCCGAGCGTGGCGGCTGATGTTGGAAGGCAAGGCCATGGCCTACATCACCCTGCCCACGTTCGTGGGCTACAGCGCCAGTTCCGGTCCGTCGCGGTCGTCGTTCGTCCGGCGCCAGCGGCGCCTGTACGAGGACCCGGCGCGGGCCGCGTTCAACTACTACCGCCGGGCGGCGAACGCCGTCCGGTCCGGGCGGGTGGCGGGGCAGGACGAAGTCGCGTTGCGCGCGCTGGTGAACGCGGCCGACGAGCGGACGAAACCGCACTACACGGCCATCGCCGAGGGGTGGCTGCGCTATCTCGGCCGCCGCACGCCGCGGGTCGTCGAGGTCGGGCGCGGCCGGTGCCGGCTGGGAGAGCTCGAGATCGGCGTCAGCCCGCAGCTCGGGCTGCGCAAGAGCGACGGCCGCCGGTACGCGACCTGGCTCTACTTCAAGGAGGAGCCGTTGACCAAGGACGCCGCCCAGCTCGCGCTCTGGGTGCTGGAACAGGCGATGCCGGACGTCCTGCCCGGCGGTGAGGCGCTGGTCGTCGACGTCCGCCGGGCGAAGGAGTTCCAGCTCAGCCCGCGCGATCGTGAGCGGCTGCGGCCGTGGGCGGCCAGCGAGGCGTCGGCGTTCATGACGTTGTGGGAGAACGTCGAGATCCCGGCGCCGCGCCGCCCGGCGGAGGAGTCGCAGCTGCGGATGTAGCGAAAGACTCGACACGTTGTGAAGGGGACTTTCCTCTCATCTCGCGGGATGAAAGTCCCCTTCATCACACCGGACAAGCAGGGCACCGTGGGTATTCACGAGTCCCTCGCCGGCGGCCACCCACAAGAGTGACGGATTTCGCGGTCGGCGTACCGAGACTGGACAAACCGGAGGCCGAACACGAAGCTTTCGCGTGTTCTTACCGGCCAACCCCGAGGTCGTCACCGTGAACCCTGCCTGGGAAGCACTCTCCCGCGTCTCCGACGAGCCCGCCTGGTACTGGGTCTACGACAAGCTGGCGTTCTGGCCGAGCACGTACGCCCACGCCTGGCCGGGCTTCCGCGAGCCGGCGCCGTCGCGCACCTGGGACCTCTCGCCAGGCGACCTCGACCGCGCGTCGGCGGAGTTCCGCCTTGGCCCGTACGCCGTCGAGGAGCACGACGTCGCGCGCATCGCGTTGGCCGCGTTCCGCGAAGTCACCGGGCCCGACGACTGGATGTGGGCGCTGCACTGGCAGCACCAGTCCTACCGCGTCTGGCCGCACCGGATGAGCGACGGCGCGCGCTGGCCCGTCCCGGTCTTCCCGCGCGCGGACTACCACCTGTTCCTGGCGAAGGACTTCTCCTTCGGGACCCTCGGGCACCCGTGGGAGCGCACCCTCTGCGTGTTCGGCGAGAAGCTGGTGCCCGTCGTCGAGCGGCTCGGCGAAGGCGTGCTGAAGAACGTCCTGCGAAGCGACGGTGCGCCGATAGCGCTGGCGCACTGACCCGGCATCAGCCCTGGTCATGATCTTGCTACCGTTCTCCAGGTGTTCGAATACCACGGCTGGGCCACGATCCAGGCGACCGCGAGCGGCGACGACGATGCGGCGCTGCTCGAGCGCCTTGTCGAGCGTGTCCGCCGTGCGGTTCGCGACGCAGGCGAGTTCGATCTCGTCGACCTCCGCTGGAGCGCCGGGATGCCGGTGCTGCACTTCGGCGGGTGCGACAAGCACGGCGGCACGCTCGGCCCGGAGTTGATCGAGCTCTTCACCCGCGTGGGGGAGCTCGCCGCCGGGTCGTACGGGCTGCTGCACATCTGGGACGACCAGGATCCGGAGCACGACAACGAGTTCCGCGTCTACCGGATGGCCCGCGGCCAGGTCACCGAGCAGTCCGACGTGCATCTCACCCCGGTCGCGCCCACGGTGCTGGACGTCTACGAGTTGTGACCCGGGCTGAGTAGGACTGCTCAAGACACCGAGGTCCCGCAGCGGGACCTTGGGGGACATGACAAAAACCGTCTCCACAGCGTCGTCACCCACCACTGTGGCGTTCTACGCCCAGGCGGCACTTTCGTTCGGGCTCGCGCTCGTCGCGATCACCGTCGGCATCATCTACCTGCCGGTGGACCCCTGGATCCGCGGCTTCCTCGTCGTCGGGATGCTCTACCTGGTCACCTCGGCGTTCACCCTCGCCAAGGTCGTGCGCGACAGACAAGAGGAGAACTCCGTGGTCACGCGCGTCGACCAGGCTCGCCTCGACAAGCTCCTGGCCGAGCACGACCCCTTCAAGTCCCCCACTGTCTAGAGCCGTTAAGGCCCCTTACGGGCGTCAGACGCCCGTAAGGGGCCTTAACGGCAGGGCGGAACACGAAGTGAAAACAGCCGCCGAACCAGGTCAGAAAGTCACGTCGGAGCACTGGTAGAACGCGTTCGCGGTGTCCGCGATGTCCCAGACGGCGAGGATCATGTGCCGCCCGCTCTTGCCCGACGGCAGGTTGCCGCTGTGCGAGACGTCGGCGCCGGGACGCTGGTTGTTGAACGGCACGTTCAGGAAGGGCGTGAGGTCGAGCTGCGCGCGGGTGAGCGCATCCGAGGGTTTCCAGCCGTTCTTGGTGACGAAATACCGGAATCCGGTCGTGGCGTGCGCCGCCGTTAGATGCCAGCTGAACGTGTATCTGGCACCGCTGGTGAGCTTGGTGGTCGGCCAGGTGCCACCGCGCTGGTTGTCGAGCTCGGCGAACCGGGTGACGCCGGCGGAGCAGAGCTTGCCGTCGGCGGGGCCGCCGGAGGGGAAGTTCTTCGGACCTTCGGTGCTCTGCGGTTCGTACTGGATGGCACCGCAGTCGGAGACGGTCTTTTGGGCGCATTTGTAGGCGCGGCTCTGCGGGGTGATGGTGTAGCCGTGGCCCCAGGCGACGCCGGTGAAGAGCAAGGGGAGGGCGATCGCGGCGGTGACCGCGAGGGCGAGCTTCTTGAGCATGTGACTCCTCTCACAGAAGGTGCCACAAATTGTGGGTTAATTTCCCCAATGGTTCAGACCACTAACCGGCCGAACTTCGCGTAAAGGACACTGGCCTGATTGGTTCAGACATGGGACTGATCGGCCCAGCACGTTGCGTCCGCTGCAACCGGCGGATACGACGAAAGCCCCGCCGGAGCGGGGCTTTCGATCATGTGAGCGGATGACGGGATTCGAACCCGCGACCCTCACCTTGGCAAGGTGATGCGCTACCAGCTGCGCTACATCCGCAGTACTTCTTGCTGATGGGAGAACCCTACACCCGGGGTTGAGTGCTCCGTCGGGCGGGTCAGGACATGCCCTGACCCGGTACTTCCGTGTCACAGCTGGCGTACAAGGGGTGACGAGGGCTGATTCCCTCCGTATGGTGTCCCCATTCGACCGAATGGTGATCCGTCGGGGAGGAGGTGCCGGGCCGGATGACCGAGCTGGGCACGATGCCGCCACCAGCGGCCTCGGAATCCGACGAGCAGGCACTGCTTCAACGGCTGCGGGGCGGCGAGGACGCCGCGTTCGGCGAACTCTTCGAGCTGCACGCGGCTGCGGTCCGCCGGCTCGCGCAGAGTCTCGCCGCCGACCGGTCCGAGGCCGAGGACATCACCGCGGAGACCTTCTTCCGGGTGCTGCAGGCGCTGCGCCGGGGCGCGGGTCCGCGCGACTACGTGCGCGCCTACCTGCTGACCGTCGCCCGCCGGGTCTCCTGGGAATGGCACGGCGCCCGCCGGGACGTCCCGGTCAGCGACGACGAGCTGAACTTCCGCGCCGGCGTCGGCGGGGACACCCATCAGCGCACCGCCGAGCACACCCTGATCACCACCGCGTTCACCAGCCTCCCGGAGCGCTGGCGGACGGTGCTGTGGCAGACCGAGGTCGAGGGCGAGCAGCCCTCGATGGTCGCCACCCACTTCGGCCTGAGCGCGAACGCCACCGCCGCGTTGGCCCGCCGCGCCCGTCAGGGCCTGCGCGCGGCCTACCTGCAGGCACACCTTTCGGTGAACCGCGGGCCGGACTCGTGCCGCGCGGTCGTCGAGAAGCTCGGCGGGTTCACTGCGGGCAGCGTCACCGGCGCCGAGGCGGAGCGGATCAAGGCACACCTGCTGGGCTGCCCCTCCTGCCGGGCCACCCAGGACGAACTGCGTGACGTCTGTTCCTCGCTGCGCGCCCACGCGGGCGTGCTCGTGCTGCTGGTGCCCGCCGCCGGTTCGCTCGGCAGCGGCCTCTGGACCGGTCTCGGCGCGACGCTCAAGGGCGTGCTGGCCGGGTCGAAGGTCAAGGTCGGCCTGGCGCTGGCGTCGACCGCGGCCGCCGGAGCAGTCGGGATCGCGGCCGGGCCGGTGCTGTTCGGCCAGGGCCCGGTGCACGACGTCGGGCTCAGCGGTGGCGCGCCCGAGCTGGCCGTCGTCCCGCCCAGCCCGAAGCCGCAGCAGCCGCCGCCGCAGGAACCGCCGGCACGGATCGGCTACGGCGTCCTCAACGGCCGCGGGATCAGCGGGCCGGAGTACCACCCGGCGGCACCGCCGCAGCACCTCGGCGCCGCCGAGGTTCCGGCGCTGCCTGGCGTGGACGCTCCCGCCGTCCCCGGTGACGCCGTCACCGGCGTGACCCCGCGCGACGACGTCTCCTCGACGTACACGACGACCAAGTCGGAGACCTCGCCGCGGCTGGACACCCCCGCGGCGACGACCGAGACCACCGACTCCGGCAAGCCGACGCCGACCATGACGCCGTCGGAGGCCAAGCCCACGCCGACCGTGACACCGACGGGCCGGCCCGAGCCGACGTCGTCCGATCCGGAAGTTGCGACGACGACGCCGGACTCCGAGCCGACCGGGACGACGACCGCCACGGACCCGGCGAACCCGGTGACGCCGACCTCCGAGGCACCGCCGCCGGGCAGCTGCGCGAATGCCACCACATCGAGCGACGAGGCGCCTTCGACCTCGCCCTCACCAGTGGTCTACTGAGCTGCGAAGATCATTCTCACGTGCTGAATGACCGCTTCCGGTCTCGCGCGTGCGCGGCCGGTCACGGTACCGTGGACAAGCTCAAGTCGAGGGCTGCCCGGGAGGCAACTGAATGAATCGGCTGGTGCGCGGTGAGGACGGCCGCGACTGGGTGGTCCGAGCCCAGATGGAATGGCGGGCGCCGGCCACGGCGGACGATTTCGAGCATGACGTCGCCGGGAGCTACGGCCCCGGCATAGCCATGATCGTCGTGACCGCACTGCTGGCCGTGATCCTCGTCGTGTGGACCCCGGACCAGGTCAAGATCCCGGCCTGGGTGCTGCTCGCGATCCTGCTGGTGATGCTGTTCTTCCCGCTGCGGTGGATCCTGCGCCGCCCGTGGACCGTGGTCGCCGAAACCGAGGGCGACGTGTCTGGAGACCACCCGTCCGAGCGCTGGGTCGGCACCGTCCGCGGCATGTTCACCGTGCAGAGCGAGGTCAAGAAGGTCTCGAAGGAGATCCAGCGGCACTCACTGCCTGGCTTCGAAGGCCCGCTTCACCCGGTGGAGTAATCGCGGCCGACGCGCGAGACTGGGGGCATGCCCGAGCTGCCCGAGGTCGAAGCGCTGGCCCACCACCTGCGCGAACACGCCGTCGGCAAGACCGTGTACCGGATCGACGTCGCCTCGCTGAGTGTCCTCAAGACGGCGGTGCCGCCGTGGACCGCCCTGCACGGCCGCGAGATCACCGGCGCCACCCGGCACGGCAAGCACCTCGACGTCGTGGCCGGCGACCTCCACCTGGTCGTCCACTTGGCGCGAGCGGGCTGGCTGCGCTGGTCCGAGGGCCTCTCGGCGACGCCACTGAAGCCCGGCAAGGGGCCGATCTCGCTGCGGGTGCACCTCGACGCGGCCACCGGGCCCGGCTTCGACCTCACCGAGGCGGGCACCAAGAAGGGCCTTGCGGTGTGGATCGTGTCCGACCCCCAGGAGGTCTCCAGCGTCGCGCGGCTCGGGCCGGACGCGCTGTCGCTGGACGCCACCCAGCTGCGTGAGCTGTTCGCCGGGAAGGGCACCCGGCTGAAGTGGGCGCTGACCGACCAGTCCCTGATCGCCGGGATCGGCAACGCCTACTCCGACGAGATCATGCACATGGCCAAGCTCTCCCCGTACGCGACGATCGGGAAGCTCGACGAGGGCGCGCTGGAGATTCTGGCCGAGGCGATCATCGCGATCGAGTCCGACGCGGTGAAGCGGTCGGTGGGCCAGAAGGCCGCGATGCTCAAGGGGGAGAAGCGGTCCGGCTTGCGGGTGCACGCGCGGACCGGGCTGCCTTGCCCGGTCTGCGGCGACACGATCCGCGAGATCTCCTTCGCGGACAAGTCCTTCCAGTACTGCCCGACCTGCCAGACCGGCGGCAAACCCCTCGCCGACCGCCGCATGTCCCGGCTGCTCAAGTAGCTACTCACGAGGGCCGCCGTGAGCGCGGTTACCGCGTTCTCCACCGGATTCGCCCGATCGGCCGCACGGGCTGTGCCGACCGGCACCAGCACCGCCATCGAGAGCGCGAGCGCGCCGGCGGTGACCCCCCAAAAACCGCATTCTTCCTGCCCCTTTCCCCGGATCCGGTGGAACAAGGCCAGCCTCCCGCGTGTTGCGGACAGTGACCATGAAGCCAGCCACAGGACTCTGGGTAGGGTCGTCCCCACCCTGGGTCGTCACAGTTCGACAGAAAGTGGGAATGGGCCTTGCACCCGGTTGGTCGAGCGCAGAGCATGGACGCCGTGTCCGGGTTTCCGCTTGCGCAGATCATTCCGTGGGGTCTCGCGCTGCTTCTCGGCATCCTGGTGATCGTGCTGCTCGTCAAGCAGCGTCGTCCGGCCAGCGTGGTGGAAGACGCCATGCTCCAGGCGGTGCACCGGATGTCGAAAGCGGCGCCGAACCTCCGCTCCGGCCTGGACGAGGAGGCGGCCGACAAGATCACCACCCAGCTGCTGCAGATGCTCGACTGCGTAGCGGTCGGCATCACCGACAGTGAGGGCACGCTGCTGTCCTGGGACGGCGAGGCGAACGAGCACTACGTCGACCTGGTGGACGCGATCGGCGCGGCGATCCGCAAGCACCGCCGTGAGGTCGTCGCGCACGACCGGATGCCCTGCAACCACCGCGGCACCTGCCGGATGAAGACCGCGGTGATCGTGCCGCTGATCGTCGAGGGCGAGACCGAGGCGGCGCTGATCGTCGTCGGCCGTACCCGCGGGCGGCTGGTGCAGATGGCCGACGCGGTCGCCCAGTTCGTCTGCACGCAGTTCGAGCTCGCGCGCCTCGACGAGTCCAAGCACCAGCTGCAGCAGGCGGAGATCAAGGCGCTGCGCGCGCAGATCTCGCCGCACTTCGTCTACAACGCGCTGAACACGATCTCCGCACTGATCCGGACAGACCCGGAGGAAGCGCGAGAGCTGCTTCAGGACTTCGCCGACTTCACGCGCTACTCGTTCCGTACGTCGGGCATGTTCACTTCGCTCGCCGAAGAGCTTCGCAACATCGACCGCTATCTCACGATCGAGAACGCGCGCTTCGGCGGCCGCCTCGAGGTGCGGATGAAGATCGCGCCCGAGGTCCTGTCCGTCGTCGTGCCGTTCCTGATCATCCAGCCGCTGGTGGAGAACGCCGTCAAGCACGGGCTGGCGAGCAAGCCCAGCGGCGGCTGCGTCACGGTGATCGCGCAGGACTACGGCACCGAGGCGCTGATCAGCGTCGAGGACGACGGCATCGGCATGGACCCGAAGCGGCTGAGCGAGCTGCGCAGCGCCCACCGCACCGGCGCGCACGTCGGGCTGGGCAACATCAACCAGCGGATGCAGCAGGTGTTCGGCGGCGACTACGCGGTGATGGTCGAGACCGCGCCCGGCGCCGGTATGAAGGTGACGCTGCGGGTGCCGAAGTTCGTCCCGGGCGTCCGGCCGAACCTGCCGGACTACAGCGCCGACGCCGAGGCGGACGTCCCGGCGCAGGCCGGGCCGGGCCAGCTCAACGGCGCCGAGGTGAACGGCGTGAACGGGACGCGCCGGGGCATCCTCCCGATGGGCTGAATTCCTCTAGCCTGGGCGTATGAGCGTTACCGACAAGCTGACCTCGCGGATTCCGATGCTCGCCGACCGGGTCGAGCGCAAGGACGTCGTGGCCGTGGTCAAGCTGCACGGGGTGATCACGCCCTCGCCGTCGCCGCTGGCCAGGGGCGCGATCAACCTCACCGCCGTCGAGTCGGCGCTGACCAGGGCCTTCGGCCACGACCGGCTCAAGGCCGTCGCGCTGCTGATCAACTCACCCGGCGGCGCGCCGACGCAGTCCGGGCTGGTCGCCGAGCGGATCCGCCAGCTGGCCGACGAGAAGAACGTGCCGGTGCTGGCGTTCTGCGAGGACGTCGCCGCGTCCGGCGGGTACTGGCTGGCCTGCGCGGCGGACGAGATCTACGCGCACCGGACGTCCATGGTCGGCTCGATCGGCGTGATCAGCGGCGGCTTCGGGTTCACCGGCCTGCTCGAGCGCTTCGGCATCGAACGGCGGCTGCACACGGCGGGCGCGAACAAGTCGCGGCTCGACCCGTTCAGCCCGGAGAAGCCCGAGGACGTCGAGTGGCTGAAGAAGATGCACTCGCAGCTCCACGACCTGTTCGTGAGCTGGGTCAAGGAGCGGCGTGGCAAGCGGCTCACCGAGGACGAGAACCTCTTCACCGGCGACGTCTGGCTCGGCGCCAAGGCGGCCGAGCTGGGCCTGATCGACGGCCTGGGCAGCCTCCGCCAGATCGTCACCGAGCGCTACCCGGACGCGGAGATCTCGGTCGCCGAGCCGAAGCGCCCGCTGCTGGCCAGGCTCGGCATCGGCGCGCCCGCGGCGGCGATGCTGGAGGCTGTCTCCCAGAAAGCCACCTGGGCCCGCTTCGGCCTCTGAAAAGCCCGACCGGGTGACGACGGGGTTGCCAAGACTTCTGAAAAAGTTCAGAATTGAGTCGTGGTTACCGAGGTGCAGTGGAGCGAGTTGCAGCGCGACCCCAAGAGCGTCGCAGCGCTCGCCGACGAGGGCGACGTCCGCGTCCGTAGGCGTGACGGCGCGGCACTGCTGCTGACCAGGGAAGATCGAGCGCAGTCCGCCGCGGATGGCTCGGTGTCGGCGGCCCGCGCCCTGCGTAACGTCCTGGCGCACCTGGAACCGGAGGTGGCGGCGAGGGCACTCCTCGACGAGTTCCCCTGGGTGGACGTCCTGCCCGAGGAAGAGCAGGCCCAGTTCGTGAAGGACTTCGCGCGGGCCTTCCAGGCATCCGCCGAACTCGGTCACTGGTCGGTGCTCGCCAGGACGATCGAGGAATGGCGTAGTACGGCCGCCATCCATGCCGACCCGGTGCTCGCGGCCAAGCTCTCCGGTCCGCTCGACGGCGATTTCGGTCCTGTCCCCGGTCCGGTGGAAGCCTGAGCGATGCCCGCGAAACGTGGCGACCGAGTCGCTCCGCCCGCGCGTCCTGATGGCTGGGAAGCTCGCTTCGCCACGTCCGAGGCAGCGAAGGGCTGGGAAGACCTGTGCCGGGTGGCAAAGTCGAATACCTGGGAGGCCTGGATCGTGCTCACGGAACGGCCGACCGCTCCGGAGAACACCGCGCGCCAGCACAAACTCAAGGGCGCGTTCGGCACTCGCGAGGTGGGTGGTCTGACACTGGAGCAGTGGCAGTACGAGGTCACCGCCGGTGGACGGATCTGGTACTGCCCCGATCCGGGCAAGCGGATTGTCTGGGTGGTCCTGGCCGGTACAGGACACCCGAAGGACACCGACTGACGGCTGGGGGCCTTCAGGTCCGCTTCGGCCTCTGAGCCGGCTTCGCCGCTCCTTCGTCGCAGCTCATCCGCATGGGGCCCGGGGACACCCAGGGCGCTGGGCCTTCAGGGCACACTTCGCGCCCGGATCTGCCCGAGCCGCGAATCCCCTGCTGACAAGGGCGAACATCGTCAGCTTCCCTCTAATCGGGCTTTGTTGCGATCAGCAACAAATCCGGTCGACGAGGAGGTCGCCCTGTGAATGTCTTCGACGTGCCCCGTTCCCCCCGCCGCCGCCGAATCTGGCTCGGCGCCGGTGCCGCTCTCGGCGCCGCTCTGATCGCCATCCCCCTGACGATGCCCGCTGCGGCGTCCATCCCGCCGCCCGAGGCCGGCTGGACCACCGTCTTCTCCGACGACTTCACCGGCGGCGCCGGGTCGCTCCCGAACGGCGCCAACTGGATCATCGACACCGGCCACGCCTACCCCGGCGGCCCCGACCTCTGGGGTACCGGCGAGATCCAGAACTACACCGCCGGCACGAGCAACCTCTCGATGGACGGCGCCGGGAACCTACGCATCACGCCATTGCGTGACGGCGCGGGCAACTGGACGTCCGCGAGGATCGAAACCCAGCGGACGAACTTCAAGCCACCGGCCGGCGGCGTGATGCGGATCGAGAGCCGGATCCAGATGCCGAACGTCACCGGCGCCGCCGCGCTCGGCTACTGGCCCGCGTTCTGGGCGCTCGGCGGGCCCTATCGCGGCAACAACTGGAACTGGCCGTCCATCGGCGAGTTCGACATCATGGAGAACGTCAACGGGATCAACTCCGTCTGGGGCGTCATGCACTGCGGCGTCAACCCCGGCGGCCCGTGCAACGAGACGACCGGCATCGTGAACAACCGGGCCTGCCCCGGCGCCACCTGCCAGGCCGGGTTCCACACCTACCGCTTCGAATGGGACGCGAGCGTCAGCCCGCAGGTGTTCCGCTGGTTCGTCGACGGGCAGCAGTTCCACACCGTCAGCCAGAACCAGGTCGACGCGACGACGTGGGCGAACATGACCAGCCACGCCGGCTACTTCGTCCTGCTGAACGTCGCGATCGGCGGCGCCTTCCCGAACAACAACTCCGGCACGGTCACCCCGGGCGCCGGGATCCAGCCGGGTCACCCGATGGTCGTCGACTACGTGACGGTGTCGACCAAGGGAACCGGCGGCGGGACGACCACGCCGACGACACCCACCACACCCACCACACCCACCACGCCGACGACCCCGACCACGCCGGGCGGTGGTGGCGGCAGCGCGTACAACACCATCCAGGCCGAGTCGTTCAGCCAGCAGAACGGCCTCGCGACACAGGCCACCACCGACACCGGCGGCGGCCAGAACATCGGCCCGGCGGGCAACGGCGACTGGACGCTCTACGGAGGCGTCGACTTCGGCACGACCGCGGCGCACACGTTCCAGGCGCGGGCCGCGTCCGGCGCGGCGGGCGGGGTCAGCGGGCTGGTCGAAGTGCGGCTCGACAGTCTCTCCAATGCACCGATCGGCAGCTTCGCCATCGCCAACACCGGTGGCTGGCAGAGCTGGCGGACCGTCCCGGCGAACATCGCCGCGACCACCGGCACGCACAACGTGTACCTGACGTTCACGAGCGGCCAGCCCGCGGATTTCGTGAACCTCAACTGGTTCACCTTCGTGCACTGAATGACGGACTCGTGGCCGGCGACGCCACCGACCGGCTCGCCGGTCACGAGTCCGCCCACTTCAGGCGGACGGGGGCTGGACATTGCACTCGGCAATGGGCAGGATGCGTTTCACTGTGAGTGCTCACGATGACACCCGGAAGCTCATCGTCCTGGCTGTGGACGACGAGCCGAGAGGTCTTGACGAACTCGTCCACTGCCTGAAGAACAGCCCGCACGTGGCGATGGTCTTCCCGGCGATCGACGCGTCCGAGGCGCTGCGCCTGCTGTCCACCGACGACCCCCGCCTGCGTGACCGCAAGGACCGCGGGCTACCGATCGTGGACGCGGTCTTCGCCGACATCGACATGCCCGGTCTGTCCGGCATGGAGATGTCCCGGGTGTTCGCCGCGCTGCGGCCCTCGCCCGCGCTGGTCTTCGTCACCGGTCACGCGGAGGAGGCGGTCAACGCCTTCGACCTCGGCGCACTCGACTACGTACTCAAGCCCTACCAACAGGATCGCCTCGACCGGGCCATCCTGCGCGTGATCGAGAAGCTGGCCGCGGCCGCCACGCCGACGCCGGGTGCGCGGCCGGGCGAGCCGGTGAAGAACGACGACGAGGTCATCCCGGTCGAGCTCGCCGGAACCACCAAGCTGATCCCGCGGTCCTCGGTCCGCTGGGTCGAAGCGCAGGGTGACTACGCCCGGCTGTTCACCACCGAAGGCAGCCATCTCGTCCGGATCCCGCTGGCCCAGCTCGAAGAACGCTGGGAGAAGGCGGGTTTCGTCCGCATCCACCGGTCCTTCCTGGTCGCGCTCCCGCTGATCACCGAGCTGCGCATGGGTCAGGGCGGCTACCAGGTGGTGATCGGCAACGAGGAGAAGGTGCTGCCGGTCAGCAGGCGGCACACCCGCGCGCTGAAGGACCGGTTGGTCGGTTCAGGCCGGAACGGCTGACCCGGGGCCGGCCATGACCGAGGACTACTACCTGCGCCGTGCGAACGGCGTTCGCGAGCCGGACCCCACCCTGGGCAAGAAGCCGCGGCTGCCGCAGCCGACCGAGGCCGTCGTCGAGTCGGTCCCGGCCGGCCCCGAGCCGCAGCCGCCGGAGCCCGAGCACCACGCGAAACCCAAGCGCCAACGGGTGGTCCTCGCCGACCCGAAGCGCGCGTCGAGCAGCCTGCGTGCCCGGGTCGAGCTGGAGGAACAGACCAGCTGGGGAAAGCTGCTGGTCAAGGACCTGGTGAAGGTGCAGCTGCGGACGGCGCTGCTGCTTTCGGCGCTCGTCGTCAGCGTGTTCGGGGCGCTGCCGGTGCTGTTTTACCTGCTCCCGGGCTTTTCGGCGCTCACTCTCGCGGGCATCCCGATCCCGTGGCTGATCCTCGGCGTGCTGCCCTTTCCGTTCCTGTTCGGCATCGGCCTCTGGTACAACCGGCTGGCCGAACGACACGAACGCGACTTCGTCGACATGATCGAAAACTAGTTACCCGGCGCGTCGTGCGAGGATGCCTCCGTGCAGCTGAATCCGTGGGCGCTGACCGGCATCGCGCTGGTCGCAGTGGTGACGTTCTACCTCGGTCACCGGTCCTCACGATCGGCCACGAGCACCCACGACTTCCTGGTCGCGCGCCGCACCGTGCGGTCCCGCCGCAACGCCGCCGCGATCTCCGGTGAGTACCTGTCCGCGGCGTCGTTCCTCGGCATCGCGGGGATCGTGCTCAAGGACGGCGCCGACGCGCTCTGGTTCCCGATCGGCTTCACCGCGGGTTACCTCGCGCTGATGCTGTTCGTCGCGGCGCCGCTTCGCCGCTCCGGTGCATACACGCTGCCGGACTTCCTCGAGGCGCGTCTCGGCTCGAAGACGCTTCGCCGCTTCGCGACGGCGTTCGTCGTGTTCATCGGGATCCTCTACATGGTCCCGCAGCTGCAGGGCGCCGGGCTGACGCTGGCGACGATCCTCCCGGTGCCGGTCTGGGCCGGCGCGGTGGCGGTGATGGTGCTGGTCGCGTTCAACGTGATCGCCGGCGGCATGCGCGCGATCACCGTCGTCCAGGCCTTCCAGTACTGGCTCAAGCTGTTCGCGATCTCGCTGCCCGCGTTCGTGCTGTGCATGGTGTTCTTCGCCGGTGGCAGCCCGGGTGGCTACCGCTCGCTGGGCGCGCCCGCCCCGCCGGCGTTCACCTCGGACACCACGGTGACCGTGCAGACCGACGTCACCCTGCGGGTCACCACGGACACGTACCTCTGGGCGTACGGCATGACCGACAACGGCCCGGCCGCGGGCCCGACGCACTGGACCCCGGCGGCCACGCACACGGTTTCCGAGGGCACGAAGCTGAGGTTCCTGGCGGGTACGCCGGTGCCGGTGGTCACCGATTCCGTGGTGCAGAACTCCGACTGGCTGCACCCCGGCTCGGGCAGCCTCACCGACCTGCTGCAGACGTACTCGCTGATGTTCGCGACGTTCCTCGGCACCATGGGCCTGCCGCACGTGCTGGTCCGCTTCTACACCAACCCCGACGGCAAGGCCGCGCGCCGCACCACCGTGCACGTCCTGCTGCTGCTCGGCCTGTTCTACCTGTTCCCGACGCTGCTCGGCGCGCTGTCGCGGATGTACGTGCCGGAACTGCTGGTCACCGGCAAGACGGACGCGGCGATCCTGCGGCTCCCCTCGGCGGTCCTGCCCGGCGTCGCCGGCCAGATCCTCGGCGCGGTCACCGCGGCCGGCGCGTTCGCCGCGTTCCTGTCCAGCACCTCGGGCCTGCTCGTGAGCGTCGCCGGGGTGGTGTCGACCGACCTGCTGCCCGGCCGCGTCCGCGACTTCCGGGTGGCGACCGGGCTGGTCGCGATCGTGCCGATCGCGATCGCGGTTGCCCTGCGTCCGGAGGACATCTCGCTGTCGATCGGGCTGACCTTCGCGCTCGCCGCGTCGACGTTCAGCCCGCTGCTGGTGCTCGGCATCTGGTGGCGCAAGCTGAGCTGGCCGGGCGCGCTGGCCGGGATGATGGTCGGCGGCGGGCTCGTGCTGGCCGCGCTGGTGGTCAACGTCGTGAGCGGCTACACCGGCGGCTGGGCGCCGTGGTTCACCAACCAGCCCGCGCTGATCACCGTGCCCGTCGCGTTCGTGACGACGTACCTGGTCAGCCGCGTGACCGGCTACGGGCGCCCGGACCATGTCCACGACATCATGCTGCGGCTGCACGCGCCGGACCCGCTCGGCTTCATGCGCGACCGCGCGGTGGCCCGGTTCGGCCAGGCCGAGGAGAAAACGCGGATCGCGGCCCGCGGGCGGCATCGCAAGTAATTCCGCTTACGACCGGTCAGGATATCTCTACCCGATCGGGTGAGTTTGGCTGTGCTATTCGGACATCGCGGCGAGAATTGCGCGGTGGGTTTCTACTTTCGGTCAAGCGCCCGATTGGGGGCTTACCAACCGGCCCAGGAACTCTTTACGGTCCGTTTTCTCAGCAGTACGGCCAGTACGAGAACGGGAAGGTGGAGATCCGCTGTGAGCAGTGCCGAAGAAGACGTCGGCGGGCGGGCCGACTGGGAGAAGATCCAGGCCAGTCCCGAATTCGCCGGGCTGCGCCGCCGTCTGCGGCTGTTCGTGTTCCCGATGACCGCGTTGTTCCTGACCTGGTACCTGCTCTACGTCCTGCTCGCCGACTACGCGGGTGAGTTCATGCGCACCAAGCTGTTCGGCAACATCACCGTGGGCCTGGTCTTCGGCCTCCTGCAGTTCGTCTCGACCTTCGTCATCACCGGGCTGTA
>Ga0307507_10004208_pt1 | contig 26026 bp, 37 predicted proteins | sample 7_EM_MG_FD_207223 | JGI IMG/M metagenome (GOLD analysis project Ga0307507, IMG submission 207223) | Populus trichocarpa ectomycorrhiza microbial communities from riparian zone in the Pacific Northwest, United States - 7_EM | ecosystem: Host-associated > Plants > Roots > Unclassified | place...
CCCTCCGGTTGACACTCCACAAACTGGCGTTATCCTTTTGTCTTACTTTACAGATCGTAGCCCCGAGTCCTAGCTATAAAGTTGTTTTGCAGGATATTTCATTCTTCATTTGAACTCTGTGAAACATCATGATGAGATTTGCTGCAATGAGCACGGCCCGGGATTGTCCCTTTGTTAGTGGCACGTGATTTCATTTTAAGTGTCATGTTGTCGAACAGCTTGGTTTACTTACAGCCTCGCGCTGCCTCAGTCGCCCATCATCTCCGAGCCCTGCTATTTCTCCTGACCAAAGAATAACCTATATAATGTCGTTTTGTGGATCTTCAAAGGCCTCTTCTTTTGGCCGCACTAGACCAGTATGCAAAAGCCTCTCTGCCAGGGGCCTCGCTTTTAACATGTTATATTAATAAACCAACAGATACAACGAAAGGTATGGCTTGCGCCCTTTTTTATTTTGCCTTTATCAGGGACTAGAAATTCCGTTTGATTTGTCAAGGTGGTCGTTTGTGGTGATGGCGCATGTGGTAAGTGGTTCTTTGGGTTGGTACTCCACTACTCTTGTCTGGACCTGTTTTTCCTTCCTTAGGCAAGACATCACTATTAAACGTTTTCACCAAGGGTTTCTTCACACAAGTCTAGTATGCCAAACTAGAATCTGGTTCTTCGATGGGATGCTCACCAGTTGTTCATAGTGAACCTACCGTCTTTGAGAATTACGTTCATGATATCTACGTTGACGAACAGTTGGTGGAGCTGAGCCTCTGGGATACAGCAGGTGAGTAGTAGTAGACAATCAACCACCCCCACCCCCACTCGATCCGATCCTCAAATCCGTCTTGTTCAGGTCAAGAAGAGTTTGATAGACTGCGGTCACTATCTTATGCCGAAACCCACGTTGTCATGGTCTGTTTCTCGGTGGATAACCCAGTATCACTAGAGAATGTCGAGTCAAAGGTTTGTGATATCACTTCATTTGCTTAATTTTGCCCCCCTTCCTTATTGTCATTTACAGTGGCTAGATGAAATTCTAGAATATTGCCCAGGTGTAAAGGTCCGCGAATTTTTATTTTGAACCATTCCTGAACTAACCAAATCAAACTTTATGTAGCTCGTTCTTGTTGGTCTGTTGAGCAAATTTGAAATTACCATCATCAACTGACCTCTCTCTCTGATCCAGCTCTCAAATGCGATCTACGAGACGATCCCGTGGTGAAGGAAAGACTAAACCGATGTGGCTTAAACACAGTCCAATATGAAGAGGGTCTGGCCGTGGCAAGACGAATACGGGCTTCACGTTATCTTGGTCAGTCTCCGTCGTTTTCCTCTGCTGGTCAGAAACTTGACCACCCCCCCACGTCTTGTACCAGAATGCAGCTCGAAGCATAACCGTGGTGTAACTGAAGTATTTTATGAATCTGCACGTGTCTCATTAGGGACACGGCCGAAGGCAGACAACAAATGTGTCATAATGTGATTCCCTTATCTATCCATCCATATATCATTTTCTATGTTGTTTTTCAATTGTTATGCTACGGATTATTTTATCACCGCTTCCGTAATGGTCAAAGGGTTACTACAGTTCCTTTGACTGGAGTTTTGTTGGTTTATGTTATACCCTTCCGTCTTAAACTTCTCCTTGTGTATTTAGCTTAGAAATTTTTGGCACGGATATCTCGAGAAAGGTTCCAAATGATTAAAATTGAGATTATAAAGGTGAAAATAAAAGGGGACTAAAGCAAATTAATATCCGAACCCTGTCATAGCCTGAATCGACAAATCAACAAAGTCTTCATAGAACTAGATTTAGTGACTCACGGGCATTACCCCATTCATTGGTTGAGGTGCTTGTCCAACGATACCGTTTGTTAGCAAAAGGCCCCGACCGAAGCCACCTGGGTTGATGATTGGAGCCTCAGCCTCCTTCTGCTCCTTCTGTGCTTCCTTCTTCGACTGCTCTTTGACCTCTTGCTCAAGTTGTGCCAACTAATCATGAAAATCAGATAGATTCTTATTGAAATAAGATTAATAAGTACCTTTTCGACTAGTGACCGTTGCATCTGGATCCTATATGGCATGTAGAAGTCGTTCAAGCCATGCCGCCATGATAGTTCTTCGATGACATCAGAATGGAGAAGATCGAAACAAATGTAAAGCATGGCAGCGAAACACTCCTTGTTACCAATCTCGACGAAATATGTCACGAGTTCTTCGGCAACCTCAGTTGAATTTGAAACGGAAGCGGTGATCATGGCGTCCTTGTAGAGCTTATCTCGTTTGGACAATGACATCGATTCTTCCCAACGAGCATTTTTCTAGAAAAAGTTTAGCATATATGCTATAACTAGGATTATTATCTAACCTTGTAAAGGTGAGCAGCCAGTCTTCGGAATTCCAGGAGATCATGGCCCTGCAATCGCTTGGCAAGGCTAATGTTGTTAAAGTTATCAAAGCTGTCAATCGAATCACGGAGAGTTTTGTAATCTTCCTCCTCGATCAAGAGGTCGTTGTAGGCGTCATTCACCGCCTCAAGGTTAAACTACGGACAAAATTTAGCAGAGGGGAATGTCAGTATACAAGGAACCCACATGTTGAACAGCAATAAGGTACGACCGAATAAGTGGTATGTGGTCCATCTTGCTAAACATGCGCACAACGCGGCTGTGGTCAATACGGGGAATCAAAACGGAGAGGAGGTCGTTGAGGAGGGTGGGGTGTTCTTGAAGGTAGAAAGTAAGAGCCTTGTAGTAACTACAAAGCAAATTTAAGTCTGAGTGGCTTCGAATGGGCAAAGCACATACATTTCAACATTGGCGGCGCGGATGATCACGTCTTTGAACTGATTGTGTTCCCATGCATCAGCAGATCGCTCAATCATGGCAAGGGCAGCATTATCCTGAAGAGAATATTCAGTATACACAATTTGATGATGAGAGTAACAGTACATACAAACTCGTCATATTTAATGTATAAGAAGACGAGCTCAGGCCAAAGGTGGGCCTTTTCAACCGCCTTGATGACTTTAGGGATATTGATGCGTGAGACAAAGAGCTTCAGATGTTCCAGCACTGTAAGGATGTAGTCAAAGATAAAATCTTCAAGTGTTTAATAGCAGCTTACATTTGGCAGGCTTATATTTGGTGAGCAGAATGGAAAGCTCGGTGAAAATACCCATGTGAGCACGTTCAAGACTCAGGCCAGCCTCAAGAAGGCTGATGATTTCCTCGAAATGTCCCCGACGTTCGTACATTTGGATGAGGACAGCAAGTTCCTCCTGTTTCAAGTTATGTTCTGGGAAGTTTTTCAAAACAAGATGCAATAACTCACGGCATGGACGATGATGTTGAGACCACAAATTTGAGCCAAACGGAATTCAGTCTTCTCAATACAAGCAGCGTGAACCTGTTTCCAGACCCTAATTCTTTATCAGAAAGAGCTCGGAGACTGAAAGTCATCATACTCACTGGGTGTTACCTGCCTTACGAGCACTTTCAACAGCTGCTTGATTTTCACCAAGGTAAATGAGGGTGGTTGCAAGGCGCGCCCAGTTGGAAATGCTCATGAACAACAACTTCGCAGCCTGATAAAGTTCGTCCTCGAAACACTTCTCTCCAACCTCCAGTACATCCGCAACATTTGTCATGCCCAAGAAGTCTTCCATATCATGCAGACGGTCGGTCTTGGCATAGGCATAGGCGAGTTCGGTGTCAATCTTAGGTTCACGAAGAGCCTTGCGGGCCATCTGCAGATAGCGAACGAGTTCGTCGTGCTTGCCCGCATGGCTAGCGATCTCGATCACCTCAGCGAAATTCGAGGGGTCCTGGGCTTTGATGTACGAATCTACAGGGTAGTAACTCAGAATGAGAAGCGTATATAGAAATGGTGTTAGACTGACCGATAGAGTCCTTGATGCGGAGTCCATCAAGTTGCGCCTTTGCTAACCTGCTCCAAACCTCCGGCAGGTTGACCTTGGTTGCATATTCAAGACCACGATCAATGGAGACAATATGCTCAACAAGAACGTTGATAGCCAGAGCGTGTTGGTCGTGCTTCTTGTAGATACTCAAGGCCTCTTCATTCAAGCCATGCTCGGTTGCAATCCTAGCAATGTCACCAGAATCATAGTTCTGAAGCTTATTGATGTAGCTGACGACCTTGCCCTTGTCAGCCCGGATGGCGGTGAGAAGAAGTAAGTTCTGCAAGTTCTTGTTGTCGCTGAATGGCGATGGCTCGAGTATGATCTTTTCCAACAGCTCGATCAATTCGATTGGTAGGTCAGCCTGCAAAAAGGCTTTGACGGTGGCAGAGACATCGTCCGCGTCAGTACACTCGGGGATAGCAGTCGCAGCGATCTGAAGTGGAAATAAGTTATAAGCTTGCCAAAACTATAAGTAACGTACCTGATCGATTAGCGCACGACGGTGAATATTGTCCTGGACGAGGACCTGAGCCCATAGCTCGGGTTGACGACGCTTGATGAGGTAGCGAGCCTGCTGCTTAAACATGGAATTGTCGTTGGTGATAGCGATGAGCTCCTCATCACATAGACCCTTAGCGTACGCAATGTATGCAAGGTAAGGATCCCGTGCTTCGCAGAACTTTCCGACAACCAGAGGCTCGTAAAGCTGAAAGATGAATCAGATCAGAAGACATGTATTGAACAAAAAATTACATACATTGTTTTCCTTCAGGAATTGCTCGGGATTGTTATTGCTGTCGATGTAAATCTTTGCAAGAGCATTGAATACAGAAGGGTCCTGGGAACCGGCCTGGACACGGGATTCAAGCCAAGGGAGAATCAATTTGAGCCTGTTCCGTTGCTCAACCTCGTGGACAAGTTCGTCGATAGGGAAGTTGCCAGTAACGGAAGCCAACAATCCCTTTATGGTCGTCTCGTCGCAGTCGACATCTAGCAAACCTCCAACGACCTGCGGAGTCCGGACAGAGTTCACTCGCTGCACATAGACCTCGATGAACTTGACAAGTGCATTCTGATACAAGTAGAGGATAAGATCATGCACGAAATCAAATCGATCGCAAACGATGATCAGCGGCAGTGGGTCGGCGAGCTTCGCTTCCTTCAAAAAGTTTTTGACCTTCTCCGGATTGTAGGAGTTGCTCTCGCGACAGATACGCTCGACCTCACGGATTTGACCAGTACGTGTTGCAGCCTGGATATATTTAAAATGAACCTCTGGATCTTCGCTCAGATTGACAATAGATCCGAGATAGTAGTAAAGGCCTTCAAATGTTTTGAAGCTCTCGAACATCTCGATGAGCTTGAGGGGTCCAAGAATATCCGAATATTTTGTGGCAATCTGAATAACAGCCTGCAGGTTTTGACGGATATTTACACGCAGCATTTCTTGCAGGCAAGTCAGGGACTGTTCCGTTGTCAGACGACTGAAATAATTAATGAGCCACTAAAAGGAGGTTAAAAGAGTTTTGTCCAGATACACGACCGCTTACATCAATGGCCAAACCAGAAGTATGAACTATGGCACGTTTTATGTCAGCAATATCCTCGTAGTGTTCGAGAGCCTAGAATTAAATTCAGATTCTTTAACAGAGAAAAGATGCAAAGCTCGACGCACGCGTTGCAGTAAGCCCGCCTTCTCACACAAATTAGCAATTCTTGGGCGATCGTAATGAGAGAACATCTCGTTGCCCAATATGGCATCTGCGACCTGGGGTGCATGGATGAGGTTGAGCTCCAGAAGTCGAGTTTGCAGGTGGCCTTGCTCCGGCTTGTTGTCTTTCAGAGCGTCCAGTAAGAACGAAGTCGCCGGCTGAATCATATTTTGAGACATGAAGATATCGACGACACGTTCAATGTCGATGAGAGCCCCGTTCTCGTCGCTTGCGAGCTGAGCGGCAAACTCAGCACCCTTATCAGGGTTGGTACGCATGATGTGTTGCAAAAGGGCGACGTAGTCGGCTGTATAGCCAACCTTCTTCGCGTAGAGGATGATTTTGTCAGTTTGGCCTGTCTCTGCGAAGCACGCAACGACTTTATTGGGAACATTAGCACGGAGGTAAACACTCAGTGCCAGGGTCATGTCATGCAGCCGAACGATGTCACCAAGTTCTTCACTGCAAGTCAGCTGTCACGAAATCGAGCGCATTGAGTGCTGGGTATGTCAAAATAAATGTGACTCTCACCTTGTTTTCTTTCAACCATTTTTCGAGGAGTTGTTTCCTGCCCTGCTGCAGGACAGGCCGTGCAAGTTCAAGGGACTCCGAATGGTTGAGTTCACCCTTCTCCAATAGAATGCCAAAATACTGAAGAATTGGGGAAAGGCCGCCTGGAGGGGCAGGTGCCTGCTTGAAGGACTCAATAACTTGAGATGTCCGCAGAATTCCCTATGGTCGAATAAGTCTGACAACTGAGAGAGAAGTTTAACAACCAGGACACACCCTGGGAGAGTTAGCGGCGACCTTTGCAGCTTCGCCATATTGTCCACTCGAGAAGAGTTGTTGATACTGCTTGACATATAGGTCGTCAGCACCAGGAAGGTTCGCACGACTTGCGAGTTTGAAAGCAAGCTCGGTATTATTCAGGGTGGTGAGAATATATGGGATTATAGTCTGTTCGTCAACGCTAACACTTAGGACCTGACCCTTCTTGTTAACCCCGATTATGCCATTGGTCGCTTCGTGTTCTGCCGTGACAAATATCGTTTCACCCGAAATACGGTTCATATACACACATGTACCGGATTCGAGGTCGTAAAGGTGGATAAAACCATATTTGGTCACAAGGAAGATGATTCCATGCTTCTTGGACACTTGCATTGCCACAGGGAAGTCGTTCGTGGCCTCAGGAGGGAAATACACATCGACATTCTTTTTGGTAAAAGCCGGGTCGGGCGCCTGATGGTCGATTTCAACAATGTGCAACTGGAATGGAAATTTGTGAGAGATGCGAGCATGCGACAAGTCGACTATCTGACCTTTGCTCCAGTTGCCGTTCGTACGGCAAATGTAAACAGTTTCGTGACCTGTTGATGCCCGTCCTGCTTCACTTCGGCGAATGATGCAGCGTGGCCTTCGATGGGCTGACTAACACCTCGTTCCTTGCTATAAAGCTGCATCGAACCCTTAATCTTGAAGGCAGAGGGGTTGGTCGTATTCCCGGATATGCCAATAAGAACGAGCCATTTCTCGTCTGGAGTGACGCGGTAGTTAATTATTTGAGCACCTGCGAGAGTTGGGTGTCGGTCGAAGACTTTCTGCGGGGGAGTGGTTTGGTCTGAGATGGACCAGTGGTATACAGAAGTTTCCGAGACGAGGCCAATGGTGGTATCCGAAACCCACTTCCAAAACACAATATCCTCGGTGTTGATGTGGGACTTGACCTTCTGCTTTGTTTCAATATTGAAAATCTGGAGTGTTCGGCCGGCTTTATAGACGGCAAGTGAGCACAGGGGATGGAAAAAAGTTAAGGGACGAACCTCTCAACGCCAGAATTTTTTGTTTCGGGTGCATGATAGTTGAGTCAGCCGATATAGGCCGCCGTAGAACGTTATTTGCATCGGCCAGGTCGATGATGACGACCTGACCTTGCTCGTTGACCTTTTCTCGTACACATATGAAATGGTCTGATTCCAATGTCAGGTTCTTCAAAATAAAGAGTTGTTAGCTCATTCATGAATCGAGAGTGTGAAGGGAATACCTTAGAAAGTGAAGAAAGGCAATGTCATTAGCCACGCAATACACTGAAAAGGTCACGCTCACGAACCTGGAAGGATATGGAAGCGGGTTGGACTCCAAGACTGGATAATTGAAGATGTTCGCAGAAAGCGATGGGTTTTGAAGTGTCTGCGACAGCCATGGAATTGTGGGTGCTGGGTGACGGTTGACGAACTTCGTGGTTGAGATACGACGTTGTTTTGCAATGTGTGTTGTCACTCGATCACCGCAGCTAAATTTATGTACACCACAACAAGAATTCTAGAGCTCTATGTAGCACATAAATGGCAGTCTTAATCTTCAGCTAATGCTAACGCTTGTTCCAGTTCATCTTCCTGTTCTAGAGCTGCATTTAATGGAGGAGAGTTCCCGTAGATAACTCGTTGTACCACAATGGCTATGTAGACGAATAAATCACTGCAATGAAATAAAAAATTGCAGGCTTACCAACGTCAATTGAGAGTTGAAATATAGCGCAGACTTTGAATTGCAAAGGAGAATTTTGAAGGAAGAAGTAGACGGTTCTGTATAAAAACTGAGTTCCTGGCAAATAGACATCGTCGTTAAATATATCACTTGAATGCGTCTCCTCCTAGCCAACCAAGTAGGGTGGACATGCGAAATCCATATAGTGAACGCTGGCGGTAATTGCTGTCGGAAATTTTTGATTTTGATCAATATAATCAAAGAAATAGGTTACCTGATGAATTGAGGAATAGGAAGGGTGCTCTCCAAACCCAGTGCAACGAATCCTAGCAGGCCGACAAAAAGCTCGGAGCGACCAAATATTAGAAATACGATCGATTGACATAAACTGAAACGGTCGTCAGCCCGAATTGCACAAATTGAACAAGGCTTACATGAACGCGGCCAAAAACTCGATGTATTGTGAATATGTTGGCCACTGCCAGAAGGAAAAGGGTCTCATAGAGCCGACGAGGGCCTCTGTATTGAGGCGAGGTCGATGGATAACGCAGATGTACAAAAGAGCAAGCTAGCACGGTATTGACGTTTATTCAGAAATGACTGACTGCGACTCGAACCTGTGACAGTATCATCAATACCGACTGGACAAGGAGAGCAATTTCAAAGTGGTTCCTGCAATACGCTGGCGGTAAGTAAAATACCTTGATCAGAATGGGTTTCCACATACCCAAGCCAAAAGAAGCATCGCGTAATGTTGGCAACAAGTCTTAAGCAAAGCCGTCAGATGCTTCATTTCCATTAAACGTTGAACATTCACAATATGCAACAAACATCGCGCGAGAAACCTGTAGCATCTCTAAGATTCTCTCAGTGTCAATTATGATGGACATTGCCAGAATAAAGACGCACTTCTTTTTCAAAATTGAATACGCTTGGTCGGCATATACCTGATGATGGTTTCAGTATTGTGTATTGTCCAATCAGAAATAACCTGACCAACGGAGGGACGACAGCCATGCCTATTGAGGCCGCTATCGACAACCATGAGCTTGAGGCAGTCAGTTCCATGGAGAATTATTAGTACTAGGAAAGAAACGAATGCCTCGCGACAGACAAACATATGCTTTAGCGGTAAACCGGGCCGCGGTCTATCCTAAGTAACATATATACCCGCGAGCCTGAACACGCACATTTTATCTACAAATGCTACTTAATAGTCAGCAAATTTTATTCACTGATTTGCCTTAAATCCGATTTTAAAATCACAAACTTACTCTGACATGGGGGTCTTCAATCAAAGTCTGCGTACCTCAAGAACGTCGAGATAATACTCCAGGATGTGTAGGCTTTGGTCAACTTCAAGTTGAAGGTGACAGGAACTTTACATCGCAGCCTAGTGTCAGTGTTGCATCGAGATTGGTGATGATTGCACAGTATAACAAGTCGAGAGCATGGAAAATGGCGAGACTCTCCCTATACTGTAATGCTATTTTTCCTCTCAATAAATCGGCACATCACGTTTGCCTGTTATTATCGATTAAACGTCATCCGGCGCCCTCACTTCAAATAAATATGGAGAGACCTGACAAGCCGAGCGGAGTCAGGCATGATTTCTTGTGATACGTCGTGCAAGTTGCTGCATCACATGATAAGCAATTCATTCTCCCTCCTTTCTCATTTACGACGTGTCATTCTCTAAATCTCTCTGCAGACAAAACCCTCGTGCAGAAGCGTCTGGACTCTAGTTCTGACATCCGCTGCTTATTACATCTCCAGTGAATCCCTTCCACGCATTCAAGTATTCACGCATATTTTTGGAATCCCTCACCTTGTTTTCGCGTACTCCGCAAAAGAATGGCCTCACACTTCAATGGAAAAAGCTCTTCAGATGAGCGGGATGTGGCAGAAGTTAAGAAGGCTCTGGCAACCGGACAAGCAAAAGAGCCGACGACCTCACCCAGTAAGTCACAGTGTCCTAGCTTGACCGATATCTTACTCTTACTTCTAAAGTCCCTCCCATTGTGTGCTACTGCCTTGCCTCAATTCTGATGACAGTCGTTAACAAAGTACATGCTCACCAATCTTGTTTACTACGTCCTGACATTGCCTCCAGTTCGTTGTATCAGGAGCTCACTTCTCAATGAATTTCTTACTACTATGCATACAATCTGTCGTTTGCGTGGCGTGCGTCGTCTTAGCAAAGAAAGTCAGGGTGATCTCGTTTCGGGAATTCGACATGAAAGACGCCAAAGAATGGTTTCCAATCAGTTTTCTGCTTGTCAGTGTGATCTACACTGGATCCAAGAGCCTGGTGAGGGGATTCAATAAAATTGCTCCATTTCCTTCTCTAATGTATTACAGCAACATCTAAGTATACCCGTGTACACAATTTTCAAGAATCTGACCATTATACTAATCGTGAGTAATCCCCTCCGTGATGATTGGCTCGTTATTCTAGGACGTTATAGGCCTATGGAGAAATGATCTGGTTTGGAGGGCGCGTAACGACCTTGACCTTCGTTTCATTCATTTTCATGGTAAGAAATTTTACATAACAATTGTTGCCGTGTTCTGATGGTAGCAAACAGGTTATATCCTCTATAGTCGCGGCATGGTCTGATGTTTCTAGTGCACTTTCTGGCTCGATCCCCGCCACTAGCTCGGGCATTAGCATGATCTCTCTCCAGTCTGCCGCTGGTGCACTTCGTGGACTGAATATCGGTTATATTTGGATGTTCACCAATTGCTTGACTAGTGCTGCCTATGTAATTGTCTCTAATGCACCAAGCATTTCGATCACTGAACATTGTTATAGGTTCTTTCCATGCGCAAGAGGATAAAGTTGACTGGGTTCTCTGACTGGGACTCCATGTTCTACAACAATCTGCTTAGCATTCCCGTTCTGATCATATTTTCACTTTTCTTCGAAGACTGGAGTAGTGCGAGCCTAAATCGAAATTTGTGAGTTAACTAACATCACATGCGCGTATTGCGGTATCATTGATTGACTTCGGATACTCGATCAGCCCAAGCGACAGTCGCACATTTCTCTTGACAGCTATTGCATTCTCTGGCGCCGCTGCTGTTGGCATCTCTTATACAACCGCATGGTGCGTGCGCGTGACTAGCAGCACAACATACAGGTTAGTACCGAATAAGTCCTTTGAACCACATGAACCTGACTCAACGCAGCATGGTTGGTGCCTTGAACAAGCTACCTGTTGCCGCTTCAGGGATGCTATTCTTCGGGGACCAAGTCACAGTGGGATCCGTCTCAGCAATTGGCGTTGGATTTTTTGCTGGCATTTTATATGCAGTGGCAAAGAATAATCAGAAGAAGAGCGAAGCTCGGCAGCAAGCCGACTCAATCCTGCCAATGAATCGTAGAACATGATCGTTTATGATTTATCGGACGACCAGGGACAATTGATGAACAACAGGTTACCCGTTCCTGCTGTAGAGATTGGGATAATTTAACATAGAGTCTGCATGTATATATCATCAGACAGTAATTAAGCATAGCACAAATCGATAAAATGTTTTGTCGTGATGTTTTGTCCTCAAACATAGCAAAATCAATCTTGTCCAGATTGCCAGATTGTCATTGAGATAAGTCCCGCTTTATATTTGTTGCTGGATGGAAATTTGGGTTTGCAGTATCTTAGCTTCTTATCATCACCATGGCGTCGTCGAACACTCTCCATCCTCCAAGGCTTGCACCCATTCTGGCGGGGACACCTAGTGTCCCTGGCACTCCAGTCCACTCCATCCACACGATGAGGCGGAAGGCAGCGGGTCACAATGGACCTCTGACGAAAATTCTGGTTGCTAATCGAGGCGTACGTTGTCCAACACATTTTAGATATCCCCCTCTTGAGATCATGACAGGAAATCGCCATCCGAGTTTTCCGCACTGCTCACGAGCTCGCAATGCACACCGTTGCTATATATTCGTTTGAAGATCGCTTATCGGCTCATCGTCAAAAGGTCTGCAACGATCTCCGCTGATCTTGCCGTCTAACTTCACATTGAACCAGTCCGATGAAGCATACCAAGTTGGCAAAGGACTCACTCCTGTTGGTGCCTACCTTGCCCAAGATGACATTATCAGAATCGCCCTCGAGCACGGTGTGGATATGATTCATCCTGGGTAAGTGATGTACAAAGTAATGAAGTACATTGCTGTTTGACACGCCTTCCCTAAAGATACGGATTCTTGTCGGAGAATGCAGAATTTGCACGTAAGGTTGAGCAGGCTGGTATTGCTTTCGTTGGTCCATCTCCTGAAGTTATCGATGGACTGGGGGATAAAACAAAAGCCAGGACTCTGGGTCAGTAAGATGTTCAATCTGATCCATTCATGACTTGATGTTCTCTTCCGGCATATAGCTATGAAAGTTGGTGTTCCCGTTGTCCCCGGTACGCCCGGTCCAGTTGAAAGCTACAAGGATGGAGAGGCCTTCATCCAAGAGTATGGTTTCCCAATTATCATCAAAGCTGCTATGGGTGGCGGAGGTCGCGGTATGCGTGTCGTTCGAGATCAGACTGATTTCAAGACATCCTTTGAACGTGCCGTCAGCGAGGCCAAAGCTGCTTTTGGTGATGGAACAGTTTTCATTGAACGTTTCCTTGAACGTCCAAGGCACATTGAAGTACAGATTCTTGCCGATGCCGAAGGAAACACCATCCATCTCTTCGAGCGTGATTGTTCAGTTCAGCGGCGCCACCAGAAGGTGGTCGAAGTCGCGCCTGCCACTCACCTTCCCGAGGAAATTCGTCAGGCTATCTTAAACGATGCTATCAGGTTGGCAAAGAGCGTAGGCTATAGAAACGCTGGTACTGCAGAGTTCCTGGTCGACCAAATGGGAAGGCACTATTTCATTGAAATCAACCCACGTATTCAAGTGGAGCACACCATCACTGGTACGTGCAAAAGCTAGATTCGAAGTATTCAATTCATTAATTTTTTTCTTATCTAACAGAGGAAATCACTGGTATTGATATTGTCGCTGCCCAAATCCAGATTGCAGCCGGTGCCACTCTACCTCAATTGGGTCTCAGCCAGGAAGCCATCACGAAACGTGGATTTGCAATCCAATGTCGTATTACCACTGAGGACGCTGCTGCTGGGTTCCAACCGGATACAGGGAAGATCGAAGTGTATCGCAGTGCAGGTGGTAACGGTGTCCGTCTGGACGCTAGCTCCGGTTTTGCTGGGGCACAAATCACTGTAAGCATTAAGAGATAAATTTCCTGGTCGTACTAATCCACTCTGTAGCCCCACTACGACAGTCTCCTCGTCAAATGTACTGTTAGTGGCACGACATACGAGGTGGCTCGCCGTAAGATGCTTCGAGCTCTGGTTGAGTTCCGCATTCGTGGTGTCAAGGTCAGATGTGTTCAGTACACACCATTGAAGAGTCCTAATCCGTACTCTTATTCAGACGAACATCCCGTTCCTTTTCCGTCTATTGACGCATGACATCTTCATCGGCGGCAAGACATGGACAACAGTATGGAACACTAAAGTCTACCTCCCGTCTGCTTGCTTACGTGTTGTTCCAGTTCATCGACGACACACCCGACCTGTTCAAGTTGGTGCAGAGTCAGAACCGTGCAACGAAGTTGTTGGCTTACCTTGGAGACGTTGCTGTAAACGGCAGTTCTATTAAAGGCCAAAATGTGGGTTTAATGTGATTTTTGGGTTTTATTCTTACCTCGCAATCGTCTAGGGCGAGCCGGGTCTTAAAACTGACATCGATATCCCTGTTCTGAAAAATCCCGAAGATCCAAATGGCCCCCCCATTGACACTACTTTCCCGTGTCAACTCGGTTGGCGCAACATCATCGTCGAACAAGGTCCAGAGGCCTTTGCCAAAGCTGTTCGCGAATATCCAGGGTGCCTTATCATGGACACCACCTGGCGTGATGCACACCAGTCCCTGCTTGCCACTCGGCTGCGTACCATCGACATGGTCAATATCGCAAAGGAAACAAGCTACGCATTAGCCAACGCTTATAGCATCGAGTGTTGGGGTGGTGCGACCTTCGACGTCGCCATGCGGTTCTTATATGAAGATCCTTGGGAGCGACTGGTAAGTTCATTCAAAGCAATAATATCCGACGTTTTTTTTAAATGTTGGATAGCGCACATTGCGAAGACTAGTTCCCAACATTCCGTTCCAAGCCCTTGTGCGTGGAGCTAATGGTGTCGGGTACACCAGTTATCCGTGAGGCTCTTTTGATCTAACGGTTGACTTGATCTCACAACGAGTTAGCGACAATGCCATTTACGACTTTTCCAAGAAAGCTGTTGCAAACGGTCTTGACATTTTCCGCGTATTTGATTCTTTAAATTACATCGGTATGTCGTTGAGTGTGTGATTTCTAACCGATACTTATTCCCATCCAGAGAATGTTGGTTCTTAATTGTGTTCAAACGAGCTGAATTATTGAAACAGAAAACAGATGAAACTGGGCATTGATGCCGCGAAGAAGGCCGGCGGTGTGGTGGAGGCCGTTGTTTGTTACACTGGTGATGTTGCAAACCCCAATGAGAAGAAGTACACATTGCAGTACTATCTTGACTTCGTCGATCAGCTCGTTCAAGAAGGTATTCACGTTATCGGTGTAAAGGACATGGCTGGACTACTGAAACCCCAGGCTGCGACATTGTAGGTTCTTGTGTCTCCTAAATTTGTTCACCTTCCCAATTTGTTTGATTTTTAAAGGTTGATTGGGGCGATTAGAAAAGCGCATCCTGATGTTCCCATCCATGTTCATTCGCATGATACTGCAGGAATTGCAGCAGCTAGTATGCTTGCTGCCGCAGCAGCAGGTGCTGATGTCGTGGATGTCGCAATTGACAGTAAGTCTTGCGGTCCACAAGCTAGAAACCTATGTGTAACTAACTATTTTCTTCTCAGGCATGTCCGGATTGACTTCGCAACCCTCGATGGGTGCGGTTTGCATGGCACTAGAGCAGACCAAACTAGGAACGGGAATTCGTTATCAGGATATCCAGGCCCTTAACGCCTACTGGACCCAAGTACGCGTGCTGTACAGCTGCTTCGAGGCTAATGTCCGCGCTTCCGACTCTTCCGTATTCGAACATGAAATGCCTGGAGGACAGTATACGAATCTGATGGTACGCCCGCTATTTACTTTACTCGTTTCTCAACAAAGCTAAGAATACCCAAGTTCCAAGCCTCGCAGCTTGGTCTAGGCACACAATGGCACAGTATGACACATATTTTTGTTCTACCGCCCAATCTCATGTGAATCTCTAGCCATCAAACAGAAGTATGCCGAAGCGAACGAATTAGTAAGTCAAGTCCAACATGTCGAATAACATAACACCGTACTTACATTGATCTTCTATTCAAGTGCGGAAATATTGTCAAGGTGAGGACAAGTGTGGCGAGATACCTATGAAACTATATCTTTGCTTGACAGGTTACTCCGTCATCGAAAGTGGTGGGAGATTTCGCACAGTGGATGACATCCAATTCCTTCACGAAAGCAGACGTGCTCGAACGGGGGGAAACTCTTGACTTCCCGTCGTCTGTAGTTGAGTTCTTCCAGGGGTATCTTGGTCAACCTTTCGGTGGTTTTCCAGAGCCATTGCGTTCAAAAGTCATTCGTAACAAGCAAAGAATTGACGGCCGTCCTGGTACGACCATGGAACCATTGGATTTCAAGAGAATCAAAGCAGATTTACGCAGCAAGTTTGGGAAACACGTCGCGGATACTGATGTTACCTCCTATGTCATGTATCCAAAGGCAAGTCGCCCCGTTTTGCCGAACAATACGTTTTTAACTTCAGCAGGTCTTCGAAGAATATCAAACCTTTATCGAGAAGTATGGGGATCTCAGGTGCGTGCTTGGTATGTATTTCTTTCTTCGTTGTACTGATGGTCAACAGCGTTGTGCCTACCCGCTACTTCCTTGGACGTCCGGCAACTGGAGAGGAAATGCATATCTCAATTGAGAAGGGCAAGATGTTGATCATCACTCTCATGGCCGTTGGCCCACTTCTTGAAGGCCGTGCTCAACGAGAAGTATGGTTTGAAGTCAACGGAGAGGTCAGGCATCTTACTGCCACTATATTCCAAAACATTTGTTGATATATTTCCCCCACAGCTTCGTGCCATTGCAATTGAGGATAAGAACTCCGCTGTGGAAACTGTATCTCGTGAGAAGGCTAGTTCGGACCCTGGATCCGTTGGGGCTCCCATGTCCGGCGTTGTAGTTGAAGTAAGAGTCAAAGAAGGGCAGGAAATCCTGATGGGTGACCCCCTTTGCGGTGAGCGATGAAAGCAATTTCTGCATAGCGATAAGTTAACTGATAATATCTTGGTAAATCAGTTCTAAGCGCCATGAAGGCAAGCCCATTCTTTTCACTGTTCTTCCGTTATATTCATTGGTACCTCATCAGATGGAATCCGTCATAACCGCACCAGTCAAAGGCCACATCAAGCGAGTCGTTGTCCATGAGGGTGTGTTGCAATTAGGACTATCAATTCGTATTGAGCTGATTGCATTTGGCAGGTGATTCCATTAATCAGGGAGATTTAACGGTGGAAATTGTCCATTGAAAACCCATCCTTATCATCAACCCCACGTAACAATGGTTTTAGAACGCAATAGAATTGAAGTGTTCACGTGTATAACACGGTTACAGGATATGCAATTACCACAAATGTATCAGCTTGTCGTGGTAGAGTGACGATAAGTTTTATAATGATGACATACGATATGAGTATCAAGTAGTTTATTTTGAGTTACCGTTGCTTATCAACTACTGAACCAGGGACTGAGCCTGTCGTAAACATAGTAGACATTCTTCACGAAGTTGTTTGACGATTTCCTGCATTGGGATGAGATATAGGAACGTGAATTAATCTCGTGGGGACAAACCTGAGCAGGGATGGTGTTCTTCATGAGGCCAACTCCACTGCCAGCCCAGACGAGGAAACGCGACTTCTCACCAGTCTGAACACCATCTGCAAATCTCTTGCGGATTATGTCCACATCAACTCCATTTTCGAAATCGATGACGGTGTCTACAGATGATGACAAAACCGATCAGTCTGATTTTTCAGGGCATATTTCTCTTACCGTTGCGCAAACCCCTTCCGTCGACATCTTTAGGCCAACTCAGGGTATTCCTGGCGTAATCGAAAGCCATTGTACGCACAGACTCCGAAGACTGCGCTTCAATCAGAGCCTGACGCTGACGATCAGTATAAAGACTCTCCGGACTAAGTAGGAATCGTGTTCCCAGGACAGCTCCGGACGCCCCAAGAGTGAGAAGGGCCGCAACTTGAGCCCCAGTTGCCAGACCACCTGCACCTACCAAGGGAGGTGGATGACCACCTGAAACAGTTGTTATTGTTTCGAGAAGGAGAGGAAACAAGGTTAGAAGTGGAAGGCTGTTCCCAACGCCGTGCCCTCCCGCTTCATTCCCTGAATGGCAGAATTGAGATGTTTCGATGATAAGCTCATTCATAATTCAGCTGCGGACCTTGAACAACAATGACATCGGCTTTCCACTCTTGCATTGCTTGAACTGCCTGTTCGACAGTTGAAATTTGGACAAATATTTTGATAGCTTTTTCGTTTCCAGCATTTTGATCGCGTGCACGGATGAATCTTATCCAATGACCGAGATCTTCGCCAAATGCCAGCCAAATTGCTTGGACATGTTGATCAACGGCAGTGGAAACGAGTTTCTCTGCTTTGCTCAGGTCCTTTTCGAGTTGCCAGACCAAGAAACCGACCCCAATTTGCAAGGGTTCATGTTCGGCTGCCTGCAGGAGACTCCGAGCAACATTGAGCTCTAACAGGAGTTTCTCAGGGCTGTCATTAACTTGCAGAATTGTCAGAAAGGTTTGGCGATTAGTCTGCGATTCCGAAATGACATACCAGAAGCGAAACCGAAGCCTCCACCCAGAGTCGTCTGAGCGGCAAGTGCACCTAAATTAACCCTCTGAGTTACATAGAATATGTGATTGCAAGAATATGATGTACATACCACCACTAGCCCCTGCCATTGGCGCACAGAGAATGGGACATTTTATCCCTGATGACAATTGGTTCAAGCATTGAACTTTAAGTGTTTCCTAAGACAAAGACTCTACCAAGTAAGGTGGTAAGCGATGTTTGGATCTCAGCCATATTTTGGAAGGAGAAAGTGATCTCCGTGACAGTGGCAGTGTCACAGAGAGTTTATTCATGTTTGGCGGAATGATATTCAGATTGGTTCTTCATCACGACCATCCACCATGGTAAGGTCGTAGATCTAGTAATGCGAATGAATCCTTACGGGTTATCTGTAGGCTCCTCCAAAATCTAAAGGCGGGAAAATGCTCAGTCTCATCAACTGGAGATTGAAAATTACGATCAACGATGGACGAGCTTTTGTTGGTCAGATGCTTGCATTTGATCGACACATGAATCTTGTCTTGGCCGAATGCGAAGAATTCCGAAGAATACGACCCAAAAAAAAGCCTGGAGAAGAAACAGCCCCAGAGCAGGAGGTGAAGCGAGCTCTAGGCTTGGTGATTCTACGTGGGGAGACTGTGGTAAGCATTAGCATAGAAGGACCGCCCCCAATTGTGGATGAAGATAAAAAGAATGCGGTGAGTCTGAAAACACAGTAAAAAGTGATAACTGGGAGTTTAATTTGTGTCAGTTGCCAATCGGACCTGGGCGTGGTATGCCTGCAGGACGCGGTATGGGCATGATGCCCCCAAGTATGTTTCTTCTCTTGAAATCGTGACTGTTTTCTGATGCAGTAAATTAGTGGGCCCTCCCTCGCTAGCGCGACCGCCGATGCCCTTCCCTCCTGGAATGGCAGGACCACCAGGTTTCAGGCCGCCAGGTTTCCCTCCTGGAATGCCCTTCCCTCCCCCTCCTCCCGGCTTTGGAGGGCCTCCTCCTGGGTGAGTCCACCTTCTTCCCTTGATGATTCTTTGTATAACCATTTAACACAGATTCCAACCTCCACCTCAATGATTGCTCTCACTTGGCATTGTCAACGAACAAGAAAAACTTGATTTTGTCTTAGCATTGCTCTTCCACCTTCGCACCGTCCCAAATATTTCTTCCTGGCCATGTGAAAGGCCTCATGCAATTAAAAGTTGTTCGCAATTGTTTCTGACCCAGGACACAAGATCATTCCGCGAAGGTATCAAGCGAAGTGAATGTGAAACAATTTTACCAGATAACATGTCAAGTATGCGTGACGACCAATTTTCTTTCCGTCCTTGCGCTCTGATAATTCGCCCATTGAGACGCTTATACTCTAGCGAGGAAGCCAATATCCAGAAGGTTAATACGGCGGATGGCGGTACGCGGCTAGCCGATTTTCCTGTGTGCATCGAACTTGTACTATGTCCAGCTATCAGCGGCAGTGACATGTTGCATTGCGTAGACAACGTCGGGAAATTTAGGAACTTTTTCGCTTTTTTTATTACTTGAGTGACACCCCCAGATCAAACTCCGGAACCTGGGGCATTCGGAAGGCCTCTGCTGGTCTCCGCCTAGAGGCTCTCAGATATCTTTGCATATGCTAGCAGCGAAGACAAAAAATTTCGCTCTCTAGTAATTTTTAGTTGAGCTTGAGCAGACAGAGAACGCGAGAGCGGTGGACGGATCGTCGGGAGGAGTCCCCAAAAAAATATCAAACCGCGGTGGCATTCCGAATCATCATACTACTAGCTACGTTTCTCTTCTTAACAACAGTGGGGATACGGAGAAACGGGAGGAACTTATTTAGACATGCCTGCGACCAAAAATCTTCCCCAACATCCGATATGAACAATTTAAGTCCGCTGGCTATGGACATGAGTCAGCCATCAACAGGATGATGAAAGAGGATATACGGGCATGCCTCAGAAAGTCAATGTGAACCAGTGTGGCGGTAGTGCCTGGCAGTTTTGCAACCGATAGAAGTGGGGTCAAAGCGCAATGCATCAAGATCATTGTATGTTTTCCGTCATTAGTGCTGTCAGGTTGACAACACCCAGGAGGAGTATAACGAATTCGCAATGGAGAAAAGCGTGGTAACATACCTGGATACCCCATTCATTTTGATGCTCTACTCTACACTAAGCCGTCGGTGGACGTTTAGCAGTTCGCGTTCTTTATTTCAGTAAGTAAACAGTTCAAAAAATATTTTTGGGGGTGACCCTAATTTGTTTATTATAAAGTATATCTGAGACGCCGACTGTCACCCAGGTTGCGATATAGCACATAAGTATTCTATGATAAATGATCGAATAAGCCTCTTGTTCCGCTCAGGCTCTGGCCCGACCAATGGCTTCTTGTGGCACTGCCGACTTTGAGCGCTCATTTTGATCATTTTTGCTCACCTGTACAGGTAATCGCAACAAAGATCCAAGGACCGGAGTTCCACTGCTACCCCAACTGACTGAACAGACATCTCTACATTTGTCTGAATGGAAAGCTTGATGTGCAGAAATATCAAAGGACTCAAATTTAGGATGCGGTTCCATGGCACAACATTTTTTGATCCTTCAGACTTTGGGTCCCAGTTTCCCAATATGGGCATTTATGTTCTGATGGCTCTAAAGTGGGTGCGTACTCCGAGCACCATGGTTTTTGAGCTGCGGTCCCGCCCACATTCTCCTAAATTCTTATTTAGCTTAAACAACATCCCCTTGACAATTTCTATTGCTGACAATCAAAAATGAAAAACTGTGTTTCTCCAAAGTCAAAGAGCCACACAGACAGATGGCCTTGATGATGATGGTAAATAGTATAGCTCAACACGTAACTATTTCGGGAGGGAGGGAGAGAGGGAGGTGGGGGGAAATAAAATGAAAGGATAAAAAGTTACCATAAGAACCTCGTGAACCCATCTATTCATCATCATCATCATTCATCATACGAATCATACACCGTACTTTGACCGTCCGTTCCATGCGGCACTGCATCTAAACCAAGGAGAGGTTGGTCGGTAGGTGGGATTTAGCTCGTCAATCGCGCTAACGGCACATACACGCATCTGATAAGCTCTGATCTTCACGAGGAGGTGGTTATCATAGCAAAATATACTTCCAAGCTTATTCTCCATTGAAAGGTAACATAGCATCACAGGAAAAAAGACTTTTTTTCGATCTTGGATTATGAAAGCCGTCTCGTAAAAGCTATTCAATGATAAGACCATTCATGTCAAATTGGATTTGATAGTATTGCGAAAGACGTCCACGCCTCTACCAAGTACAAAACGGGTTAAACGAAAAATGACCAGCATCGGTTGGACCGTAAAGCATGAGCATTAGCGTCCCAAGAGGATAACTTTTCCAAACGATGCGGGCCCACCCCCCCTGCCCGTATAAGTTTTATTAGACTCATTTTCGCTACCGGGAAATTGGTGATAAGGAATTACACAAAGTTTCAATTCAACGCAAGGGGGGAAATGGACGTCGAGATGGAATTAGAGTATGTATGTCGGTTCCAATGCAGCGGAATGATTTGCTTCAAGGGACACCCGCATTCAGGCCCTTGGCAAGGTCGGGAAGGAAAGTGCGTGCCAGCTGTGAGGAAACCCCGACGAAAGACTCGGGGAAAAAAAAAAATAATGTGCATCATTCCCAAATACTTTAAACTATATGCTACCTGTGATGTTAGTGCGCCTTTTGCGAAATAAATCCTTTGTGAGATCGTGTGCGTTGATGAGTTGATGCGGCGAGGAGTAATATGAGCTGACTTGAGAGAGAGATTTGGGAAGCAGAGTTGTGGCATCTCTTTTGAGTAAGAATCAGTTTCTTCCCCCGTTCGAGACTCCATTGAGTATTTTGGGTTTTCGGCCCAGATGAACGTTTCTGAAAAGGGAAAAAAGCCCGGCCGTAGAAGAAGACAAGAGCAAAGAAACCAGTTGGATTCTGTTCGGAGAAGTCCCATGAAAAGACCTTGAGGATCCAGAAGTAGGCAGAACATTTAGAGAAGAGAATGTTCAAAGTCAGAAGAGCTGTTGTTCTGCGTGTCGTTCGGAAATTCAGGTTTTTTTTTTCGCGTGATGATTATGACCAATAAGGATGGATATACCGAATCTGAGAAGCCGCGAAGCACAAAGGAGCACGAAAGAAACGAGGTAGAAGTGCCAGATAACATATTCTGTTCGTCCCTCTTCTCTCCCCCCGCCCCCCCTGAGTTAGTGTAAGTTTACACAACCCGCGTGTATTGATCGACCCAGAGTTTTGAACCCACGATGAGAGTTTAGACTTTTTTCCACCACCTTGATGATGTTGTGTTGGTTTTTTTTTTATCCATGGGGGAAGGCGCGATATCGATATCTGGAACTTTCTTTGCAGAATAATTAAATTATCAATGATGAGATGAAACAGACGGATGGAAGAAGCGAACGTACGAAGGGACGTGGACGCTTCGACAGGATCAGTGATGGCTCACGTTCGAGAGAATAATACTAGATGATACTTATTAGTACTCGGATATTGAAAGCTGAAAGAAGAGAAGCCCGAAGGCGTGAGTGTGAGGGGTGTGTGTGGTGTGGTGGTGCTCGCGGTAACGCCATTGTTGTAGTCGTTGGTTCCTTTCACGAAAATGGTTTTTTGTTTTTTACACTCAGCGGTCGTTGACGTGAAAAGATCCAAGGAGAACCTATTCGGAAAAGGGGAGGTCGGAGCCAAGGAGAAGGACAGCACAAAATTGAAAGAGAGGACGGGCCTTCTCGAATTCCGGGGGTAAACGGTTTCGTAGCAAATGACCTTGAGGCTGGGAGGCAGCTCGACGGTATACCCGCGCCCTTCAAGTTCATATTCCACTGGAATCAAAAAGGTCCAGACAAAATGTCGTTCCTCGGCTCAGAGTGAGCAGTCTTGACGGACAGTGGCTTGATGATGGGACGGGACGGGTTTGCTCTTGCCAAGTACCGACTTCGGCTGTGCCATCACGTCGTGGGCCCGTCCACTGAATTGGGAGACAATCTAGAAGGTCTTTGTGGTATTTTGCAAAAGTTACTCTGACTTACAGGGGGGGGAATTTGGGTTCATATAGACCTTAACCAGGTCACAGGCCCTGGGCCCGCTATGTGCCGAATATGTGGGCTTGCCTGGCATGAGTACATAAGTAATTGCCAATTGCCTGAGATGACAAGGAAACGAAAAGGTTCAATCAGGAACAATACGTATACGTACATTACTTTTGACACAAAAATTGTGTTATTTTGCAAACAAAAGAGACAAAGATTTTTCGGGAGTAGGGAGGGTGCAGAGATTGTTTCTATGCAGATGACGATGTTTTCTGCGTGGAAAAACATGAAACATGGATGGAATTGACCGTTTTTGCTTTTTAATTTCATAAAACCAAGAATTATTCTTGGCATGGCCGTGTTCTCCTTGAAGTAACATGTTTTAAAAGAAAACTGAATGAATAAGATGAATTGTGTTGAGTGTACCGATCAGATGGTTATACGTTTACCTCGCAGGCGGCAGCATGGCAGCATTCACGAGTCCATCGACGCCCATATGAACTGAATATACGGAAAGCAAAACAGGATCCGAACGGCGGTTTCCATCAAGAGGATGAAGGGCATCTTGTGTTTGTTTTTTCTTCTTTTTTTTTTGGCATCCCATTGATATGGCAGCACGAGTTTGGTTGGTTGTGGGGGAGAAAATTTTTTCATATGTTGATCATCCATCCCCAACAACAACAAAAAAAGTCAATCCGTCTATGATTTGATCAAAGCGCTCAAGCGCTCATGGCCGCATCATCATGCTGCAAATCAAGTTACCGTCGGTTTGTGGGACTTTGTTCGTAAAGGGTTGCATGCACAATGTGGCCGCCCCGCTTGACATAAATCTGCCCCTACTGACAGTGAAACAGTCGAAAGTTGACAGTCATCCCAGGGTTCAAGTCGGGAGACCTCACCACACCGTTTTCTCTCTCTTAACGCCTTGTTCTGTATTTGTGAGGCGGAGAGAGAGAAGCTTTTGATGACAGGACTGCATGGGACTAAACAATCCTATGGGAAATTTCAAATTTGGGCGGGGTTTTGACAGAAATGACCCTATCAAGAAACGTTCAGATCCCATCCCAGGCTTGCTTTGTAGAAGTGCCCCGTTGTATTTTAAGGAAAGAATCCTTAAGGAGAAATGGGCCTCAACCGAGAACAATAGGGGAATAGGGCAGGAGCAACGTCTAATACGATTTTTGAAGTTATTCTAGCCTGATTAGGGATGGATCTTCGGATAAAATTTTTTTTATAGCAGAATAACAAGTAGAACAAGTTCCGTTGGCTGTGGTCGAGAAACTGCGGGACTTCCTTATCATACCTTTTTTTTCCAATGGAAGAAAATCCTCATCGCCGCTATCTGAGAGGGGAGGAAGGTATGGTAAGTAAAATGTTTTGATTTGTAGTCTCACGACAGCGAGAATGCTTTTTGAAAGTTACTTTTTTTTTTGAACCATGTGGTGTCCCCCATCCCCAACTCCGAGTTCATCGATTCATCGCTTACCATACGGTGCTATTGGACAGAGTTCCAGGGGACCTCCGGATCCGGACTGTGATGCCCCAAGTTGGGTTGACAGATTGCCGATTAGAAAAGGTTACCGGTCGGAGGATTTATTTTTGATCCCATTAAAAAAATTTCCAAGTTGAAAGAACTTGAAATAGGTCTAGACTCGTCAACGGAGATTTGCTGCCTTGGAGTAGGGTAGACAATAGGTAGTGGAGCCATCTGGTTTTTTTATTTGCATTGAGACAAAAACTATACTAGTACAGTGGAGCTGGATGGCGAATGAGTCTTAGAATTACAAGGAAAAAAGATGCCGTCTAGAGTTGGGATGCGATGATATGCGGAACAGAGCAGAAAAGAAAAGACAGAAAAGAAAAAAAAAATAAGAAAGCAAGGAGGATAAAAAAGAATGAGAGTCTGAGAGAACGTGATGGGACGTAAGGAGTTTTAAGAAGATGGGATCCGGCTGATTGGATGAGAGAGCGCGGAATGCGTATATGAGTAAATATATGTTTTGTAGCATGCCTAAATTGTGTGGGCAGGTGAAAGTGGAGGAACGAAAAAAAGGTTGAATTTTTGAAAGGCGTAAAGAAGGGTGGAACTCGTGGGCGGTGGCGAGAACAGGACAGATTGATTAAAGGAGAACTGAGAAATCTATGATGATATAGAGAGAGGAGACGGAATGAGGCCAAGGTGAGGCTGCGCATGGGTCATGCAGCAACGCGGGATGATTTTCGACCTCGGGCTCTGAACGACGGACGTTCGTCGTTTATGGCAAGTTCGGGAAGATGACGCCCACGACCCGCACAACTTGGAAACTTCTTAGTTGGTGGTTGGAGGGTGAACTTGAACCTGCTCAAGGAATCCACCCGGTGTACGGGTAGAGGGGGTCGTTGCTGGTGGGGAGTCTGGACAGGAACGAAGATGGTTGGTGGGGGAGCAACCCAGGAGCGAACGTGGATGTACATGTCTCCTAGTATAGAAGATTTTCTAGATTGGCAGAAGATGGGGACAGAGGGATGGCATTGGGAAGAGGTGGATGGGGGAGTGGAGACTGGAGAGTCTGTTTTACCGGAATCGGAGGAAGTGGCAGTATTATTGTTTTGGGCGGGTGGATCCACTGAAGACGGACGAGATGGGGTGGGGATGGGAGAAGAACGGGAAGATTGGGCAGGGAGGGTTGTGGATACGGAGAGACAGGGAGGTGCAATGCGACGGGGGGGATTGAGGAGATTGGGAGGTGCGCGGTGTGATTTATTGAGGGTGCGAGACCGCCGTGGTTGTTCAGTGGGTGGAAAAGGAAAGCTATCGAGAGGAGGAGGCGCATTTGGTGGAATATCGGCGGCCCAGGCAGCAATTCCAGATGTATCGTTGCCTGGCCACCTGGAGGCAGGGGACGAGCGCGA
>Ga0307507_10004209_pt1 | contig 26024 bp, 1 predicted proteins | sample 7_EM_MG_FD_207223 | JGI IMG/M metagenome (GOLD analysis project Ga0307507, IMG submission 207223) | Populus trichocarpa ectomycorrhiza microbial communities from riparian zone in the Pacific Northwest, United States - 7_EM | ecosystem: Host-associated > Plants > Roots > Unclassified | place...
TATAAAGGGATTTCCTCCTAATAGAATACTTTGTGTATAGAACATTAGCTGTTTAACTTGTTCTTTTATTTCTTTTTCTTTTTCTTTTTCTTTTTCTTCTTCTTCTTCTTCTTCTTCTTCTTCTTCTTCTTCTTCTAGCCCTTTATAGGCCTGGGTTAGGCTATTTAGAGCAAAGCTTAGATATTCTCTAGGAGAAGGGGAATAGGAAGGCATGCTAGCCGTACTATCCGTAGTAGTTATAGGTTTTTGGTTTTCTTTTTCAGCAGAAAACTAAGGATGTCCTCTTTTTTCTCCTGCCCTAAATAGGCCAGGGGGGGGAGAAGGGGGAGAAAAAGTAAATATAGACTCTTCATCACTTATTTCTATAGGAGGTTTTTTTTAGACCTATTAGGCCTTGGCATTTTATGTCTTATAGGGGGGTTTTCTAGTTTTTACTATCCTTATGCCCTTTCTCCTTACTAATCCTACTAGAAGATTTCTAGGGAGATTAGGCTAAAAGGTAGTAGAAAATCTAGCCTCTATATTTTATGGTTTTGGTATTTGGTTTTAGTATTCCTATCCGTACCTCGCTTACAAGCTAGGACCACCCCTAAGAAGAATTTTCTATTAGGGGAAAGGGGGTAAAACGACAAATAAATCCACCTCTAGCTCGCTAGGCAGTGGGAATTAAGTCTTAAAAGTTGGAAAATCGATTGTTTTTGATAGTAAGATGGGTATACGTAAGTTTTGAAGTGTGGCGCTACCTTTTGGTAAGGTTGCATGTGTGGTGTAGTCTACTTACGTACTAAGTTCCGTTATATAACTCGCTTACCATTCTTTGTCACATGGCTCTACTGGGTTCATTATGGCCCATATATGGTCCACCAACTCCTCAAGCTCCGCTTGCAGTAGTTATAACATTGCCAATATAAGGTCTGTAACAACTAGCTAGCTTCTCTAAGAATCCGGGTTCTTAGGCGGAAGTATAATTGTATAAGCCGCCTATTTTTATAAACTCTAATACCAGGGCCAAATTATACTACGCCACTAGCTATATTAGTAAACTAAGGTATAGTAGCTAATTATACGTTCTGACAAGCTTAATAATATAGCGGTTTTTTAATTTTTTTAAGACGTCGATCTCCTTTATCCATCCAATTTGGACTTTGTTTTAATAGTATATCTTCTTTAAAGTAAATTTAACACCCTTATAAGTAGCTTCTACGACTTCTCTATTTACGCTATAGCCAAGAACTCGTCCTTTCTCTAGTGGAATAGTTTCGCCATACTTAAACTCTATATACGAGCCTCTCCTAGACTAATCTTCCCGTATAGACAGTAACAGCTTATTAGCCTTATATGCATCTTCTATCCTTATGGAGTATAGGGCCTATAAAATCTCGTATCCTTCCGTGGGCTTATCTATCTTAATAATAAGATCTAAGAGATTACGTAGAATTTTGTTTAGTTAGTATGCCTTTTAGTTAGCCACTTAATAGGACCTTTCTAACGCCGTATTATCCTTTAGTAAGATATCTATACGCACGTCCTAGTCCAATAATACCTCCTAAAGATATTCGAGTTCTTTATATATTGCGATATTAGAAGAAATCTTTTAACGGGAGACAATGGCTGTAGCAGAGCGCCTAGACTACACAGCTACTTAATAGGTTTTGTTTACAAGCCACAACTTCTAAGAAAGCCGAGGTTAGCTATTAATTCACAGAAGAGTATGTTAACTCAAAAGGATTCATGTATATCTTATAACCACGAAGAAAGGTAAGGTTAGCTATTAATTTACGGAAAAATACGTTAAACTTGAAGGGATTTACGTACCGGCTATAACCATAAAGAAAGGCAAAGTTAGCTATTAATTTATGGAAGAATATATTAACTCAAAGAGCTCTGCCCTTAATGTTGGCTTCTACTTCCGCGGGCGTCCCTTTGGAGTCTTATCCTCCGGAGTCTAGTAGAGCTCCGCGTTCCTATTTATATACTCCACAAGTTGGTCTAAAATTTCGTCTGTAAAAAATAGCTTAAATAGCTGCAGGAGGTCGCTATTATCGACGTTAAAAGGAAGATTTCGGCTTGCTATAGGTATTTTCGTTATTAATGGGAAGAGGTTCGAAATTAGGTAAGGGCTAGGGCTTAGGAGGAGGGTTTCGAGACTTCTAAGACACGTGTTTTAGGTGTTGGGTATAAGGAACAAAGTCTATATCATTACTTTTACAATTGCGCACCATGATTATAGTGTATTTAATTAATAAAGCTATATATTTACAACCCGACGCGAAGAAGTTTTGATGTTCTTGACCGCGCGCACGGGCCACATTTTATATCACATCGATAATGCAAGGGATAAGAGCCTACAAGTCTTGCGTGTTTTACGTGCGGATTTCACGTGCAGGTTTACAAGAAAGCATGCTATTTAATTAGTATTTACATCGCTTTATTTTTATAAATTAGAAAATAGATACTTTGATTATAATGCAACTCTTAGCTTATAGTAATTACTAGATATCTCCGCAAGAGTCTTTACTATAGCTATATCTCGTAAATAAACTGCTATTCTATTCTTTATTAAGGAGGAAGCTAGCGTAATAATAACTTACTAACTAGCTCGTTAAATCGTAGGAGATTACATAAGAATTACCTTCTTACTATTATTATTATAACCTTAGATAATAAGCCTTAATTTCTTAAATAGGGCGTTAGTAGCTTTACCCTTAATCTCATTAACTATTCTTAACTTAAAGATACGAACTCTACCGAACTTAATAGGGTTATACTTCTTGAATTTAAAGACTCCTCTCGTAATAAGACCGTTAATCTCCTACTTATTAGATGCTTAGAAAGGAGCTCCTAGAGTTATAATACGACCTTCCTTTTAAAGTTATTTTATAAGCTTAAAGTTAGCCTTCTCCTTAGCTGTTATAAAGGTTATTAATAGCTTAACTCTACTCTTAATAGCGGTAATAAATTATTCTTCGAAATTAATAAGATATTAGCGATTTCGTAATCCCTTCGGGCGACCTCTACTGCGTTATAGTTGCGGCATATCTACTATAACTATATTAGAATCGTAGTCGCCTTCTAGGGCGCGTTAATTATAGTTCTCCTCTGGGGTATCTTCTAGAGTATCCTATAAAGGCTTAGAACTATTATCTTTATAGTAGGACTTAATAGTAGTTAAACGGAATTAAGTAGGTCCGTAAGATATCTAAATAGTATAAGTTTAACTATTAATTGCAATAAGTTTATATAGGCCTAACTATCCTCCCTTTTTACGCTATACGTGTACCTTAGATTAGCGTAGCAGATTGAGCGTAGTCGAGGTATTTGGGCCATTTCTTATTCCTAGTGCGTTGTAACCTAGCGCATGGCGTAGAGACGTTGTACTTCCTTTATTGCCTTACGAATAGCCTTAGCTCGTTATATAATAGAGGGAGATAGTAGAGAATCGTTAGTTATTTGAGGGTAGGCGCTAAAGACTAGTAACGTAGGTATAAGTCTATCTGGGCTAGCGGAATCGTTAATAGCCTTAATAGCCATCTATAAGATAAGCTCTTCGCTAGCGCCCTCTAGTTCTAAAGAAATAATCTTATATACGCGGCGTAATAGCGCGTAATATCGCTCTACTTTTCTAATACTATTATATACCTTAATAGGGACTTCCTTAACCTTAATTGCTATTACCTTTGCCTATTATTAAAACTCCATAGATAAGAAGTTCTTTCCTATATCGTAAGTAATTTGATTAGGGGGTCCTAAGTAGATATTAATCTAGTATAACTAAAGAGTATCCTATACGTTCCTAGCTAATATATCCCTTAAGAAACGTACGGCTTAGAAGGAGGTTAAGAAGTCAACAACTTAGAGTACTGGCTTGCCGCTAAGATATATAACGTTAATAATAATATAGATGTTAAAGTCGTAGTTATCTTTAAGGATAAACTTAAATCGGCCAGGGGGCTTCTGGTTTATTTAATAGTAATAGTAGTACTTTATAAGATATTTAATTGCCTTAACTTTAACTTTATAACCTACTCGCTAAAGAACCCTAAGTAATTAGTAAACGGATAGGTAGCTAAAACGGCGGTGTAGTTAACGTAGCTCTAACTTAGTTAAGTGGCTCTAAGTAACGCTCTTTTCTAGCTAATAAAGGAGTAACTAGGGGTAACCCTATTTGCGTATAATAGGCACCCAATTATCTCCCTAAACGAGTACATTCTTAAAGTTATTAAGCTTAACACCTAACTTATCTATATCTCTAATATAAAATAGAAACGGAGTATTTGCGGGAATAACGTAGAAAGTAATATACCCTAAGGGGGTTTAGACCCTAATTATGCCGAGAGAGATTATAGTACTCTTACTAAAACGGATCGTATATTAGCCTGCCGTTAATTAGTCGATCTAAATAGAGCTATTAAGCTACTAAAGAGCTCGAACTTAAGGTTCTCCTACTATAGATACTCCTGTGGCTTTAGTATCTGGTATAATACTATAAAAGACGTTCGCTAAGTATCTATCGTCGAAGGAGAACGTAGAACTCTTCTTTAGCTTATTAAAGATATCTAACTTTGTAACTAAATAGAGTATAGATTAGTTATTAAGAATAGCGACAGTTTATATACTATCTACCTTACTAAACTTAGTAAGGTATTAGTCGGAAGAGTAGTCCTCAATTTCTATATCTATAAGGAGCTATTCGGCCTTATTAACCTTACCCTTAAGATCTTCTATGCCTTTATATTAAACTAGGAAGCTTTAGAAGTAGGCCGTAGTAATCTTATAATTTCCGACGTTTCTTATACTCTAGCGAAACTTATTATATACCTCCTTTCGCCTATTAAGAGGGTACTTAGTTAACTAGTAATTTGGCTTCTTATAAACGTAGTACTTCTTCTACTAATTATTTTAAGGACCTCTACGATTACTTTATAGTTGACGCTAGTTGTACCTTCTACCGTATCCTTTACCCCGGCTATTATATATTTAATTAGTCTAGTTATAGTTATATTAGTTGGGTTTAATTAAATTAGGTTAGAGTTAGGTATTAAATTGCTATACTTTTTAAGAACGTAAAGCAGTACTGATAGAAGATCTTAATTAAGTATATACTCCTTTATAAGTATTTATAGGATTAAAGAGAGTAAGGTTATATTCTTTAATACCTCGGCATACGCTAATAACTTAATCGCGTAGGCTAAAATCCTCTTAATATGATTCGGATAAACTACGCTAAATCGTCTAAAGTTGATTAAAGAGCTTTTAAAGATAATCGAGCCGAAAGACACCTAAGTTTGTAGTAATAATTCCCAGGAAGGTAGTCCCTCCCCACTCCAATATATACTACTATTTATTCTCTTCTGTTTCGAAGTAGCATCTTATCTCATATATTATTCGGTTAAAATTATATCCTTTTCCTACTAAACGGTTATAATATAAGGTACTAGCTCGGCCCTTAAGTATAACAGAATAGGCGTTATAATATTAGTTAGGCTCTAGTCTAACCTTTTAGTAATAGTCGTAGAAGATACGCAGCTTTAAATTAAGGATATTATATAGTTCCCTACTAAACTTCTTTTCCTAGTCCGAATAGAGCTTCGTAAGCTCCGTAAGTAACTTTAAGATGCCTCTAAGTAGCACTAGGCTATGTTGAGATTGCATTGAAGATTAAGGAGGTAGGAATTGCATTATAGGCTATAGTGGGGACGTAGATCTGGTCGGAGGGTTATTAAGTCACGAAGTAAGGGGATCTTATAATTGTAAAGACAGAGGTGGAGGCGATAGATATAGAACGTTAGAACTCGTGCCTAGAGTAATAGAATTAGAACACGTCTCTAGTGGTGTATTACTTGGATTCCATCGTAAGTTAAGCTTCTTTATAGTGCGTAGTTGGTGCTTAATCTCTTATAGAGTCCATTCATACTCTTCTTTTGCGTCAATAATATACTCCTAAATATTATCTCTAATAACCCCCCTATCTATAGGGATAAACACTCTATACTCCCAGAAGAAGTTATAGAAGTCCCGCACAATATCCTTATTTATAGGAACCTATATTTCCTTTATTTATCTAATAAAGTCCTCCTTTATATAATACTATAGCATAGTATCGTCGTATTCGCTGTCTTTATAGTATACTATGCAGTATAATAGGAATCCGTTTAGGTCTTATTGCTTAGCGTTTACGAAGTTAATTATAGCTCTATCCTACGTATCCGGGTTAATATCGTTCTTATACTTCTTTAGGTAGATTAACGCTATAATAGTTGTTGGTTTTATAGAAGTAGAATTAACGGGGTATCGTACGTCAAAGGTAGGTAGGATTTCGGTTTTATAGAATCTCGTAGGTTTACTATCAAAAGGTAGGCAATTTAAGATATAGTCGACGCGTTTCGGACGTTAACTTGGGACCTTAGGTTTAGTAACACTTCTGACCTAAAGTACTTGACTAAATCTTCGTAAACGTGGTTGTTCTGCGTAATAGACGCAACTTAGTATCTCCTAGTACTCAGTAATACTTCTATTACTAGTTTTCTATAAGTTTAAGGTAGCATAGTATCGCCGGGATCTATTCCATATAAGCGCATATAGCACTCCTGTACGAGACTGTCTCTTCTATTAAGAACCTTACTGTTCTGTAGTTAACTGTATATTTAACTACTAATTAGTATTGGTTATACAAGGTGACTTACCAATGCTACTCGAGTAGATATAGTGATATTGGTTGAAAGCTTGTTGTTTTTGATGATAAGGAAGGGTGAAGAGCTTAAGGCCCTTTACCACGCTAGTGCCGCGGTGCCCCGTAACGACCACGTGACTTACTCCCAACACTAACTATTACCAAGAAGGTGCCTTTATAACATTAACCAACTTTTATATAATACTTAAATTTATATAGGCGAACAACTGGTACAAATATAAGTATAACGAAACGAGAATTATATATACTTACGCGATATAGATCTATGCCTATACCTCAAAGAGAATTAAAAAGATATTTAAGTCTACTTTTAGAGCAGGCTTTAAAAAGGGTTTATACTATAGTGTTAGTATACTATAATAATGCTTAAGCTTTAATTCTAATTATAATATACTTAGAATATTAAGATGGCGGTCTTCTAAAAGAAGGTTTCTTAAAATAAAGACGCTATTTTTAATAATAATGGCAATATTAACGCTTATAGCCCTATTGGTTTTACTAAAGTGCCGAAGATAAGAATAAGTATTGGCAAAGATAATACTAAAGGTATAAAAAAAAATTCTGCGAAAAAAGATTTAGCTTACGCCCATTAAAATCTTATAATAAATTTAAATTTAATAGCTTAAGGCTAATAATATAAATTCTATTAAGCTACGGTATTCTATTTCTAAGAGTTTAACTATTTTAGTAGAGAACCTAGTACTCTTTATACTTTCTATAGCTCTAGCAATGTAAGCCTTTAGAAATTACAGTACTATAAAAGAGGTTCTAGCAGTTCGCTCCGTGCTAAACATAAATTACGCACTTTTTAAGTAAAAGCATAATATACTAAATAGTCTCTTCTTTTAAACAATAAATAGCGCAGACCCTACTGAAAAATTCTCTTAGCAAACTTATTTAATAAAAGGTTAGGAAATTAGTTTATACGCTATAAGTATTTTTTTAAAATTAAAGTCTATAGTATTAAAAGAGAGGTACTTCTTAAAGTAGAGGGTATATATTAATTACATGCTAGGCTTCTAAACCCCCTACTAATCAAATTGCAGTTTTATTAATAGCTTATATAAAAACAATAGCTACTTTATAGAAGAGCGAATAAAATTTGCCGGGCAAAGAAATTCTAATACTTTTTATAGGTACTATATAGTATAGAAGACTACAGTAGATAAACTAGAAAGTTTTTTTTAAAACTGAGCTATAAAGAGATCTTAGTAAAGGTTTTTACTTAATAACGCTGCATTAACGCCCGCAGCTATTGCAGTCTCTGCTAGTAAAAAAAAAACAGTATAATTTTAAAAAAGCAGCGTTAGAATTTTATTGCAATTATTAATTAAATTAAGTCTTTAACAAAGAATATTAGACAGGCTAACTAGAAAGAGAGAAAATAAAAGCTCCAAGCACGTTAATAAAAGCTTTATAAACAGAAACAGCAGCTTACAATCGCAAAGCTTAACAAACTCCAAAAATCGCAAGGCTATAGAGTTAACTCTAGAAAGCCGCATTCTAGCAACCTAGAGAACTTTAAGCGACCCTTTTTAGTTTTATACGCCATCTTATACCTAAGCGTAACTTCTTAGCAGATGCTCTGTTTATGTCCGCTTCTTTTTAAAGTAATAAGGGTATATAGATTGTTAAGTATTTAATAAGTTTATATATTAAAGATGGCCAAAACGCGTACTATTCGAATATGCGGCCTAAGAACGGTCTATGTCCGATTTAAAGCTGTTCTACGCTAATAGATAGGTAAGTAGTATCTATAAGGTGATGCGATTCTATTGTATAAAATTTAACAAAAATTTCTCTCCAGTCTATAAGCCAACAAGAGATAGCTTTATATCTACTGGTGCACTAAGGCCAGCTATAACAGTTGACTGATGATCAATCTCAATAATCCCTAAAAGGATGCAACGACAACAAAGACTGCAATGATAACGACGACTGCATTGACAACGAAGTCTGCATTGACAACGAAGTCTGCATTAGCCTAGCCTCGAATTAGATCAGAAATTGAGTCCTTAGGAGTCAATAGTCATGTATTTAGTCCCGCTCATTTCCATAGATTGAGAATTAAGTTGCTTATAAATTTCCTTACACTGCAAAGCTTATACCAGCCAGGGCTCCCAATAATGAATGAATGAATATTCATACCAATTATCGTATTCATATCATTAAGAGCCTCAAGATATTCATTATCGCGATAATATCGCGATAATAGCTTATATAAGCCAGATCACCAGTCCTAGTAAGGTATTAAGTTGGCGATCGTCCTCAGAGTCCTCCCAAATCGTTACCTACCACCCTCTGCCTCCTTTTCTAATACATTTATCAAAAGTTCCTTCCTCCACCCTAATATAATCCCGCCTCTTATCTAAGACTTCAAGCACTCCGTTCGCTTAATATTTACGTAGCTAAGAGACATTCGCTGCCAAGATATTGTCCGCCAAGCTCCTAAGAAGATACGTTCTAGCTTAGCTGATATAGGCGGTACAGATAGAAGATCTATTGCCATACGATAGAGCGATAGGTAATTAGTATAATTGCTTAGATTAAGCCACTAATTAAGGGCAGTAGTTCTAGAAGGAAAATTAATAGAGGAGGCGTTAATAAAGTAATTAAACTCATCCTTAATTAAATATAGAGTTAACTACTCTTAGCTCTAAATATCGTACTTATCTGGCTCTTAATCGCGATTAGAGGCCTCCTATGTCGCTTCCTTATTACTAAACTTACCCTTATACTTATTTACCTAAAGCTTTTAAGCTATATTAACTACCGGCTTCCTCTATAAGGCTTTCTAATTGCGATTAATATAGGCCTTCCGTTAGTAAGGAGCTAGTAATAAGGCGGCGCCATACACAGTAACCTTATTAGTCTTAAGGTAGTATTTATTAAAGGCATGCTAACTAGTATATATACAGTCGCAAAGCTTTAAGTTTATGGCGTACTTTTTAAGAGATCTCTTAAAGTACTATACTATAAAATCTATTATAAAAAGCAGCTTATTAAGGGTTACTTTATTACCTTCTATCTCTTTTATAACTCTCTTAAAGGGCTATAGAAAGTCTCTAATATTTTCTAGAGCCTTCTAATTAGCGGCGTTAAGAATATCTTTCTTATTAAACTCCTTAGTATAATCCCCCTAATATTTTCCGATTACGTCTTTTAGTTTAAGAGCTACTAGTATTATATTATACCATAAGTTCTAATGCGTATTATTATCTATAGGAATAGCCCGTAGAGTAATTATAATAAAGTGATTATAGTAAGTAGGGGAGCTTTAAATATATACGACAACGTTATAGACTTTACCTAGAGGCCCGATTAAATAGTAGGTAAATTAACTAGCATTCCCTTTTTTAAACCTTTTAGCGAGAACCTCTTCGATTTAATCATCTTTAAGTACGGCCTCTGCCTTAAGGCGCTCCTTAGCTTCTTTAAAGGCCGCGTTAATAGCTTCCTTATCTTCTAAGAAGAAAAAGACTTATACGGCGATATTAAGTATATACTCGTAGCAGCGAATACGGCGTTACGTGGCGTTATATCTAGCCTTTATTCCTTCCTCTTAGAGCTTTATAGTAAGTCGATTAAGAAGCTTATTATTACTACCGTAATTATCGCCAATATAATAGCTAATTCTCATAAGTAGGTCGTAATCCTTAAGAACTTACCAAAGGACTTTAAGCTGTTTGTTACCGCCGTATACGCTAGGGAGAAAAGGTAGAGTAAGTAGAGCCTTGCGTAGTACGCGAGATTCGTTAATAAAGTAGGCGCAGATTGCAATAAAAGTCTTTTGATTTAGCGACGTCTACGCGTTAAGTAAGAGGTGTATAGGTATAAGAGAGGCAGAGAGCTTTTGCTTAAGAAGAGCTTTATTAAGCAGAAAGGAGTCCTTAATTAGCCTTAGTATAGTACTACTAGATCTAATTAGAGCTTCCTTATAGGTATAGTTTACTAACAGAAGAAGCGCATAAAGCTCTAGCTAAGATACTACCTTATACAGTAGATTCTAAATAATAATCAGCTACGCTAAAGCCTCTTATATAACTGGTGGATTAATATATTCTCTAAGGATCCTTTCCTTTTACCTCTTAAGCCTCTAAGCTTAATGCTATCCCTATTTCTAAAACAATTCTTTAAGCCTATTTCTTATAACTCTTTTAAGGGCAGAGTCTTCTTCTTTAATAGTAATGCCGTATATATTAAGAAGATACAACCATATATTAGTAGTAACTATATTACACTAGGAAACGCACCAGGCACAGTACCAATATCGCCTCCCCTTACTATTTAGTAGCGGCTCTTTATCGGTAGGCTCTTATCTAAGCTTCCACGTATTTATAGCCCAAAGCTTATATCTTTTAGCGGGGTACTTAGAGGAAGAGGAAGGCAAGAATAGCGCGTTATCTTTGTTAAGTATTAGGTCTTCAAATAAGTTATTTTCATGCTCTAATATTTTAGATAGGTTATTAGAACTGCTATTGGAGTTAATAAAAAGAGATTCTAAAGTAGAGGAAGCCATAAGGATAGATTAGAGGTGGTTAGGATGGGGGGTAAGAAGAAGAGAGGCATTTAGGCACTAGTTTAGAAATTTTTATATATAAGTATATATCAGAACGTGCGGCGTATTTATAGTCCTTAGCAAATACCTTACTACCCTTCTATACCACTACCGAAGCTTTAAAACACCTACATATATTTATAAGCAAATATCGTATTCATATTACTTATTAATATTAATATTATCGCGATAAGCTTATAAATAACGTTATCGTTGGGAGCCCTATTAGGAGGAAGCTATTAATAAAGGAACAAAAACAGCCTAGAGAATATTAGATAATGGAGCGACTGCCGGCGAAACAGCCTCACGCCCTTACAAATCACAAAGTGCTAACAATACAGGCATTAACGAAGAGACAGTCTTTCAATCGCTGGAGAGTAACAAGACGGCGGTCCAGAAAGTGCCCCTAAAGCCACCCAAGGCTGCCATTAAAACCCAGAGTGGGGACATTCAAACTCTGCCCGAATGGATTATAGGAAGTATCCTACAGCTTGAGGAAATGGAGGAGCTCTATATAAACCTAAATGCTGGTGGTGTTTCTATAATAGCACTTATATACGACGCCAATAGAATAGCAGTAATATTAATGGACTAGATCGATTTTGGATTGGGCTAGATTTCTAGGATTTAAAGTAGATCCGGTTAAGGACTTTAATTGGCTTATATTTGGATTAGATTTAAAGCCTTCTTATAACTAGATATCCAATAGATCCAGTTCTATATGTAGGTGGTGAGACGTCGGATATAAGCGAGCGCCGCCTAAGTATTCTGGGCCTATCACCATATAATTAAGGCTCGATCTATTGTAGCGACTAATTTAATCTAATAGAGATAATTAAGCTGAGGCCGTTGATTCAATATAGATTAAGTAGAGGAAGTTGGTCCTTATCGCGTTACCTTATTACGTCGCCCTTATCGCGTCGCCCTTATCGCGTCACCCCTGTATTACAGCCCTTATTACGTCGCGTCTCTATTTATCTTACTACTATTCCTGCTTAATTTTTTTAATATATCTACTTCTTCTATATAGAGGGCTTTATTACTCCTATAGGTCAAGCAACGCGTAGAGGGGGTAGCAATTATGTATTAAGCAGCCGTGCTATAGGTAAGGCTCCTACTGTTCCTTAAAAGCGAGTTAGTAAGGCCTCTAGTAGTAGAAAAAGGAAGCGCCTAAAGATATCTGTAGATCCGATTAAGCTAAAGCCTCTTACCTATTACAAATCTGACCCTAACTCTAACTCCGAGCCAGAGCTTATATAGACGCCAGCGGTAGAGCTAAGTCAAATTAAGCTTTATAGAGAGTGGTACCATAAAGTCAGCAACGTCGCTGGCCAAAGGCGCGGTAAGAAGAGGTCCTTGCATATATGGGGTAATAAGAAAGGATTCGCGATTATATATAAGACGTCGGCAGTTAAATACTACTACTGTTGCTAGTGCCTAGATAAGAAAAAGGATCCTACATACAAGCCGCTTAGTAAGAGACTCTACTAACTCTACTACCTATTTACTAATTAGTAATTAGAACTTAACGGTAACTCTTTTGTTCTAAGCCACTGGAAAAAAACTTACTAAATCGACTAAAATGGTATTTAGATTAAATCGAAAGGGTTAATTAAGCAGTATATCGCGTAATAGGATTATATTTGGAACACCTAGTTCGATCGCTTTAAGATCTTACTAATCCGCTAGCTAGTATACTATTATATCGCGTTTTACTAGATTAAAAACGTCTACTTTCTAGAATTGATTAAGTATCTACATAGAAGTCTTATTAGGTATATTCCTACTCGTAATATAATCCGCTGATGGGTTATAGATAAGTTTTAGAAGCAGAAGCGTTAACTATAAGAGGACTTACGAGAAGCTCGATTAAATATCCACCTATCCTTTAACCTCTGGACGTCGCTAAACTGCTACGCTATTATCGCAATTATCGCCTACTATATTAATAAGAACGGAGCTTAATAGACAAAGCTTTTTGCTCTATAACGGCTTAAAGGCGAATATACTGGTATAAACTAAGCCTAGATTATCCTTAACGTAATTAGCGAGTATAAGATTAGCGGTAGAATTGGATACTTTATACTTAATAACGCATTAAGTAACAATATAGCTGTTAACTTAATTCTTAAGGCTCTATATCTAAAGATGTCGGAAAAGCAGTAAAAGCGACGTCGATTGTAGTGCCTAGGCTATATAGTTAACCTCTACGCATAGGTATTTCTTCTAGGTAAAAAGGCAGATACTACGCTAAAGGAGCTTGAGCTGGCTTATAGTAGGTATAACTTTAAGTTAATTGCGAAGATCTAGAGGCAGTAGGGAGCTCTTAGTCGTCTGCATAATATTATAAGATATATTAGGATATCGCCTTAGCGCCGCGAGGAGTTCCAGGACGTCATAGCTAGTGGCGATTGGTCGTTATTTAATTAGTTTAAGGTGAGTATAGATGAGATTTTAGTGTTAGGATTTTTGAAATCTCGCGATATTCGCTACCCGGGACCGGATTTTCTAATATCTAGCCTATAGTTACAATATTAAATTCCAAATATATTAACTAACCTCTCTACTAGCTTATTTAAAGTAATATAACGCGATAGAACTTATACTTTAGCTTAATTATACGCGTTAGTAATTATAAGTAACGTATATAGTAATTCTACAAGACCTATAAACCTAAACGCGGCGACGGTATTAAGAACGATCGCCTTATATCCTACTACTAGTTTCTTTTTAAAAAGCCTTTATCCGTCCTGTAGCCATTTTATAAAGCGACTATATATAGCTAGGACCATAATTATACTCTCTACCACTAGTTTACTACTATAGATTGGCTTCTTAACTATACTTAGGACGCCTAGATGGATTTTAAAGAATATTATATATAGTATAGGGACTATACTAAATATGCCTACCTTAAAGCTGCCGCCTGCGCGTTATAGGAGAAGTGTAAGGGGTACTATAAGCTAGCCGACGACAGCGCTGCCTACTACGCTGCTTAAGTTCTTTTACTAGATAAAAAGTGGTAGTAGTTTTATTAAAGATTTAATAACGATAAGAATAAGAAGTACTAGCTTACTAGTAAGCCTAAGGACCTAGAAGACTGCAGTATTTAGGGCTTAGTAGAAGACCTCTGGCTAGAGGAGTATAAGGGTAAGTATACTACTCCTATATCTGACAAACCTTTATCGCCGATTATATTTATATTAGGGGAGGCTTTTAGTAGGCTTAAGAATTATAAACAGCTTAAATCTATACCTTTTAGAAGATCTAACGCCTACTAGACCTATATTAAAAGCGACCCTAAATAGATTAACAATTATCTAGCTTATTAAAACAGCCTCTACCTCTCGCAGCCCGACCTAGCTCAATTCGCCCTTAATATATTAGCTATGCCCCTTATAAGCGCTAAATATAAACACGTGTTTAGCTTAGCGTGGGTTTTAATAAGCGAATATCCAGCCAATAAAATATCGGCAAATGCTAATATTTGCAGTGCCAATATTTAATATTTACAACGCTTTTAATAAAATAGTTCTAATAGTAATGTATTTATTTTAAAAATAAAGATTATATTAAGAATTAGTATATATTAGCAAGTTTTCAAATTAAATTACGTGATTGATTGTTATATAATTAAGCGCCTTCCTTATATAGTATTTTAATATTAATTCTAAACATTACTTTACCTCACTTTACCTTACTAGCAGCAGCTATAACAAATACTAGAGGGTTAGACCTTAGGGATGTTTAATAATAGGCTAGGTAATATAGGTTAATAATTAATAAGTTATAATTAGTAGAGTAAGTACCTAACAGATTAACTCTAATTATATTCTAAAAATTACTATAAAGAGAGAACTATCTAGGTAGGGACTATAGTCCTTTAAATACATAATTATACTCCTAAGAAATCTCCTTGGTATATTAATCTGTTAGTACATTAGTATATACCCGCGTACTTACATACTCGCTTACTATTCTTTATTATATAGTTCTACTAGATCTATCGTAGCCCGTGCTACGTCCACTAACTCTTTAAGCTATACTCTTAGTAGTTATATTGCTAGTCTTATAAAGTCCGTAATACTCGCCTCCTCCTCTTTAACTTTGTCCTTAAAGATCTCTATTATCTCTAAGTTGTTAATCAGAGGTATAGTATCCCTTTATTTAATTTAGTTCATAGTTATTAAATAACTTATTATGCTTCCTATTAGATCCTCTACCTCTAAGCGTCGTACTTATATAGTCGCATTAATACTATCGTCTGGTGAAATTATGCCCTCCTATTCTCGTTGTGTTAAAAAGGGGTTAGTTTATATTACAGTTGTAGCTCTGTCCAGTCGCTAACCTTCCTCCTATACTAAGTATACGAAATTAAATATACGTTTGTCTTATAATATCTAATCTATATCCGATACTAAGTATATATATCCTCGTCGTATTAGTCTTTAAAGTCGTCTGCTTCCTTACTTAATCTACTATAGGGTCTCATATATAGTCTGCTATTAAAAAACTTGAGAGTAAGCTCTTAGTCGCTCGCAAGGAGCTCTGCCGCTCGTCTAAAGAGACCACACAGGCTCTTGAGCTGCAACGTTACGCGTTTAAGTCTTAACAGTTAGCCTTTGCTTAGTTATCCTGTCTTAAGAAGGTTTATAAGAAGGTTTGGTTAAAAGAGTATCGCTTAGTTAAGTAGGGTCTTTATAAACTTAAAAAGGATAAAAGGGAGGACTCTACTTAGGTGGTGGAAGAGATAGATTTAAGTAACTTAGTAGTTGCCCTTCTTAGATCCCCCTTAGGTTCTAACTTCTTTAGTAATCCTTCTTCCTTAATCTTACCTAACTTACTTTCTTATAATATACCTATAGCGCATCCTTAGCGTTTTCTAAATTCTCTTCTAGTTCCTATACAACTTCATACTATCTTTGATCTTTAATGTCCTTGTAACTAATAATCCTTTTAACTAGCCATTCGTCTTCCTCTTAACCTCTATAGGTGTTTTACTTATATACTAGTATCTTAATATCGCCATATACTGGTTCTAGTATTACAATATACTATACTAGGTAGATTTTTATTTTCTCTAGTAAGTCTAACTTATATATAACTTCTAAGATCTTTTCTAAAATCTTAAATAGTTCTATTTTAACATAGTCCAATTTCTTACTTAGTCGTCTACTCTTAAAATTTTTATTTAGTAGCCATACTTTAACTTAGTCTCCCTCCTTAAGATCTAGTCCCTCTAATCTTTTAAGGTCGTAGTACTTCTTTATTCGTTTTTATACTAGCTTAGATATCTTATAGAGATTCTTATAAAGATTTATAAGTATCTCTATTCTTTCTTTAGCCTATTCGCTTCTTTTCTTTACTTATCTTAGTATTAGTAATATTCTTAGTTTATAACCATAGTTTGCTTTAAATAGTAAAGTTCCTATTCCTTCCTACAGTATAGTATTATATATAAATTATATAACTAGTAATAGTGCTACCTAATTATTCTATATATAATTAACGTAATACCTTAGATACTATTCTAATATCTAATTTAATCGTTCTATTTAACTGTCTATCTATAGATAATACGCTATTAATATTACTGCGCGTACTCCTTATTCTACTAAGAAAACTTCCTAAAATACTAATATAAATCTTAGGTCTCTATCCAGTATGATCTTATCTAGTACTCTATGCCTTATAAATACTTCTTTCATATAGATACATGCTATATCTTCTACTAATATTTCCTTAGTATATGCGATAAAGTATCCCTACTTTATAAGTCTATCTATAATAACTAGTATCGTATTATACTCTTATCCTAAAATCGGATCTTTTAACTTCGGTAGCTTTATAATAAAGTCCTATAATATAACTTCCTATAGTCTTATAGCTAATTTAACTAGTTATAGCTTCCTATATAGTTTATATCTTATTGGTTTATTTCTTTAATAATCTAGATATTCCTTTATAACTTTTCTTATAATAGTCTATATTCCTTAGATAATATATTCTTTCTAAAGTTTTAATACTAAGCCTATAGCTCTATTATGCCCTTAAGTTATTCCCTTATAGAAATCTTTAATAAATTCTTCCGTAATAGTCTTCGGAATATACGTTAATTCTCTATTAATATACTCTTTATAGTCTAAGTCCTCTAGTTATATCTTTAGAATTCTTTATAACTAAAAACTCTTTAGTAATTTATAAACTCGTTCCGGTTCCTCTTTAGCTATAGCTACTAGCCTTAGATAGTTATATCTAATCTTTCTATTCTTATCTAATCTAAGGATAGATCTTTTAATCTTTTTATCGCCTTATAATTCTACTTTTCTACTAAGTACGTCTACTCTAGCGTTATCTATGCCTTTTATATATTTAATCTTAAAGTAATATTCTATAAGTATCTCTACCTGTCTAACCTATTGTCGGTTTAGTTATTTTATAGTTAAGAATCCCATTAACGTAATCTACCCCCAAGTGGCCCACACCCCCAAGTGGCCCACTCTAAAAACTCACCAAAAAACCCAAAAATCGTTCTTTAATATCTCAACAACCACTTAATAATAAATTCTAATAATTTTGATTTGGACTTTTATATATACTTTGCAGCTTCTATTAAAGTTGCATAGTAATTAGTTTAGTGGTTTTTAAGATATAGTAATTTAGCTTTATTTTGGCCCCCAAATAATAATATCTTAAAAACTACTAAACTAATTATCATGCAATTTTAATAGAAGCTGCAAAGTGTATATAAAAGTCCAAATCTGAATTATTAGAATTTATTATTAAGTGGTTGTTAAGATATTAAAGAACGATTTTTGGGTTTTTGGAGTGGGCCACTTGGGGGTGTAGGCCACTTGGGGGTGGATAACGTTAGATTCTTATAATCCGTCTTTACTATAAATAGCTCTATTATACCTTATAAAATACTCTCTATTCCTTAAGTACTACTACTATTCCTAATAACTCCTTATTATAGATATCGTAGTTTAGTTCTACTAGTATTAGCTTTCTGCTGTAGTATACAACTAAGTGCTATACTCTATCCTCGTGCTTCTATAGTAGATATACTCCTAATGCGAAGTCTAATATATCTATTTCGACTCTTATCGATAGCATTAGTCGATAGATCTTTAAGATCGGTTCCTCTATAAACTTCTCCTTAATTTCTTTAAATAGTTTCTTCTACTTCTCTCCCTACTTCTAGGGTTTATCCTTCTTTATTATTCGTATAAAAGATTCTATCTTATCTAACTATTTTATAATAAACTGTCTAAAATAGTTATAAAATCTTAGAAATAATCTAAGACCTATAATACTTTCTAGGTCTTACTAATTAACTATAGCTTTAATCTTCTTTAGGTCTACTAATCTATCCTAGTTTAATAATAAATCTAATAAAATTAGTCTTTTTAGTATAAAGCTCGCATTTCTTAATTACTATTAGTATTTCTTTATTAAGTAACCGTTATAAAACCCATTTAATATACTCTTTATATTCTTCCTCGCTATTTAAGTAAATTATAAGGTCGTCTAAATATGCTATAATGAACTTATTTAGGTACTGTTGGTAATATAAGGTGATATCACGTATCTACAAGTCGTAGGTAGTATGATGATTGTTGTTCTATATTCTTCTTGCTTGAGGAAGGGCGAGGGGCTTAGGGCTCCTCGCCACGCTAGTGCCGCGGCGACACGTGACGGCAACTTGCCTGTATTCCCAACAGGTACTCTCCTAATACACTATTAATACGTCTTTAGAAGGTTACTAGTATATTCGTAAATCTAAACTATATAACCGTTGGTTTAAATAGTCCTTGTCTTATTCTAAACGCTCCTTTCTATTTATTACCTTCTTTAATCCTAATCTAATAATATACCTATCTTAGATCTATCTTTATAAAGATCTATACGTTTTTAATCCTATCTTAGATCTCACTAATTAAAGGTAATAGGTATTAATCCTTTTTTATAATACTATTTAACTACCTATAGTCGATATATATTCTAAGTTTCCTATTTTTCTTTAGTATAAATAATACTAAGTATCCTACTAATAACTATAATAGTCTAATTCGCCTTAATCGCAGGTTCTCTTTTATAAACTCTTTAAGTACCTATTATTTTATTTCCGTAAGCTTATACATTAGAAAGAACCTTAGGCTTATTCCTAATTCTAGATCGATTATATAGTCCTATAGTATGTAATCTAATAATCGTTCTCCGTATTACTCATTCTATAGTTTCTTAAACTTATAGTATCTCTTTAGTATATAGTCTAATAACTTCCCTATTTCCTCGTAGGTGGCTCCTACTTAGTACTATACCAACTTAGTTACTTATCATGTCCGTCGTAATCGCGTATCTTAGATTTCGACATTTCCTATAATCCAATCGATCTTTAGGTTGTATTCCCTTAGCTAAGGTATCCCTAGAATCGCCTCGTCTTTTCCTAATAGTAAGATATTAAATATTATCGTAATTAATCGTCCTTTAACCTTAAGTTACATCGGTTCTATTTTAATGTTAATTATTCCTCCTCTATAGGATATTAGGTCTCCCATAATCGTTATTAACGGATATAAATCTCTTTTCTATCTATAAGGTATTCCTAACCTTTTAACTATTTTAGGTGCGATATAGTTCCTTATTACTCTACTATCTACTAATACTTTAAATTTTCTATTCTGCCATTATACTCGTAGGTTTAGGTATCGTCTTAGAGTTCCTTTAAGGGTCTAAGGCTCTACTACTAGCTCCCTCTTATCCTATAGGCCTCTCCTTTTCCCAAATCCTATAATTCCTTTAAGTTATTACTCTTCGGCTAATACTTAGTACTCTTCTTATTTATAATATGCTATAGACAATAGTTCTTAATATATTCCCACTATTCTCGTCCCTCTAAGTATTCTTCTATTAAGAACCTTCCTAGTTCCATCCTTAGGTATCTCTTACTTTAGGTTTCCTCTAGGTACTAACCGTATATAAACTTAGTATTCTAGTATCTTAGTTTATCCAACGCCTATTCTATTCTATCTAGAAACTTACTATATTTATAAAAGGCTCAGTCAACAGAATAGGATCTATTGGTAGCCAGGTAACTAGAATTCCAAGACAAAAAGCAGAAGAAGGTCGAGGAAAGGATACGTCTATATATATGGCGCCAAGTCCCTAGCCGAGCCCCCTAACTAGGGTCTGTAACAGTGCCGTGACATTACCCCCCCCTTTAGTAAAGCCTGCCCTCAGGCTTTGTAGTTGTCTCCCCCCGGTTAAGAAAGCCGCATAGTTTCCTTCCTAATACTAGATGTTCTAAATTGTCACTGCAGGTGGAGCAGTAAGGGTTAGTTGGCTGCAGGTAGAGCAGCAATGGTCGAATCAGGATTAGCTGCAGGCAGAGCAGCAAGTGGTCGAATTAGGATTAGCTGCAGGCAGAGCAGCAAGTGGTCGGTAAAAAAAAATTTTGGGCCGTACGGCACCAGCCCTGACGTTAGGTTGATACATATGGCAGTCCTGCAGTTCCGCCGCCATAGCCCAGCCTGGGCTAGTAATACATATCACTAGGAGCCTTCCGTTCTTTATCGTTCCTCCTAGAACTCCATTGTCTCCTAGCTCTCTACCCCGCCTTTTAAAAAGGCTCGCCCCGAGCCGTCTAGTTACTCCCCCCCGCCGGGGGCCCCCCCGGGGTCGGTCGGGTCGTAAAAGGACGAAGGTCGGGGGAAAAAAAAATTCGGGTAGATATTGTCTCGTCAGGTGGTCCGTAGGCATCGTAACAGCAGGCATATTGGCGGTTGTTGTCGGTTCGTAGGCAGTACGGTTCTTATCGGTTCTTAGCAATACGGTGCTAGCGTCAGGTGGTGATAGTAGGTCGAACATAGGTCTCGGTCTATCAGCTGGTCGGTGGATCGCAAGCATATCGGCGCGATCGTTGTCTAGTCGTGGTTCGTGGCAGTACGGTGCCAGCGTCTGTTCTTCCGTAGGCACATCGGCACGGTCGGGTAGTACGTAGATAATCGAGAAAGATCGGACATGATGTACTGCACTACTCGCTCTATAGCAAGGGATAGGTTTAGGGTTCTCGCACTCCTCTAAGTGGCCGGCTGACTCCATTCCAGGCTCTTACTGGAACACTACGCGACGGATCGTAATGTGCTTTCTCCCTTACTATCTTAAGCTGTAGGCGTATCTTTTCCATATCTTAATTTTGATCGTCTAGGAATAGCTCCGGTCGGTCGGTCGGTCTGTCGGTCGGGTTGGGTTTAGTGCTTTCATCAAACCGGACCCTTATCGACGGTTGTTTAGTTTAATTGATTTAGTCCAATCAAGGTTTGTTTAATATAGATTAAACCAATTAAATAAACTAATTGGACTAAATTAATCGTCTATTAGTTTAATAAATTGCTAGAACAGCCTTCCTGCCCTTACTATAAGCCAGTTGCCTTGGGAACTAATCTCTTAGTGGAAATAAAGTTCTGGTAAGATGGTAAAGAGCCAATAGCCATAGGTATCAGAGGCGTTAAAATCCTTTAAGCCTTATACAGCCTCCCCACTAAAGACTCTTCTATCCTGCCTCTATAGCCCCTTTCTTTACCGTGTTTACCTTAGTCAATTAGGTTTCCCACTTAATGCCTTCAGATATATTAATTGGTGATATTTCTGATCAATTTACGCCTTCGCTATTTTCTATAGAGGGCAGTTTACACCCAAGGCAGCCAATATATGGCGTAGATGGCTTTATCTTTAGGCCTAAAGATGCAGTTAGCTATTAGCTTACTCTACAGCTTAATAGCAAGACCTCTTATAGGCGTAGAGCCTGGGTCTAGTAGTATAGCACTCTGGTATAAGATACAAAGCAATAGCAGTACTGGCTTTGCTGTAGATATAAGCCTATAATCTCTTATACGAAACCTACTAATAGGAAAGGCTATGGAGTAATCCCTCCTGTAGTTAAATTAGCAGCCTCCACATTACATGTAATTAGCCATATAGTTAACACCCACGGCTTTAATAGGCAGGGAGAAGAACCCTATAAAGAGGAGGACGTTATTACAACCAAAGGTTTACCTACTTATTAAGTTAAATTCTACTAATACCGCAAACACTTTGTTGCCTTTATAGTCTTAGACAATATCTCTTTTACTAGAGCCTTATTAGAGCACCTTATTCGCCTTATTAGCCTGCTTAACCCTATAGCTACAAGCCTACATCCTATATTGCTAGCAATAGTTTCTAAATGGGTAATTAAAGATGCAAAGATTATAAGTAAGCGCATTAAACACGCTCTCCATACTGTAGCCTCTAATATAAGCCTTACACTTAATATCTAGATATTGCCTAACTATATCGCGTTTCTTAGTATTAAGGCGCATTTTATTAATTAGAATAGGAAGCTATAGAACCTTTTAATTACCTTCCGTATACTTCTAGGACCTTATACTAGTGAGAACATCGCTTCTATAGTAATTGCTACTGTGGAATCCTATAATATTACATCCCATATTGCATACACTACTATGGATAATACGTTAAATAATGACACTTTTGCATAGCACTTCTACAACTATCTAGATAAGGATTGGAAGCTTTTCTGGCTTTAATATAGCTACCACATAATTAACCTTGCAGCAAAGAATGGCCTATATAGTAATATACATGCAAAGGCTTCCTTATACTCCGCAGAAGAAGTAGCCTCCTAGCATACGCGTAGCAATAAAGAAGCAGAGCAGTTTGCAGCGGAGATATATGCTAAATAAGTAAAAGAGAAGGCTATTTAAAAGCAACACGAAGCCTAGCATCAGAAAGGTCCTATTAGCATACTTTATAACTTGGTAATTCACGCTATAATAACACTATAACGCAGGAAGGCCTTCCGCGATGCTTAAAGGGCCATAAATGACGATTAAGGCCTTTACCTATACTTACTTGTCAAAGAGAACGCCACAAGATAGAACAGTACCTATAAGATAATTAAATGTGGTAGGTAAACTACTTAGTAGAACACACTAGGACCTTATTTTTATCCTTAAAGGTCAATATAAGGTTTAGCTACAGCTCTCAATCTTAGTGCGTAAGAAGGCTGGTTGGTAGGTAAGTTGCTAGCTAGTAACTTAGATTGACTTAAATACGCGCTATATAATTAATAGCCGCTGTTCTGCCTTCTAAAGCTAAGCCTAATTAATTAATTAGGTTTTATAATAAGCCTTAATACTAAGCCTGTTTTTTAGGGATAGATTAAGACCTCACTAACAGAATCTCTTTTAAATAGGTCTCCGCTTGCGCCCTACTATTAACAAGTATACTAGAATGCAGAAATTAACCTCTAACCGTAGTATCTCTGGCGATCAACTCCTGCCTAATCACTAAGAGGCTCTGCATAATATTAAGAAGATACTAGAGCCTCTAGCTAAAGCAACCTTTAAACTAGAGTATCGTGGCATTTATAGCAATACTGGCTCTCTCTGGCAGTGGCTTATAAAGCTTAATAGCCTTTTAACCTTTATGGAGAAGAAAAAAGTAAGGCTAGTAGCTGATAAGTATATAAACAAGTATGTTATTACTATAGTAGAGCTTATATAGGAGAAACTTGACTACTACTATAGCCTCAGTAATGTAAAACCAGCTTACTAAGCAGCTGTTCTTCTCCATCCTAGTAGGAAGTTTTAGTGGTTTAAGACGTATTAGGCTTTAAGGCCTAAATGGCAAGAAGCTGTTAAGGACGACTTTAAAGAGTTTGCTTATACTTCACTTAAGAGCAGGCCTCCTATACTAAAGGTAATGGCTATATGTAGCTTACCACGTAAGCGGAAGCCTCGCACTAAGTACTAGCCCAAAGACAGTAATTCTGATTGGGGTGAGGAGGTAAGAGATCCTATTACTAAGGAGATTAATCGCTATTTTAATAGCCCAGTTGTAAAGAGGCTGGTAAGGAATAATAGAATAAAGATTAATATCAATGTAATTAACTGGTGGTTTAACCGTTGTAATAAGTATCCTATACTTAGTTTAATAGCTCTTGATCTTGCTGCAGCGCTGCTAGAAAGTAGTGACCTAGAGCGTAAGTTTAGCAACGCTCTTAATATCTTTATAGATAAGCGTAATAGCCTCAAGCCTAACATAATTAAGGCGCTTATGCTATTGAAATTAGGCCTACGCGAAGGTTTGCAGCTGTAGGCTTGCAGCTAGAGTAATATAAGCAATTAATTGTCAAACCAGATTAATTGGGTTTGGTTTAATTAATAGTTATTAAACTAAACAAACTTAGTTTGATATCAATTAAACGTCTAATAAGATGGTTTGAACCGTTTGGGTTTGGTTTAATGAAAGCACTGGTTGGGTTAGTGGATCGCAGGCGTATCGGCACAATCGTTTTCTGGTCCTTGGCAGTACGGTGCCAGCGTCTATTCTAGTTCTATAGCAGTACGATGCCAGCGTCTTTCTTTCTGTAGGCGTAGCGGTGTGGTTCTTATCGGTCGGGTCTTCTAGGCTGCAGCGAACGTATTGCTACTTCACCTACCTCTAGCAAGCTTCAGCGCGTTCGTGTAGGGTAGAATTGATGGTTGGTCTTGGAATAATGTGAAAGGCTTAGTCAACAGAACAGGATCTATTGGTAGCTAGGTAACTAGAATTCCAAGACAAGGAGTAGAAGAAGGTCGAGGAAAGGACACGTCTATATACATGGCGCCAAGTCCCTAGCCGAGCCCCCTGACTAGGGTCTGTAACAGTGCCGTGACAATATTTTAGTTTTAGTATCCTATATATCTTATAGTAATCGTCTATATATACGATCTATAATAGCGTATAGTAAGCTAGGTATTTTAGGTTTACTTAAGGCTTGTCCTCGTCCCTTACTTTAAATATATACTTTTGTATTCTAACTATTAAAGTCTCCCTTACTAGTAATTTAATCGTCTAGTTACTTCTCTAGTCCTTAGCTCTTTCTTTAAGATCTCTTATTATTAAAATTAATGCTCCCTTAATAAAGCCTATCCCGCTTTCCGTAATAGCTTTATTAGGAAAATATTCGCAGGATAAGATTCAAGTAGACTTTGATTTTCGCGTTTCGCGTAATTGACATACAATTTAACTAACTTGACACGCAATTGACTAACTTGACACGCAATTAACCAACTTAATACGCAATTCGACTAACTTGACATGCAATTAACTAACTTGACACGCAATTTAACCAACTTGATATGCAATTGACTAACTTAACACGCAATTTAACTAACTTGACATGCAATTAACTAACTTAACAACTTTAAAAGCTAACTATATATTTCTTAACACGCAATTAACCTACTTAGCAACTTTAAAAGGTAACTATATATTTCTTGACATGCAATTAAGGTAAAGTTATATGCTATATATTTAACTATTATATATTATCTAATATAATCTTATACAATCTTATATAGTTTTATTACTTAGAGGCTCTGTATAAGGCTCTACGTGAGGCTCTACACAAAGCTCTATACGAAGCTCTACACGAAGCTCTATATAAAGCTCTATACGAAGCTCTATACGAAGCTCTACACGAAGCTCTATACGAAGCTCTATACGAAGCTCTACACGAAGCTCTATACGAAGCTCTGCGTATAGAGGCTCTGCATGAAGCTCTGCGTATAGAGGCTCTGCATGACGCTCTGTATGACGCTCTGCACGAAGCTCTGCACGAAGCTCTGCACGAAGCTCTGCACGAAGCTCTGCACGAAGCTCTGCACGAAGCTCTACGTACAGAGGCTCTGCACGAGGCTCTGCACGAAGCTCTACGTATAGAGG
>Ga0307507_10004210_pt1 | contig 26023 bp, 3 predicted proteins | sample 7_EM_MG_FD_207223 | JGI IMG/M metagenome (GOLD analysis project Ga0307507, IMG submission 207223) | Populus trichocarpa ectomycorrhiza microbial communities from riparian zone in the Pacific Northwest, United States - 7_EM | ecosystem: Host-associated > Plants > Roots > Unclassified | place...
CTGGCACACGAAGACTCTTCTTCATCCAATGTCTTTGTATCAACCACGCATAGTTACGTGTACGTAGCCTTCTCAATTACTACCTCGTTTAGTGCATTGTATCCCGGCTCGTGCCTACTCCGTGACAGATAGTTAGATAGAACACCAAAACTAGAAGCTTAAGGTATACCTATATATATTTATAAACTGGGAACAGTCTAATTGGGCCTCCCTACTTAATAAAGCAGCCTTTATCTATAACTCTAAGGCCTATACTATAACAAAGTGTTCCCCTATTAAGCTTACCTATAGCTAGCTGCCAAACGTCCTAAATGGAGTCCTGGATGGCATCTAAGACGCCTAGTAAGGTGGGAAGGGGTCTAAGTTAATAAATATTAAACTTGTAGAAACGTATCTATAACGCCTACGCCTTATATATAAAGTAGTGGCGGTGTTAATAATGTACGCCTAATAGCTTTAGGCAAAATACTATAATCGTTACTATTTGGCTAAGCATTTCGCTATTGGTAAACGAGTCCTGCTCTCTTCCAAGAATATCTACACAAAACGTCCCTATAAGAAACTTAACAGCAAGTTTATAGGACCGTTTTAGATCCTAGAGCGTGTAGGGCAGCAAGCATATAAGCTAGAGTTTCTACCTACTATGGCACGGCTCCACCTAGTCTTTTATATCTCCTTACTAGAGCCTTATAGGTTACGCCCTAGGTTCCAACCCCTAGTAGTAAAAGAGCTTAAGGAAGGCAGCTAGGAAGTAGAAGTAATTGTCACCTACTAGAATTGTGCTAAATAACCACAGTACCTTATTAAATGGCTAGAATGGCTAAATAAATATAACAAATAGAAATACAAGACAGAACTTAAGAATTGTTAATAACTGCTGGACGAGTACCGTAAGCGGAATACCCTAGCCTCGCAGCCGAAGCGCAGGCGAAAAGCAAGCGCTGCTGCTAAGATATAATCTGCACTAAAGTGGAGTAGAGGACGTCCTAAGGGATTAAAGAATAAGCAACGCTTGCGATAAGAACTGTGGTATATATATAGGGTGAAGCGCGATTTATTAATATCCTATATAAGCCACACTCTAACGCAACCTGGCTATATTAGTAACTCGTAGGCGACTTATAGGCGAAGCTATAGCATACGCCAATAAAGCTTAATTTAGAAAGCACCCTTTTTAGACCTAGTCTGTTACTCTATACTAGCTTAGCAGATTATTATATTAGAGAATAGGTCTACTTAACTGGGGTTTAAGACCTACTGGTAACCTGCTAGCAGTAACCTATACCAATAACTTATACACTATTCTATATATATACTATGCAAATATTATATAAGGCTAAAGCATAGGTTAGCGGCGGATTTAGTGGGTATATAGCCTTGCCGTCTACAAATCTAGCTGCATATAAGTAACCCATAACCTACCTATAAAGTATACACGGCGCTATACTAGTATAGTGTAAGGCCAAAGTATAGGGTTAGCGGTGGATTTAATGGGCATACTGCCTTACCACCCATAAGTCTAGCTGTATGTAAATAACCTATAAACTACCCGCAAGGTACTAGCGACCTGCCTATACAAGCAATCTTTTAGAATATTTTTAATGGTCTACTAAATTTGGGTAAGCCCTAAACAGACCAATTAGGATTTTCCATCCTAGGGATAGAAAATCGCTACTGGCTTAGTTAAATGTAGGGAGTCTTAGCAAGGCAAATCTAACCAATTAGATAACTTTGACTGGCGGTTGAAGTTCCTTAATATCCTTATGCCGCGTATATATACTACCTGTCTCTCTATACACAAAATCAAGACACTCTTTCCCTTCTAATTTTTTTTTCCTTTACTAAGGTTTTTATGGTGTTTTATTAAGGCTTAAGTATATAAAGGATTGGGGACAATCCTTTTTAAAGGGGGGGGCATTGTTAGGTAAAACCTAAGTAGATAGTTATATAGCCGCAAGGAATGGGCGACCCTGGGGCGACCTAGGGGTAACTCACCTGTGAGGCATATACACTGCACATACCTAGGGAAACCCCTTCCTACCTTACACACAGACTCCTCCTTTTTCCCTTAAGGATTCGTCTGTCTATATAATATACCCTATTGTTCCATTATTAAGCTCCCTATCTACATCCTTACCTTATAAAAAGCTTATTTATATCTAGCGGTCTATTTAAATTTTATGTTCTTCCTTATTAGGTTTACTAATAGTTAGGCAATTTTTAAGAAGTGGTTAATAAATTAATAATAAAAATTTAGAAATTTTAGAAATCCTTAAGTATCTTATATATTACTAGGGCTTTCCTAGTTTATAATTATAGTAACTCTCTTAGGGTCTATTTTAATTCTATTATAGGATATAATTAAGCCTAAGTATATAACCTTGGACGCGTAGAACTTGCATTTCTTAATATTGTATTATAGGCCCGCATCTTATAGGCGTTTAAGGACTATTCTAATGTGTTTTTAATATTCTAAATGCAAGGATAAGTAGATTAATATATTATTAATATATTACTAAAATGTACTAGGACCGTTCTTTATACTAAATAGTATTACTAGGTATTTAAAGAGTCCCTATTATATATAAAAAGCTATATACTTCTTATCTCCTTTATATATACGGATTTTATTAAAGGCGGCACCTATATTAAGCTTTATAAAGTACTATACCTTTACTAAATAGTTAAGCGTCTCTTAAATTAAGGGGATTAGATATTGGTTTTAAATTATAATTGTATTTAGAGCTTAATAATTAATACAAAATCTTAAGCCTCCTCTTAGCTTTTTAATAAATAATATAGGTAAGGTAAATGGAGATTAACTAGGGTAAATAAATCCTTTTTCCAGATGCTTATTAAGGTATTATTATATTATAGGCAGTTCCTCTTATAATATACTATATAGTAGACCAAACTTTAGTATTATACTAGGCTTAAGTTCTATCTTAAAATTGTGCTTATTTTAGTGCGAGGCTAGTTAGTCTGCAAATTATTTTTTAAATTTATTAATTAGATTATAGTACTCTTTAGGTATAAGAGGTTAAGAATTAGGATATTATTTTAGTTTTAGTACTTTCTTAATATCTTCTATAGTTATAGTAAAGATTTTATAATCTTATCTTTTTACTAATAAGATAAAAGGCGCGGCTTATATTATATAAATTTTAAGAAGTTTTAATAAAATATCTTCGCATTCTTTACTATAATTGGCAGTTATAGATTTATTATATTAGTTTAAGGTATATGTGTCGGGAGTAAGACAAGTGGTCGTCACGTGTTGCCGCGGCACTAGCGTGGCGAGGAGCCTTAAGCTCCTCGCCCTCCCTCATTCTAGATTATTAAGCATTATTAACAATATCACTGTATCTACTCGAGTAGTACTAGTGAGGGAGTTACCCTGTGTTACCAACACTAATTAGTGGTTAAATATATAGTCAACTATAGAACAGCAAGGTTATTAATAGAAGAGACAGTCCCGTACAGGGGTGCTATATGTGCTCATATGGAATGGATCCCGGCAATACTGTACTACCTTAGACTTACGGAAAACCAGTAATAGAAGTGTTACTAAGTACTAGGAGATACCAAGTTGCGTCTATTACGCAGAACAACTACGTTTACAAAGATTTGGTTAAGTACTTTAGGTTAGAAGTATTACTAAACCTAGGGTCCTAAGTTAACGTCCAAAACGCGTTAAATAATATCTTAAATTGCCTACCTCTTAACAGTAAACCTATGAGATTCTATAAAACCGAAAACCCTACCTACCTTTAACCTATTATAGCGTTAACCTACCTAAAGAAGTATAAGGAAGATATCGACCTAAAGACATAGAATAAAGACATTAACCCTGTAAACGCCGAGTAAAAGGACCTAAACGGATTCTTATTATACCATATAGTACACTATACAGACAGCGAATATAACGACACTATGCTATAGTATTACATAAAGGAGGACTTTGTTGGATGGATAAAGGAAATATAGGCTCTTGCGAATAAGCTTATTATATAAGACTTCCGTAACTTCCTTTAGGAGAATAGAGTATTTATCCCTATAGATGGAAGCGCTATTAGAGATAATATTTAGGAGTAAGTTATTAACATAAAAGAAGAGCACGAATGGACTCTATAAGAGATTAAGTATTAACTACGCACTATAAAGAAGCTTAACTTATAATGGAATCCGAATAATACACTAATAGAGACACGTTTAAATTCTATTACTCCAGGTATAAGTTCTTACGTTCTATATCTATTACTTCTATTATCTTTAGCTCCCTAGGATGTACTAATTTAACCCACAACTTTAACTACTAAATAAAAGTAAGTGTAAGATCCCCTTGCTTCGCGATTTAATAACCTTTAAACTCTATTATAGCAAGATTAGGTACTATGCCGTATTCTATTAAGATCTATATCTCCACTATAGCCTATAAAGTAATTCCCACCTTAATCTCTAATGCAATTTTAATGTGGCCTAATACCGCTTAGAGGCATCTTAAAAATACTTATAGAGCTTACAAAGCTCTATTTGGACTAGGAAAAGAGGTTTAGCAAAGAACTATATAATATCCTTAATTTAAAGCTGCGTATTTTCTATAACTATTACTAGAAGGTTAGACTGGAACCTAACCAATATTATAATACCTATTCTATTATACTTAAGGGCCGCGCTAGTACCTTCTATTATAATTATTTAGTAGGAAAAGGATATAATTTTAACTAAATAATATATAAGATAAGATGCTACTTTAAAATAGAGGAGAATAAGCAGTAGTATATATTAGAGTGGAGAGAGACTACCTTTCTAAGGGTCATTGCGATAAACCTAAATATCTCTTAACTTAATTGTCTCTAAAAGCTCTTTAATTAACTTTAGATAATTTAATATAGTTTATCTAAATTATATTAAGAGGACTTTAGCCTACGCGATTAAATTATTAGCGTATACTAAGGTGTTAAAGAATATAACCTTACTCTCTTTAATCCTATAAATACTTATAAAGGAGTATATGCTTAATTAAGATCCTCTATTAGCACCGCTCTGCGCTCTTAAGAAGTATAGCAATTTAATACCTAACCCTAACTTACTCTAATTGACCTAGCTAACTAATATAATTATAACTAGACCAACTGAATATATAGTAGCCGCGGTAGGGGATATAATAGAGGGTATAATTAACGTTGACTATAAGGTAATCATAGAGGTTTATTTTGGAGCGATTATTAGAAGAAGTACTATATTTATAAGAAGCCAAATTACTAGTTAACTAGGCACCCCCTTAATAGACAAAAGAAGGCATATAATAAGTTTTACTAGAGCGCATAAAATGTTAGAAACCAAGAGGTTACTATAACCTACTTTTAAAGCTTCCTGGTTTAATATAAAGGCGAAGAAGATCTTAAGGGTAAGGTTAATAAGGCCAAATAGCTCCTTATAGATATAGAAATTAAGGACTACTCTCCCGACTAATACTTCACTAAGTATAGTAAGGTAAATAATATATAAACCGTTGCTGTCCTTAATAACCAATCTACGCTTTATTCTATTATAAAGTTAGATATCTTTAATAAGCTAAAGGAAAGTTCCGCGTTCTCCTTTAATAATAGATACTTAGCAAATGTCTTCTATAGTATTATACCAGATACTGGAGCCGTAGGAGTATTAATAGCAGGAGAACCTTAAGTTTAAACTCTTTAGTAGCTTAATAGCTTTGTTTAGATTGACTAATTAACGGCAGGCTAATATATAATTCGCTTTAGTAAGGGTACTGTAATTTCTCTTAGTATAATTAAGGTCTAAACCCTATTAGGATATATTACTTTCTATATTATTCTTATAAATACCCCGTTTCTATTCTGCATCTAAAATATAAATAAATTAGGCGTTAAGCTTGATAACCTTAAAAATATGCTTATTTAGGGAGATAATTAGGTACCTGTTATACGCAAGTGGGGTTACCTATAGTTGCTCCTTTAATAGCTAGAAAGGAGCGTTGCTTAAAGCCACTTAACTAAGTTAGAGCTACGTTAACTATATCATTATTTTAGCCACCTATCTATTTACCAACTACTTAGAGTTCTTTAGCGAGTAGGTTATAAAGTTAAGGTTAAGATAATTAAGCATCTTATAAAGTACTGCTATTACTACTAAATAAACCAGAAGTCCCCTAGCCGATTTAAGTTTACCCTTAAAGATAACTATAACTTTAACTTCTATATTATTATTAACATTATGTATCTTAGCGGCAAGCTAGTACTTTAAGTTATTAACTTTTTAACCTTCTTCTAAGCCGTACGCTTCCTAAAGAATATATTAGCTAGGAACGCATAGGATACTCTCTAATTATACTGGATTAATATCTACTTAGGACCCCCTAATTAAGTTATTTATAATATAGGAAGGAACTTTTTATCTATAGAGTTTTAGTAATAGGTAAAGGTAATGGAAATCAAGGTTAAGGAAGTCCCTATTAAGGTATATAATAGTATTAGAAAAGTTAAATAATATTACACACTATTACGCTAAGTATATAAGATTATTTCTTTAGAACTAGAGGGCGCTAGCGAAGAGCTTATCTTATAGATAGCTGTTAAGGCTATTAATAATTCCGCTAGCCTAGATAGGCTTATACCTATATTACTAGTCTTTGGCGCCTACCCTTAAATAACTAATAATTCTCTACTATCTCTATCCGTTACGCAATAAGCGGAGGCTATTCATAAAGCAATAAAAGAGGTGTGACGTCTCTACGCTACGCGCTAGGTTAACAACGCACTAGGAATAAGAAATGGCCTAAATACCTTAACTATGCTTAATCTACTACTCTAATCTAAGGTATGCATATAGCGTAAAAAGGAAGGATAGTTAGGCCTATATAAACTTATTATAATTAATGGTTAGACTTATACTCTTTAAATGCCCTATAGACCTACTTAATTCTACTTAACCGTTGTTAAACCCTACTATAGAAATAACAGTTCTAAGCCTTTATAGGATGCCCTAGAGGATACCCTAGAGGAGAACCACAATACCCTAGAGGAGAACTATAATTAATGCACTTTAGAAGGCAACTACGATCCTAATATAATTATAGCAGATATACCACAACTATAACGCGGTAGAGGTCGCCCAAAGGGATCACGAAATTGCTAATACCTTATCAATTTTAAAGAGCAATTTGTTACCACTATTAAGAGTAAAGACGAGTTATTAATGGCCTTTATAACAGCTAAAGAGAAGGCTAACTTTAAGCTTGCAAAACAGCTCTAAAAGAAAGGCCATATTATAACTTTAGGAGCTCCTTTCTAAGTATCTAATAAGTAGAAGATCAACAGTCTTATTATAAGAGGAGTCTTTAAATTTAAGAAATATAACCCTACCAAGTTTAATGGAGTCCGCATATTTAAGTTAAGAGTGGTTAATAAGATTAAAGGCAAAGCTACTAATACTCTATTTAAGAAGTTAAGGCTAGTTATTTAAGGCTATAATAATAACAGTAAGGAAGTAATCCTTATATAATCCCCTATAATTTAACAAGCTAGTTAGCAAGTTATTATTGCGCTAGCTCCCTCCTTAATAAAGAATATGTTCGTACTAACTTAATAGCACGAGTGAGTCGTATCCCGGGGCACGAAATACGTATAGTATTGTATGCTCTTTGGGATGGTGGTAACTGTCTCTTGTATTAAAGCAGACTACGTGGTCTATATACTAATGCAACCTCCCTCTAATTAGTCAGTGCTTCAGGGGTGCACTAGACGCGTAAGCGGGTGGTTAGTACACCGAACGCGTAAACGCGTAGTTAGTGTACCGTACGCGTAAGCACGCGTTCGGTACGACATGTGCTATAATTATATACTAGCGGTACTTGAAAAATGAAACCACCTGTGTACAGCCTCCGTAATTGTTTTAATAGAACCGTAAAACATAAAAGAAATACATAGGAAATCCCTCCCAAGGTGCCTTCTAGGCTGCCTTCCAGACGGTACTTTAAGCTGGCCGTAAGTCCTGCTTAAGGTCCGTAAAGTAAACTATACGGCCTTCTAACGGGCTGTAAAGGAACCGTATGGCCTTCCAACAGGCCGCAAATAAACCGTAAGTGCTCCGTTAGTCACGTTCCACCCATTCTGTAACCTTTAGATTGAGCTTATTTGTGTTAATTAGGGTTTTTAGAGCTTGACACGGCTTTGCCTTAGTTATGGCGTCCGCTAGGTTGTCTCCGCTGCTGATCTATTTAACCTCCGTGATTTCACGTCGTTCGTAGGCCTGACGTAAGCACATTAGGTCGACTATAAGCCTCTTCTCTTATGTTGTACCTAGTTTAACTAGGCAGTCGTAGAGGGACTTTAAATTGGTGTATAAAACTAGGGGTAACTGCTCCAGTTATAGAATCTTCTGGATCGTTAATTTGATTGCGGCTGCTATATTAAAGCCATAAGCTAGTGCATATAGTTTAGAAGCTAGTACACTACGGGTTACCCGTTTGCATTTAATTAAGGACTAGTGCAGGATGTTTACGTCCTAATTATGGTCCGTAAGTACGATTACAAAGCTAATTTGCGATGATAGGTCCCTGTTATTAGTAAAGGAGGCGTCCGTAAATGCTAGTAAGCTAAGGGAACTTAGGTCTAGTAGTATAAAAGTAAGTCCCCTTGCTGCATTGTTAATTTGCCACTGAATGCGCTTATTAAGCTGCTTAATATTTTCTTCTTGCGGATCTACTGCCTGGGCCGCAAAGGATAAGTCGTAGGCAGATTTGGGTTGGCAGACTATGGCAATATAGGCGCCTCTTACACGCTATATAGCGTATTGGTTCTTTATATTTACGGTCTTATAGGTCTCTCCGCAGGAACTGGTAAGGTCCGTAGGCTTTGCTATAATAAGCTTTAGGTTTTAAGCTTGGCGTTCCTAGGTTAGCTAGATTAAGTTGCCCTTTTATATAATTAAGCCTCCATTAAACTTAATTGGAGTCTGCTTAGTTAACTGCTCTTATAGCTTTACTAGGAACTTAGCTTCTTACAGTTTAGTCTCTTTAGCGTCCGCAAATATCCGGTCTGCTAAGAAGAGGGTATTATCTGTTTGGAGTCCAACAATACCAAGGCCGTTTAATGGGCTGTATAGGAGGCAGGGGTTATAGGTTAACTATTCCATTTTAAGTTTACTAATATAGTGCTAGTGGTATATCTTAAACCAATGGTTTCCGGCTTCTGGTACTCTATAAAGAGGTTTTATAACCCATAAAATTGTTCCTGGTTGTAGGTTGAGCTTATAGGGTGGTCATATAAAGATATCCCTACTTAGGTAGGTATTAGACTGCATATAGGCTTATGAGATGTCCCGTAAGTAAAGGGCTACGGATTTGGTTTGCTGTAGTCTAGGCATAAGTGCAAGTATAATCCGTTAACTAACCTGTTAAATTGTAGGTAATTGCGTAAGGACTAGGTTCTTTCCCTAGTTGTTATAAGCTTGTACAACAAGCCTTAATTTTTTAAAGGCTTTATTAGTACTAGGGTGCTTAATCTTATTAATAAAGCGTAAGTTAAATATACGGACGCCTTATAGAATGTCTCTCTCCGTTATAATCGTAAAGATACCCTTTTTAAGTAGTTTGTTAATCTCTTTACGCCGTAAGTCTATAAAAAGGGTTTCCTGTACTAGAACTGATATATCCATAGGCGGAGATTGCTTTGCGGATATGCCTGCGGAGGTTAGGTGGTTCTCCATTATAGGATTCTTATGGGGGCGTCCTTAGCCACGCTTTATAGTAGGTTTAGTAGGTTTAGTGGGTTTCTAGGGGACCTCTAGGGTAGGTAAGGGTGCCTCTAGTTTGTCTGATTTGGCAGTCGCTTCTGGTTTGTTTGGTTTGGCGGTTGCTTCTAGTTTGTCTAGCTTGACGTTATGGGTGTTTTTGGGCTAAAAGTAGGGTTTTATGGACGTGCTTCTGAAGCTAGTTGGCCTGCTAGGAAGCTGTATATAGCACGTCTTGTTTTCTACGGCTAGTAGACGGTAAGGTCCATTCTAACTACCGCTTTTACGCCATATAAGGACTTTAGAGTTAAGCGGGAGGTTATATACTAAGGTCGTATTAGGTCCGTTGCGGTAGTATAGGGCGTTATTGATAGTTTGTTTAGCCCGTAATTTGGCTATTTCGGCTATTGCCTTCCGTATTGCAGCTGCTCGTTCTATAATAGACGGGGCAGGGGGGCCTAGGTTGCTTATTCTTGGGTAGGCTCCATAAACCAAGAGGGTAGGTACTAGTCCGTTAGGGCTAGCGGTGTTGTTAATAGCTTTTATAGCTATCTATAAAGCTAGTTCCTTTTAGATGTCCTTACACTCGTCCATAATAATCTAATAAGCTCTCTATAGAGCTGGGTAAGCTCGCTTAATAAGCCTAATAGACTAATGCGCCTTAACTGGAACAGCTTTTGTTAATATAGCCATAGCCGTAGCATACTGCTAGAATTCCTTGCTGATGAAGTTCCTACTAGCGTTATGGGTGATATACTTAGGAGGTCTAACGTACGTGTTAATCTAGCAGGTCCGTAAAATATCCCAAGTGTGCTTTACGGATATATTTTGCAACTAACAGGCGGCTTAGTAGCGGGTTACCTCGTTAATTATATGTAATACTAGGCTGCTGTTAATGTATATAATGTCTACGTATACTGAGTGGTTGAAGTTAAGGTCCTTATAAAGGGTGAACTTAAATTGGCCTAGGGAACGTCTGTATTTCTGGCAAAAGGAGCAGTATTTGGTTAGGTAATCAACTGCCTTTCTATTAACGTTGTTGTGTCCAGAGCGTTTAAGGACTCTATATAGCTTTTCGGCTGACGGGTAGCCGAAACGGCGGTGTAGACGGTGGATCTCCGTACTGGTAAGGTAGTATGGGTTATAGTTAAAAGATTCCTAAATGTAGGTCCGTAAAGTCTCTCCCTATATAAGGAACGGGTGTCCAAATCGTTGTGTAATTGGTAGGGTAATATGCTTACTTTCTAGGGCAGTTATGGGGCCGATTAAGGTGTCTGTAATATTGTTGTAGTAAACCTATAACCTGTTTATATCCGCAAGGCAAAGTAAGAAAGGGGTGTCTGCTTTTACTATATGGAAGTTAACTAGGCTAATTGGGGTCTTAACTGCAACTAATTTAATTAATGCAGTTAAGCTAATGCTGAATTGGACGTTTATAGTCCTAGTTTGCATAGTGTTAATGTCCGTATTATTATTTGCGGTGGTCCTATATGCAAGGTATTGTCCGTAACCTGCAGTAGACTTCTTGGAGGTGCCTATGTTAATTATAACACCGTAGAATTCCTTGGGGGTATAGCGTTCTATGGTGATATATGCAAATGGGTCCTGCTCGTGATCTATAACGTCCGTAATAGGGGTGCTTGCGGAATAGTTTTCGGGCGCAACTGAGTGTATAAAGAAACGGTCGGCTAATATAGTTATAATATTAAAGGCTTAGCTGTCCGTAAAAGGTCTAAAAGTAGTTAGGAATGTCTCTAAGGTCTTCTATTCCTGGTTATCTAGGTTAAAGTTAATTATAAGGGCTTCTATTAACTTATTAGGGGGCTCCTCTTCTTCCTCTCCTTTGTATTTTAAGATAAACTGGCTAATCCGTTTATTAAATCTCTTCTTAGACCTGTTACGTTCTTCCTAGGTATGCCTTATAGACCAATATCCTTCCTTACCACACATGAAGCATTTCTGGTTTGTTTGTCTGCAGGGGTATGCTTTTATATAGGAGTTGCTGCGGGGGTTACGGGTAGGACTTGGTCGGTATAGGTGCTGCTAGCGGTAACGGCAGTCCGTAAAGTAGACGTCTAAGTCTGTCTACGGATATTAAATATCTGTGGCGAAGGCTTAAGTGCTGCCTAGTAGGTTTAAGACTTCGTACGTTATAATAGAGGAGCGTAGGTTATTAATAAGGCCAGCTAAGGTGTCTGTAGGCTTATAATAGGCGTACTTATAGGGCTCTACTTCCTGGCAAGCCGTAATAAGTTTATTGTGCAGGAAGTCGTCTGTTCAAAGCTTGGCGTTAAGGCCGTGCTATAGGTGCCGGAGGTCTTTAATAAGGATTTGCAGACACTCTATAGTCAATTTTTCGGTGTTCTTGTTGATTACGGTCCGTAGCTTGGTTGTATTCCATTAGGTAAGGATATTACGCCTATATTCCGGTCCTTTAAAGTAGTTGCGGGTAGCTTTGTATAGCTTATTAAAGGGGACACTAAGGGGGTTACTCTTGAGGTTGGTATAGTAGTGGTTAAGTGCTAGGCCGCGCAGTATGGTAGAGTAGGCTTGGCTAAACTCTTATTTAGGAATATCAGCCTTCTAGCAGAGGTCTGTAAAGATGGTTAGTTTAAAGTCAAAATTATCATTTTCACCGCTGTACTTAGATTCGTCGGTATAGAGCTTGGCTAGGTTAGCTAGCTCCTTGCCGTAGGTCTTTACTTGGGTAGGTTGCGGATCTATAACTTGCGGATCTGTGGCTTGCGGATATATGGCTTATGGATCTATGACTTGAATAGCGGGGGTAATTTGGTCCGTATTTTAGTTTATAGGGATGTTGTGATCCGTAACTTAAGAGTAGGGTGTATTTTGGCCAATAAGGTCGAGTCTAAAGCTGCTTAGGTTTGTGGGACGAATTTGGTTAAGTAGGTTAGGTATAAGGCTAGCGATTACATTAAGTTTGGAAGAAGTAAAGAGTTCTTTAGTTTCTTGGAACTGGTCTAGGATTTCCTCTTTAGTCTATTCCGTTTGGTCCTTCTTGTGTATTGTGTTGTATAAGGACTGTGTAATAGTAACTCGTTTATTCCTTTTAACCTATACACCTTGGTTACGTAAAAGGGTTCGTAGTTTATGGATAGTAATAGGGTTGCAGGCCTTGAAAATAGCTTCTATAAAGTCTGCAAAGTCTTCCTGGTATTGCTCCTATAAGTCGTCATTTATAAGCTTAAAGTGTTTATATTTAAGGATTTTAAAACTGATGTAGTCGTTGACATTGTTTATAGATGTAACGTTAACTCCTTATCTCCACTTCTTTTAACCTTCGCTGACTTGCTTGCTGATGTCTGCCATACTATAGTGTAGTGTGGTGCGTAGCGGGTAGTAGCAGCTTGTAACAGGTGGGGGAGGTCTTATAACGGTCCGTAAAATCGATTAACGGGTCCATAATGGTTTGTAGGAGGGTAGGGGGTTTCCGCAAAAGGTCCGAAGAGGTTTAAGGTTTAAGGGGGTTAAGGATAGGGGTTCCGTATAGGTCTGTATTTGTGTCTATAACTTCCGGTAAACCGTACTAAGACTTGAATAAGTATACAGAGTTAGAGATAAGTCCGTAATCCCCAACTTCTGACCTTCTAGTAGGTCGTACTAGGAGTCTAAACGGGTGGTCGCTGTCGTATGTATCGCTCGGGGGGAGGTATTAAGTGATTGCTGATCTGTGCGCGCTTACTGATCAGTGTTCGTACTAACTTAATAGCACAAGTGAGTTGTATCCCGGGGCACGAAATACGTATAGTATTGTATGCTCTTTGGGATGGTGGTGACTGTCTCTTGTATTGAAGCAGACTACGTGGTCTATATACTGATGCGACCTCCCCCTAATTAGTTAGTGCTTTAGGGGTGCACTAGACGCGTAAGCGGGTGGTTGGTGCACCGAACGCGTAAACGCGTAGTTGGTGTACCGTACGCGTAAGCACGCGTTCGGTACGACAGGTGCTGTAATTATACAGAATAAAATAGTGGTTTATTTATAAGATATTACTTAGGCCTATACCTAATTAGAGACGCGCCTTTAGCGCTTAATACTGGTATACCTTTTAGAGCAAATTCGCTACTAATATCCCAAAGATACGATTATAGTTGTGCTTAAGCCATTATATAGAATCGCAGAGGCAGGAACTTATTAGTGGGCTACTTATAGTAAGCACTATAAAGAGAAGCTTTTAATAACTACTTCTATATTTAATCTATGCTTCCTTATTATAACTATAGGAACCCTATTTAGAATTATCGGCATATAAACTAATAATATAATTATCTTAAGAGACGACTAATTCTTAGCTCTTAAAGAAGATAAGCTAGTAAAGGCAAATCTTATAGCAAAGCTAAAGGAAAAGCTTAATTTAACAACACTATTACTTTTTAATAGATGTATCCTTTCCCTAAATAAGGATTCTATTGCTTTACGCTAGAAAGGTTAAGGTAAGAAGATTAACATTATTAACGTTAATTCTCTAAAGTAAAGATATATAGAGTAACGTGCTTATAGAGCTTATATTGCTTCTATCTATTAACCTAAGGCTTTATTCGATCTCTCTGTTACTACCTAACACTAGGAACTAACTAGGGACAACATTCTTGCCCTAAATAAATGTCTTTTCTGGTAAATAAACTATCTTAATTAGGGACTACTCTATGTGCCTATTAATCTTCCTACCGCTAAGCTCTTTATATTTATTAATAGATCGTTTATAAATAATAAAGATTTTAGCTCCTAGCTAGAATATAAGATTATTATTGCAAACGAATCTACTAAAGAGAATAACTTTATAATTCACGGTAATCTTATTTATTAGAGCTTAACTAAGAGTAAGCGCATTACTTAAAGCGTTCTAGCGTTAGAGATATATAGAATGGTTAGCGGAGTTAATATGGTAATTGCAATTAGAACTACCCTAAAGATAATTATAGATTAACTTAAACTTCTTACTATCTCCATAATTGTGTGCACCAACTTATATTCCCTTTATAAGTGTTTAGTTAAGCTTGGTACCATAAAGGAGAAGCGCCTTATAATTAATATTATAGCACTTTAGTAATCCTATAAACGGCGAGAACTTTTTAAGATTTAATAGATTAATAGCCAAGACAACCCGGTAGATGTAATAACAAAGGTAAACCCAAACAAGGCTCTAAAGACGTTTATTAACACAAATACTCTATATATATGAGTTAAAGGTTAGATTAAAAGGGAGTAGGATTCCACCGTAACTGTTTACTAAATTCCACCGCAACTGTCTACCAAATTTTACCGCAACTGTCCACTAAATTCTACCGCAACTGTCTACTAAGTTCTACTGCAATCTGCGGACCCTAACTTTAGCCAGCTAATTAGGATTTTCTATCCCCGGAATAGAAAAATTGCTATTAGCTTGCTTACCACTAGCGCCTTGGCGGCCCTTACAAGATGTCCACCTACAGCTCCTAAACAATTCCTCCTCTTCTTCTCTTTAGCTTAGTATCTTTATAAGATAGCATTCCACAGACTTTAGTTTAGAGATATTTATGCGAGCCATTACACTGGTAAGAAAGCACTACGTGCTAAGGGGCAAATTTTGGGACAGCGAAATATATATTGTAATGGCAATAGTAAGTAAGGAGGATTAATATTCGTTACGCTAGTCAAGCAGCGTTTATATATAGATGGCAACCACAAAAGAAGAGTTGCTAGTGTCGGGAGTAAGATAAGTGGTCGTTATGTGTCGCCGCGGCACTAGCGTGGCGAGGAGCCTTAAGCTCCTCGCCCTCCCTTATTCTAGATCATTAAGTATTATTAACAACATCACTATATCTACTTAAGTAGTACTGGTGAGGGAGTTACCCTGTGTTACCAACAGTATGGCAAGGGCAATTTATATTATATTAAATTTAAATAGTTGTGTGTATATTTATAGGGTAAATAGTTTTTTAAGTAATAACTTTAGTAGTAGGTTATATAGAACTTTAGTGTTTCTTTAACCCAGCTAATTAAAGGGTTATATTATTTTAGCTATTTATATCTAAGTATTATCTTATAATACTTTAAGGGTGTTATAAATAGGGAAATATATTTAAGGTGTTTGCCTATCCGCAATTTTATAAAAGCGTAGTATATTAGTTTGCCATATATTAAGGGTTTGCCGTTAAAGCCTTACAGGCCTTAGGGCTTATTAAGTTTCTTTAAATTTAGGCGTTAAGTTTTTATATAGTTTATATTAATAAAGCCTATACTAGTAGCTCCGCTATCTATAAGGATTTATACTTCCTTCTATTTGCTAAATATTTAAATTTTGCTAAGTATATTAAGGGAGTTATATTATATATTAGCGCTGGAAGAGCCTAGACACTTATACTCTTTTATCTTTTATCCTAAGGCGCAACTTAGCTTTAGGATAATTCGTTTTCTAAGTTAACTAAAGGTAAGGTGCTTTATGGCGTCTAAGTATAATTTATAGAGCGGGTATAATTTAAGGAATGAGTACAACTTAAGGAATAGGAGGAACTACGGCGGACCTTTTTAAAGGGGTAAGTTTGGCAATGCTTTTAAATATATCCTTTTTTACCGCATTTAAAGCATTCTCTATATATGGCTTAAGTTCTTTATTTATTAGTTCCTAAGGGTATATAGAATTAAGCGGCATTAAGGTCTATAGGGTTATATATAGGGCTTTTAAGTTTTAGAGACGGATCGCGCTTTAGGGTATATTCCGGTTTTGTAGTGTTTTAAATATAAGGTATAGTTAACTTTAGAAAATAAGTCTATTTGTTATATTAAAGGTCCTTGTTAATTTATTAATATATTATAACAAATTTAGACAGGTTTTTTTAGTAGTTCCCTACCTACTAACTAGGCTCTAATTTTATCCAAAATAGCTTATTAAAGAGCAGTAACTCTAGCGGCTTTATTCTAATCTAGTTTGCTAGCTAGGCCTAAAAATTCTAAAAAAAAGTTACCAAAGTCTTGGTTCCGTTATTATAGGTTTTTAAGTTTAATAATAGCTATATATTTGCGGCTGGCGTTATTATACATTTATTCTAATAGGGAGATAAAGATTTTAAAATTAATAAAGATGCTATTATAGAAGAACAGATCTATAGTTTATATAGCGTCCTTATTTAAACAAAACATTCTATAACTAACCTTACTAGCTTTAATAGGATATTAGTTAGAGTTTGTTAAAAGCTTAAGATGGAGCTTGGTTATAAAGGGACGTAGGTTATTTTAATTTCTATTAAACATTAAAGGATTAGGGAGCTTTTTTGATTTTATAATAGGTACTGGGTTTATTATATATATAGGTTAAGCTACTATTACTAGTTTAGTGTTCGCACTTAATAGATTAAGTTTAGATACTGTTATTTTAATTTTATTTATAGGTATTGCTATTAGGGTCTCTAACGTATATGCCTTGGCGTTATAGAGTTCTTTATAGAGTGCTTCTATTAATTGCTAATACTAGACTTCTAATATAGCTTGCTGCTAAGCTAAGGCATCTATAAAGGACTGTTATATTATGGTTAACTGTTATCTAACTAGTGATATAATACTCATGGTTATTAAAAGGGATTTAGGTTTATTTACCATTTTAATAATAGTTATTTTAACGTAACATAATATAAGGGCGCAAAGAGACTTTGGGGAAAATTTAAAGGAACGATATAAATTCTATCTAATCTAAGGGTATATCGCTCTTATAGAGTATAAAATGTTATATAAAGAAGAGAAAGGAATAACAAAAGAATCTTATAATTAAACAGTTAGGGGTTTTAGTGGTCGATGCGTGCGTATATGCGCACGCGGTCTTTAACGGATTTTGGTAGAATTCAATTAAATTAATCAAAGCGTTGGAATTTATCTGTTGAGTATTTCACTAAGGCATTCCTACTATAACTAGGCTAGTCCCATTACACGGGCTTATAATACAATATTAAGAAATGCAAGTTCTATACATCTAAGGTTATATACTTAGGCTTAATTATATCCCATAATGGAATTAAAATAGATCTTAAGAAAGTCGCTACAATTATAAATTAGGGAAGCCCTAGCAATATATAAGATTTTTAAGGATTTTTAAGATTTACAAACTTTTATTATTAATTTATTAACTACTTCTCGGAAATTACCTAATTATTAATAAACCTAATATAAAATAATATAAAATTTAAATAAACTGCTAGATGTAAATAAACTTTTAATAACTTAAAATATTGCTTTATAACTACTTTAACCCTAACCTTAAATATATTATTAAAATAGACTTGTCTAATTATGCCCTAGGGGGAGTATTATTGCAATATAATAAGAACGGCAAGCTATATCTAGTAGCCTTTCTCTTCTAGAAACTTGTCCCTACTAAATTAAACTATAAAATATATAATAAAGAACTGCTTATAATTATTAGATGCTTTAAATAATAATATTCTAAGCTTAAAAAATTGTTATTTCTAATATGTGTATTTGTTGGTCACATAGGGTGACTTACCAATAACGACTACTTGAGTAGGTTACAGTGATATTGGTTAAAAGCTTATGATTATTGATTGGAACGAGAAAGGGCAAAGAGCTTAAGGCTCCTTGCTACGCTAGTGCCGCGACAACACGTAACAACCGCTTGCCTTATTCCCGACACTAGCAACTCTTCTTTTGTAGTTGCTATTTATATACACTTATAGATTACTACTATATAAAGATACTAAGCGAAGAAGAAGAAGAAAAATATTAGGGGTTAATGTAAAGGTAAGGGGCCGCTAAGGCGCTAGTAGTAAGCGAGCTAATAGCGATTTTCTATGCTGGGCATGGAAAATCCTAATTAGCTGGTTGAAATTAGGGTCTGTGGAATATTATACTCTTACTCCCTTTTAACCTAACCTTTAACCTATATATATAAAGTGTTTATGTTAACAAACGTTTCTAAAGCCTTATTTAGGTTTGCCTTTATTATTATATCTACTAGGTTATCTTAGCTATTAATCCATTAAATCTTAAAGAGTTCTTGCCGTTTATAGGATTGCTAAAGTGCTATAATATTAATTATAAGGCGCTTCTCCTTTATAGTGCTAAGCTTAACTAAGCACTTATAGAGGGAATATAAGTTGGTATATACAATTATAGGAATAACGGGAAGTTTAAGTTAATCTATAATTATCTTTAGGGTAGTTCTAATTACGATTACTATATTAACTCTGCTAACTATTCTATATATTTTTAATACTAGAATGCTTTAAGTAACGTACTTACTCTTAGTTAAGCTCTAATAGATAAGATTACTATAGATTATAAAGTTATTCTCTGTAGTAGATTTATTTATAATAATAATTTTATATCCTAGCTGGGAGCTAAAATCTTTATTATTTATAAACGATTTATTATTATTATTCATTGCTTAACGTCCGATTCGGATCCCTATTGGGCCCACGCGGACTACTCCTTATTTACATATAGAGAGAAAACTCTATTTAAGAAAACCCCGTAATCCATCTCCCCGCCTTTTAGGACTTGCCTACTTAGCGCCTATAAGTTACCAGTAGTACTCTTCTACCTTACTTTTTAACCTCCTTAGGAACTACTGCCGCCGTAACAAGCCTACGGACGCGCTAGTATCGCAAACTTTACTCTACTACTATAGAGTTATTAGGGGGCGCCTGTAACGGAACCTTATAGCAGAAACTACGGTGGGTTCTATTATTAGGCTAGGTATATAGGTAAGAACAAATCAACAATATAATAATAACTGGTGGAGTAATTGCCTAACAAATTAACTCCAATTGTATTCTAAGATTCACTACAAGGAGAGAACTATTTACGGTAGGGACTGAGGTCCTTTAAATATATAACTATACTCCTAAGAAATCCTCTCTTATACGTAAGGTATATAAGGTATGTGAGGTACGTGACAGACCTTACAAACCTTATAGACCTTATAGAGCATACCACGTGACCTCGGTTACTATTTCTTGTCATATAGCTCTACTGGATCCATCCTAGATTATACCTATATTAACCAACTAGCTTCCTACAACTCTTCCCCAAGTAGTTGTAACATTATACTTAAAGCGTCCGTAATACTATCTCCCTCCTCTTTATCTTTGTCCTTAAAGATTCCTAACATCTCTAAGTCGTCTACTAGAGGTGTAATGTCCGTTTAATTAGTCTAGTTAATATCCTTACTTACTATACCTAAAGCTTCTTCTTCTTCTTCGTTCCAACGACGTGCCCGTACTGTGGCTGCCATACTGTCGCTTGGTGAAGTTATGCCGTCTCCGTGTTCTTAATATGCGAAAGAGGGGTTGGTTTATATTGCGCTAGCGAGTCCTACGTCTTAACAACCCTCTTCCTGTTTAGAGTGTACTAAGTCGAACGTTTGATCGTCCTATAACATTCACTTGGTCTCTAACGCTAAGTATACGCGTCCTATAACTTTTAATAGTCTTCGAGTTCCCTAAGTAACTTATTATAGGGTCTTATATTCAATCTACCACTACAAAGCTTAACGGTAAGCTGGCCTCTACGCTACTTGAGGTTTAATATGCCTTAGAAGAGTCCGCACGCGTTCTTAAAGCTTAACGTTTAGCTTATGCTTGTCTTTAACGTCTTAAACGTGTTTATAAGAAGGTTTATTTTAAAGAGTGGAAACTAGTCCAACAGGGTCTTAACAAGCTAGGTAATAAAAGGATTAGCTTTCCTCCTGCAAGGGAAACAACTCTAAGTAGCTCGGTAATTACTCCTCTTAGGTCCCCCTTAGGTAACTTATTCTTTAGCAATTCTTTTTTAACGTTTCCTAACCTACTTTCTTCTGATACTCCTTTACCTTTCCTATAGCATTCTTTAGGTTGCTTAGTGGTTCCTAGGTAGTCTCACTATAGCCTATCTACTTTACTTTATACTACGTTTTATTATCTACATCCTCGTAACTAATAATCTTTAAAACTTGCCATTTATCTTCCTCTTATCCTCTATACGTGTCTACCTTATAGACTGGTAGCTTAATATTCCCATATACTAGCTCTAGCATTGCAATATATTATACAGGGTAGATTTTCATTTTGGCTAGTAGGTTTAACTTATATATAACTAATAAAATCCTTTACTTAACTTTAAAAGGTCCTAGTCTAACGTAGTCCAACTTCTTACTTAGTCATTAACTCTTGAAATTTTTATATAGTAGCTATACTTTATCTCCCTTCTTAAGATCTGGTCCCTTAGATCTCTTAGCATTATAGTACCTTTTTATTCGTTCTTATACTAGTTTAGCTGTTTCTTTAAGGTCTGCATAAAGATTTATTAACGTCTCTATTCTTTGCTTAGCTGTGCTACTCGTCTTTTTTACTTAATATGGCGATAACGATGTTCTTGGCTTATATCCGTAATTTGCCTTAAATGGTAATATCCCTATTCCTTCTTATGGTGTTGTATTGTATGTAAACTATATAACTGGTAATAACAATACCTAATTATTCTATACGTAATTAATATAATGCCTTAGATACTGCTCTAGTGTCTAGTTTAGTTTTTCCATTTATCCGTCCGTCTGCGGATAATACGCTGTAGATATTACTACGCAAACCCCCTATTCTGCCAGAAATACTTCCTAAAACGCTACTATAAATCTTGGATCTCTGTCTAATATAATCTTATCTAGTACTCCGTATCTTACAAACACTTCTTTTATATAGATTCTAGCGATATCTTCTACTAATATCTCTTTAGTGCATGCTATAAAGTATCCCTACTTTATTAGCTTGTCTACTATTACTAAAATCGCGTTATAATCTTGTCCTATAATAGGATCTCTTAACTTTAGTAACTTAATAATAAAGTCCTATAATATAACCTCCTATAGTCTTCCTGGTGTCTTAACAGGTTATAGCCCTCTATACAGCTTATACCTTATTGGTTTATTCCTTTGGCAATCTAGATATTCCTTTATAACTTATCTTACTAGTCCCTAGATTTCTTAAATAATGTACTCCTTTTAAAGCCTTAATACTAAGCCTATAGCTCTATTATATCCTTGTATTATTCCCTTATGGAATTCCTTAATAAATTCTTCTGTAATAGACTTAGGCATATATATTGCTTCTCTATTTTCGTATTACTCTAAGTCTAGATCCTCTACCTATGCTTCTTAGATCTTCTATATCTAATTACTCTCTAGTAATTTATAGATCTAACTTTCCTTAGTTGCTATAATCTTTAGATAATTATACCTAATTAATCTATCTTAATCCTTTTGTAATAAAGCTCCCAATAGCTTTTTATTACTTTATAGTTCAGCCTTTCTACTTAGCGCGTCTGCTTATGTATTGTCTGTACCCTTAGTATACTAAACTTCAAAATAGTATTCTATAAGCATTTCCGCCTATCTAACCTGTCTTTGGTTGAGTTCCTTTGTTATTAGGAATCCTGTAAGGTTCTTATAGTCCGTTCTAACCATAAATAGTTTCTCTGTGCCTTATAAGAATGCTCTCTATTTTTTAAGTGCTGTAACTATACCTAATAACTCCTTATTGTAGATATTATAGTTTAACTCTAGTAGTGTTATCTTTTAACTATAGTACGCTATTAGGTGCTATCCGTCTTAATATTTTTGCATAAAGCATACCCCTAGTGTAAAGTCTAATATATTTATTTCTATAACCGTCTTTAGACCTAGTTAATAGATCTTAAGAACTGGCTCCTAGGTAAATAACCCTTTAACTTTTTTAAACAGTTCTTATTACTCCTTCCCCCATACCCATAGTTCTTTTTTCTTTATTAATCGCGTAAGTGGCTTAATGTCCTTTAACTATTGCGCTATAAACCTTCTATAGTAATTGCAGAATCCTAGGAACAATCTTAACTGCGTAACATTCTCTAGTTCTTACCAATTCACTATAGCCTCGATCTTTTTTGGATCTATACTAAGTTGGCCTGGTTTAATAATAAATTTAACAAAATTGGTCTTCCTAGTAAAGAACTCGTATTTCTTAATTACTACTGGCATCTATTCTTCTTATAGTTTTTTTAAGACCTATTTAACGTGTTCTCTATACTCCTCCTTACTCTCTAAGTAGATAATAATGTCGTTAAGGTATACTATAACAAATTTATCTAGGTGTTCTCCTAATACACTATTAATTCGCTTCTGGAACGTTACTAATGCGTTTATAAGCCTGAATTGTATAACTAATAGTTTATATAGTCCTTCCTTTGACCTAAAGGCTGCCTTTTATTTGTTGCCTTTCTTAATCCTAATCTAATGGTATACCTACCTTAGATCTATCTTTATAAAGATCTTTACATTGCCTATCCTATCTTAGATTTTGCTAATTAAGGGTAAAGGATATCTATCCTTCCTAGTAATGCTGTTTAACTATCTATAGTCTATATACATCCTAAGTTTTCCGTTTTTCTTTAGGATAAATAGTACTGGATATCCCGCTAATAACTATAACGGTCTAATATATCCCTTTTATAAGTTCTCCTAGATAAACTCCTTAAGCGCTACTAACTCTGTTTTAGTAAGCTTATAGATTAGAAAGAACTTTAAACTTATTCCCTCTTCTAATTCTATTTTATAGTCCCATGCTGTATACTCTAATAGCTTTTTACTTTCTGGTAACCCTAACTTTTTACTATACTTATAATATCTCTTTGGTATATAACTTAAGCCTTACTTAGTCTCTTTATATATTGCTCCAACTTGGTACTATACCAACTTGGTTTACTATCGCACTTTACACCGTTAAGTATTCTTAATATTGACCTAACCTATAACCCAATTAATCTTTAGATTGTACTCCTATAACTAAGGTATCCCTAGTATTGCCTTATCCTATCCTAATAGTAGGATATTAAAAGACATTCTAACTAGTCTCCCTTTAATAGTTATCTAAATAGGTCCTATTTTAAGATTAATAATACCTCCTCTATAGGCTATCTAATCTCCTAAAATTGTTATAAGTGGATATAGGTGTTTCTTTTGTCTATATAATAACCCCATCCTTTTTACTACCTTTGGTGATATATGGTTTCTAATTGCTCTACTATCTACCAACGCTTTAAACTACTAATCTTGCCATTTAACTTGTAAATTTAGGTGTTATCCTTAAATTCCTTTAAGGGTCTAAGGCTCTAACACTAGTTCCCTCTGGTTCTATACGCCTCCCCTTTTCCTAACTGTTAGCTGCTAGATCCTGCCTATACTTAGTCTAACTTAGGCCAATACTTAGTTTGTTTCTTTTCCTCTATATACCATAGACAAGTGTTCTCTAGGCACTTCTACCACTATTATCCATCTAGGCATTCTTCTGTAAGGAATCTTCCTAGTTAAAGTATTAAGTCCCCTTAACCTTGCACTTCTACTAGGTGCTAACTATATATATACTTAGCGTTTCTAAACCGCTTTTCCTTTGGTGCCTAATATATTTTTACTAGGTACTTCCGGTTCTTGTCTTTAGGTGCCCTATATATATTGCATATATTATCTACACAAGCTATCCACAATAGTATATAATACGCTATATGTTTTAGGTTAACTCTTAGTTTGTCTTTATCTTTAAGTTTAAATCTATACCTAGTTAACCTAACCACTGGTATCTCTACTATGGGTACTAAAACTTGTTATTTACTTCTCTAGTCCCTAGATCCTTCTTCTAGGTTCCTTAACGTTATAATTAATGCTCCTTTAATATAACTTATGCGTTTCTCCGTAATGGGTTAGTTTTAGACAACTTTTTTATCTAGCCATATATAGAAATCTGCCCATTTGTTGTTATATTACTGCCTATACCACTTTCCATATAACTGGTTTAGTGTGTATAGTCTATTTATTAGAAAGTACCTTATTATCGCTACATTATGACATCCTTTAGTATGTCTTTTTTTAAACCTAGTTGGAATATCTAAGTCCTTTTCTTATTTCAGTTCGTTTAACCACTTTGCCCTAGGTGTCCCTGCACTTAGCCTATTAGTAATTCTTTATATAGGTACTCTGTCCCTTATATAACTTGGTATAGCTAACCTCTTGTCTAGCTTTTGCTCTTGCTATGTAATGATTCTCGTTCTAAACTTATCCATAGTTTCTTATTTTTTGCGTCTTATAGCTAGATCTTTATAGTCGTCTTATTTTTTAATCCTAGTATTAACTGTTTAATCTTTAGGCTAAATACTATATTTACCTAGGATTGCTAACGTTCTTATTCGTTCTCTGAACTTATAGTTCTTAAACTTACGTCCTATACTCATTTATTTGTTACTGAATTGAGTTGCTACCCTTTCCCATTAGTTTTTGTCTATTGTGGGTCCTTAGGTATATCTTATCTTACTTTAAAAATCTTAAGCTTCTCTTATCTCTTCTTAAAAATCTTAAGCCTATAGCCTTTTGCCTTTATCGAGTAATAAGCTAGCACTAGCAGTTGTCTACTTACTTAGTTTCTTCTAAACGTTACTCCTATCTTCTTATAAAGCGATGGAAATCGTATCTAATGGTGTTATAATATCCGTTACTAAACCCTATTCTGTAACAGTCTTAGTTTCTGCTTCTATTTCAACTTCTTTAAGGTCTGTATGCTTCTAGTAAGCTACCTTTATTACCTTATTATTGGTAAATGCTTTGCCTATATCAAATTTATCGTCTTTAATATCCGATCTATAAGCTAGTTTATTAGTTCCTCTAAACTTAGGTAACAATGGCTCTTACAGCCAATAACTTGCGCCATACTTAGCGTCCTTATAAATTCGGCATGCGTTGTTATAATAATACGCAAAACTGTTAATTAAATATTCTTTTATTCCTTATAGTGTACTATTATCCCTCTGTATGTATATGCTGTCTACTAGTCTGGTTCCCTTTACCGTGTAGTTACTCTAACTACCTCTATAGTCTCTGGCGAAATGACCTTGTTTTCCATAATTTATATAAGCCCTATCTTTAAACCACTTTTCTTGCTATAGAGTCCGCCTAAATGTCTTTTACTGCTAAGATCCCTAGTTTAGCCTCTACTTCTTAGTTCTTTAATTACTTAATTCTTAACCTCTAGGTTTCTATGGTTTCTTTTCCTACCTTTAGGTTTCTTTGGTACTACTTAGGTCTATTAGCTCTACGCCATTCCATAGTTTTTAACTCTATGTCTGTTATTACGTACTCTGCGCCTTATATAACTGTGGAACTCTGTCTTGCCCTCTCTTAGCTTATTCCCTTTAATAGATCCTATTATTAATCTTTATTAACTAATCTATTAACTCTCTTAGAGTATCCGCATCTTCTATTAGGATAAT
>Ga0307507_10004211_pt1 | contig 26019 bp, 7 predicted proteins | sample 7_EM_MG_FD_207223 | JGI IMG/M metagenome (GOLD analysis project Ga0307507, IMG submission 207223) | Populus trichocarpa ectomycorrhiza microbial communities from riparian zone in the Pacific Northwest, United States - 7_EM | ecosystem: Host-associated > Plants > Roots > Unclassified | place...
GGACCTCAGTCCCTACCGTAGATAGTTCTCTCCTTATAGTGAATCTTAGAATACAATTAGAGTTAATCTATTAGGCAACCACTCCACCAGTTGTTATTATATTGTTAATTTATTCTTACCTACATACCTAGCCTAATAATAGGACCTACCGTAGTTCCTACTATAAGGTTCCGTTACATATTTACTATTAAGGTTACGGTATTAAATAAGATCAAACAATATGCCACCTAAAGCACTAGTTATAACGACGTTAACGGCAGCCATAACCTTAAGGCTAGGAGATACCAGTATGGTAGATATGGATTCTTAAGTAGTTACGCGAGGTTAGTTATAGGAAATAGTTAATCATTTATAAGATAATAATAGGATACTTAAAAAACGCATTAATAGAATTAAAGTAGTAAAAATTAAACTACCTTTAATTAAACGGTTCTTAGAAGAGAAGTTAAAGCTTAAGGGATTTCTTATATAGATGCACTTTAAGGTAATGCAGGAAGGAGCAAAGTTAGCAATATCGTTAGATTAAGTAGCCTATACAGGATTGTTCCTAATAGGGAGGGCACTTAAGTGGTTTAAACTATATCTTACGGAAATATAGGCTAATGGCATAACAACTACTAACCAGGATATACGGTACATATTTGCCAGTTAGAATGGGTTCGCGGAATAACTAATACAGATATTTAGAGACCTAGAGGCTATAACCACAGCAGAACAAAAGCTTTAGAACTTAGTATAATGCACTTTAGCAATTAAGTATATAATACAGTTTTAAACACTAGCCACATAGGTTAAGTGGAATAATAGGGCGCTTATGGCACAGTATAAATAGGGACTTAAGGCTAAAGTCTAGGACGTAATTATCTTAATAGAAGATGCGGATACTCTAAGAGAGTTAATAGACTAGTTAATAAAGATTAATAATAGGATCTATTAAAGGGAACAAGCTAAAAGAGGGCAAGATAGAGTTCTATAGTTATATAAGGCGCAAAGTACGCAATAACAAACATAGAGTTAAAAACTATGGAATGGCGCAGAGCTAATAGACCTAAGCGGTACTAAAGAAACCTAAAGGTGGGAAAAAAAACTATAGAAACCCAGAGGTTAAGGATCTAGTAATTAAAGGACCTAGGAGTAAAGGCTAAACCAAGGATCTTAGCAGTAGAAGACATTTAGGTGGACTCTATAGCAAGAAAAATAGTTTAAAGATAGGGCTTATATAAATTATAGAAAACAAGGTTATTTCGCCAGAGACTATAAAGGTGGTTAGAGTAACTATATAGTAAAGGGAACAAGGCTAGCAGACGGCATATACATACAGAGGGATAATGGTGCACTATAAGGAACAAAAGAATGTTTAATTAATAGTTTTACATATTATTATAATAACGTATACTAAATTTATAAGGATGCTAAATACGGCGCAAGCTATTAGCTATAGGAGCTATTATTATCTAAGTTTAGAGGAACTAACGAACCAGCTCATAGATCGGATATTAAAGATAATGAATTTAATATAGGCGAAGCATTTACCGATAATAAGGTAATAAAGGCAGCTTACTAGAAGCATATAGACCTTAGAGAAGTTAAAATAGAAGTAGAAACTAAGACCATTATAGAACAGGGTTTAGTAACGAATATTATAATACTATTAGATACAATTTCTATCGCTTTATAAGATAATAGGAGTAACGTTTAGAAGAAACTAAGCAAGTAGATAACTGCTAGTACTAGCTTATTGTTTAATAAAGGCAAAAGGCCACAGGCTTAAGATTCTTAAGAAGAGATATAAGAAGCTTAAGATTCTTAAAACAAGATAAGATATACCTAAGGACCCACAACGGACGAAAACTAATAGGAAAGGGTAGCTACTCAGTTTATAGACAAACGAATGAGTATAGGACGCAAGTTTAAGAACTACAAGTTTGGGGAACAAATAAGAACATTAGCAATCCCAGGTAGATGTAGTATTCAGCCTAAAGATTAAATGATTAATACTAGGATTAAAAAATAAGATAACTACAAGAATCTAGCTGCAAGACGCAGAAAATAAGAAACTATAGATAAGTTTAGAATAAGAATCATTATATAGCAAGAGCAAAAGCTAGACAAGAGGTTAGCTACGCCAGGTTATATAAGGGACAGAGCACCTATATAAAGAGTTACTAATAGGCCAAGTGTAGGGACACCTAGGGCAAAATAGTTAGATAAACTGGAATAAGAAGAGGATCTAGATATCCTAACTAGGTTTAAAGAAAGACATACCAAAGGATGTTACAATGTAGTAATAATAAGATACTTTCTAATAGATAAACTATACACACTAAACCAGTTGTACGGAAAGTGGTATAGGCAACGACACAACAATAAATAGAAAGACTTTTATATATAGCTGGATAAAAAAGTTGTTTAAAATCAACCTATTACGGAGAAACGCATAAGTTATATTAAGGGAGTATTAATTATAACGTTAAGGAACCTAGAAGAAGGATCTAGAGACTAGAGAAGTAAGCGATAAATTTTAGTACCTATAGCAGAAATACTAGTAGTTAGGTTAACTAGGTATAGGTTTAAACTTAAGAATAAAAATAAACTAAGAGTTAACCTAAAACATATAGCGTATTATATACTATTGTGGATAGCTTATATGGATGATACATATAACATACATAGAGCACTAAAAGATAAGAACCGGAAGTACCTAGTAAGAATATATTGGGCACCAGAGGAAAAGCGGTTTAGGAACACTAAGTATATATATAGATAGCACCTAGTAGAAGTATAAGGTTAAGGGGACTTAATACTTTAACTAGGAAGATTCCTTACGGAAAAATACCTAGATAGATAATAGTGGTGGGAGTGCTTAGAGAATACTTGTCTATAGTATATAGAGGAAAAGAAACAAACTAAGTATTGGCTAAGGTTAAACTAAGTATAGGCAGGATCTAGTAGCTAATAGTTAGGAAAAGGGGAGGCGTATAGGACTAGAGGGAACCAGTGTTAGAGCCTTAGACCCTTAAAGGAATTTAAGGTTAACACCTAAATTTATAAGCTAAATAGCAAGATCAGCAGTTTAAAGTATTAGTAGACAGTAAAGTAACTAAGAACTATATATTACTAAAAGCAGTAAAAAGGATGGGGTTACCATATAGACAGAAGGAACACCTATATCCACTTATAACGATTTTAGGAGATCAGATAGCCTATAGAGGAGGTATTATTAATCTTAAAATAGGACCTATTCAGTTAACTATTAAAGGAAGACCAGTTAGAATGTTTTTTAATATCCTACTAGGACAAGGTGATACTAGGAATGCCTTAGTTATAGGAGTATAATCTAAAGGTCGATTGGGTTATAGGTCAGGTTAATATTAAGGATACTTAACGGCGTAAAGTGCGACAGCAAACCAAGTTGGTATAGTACCAAGTTGGAGCGATATGTGAAGAGACTAAGCGAGGCTTAAGTTATGTACCAAAGAGATACTATAAGTATGGTAAAAAGTTATGGTTACTAGAAAGTGAAAAGCTGTTAGAGCATATAGCATAGGACTATAAGATAGAATTGGAAGAAGGAATGAGTCTAAAGTTCTTTCTAATCTATAAGCTTACTAAAACGGAGTTAGTAGCGCTTAAGGAGTTTGTCTAGAAGAACTTACGTAAGGGATATATTAGACCGTTATAGTTATTAGCAGGATATCCAGTACTGTTTATTCTAAAGAAAAATAGAAAACCTAGGACGCGTATAGACTATAGACAGTTAAACAGCATTACTAAGAAGGATAGGTATTCTTTACCCTTAATTAGCGAGATCTAAAATAGGATAGGTAACGCAAAGATCTTTATAAAGATAGATTTAAGATGGGCGTACCATTAGATTAGGATCAAGGAAGGCAACAAATAGAAGGCAGCCTTTAGGTTAAAGGAAGGACTATATAAACCATTAGTTATACAATTTGGGCTTATAAACGCACTAGCAACGTTCTAGAAGCGAATTAATAGTATATTAGGAGAATACCTAGATAAGTTTATTATGGTATACCTCAACGACATTATTATCTACTTAGAGAATGAGGAAGAACATAGAGAACATGTTAAATGGGTCTTAAAGAGACTACAGGAAGAACAGATACTAGTAATAATTAAGAAATGCGAGTTCTTTATAAAAAAAACTGATTTTGTAGGATTCGTTATTAAACTAGGAAAGATTAGTATAGACCTAAAGAAAGTCAAAGCTATAGTAAGTTGGTAAGAACCAGAGAACGTTATACAGTTAAGGTTGTTTCTAGGGTTTTGTAACTACTATAGGAGGTTTATAGCGCAATAGTTAAAAAGCATTAAGCCGTTTACAAGGCTAATAAAGAAAGAGGAACTATAGGTTTAGGGTAGTAAATAAAGGGAGCTATTTTAGGAACTTAAAGAGTTATTTACCTAAGAATTAATCCTTAAGATCTATTAACCAAAGTTAGAAACGGTTGTTAAGATAGACGTATTAGACTTCGCACTAGGAGCATATTTGCTATAGAAGTACCAGAACGCATAGCATCCAGTAGCGTACTATAGTCGGAAAATGACACCACCAGAGTTAAACTATGACATCTACAACAAGGAGTTATTAGGTATAGTTATAGTACTTAAGGAATAGAGAGTATTTTTGCAAGGTATAGAGAAACCATTTATAGTTAAGACGGACTATAAGAACCTTATAGGATTCCTAATAACAAAGAAACTCAACTAAAGATAGGTTAGATGGGCGGAAATGCTTATAGAATACTATTTTGAAATTCAGTATACCAAGGGTATAGATAATGCATAAGCAGACGCTCTAAGTAGAAAGGCTGAACTATAAAGTAATAAAAAGCTATTAGGAGCTTTGTTATAAAGAGATTAAGATAGATTAATTAGGTATAATTATCTAAAGATTACAGCAACTAAGGAAAGTTAGATCCATAAATTACTAGAGAGTAATTGGATATAGAAGATCTAAAAAGCATAGGCAAAGGATCCAGACTTAAAGCAATATAAAAACAGAGAAACAACATATGTGCCTAAGTCTATTATAAAAGGATTTGTTAAGGAATTCCATAAGGGAATAATATAAGGACATAATGGGTCTATAGGACTAGTGTTAAGGCTTTAAGAGGAGTATATTATTTAAGGAATTTGGGGGCTAGCAAGATAAGTTATAAAAGAATATTTAGATTATTAAAGGAATAAACTAACAAGGTATAAGCCGTATGGAGGGCTATAACTTATTAAAATACCAGGAAGACTATGGGAAGTTATATTATAGGACTTTATTATTAAGTTACTAAAGTTAAGAGATCCTATTATAGGACAAGATTATAATGTAATTTTAGTAATAGTGGATAAGCTAATAAAGTGGGGATACTTTATAGCATGCACTAAAGAGATATTAGTAGAAGATATTGCTAGAATCTATATAAAGGAAGTGTTTATAAGACATAGAGCACCAAACAAGATTATATCAGACAGAGATCTAAGATTTATAGCAATATTTTAGGAAGTATTTCTGCCAGAATAAGGGGTTCCCGTAGTAATATCTACAGTATATTATCCGCAGACGGACGGATAAACGGAAAGACTAAACTAGACACTAGAACAGTATCTAAGGTATTATATTAATTACGCACAGAATAATTGGGTATCGTTATTACCAGTTATATAGTTTATATACAATATAACACCACAAGAAGGAATAGGGACATCACTATTTAAGGCAAATTATGGATATAAACCAAGAATATTGTTATCGCCATATTAAGCAAAAAAGACGAGTAGCACAGCTAAATAAAGAATGGAGATATTAATAAATCTTTATATAGACCTTATAGAAATAGCTAAGCTAGTATAGCAAAGAATAAAAAGGTACTATAATACTAAGAGATCTAAGGGACCAGATCTTAAGGAGGGAGATAAAGTGTAGCTACTATACAAAAATTTTAAGAGTTAACGACTAAGCAAGAAGTTAGACTATGTTAGACTAGGACCTTTTAAAATTATGTAAAGAATTTTATTGGTTATATACAAGTTGAACCTATTAGCCAAAATAAAGATCTACCCTGTATAATATATTGCAATACTAGAACTAGCACACAGAGATATTAAGCCACCAGTTTATAAGGTAGATATATATAGAGGACAAGAAGAAGACAAATAGCAAGTTTTAAAGATTATTAGTTACAAGGACGTAGATAACAAAACGTAGTATAAAGTAAAGTAGATAGGCTATAATAAGACTACCTAAAAGCCACTAAGCAACCTAGAGAACGCTATAGAAAAGGTAAAGAAGTATTAGAAGAGAGCAGGTTAGGGAGCGTTAAAAAAGGATTACTAAAGAATAAGTCACCTAAGGGGGACCCAAGAGGAGCAATTGCTAAGCTACTTAGAGTTGTTTCCCTTATAGGAGGAGAGCTAGTCCTTTTATTACCTAGCTTATTAAGACCCTATTAAATAAGTTTCTACTCCTTAGAACGAACCTTCTTACAAACCTTCTTAAGATAGGTTAACTAAGCGAACGCAACCTACTAGGACTTAAAGGAGCGACGTTAAGCCTTAAGGGCCCAAGCAGTCTCTTTAACAGAATAGTAGAGTTTGGCGCGTATGGCGGCCAACTTAGACTCAAGCTTTGTAGCGGCAGATTAAACACAAGACTTTATAATAAGTTACTTAGGGAACTTAAAGACTGTTAAGAGTTATAGGATGTATACACTTAGCGTTAAAGATAGAGCGAACATCGCAGGACAATTAAATATTTGCTTTAGTGCACTTTAAGCAAAACAAGGGTTATTAAGACAAGGGACTCGCCATCGCAACACATATTAACCCCACTTTTGCACAACAAGAATACGGAGACAACATTATCTCACTAAGTAATAGTATAGCAGCCACAGTGCAAGCACAACGTTGCGCTTATAAAGAAGAAGAAGCTTTAGGTATAATAAGCAAGGATATTAACCAGACTAATTAAACGGACATTACACCTCTAGTAGATAACTTGGAGATGTTAGAAATCTTTAAGGATAAAGATAAAAAGGAGGGAGATAGTGTTACGGACGCTTTAAGTATAATATTACAACTACTTGGGGAAGAGTTGTAGGAAGCTAGTTGGTTAATATAGGTATAGTCTAGGATAGATCTAGTAGAACCATATAACAAGGAATAGTAAGCGAGTTACATAATATTATACGTAGTATACGCAGTATACGCCTGTGTATAACACGTATAACACGTACCTCACGTACAAGAGAGGATTTCTTAGGAGTATGGTTATGTATTTAAAGGACCTCAGTCCCTACCGTAGATAGTTCTCTCCTTGTAGTGAATCTCAGAATACAATTAGAGTTAATCTGTTAGGCAACCACTCCACCAGTTATTATTACGTTGTTGATTTGTTCTTACCTATATACCTAGCCCAATAATAGGACCCACCGTAGTTCCTGCTACAAGGTTCCATTACACTTATAGGTCTAGTAAGTAAAGTTTTATAACCGTAGAGCGGAAGGTTATAGGCCTATTTAGTAGCTTTACAGTATAGGTCTTGCCGTTAACGGCAAGCAGTATATATGGTCTGTCCTAATAACCACTTTAGCCAGTATTGCCTTCTCTCTAGACTAAGATAGGCGAACTAGGTGGAAGGCTGTAAATAGCGTTAGTTTGTGGTCTATTTTGCATATTAAGAGCGTTAGTAATCTGTTCTTTAGCTTATAGCTTCTAGATTTCTACCATTACTTTCCTAATAGCCGCAGCTTGTTGTGTAACTAAAGGTAATAGCGCATCTAATTTAACTATTTGGGGGTAGGCTCTAAAAACTAGAAGTGTAGGGACTAGGCCTTTTAGGCTAGCCGTGTTATTAATGGCTTTAAAGGCTATTTATAGGGCTATCTCCTTACTAATTTTAGGAATTTCAGTTATAATAATTTGGTAGGCTTGTTATAGCGGACCATAGTAGCGTTCTACCATTCCAATGGAATTGTGTAATTTGACTGGAATCGACTTTATAGTTGCTCCTATAGTAGCAGCGTAGTACTTAAACTCTTTACTAATAAAGTTCTTTCTAGTATCTATAGTAATTAAGTCTAGTGGTCCTAAATAGCTGTTAATTTAGCATATTTAAAGAATGTCCTAAGTGTACTTAGGGTTAATGTCTTGTAGCTATCTACTAGCTTGAAATTAAGTTGCTTTGTTAACTATGTATAGTAGGGGGGAGCCGCTAATATATATAATGTTGACGATAATATTATAATTAAAATTAATGTTGTCTTGTAAGGTAAAGTAAAATCTACCTAGGGGTTTACTAAACTTCTAGTAGTGGTGGCAGAGTCTAGTTAGCTCTTTAATAGCAGATCTATTAGTGTTATAGCTATAGCCAGTCTTGTTAAGAAGCTTTTGTAGTCTATTAACTAATAGATGACTAAATTGATAGTATAGGCGTCGTAGTTCTATGTTAGTTAGGTAGTAAGGGTTTATATTAAAGGACTTAACTAAATAAGACTGTAAGGAGAAGCTCTATAAGAGAAATAGGTGGCCGAATTATCTAACTACTAGTACCCTTTTAGTGCGAGTGATAATGATGTCCTTTAGGTTATTATATTTAATATAGAGTCTGTCCATATTTACTAAGCAAAGTAGGAAAGGAGTATCTGCTTTAATAATATAGAATTATACTTTGCCTATAGGGCTGTTAATATCTATGGTTCCAATAGACGTAGAGGCTCTAATCCCAAATTGGACAGTTACTTAGCTCTTAGTTAATATATTAAGGCTTATAGACTTTTTTATGGCCTATAAAGCTTAGAATTGGCCGTAGCCAGCTATAGACTTATACGAAGCACCCGTATTAATTATAATTCCTATAAAGACCGTTAAGGTATATCGTGGCGCTGTGGTTGTGGCCGTACTGTAGGCAAATAGGTCGGTCTCCGTGTAAGGTTCTATGGTAGACTCTATAGTAAGTTCTAAAGCCGTAAGCAGGCGTATATAAGCCTTATTGGCTAGCTCTACGCTTATAGAGGTTGCTTTCTCTATAGTAAGTGTTCTAAAGGTGGTGATATAGGCAGAACTGTTGTTAGGTTCTCCGGCATCGCTCCTAGAGTTGTTAATATTATATATGTAGGCTTTAAAGTCTAAGTCATCCTCTTTATCTCTTTTATAGGCGGCGATGTATTGTTTAAAGTGGTTGTTAAAGTTGCCCTTATTGCGGCCCTTAATATTAATAAAACATCTTTTATAGTTGTCTCTGGACCAATTACGCTCCTCCTTTATATATTTCTATAAGCGGCAGTCCTCCTTCTTACAGATATAGCACTTGGCCTTTAGTCTGCCGTTAGTTCTGTAGGGGCAATTACTGCTATAGCAATTGGTGTTTCGGTCTCAATTTTGGTCATTTTAATAGTAACGTCAATCTGTAAAAAAGGCTTAGTGAGACAATCTTATTAAGGCCTATAGGGGGTGTTCTTTTTCCTATGTAATAATGGAGGATTATAGCTTACTAATTAACTAAGAGAGGTCTTCTAAAGGGTTAGAGATAGTGATATGGCATACTAGTACTCCCTAGCAAGCAGTGACTAACTTATTTATAAGAATGCAGTTTATATAAAAGTCTAGGTATAGTCTATAACATTGCTTTAGCAGTTTATCTATAAGCAGTTAGAAGTTCTAATAAATTAACTTATTAGGGTTCTCGTCTATAACTCCTTAGAGGATTATACTATTCCACTCTATAAGGTTCTTGTAGTAGTATTCTAGCCCTTTAAAGAACTGTTATATGTGGTTATAGGCTTCTGTAAAAGGTCTTGACTTAAGGTTGCTATTATAGTAGTGGTCCTAAGCAAGTCCTTTTAGCATGCTAGGGAATGCCACTATATAGCCTTTTAGTGGTAAGCTAGATCTCTTATAGGTATTATAGAAGATGGTTAGCTTAAAGTTAAAGCTATTATTAACTCTATCGTACTTTTAGTTGTTTGTATAGATCTTCGCAATTATAGCTACCTCCTTGCTATATTTAGGTCCTTACTCCACACTAGGCACAGCTGGTTTAGGTAGTGTATATATATATAGCTGCTGTGGTTGCTGCTCTTTTAGCTATAGCAGTTGGTCGATAAGAGCGTGGATTTAGTTATAATTGGAGAATTAAGGACCGGGAGGGGTATTAGGGGTAATAGGGGTAGTAATTGGAGTAGCTAGCGGTGTAGCGGTAGGAGTAGATCTAGGGGGGGTAGTAGGGGTAGTAGGGGCAGTGACCGGAGTAGCTAGTAGTGCAGTAATTGGAGTAGCTGGCGGTGCAGCGATTAGAGTAGCTGGTGGTGCAGTAAGCTTATCTAGGGCTGCATTAAGTTAGTCTTACAGAGCCATAGTAATTATTAGCTTAATATTATTAAGGGCTAGACCAATCTCTTTATCTATCTATTCATAAAACTCTTCTTTATTGGCAACATCTGTTAGTACCTTGCTAAGGGAGTATCTCTTATCTTACTTAATAATATATACTCCTCTCTTAACTAGGTATTTACGGATTCCTATTTTAGTATTAGATTGTACTTATATAAAGATCTCTAGCGTAAAGTCCTTAAAGTCTTTCTAAAACACTGTCCATAATAAAGAGTCTATAAGGTTGGATTGTGTATATAGGTGCATGTTAGTCTCTATATACTCCGCCAAATTGTTATCTGTAGCCGTCTCTAAGTTAATTCTGTTGCTGTATTTAGCAATTCTTTCCTTCTAGTCAATTTCTATGTTGTTATGTTTTTTATATATGTTTAGTTTAAGGTTAAGTAGAGGTTCTAAAGGTTTAAGTTTAAGGTTAAGGTTTAAGGTTAGGGTCAAGGTTAAGGTTAAGGGTTATATTAAGGTTAGGGGTGTGGTCGAAGTTGAGGTTAAGGGTGTAAAGGTATGTATGTGTCCTATTGACGAATCTATAGTTCTTGGACACTATAGATAATTCTTAGTAGAGATACGGTCCTTTAGGCGATCTAACGCGTCAACAGTTAAGTTAATACGTGGTTTTAAGCTTTAAGGGTCCTTTAGGCGATTTAACGCGTTAACAGTTAAGCTAATACGTGGTTTTAAGCTTTGAGGATAATGGAGCTCTCTTTAAGTAAAAATATGATTCTTTAGGCGATCTAACGCATTAGCAAGCTAATACGTGGTCTTAAGCTTTAAGGGTAACGTAGTTTTCTCCTTTACCTAAAATAGGGCGATAGCTCTGCGATCTAACGCGTTAACAGTTAAGCTAATATATGGTTTTAAGCTTTGCTATTGCGTATTTCCTGATCTGTACGTCTACTGATCAGTGTCGGTATACTCACATTATTAACGTGCACGAATATCACTTGTAGTGGTACGTATGCGGTGTTAAAGTTGGTAGTTAATTGTTTTCTTAAAGTCAGGGGTTGTTCCGAGTCAGATTAGCCAGTCTCGCCTCGTAGTCTCGTGACTACGTCACGTGATTAACGTTCCGACTAAAAGGTTTATATTTACTGTTAGCTCCAATAGAGCGCATATGCGTTATAAGCGGCCCGTAAGGGCCAAGCACAGTATATCACAATGTCCAGGATCGTCAATTCCACATAGGGTCCATGCTTCCAGAGGTCACGCCTACTATACACAGCAGTTGTCCGGCCAACCATAACATATAGATCCAGTATTTGGGCCATAGGAGAAACCGAGAAAGGCCCCCTTAAATCACTCCTTAAACCACTCCAAAAGGTCCAAATAGCTTGTCTCTAAAGCATAACAGGCGGGTATAAGCAAACGGCCACAGCACTGCTTGAGAAGGAAGCTAATATCCCCCCCCTATAATTATAGATTAAAGCTGCTATAATGCAAAGGGTATAAAGGGAGCGCCACTCTAATGTTATAAAGTATATTAAAACACGCCTAAACAAACTATAGAGTAACCCTAGGGTGCCCTATAGGAGAGTAAACTAACAACCCTAAAGTAGGGAAGATATATTAGAGAAACAGGTGGAGAAAGTAAAAGAAGAATAGTGCTGTGTTAGGGCCCAGGCCTATATAGAGAAGGAAGGGAGACATATAAGAGACTAGTAAAGATAATAGTAAGAGAGAGAAAGGAGCTAAAGTAGAGCATAAAAGAGTACTAGGAAACTATTTACCGCAATATAATGCTGGTTAGACTAATACTGGAGAGGTATATAGGAGTTAAAGGTATAGAGGTTATCTTAGGCAAGAGGAACCCAAGCTATAGTATAGTTAATGCTATAGGGGGTAAATACCTAAGGGCTTTAAGAAGGCATAATAAAGGTAGAAAATATAATAGCAACACTCTTAAGAATAGGAATAATAGGACTAAAAGATTGGCTCTACTAGGTAGGTGTCCTAGTAGGTAGCCTAAGATATAAATATAGCTAGCCAAGACAGACACTAAAACATATAATACTATTATGCCCCCTACACACCAACTAAGAAGTAATGCTCTTAGTAGCTGGCATAGAGAACTATAATATACTACTCTTAATATAAAAAGGTCTTAAGGCGGTTACCTAGTGGCTTATTAGCTAAAATGTACTAGACCAGTTCTAGGTTGCAAAGGAAATGGCAATAGAAGGCAAAGGGGCGAGTATTAGGCGCCCCCTAATAACTCTACAGTAGTAGAGCTAAGTTTGCAATACTAGCGCGTCCATAGGCTTGTTACGGCAGTAGTGGTTCCTAAGGAGGTTAAAAAGTAAGGTAGTAGAGCACCATAGGTGACTTATAGGCGCTAAGTAGGCAAGTCCTAAAAGGCGGGGAGATAGATTACGGGGTTTTCTCATTTTCTTAAATAGAGTTTTCTCCCTATATGTAAATAAGGAGTAGTCCGCGTGGGCCCAATAGGGATCCAAATCGGACGTTAAGCAATGAATAATTATTATATTTACTATTAAAGCTTAATAAAACTGCTAAAGCATACTAAGTAGTAAATATTATTAATCTGGATATAGGGAGAGGATATTATATTAAAAGGCAGTAATGGTAAGGAGTAGTTTTATTACTACTACCTATATAAGAAGGAATAGTGTTAGTAAGAGCTTATAAGAGTTATAAAGGGAAGATTAATAGCGCTTAATTACCTTATTAATAAATATTATATAGATAAGGATACTGGCTAGATTTAACAGCCTCCTTTAAAGGATCTAAACTAGCTAATAATTAAGGGTTTTCCTAATACCTACGCTTTTAATTGCTAATAAGCTTTTAATGGTTTTAAAGCTATATTAGTCTAATAGATTATCTACTGCTATATCGCCTTCTTTTAGTTTAAAAACTTATACTTCTACTAGCTCCTCTATTGCATATATTTAAAGCTAGCGAGCTTATTGCTAAAAGCTAGTAAAATAATCTAAAAGTGGGTAATTTATATATTTAATTAGTGGAGGAAGAATATTAAGGTTAAAATAAAGGCGGCGCGGAGCTTAATATTAATATCCTTTAACCTATAGACGTTACTAAACGCTTATACAATTCTTGGAGTTATAGCGCACTATATTAATTAATCCGGTAATTAACGCTATATAGTTATAGGGCTTTATAAGGTCCTTAGTAAATATAGTGGTAAGAATATAGCAGTTATCCTAGTTGCTCTCTTTAAGGAGTATAAGATTGCTAAAAAGATTGGCTATTTTATGGCGGATAACGCGGAGTTAAATAATAAGTGTATTAATGCGGTTCTTTAAGCACTGTATCTAAATATATTAGTAAAGCAAAGAAAACCCACTATTTTTACTGCTTTAGTTATATTATTAACCTCTACGCCTAGGCTTTTATTATTAGTAAGGACGCTAAAAAGATTTACTGCTAGCTAGAAACAGCTATCTGTAAAGGTAATATAGAGAAGGCTAGTTAGCTCTAGAGGAAGTGTAGAATAGTTAGTTTACTATAAAATCTTATCTAGTATATTTATATAACTCCTTAGCAGCAGAGCTTCTTTAAAAGAATTAAAATAGGGGGCTTATTAGTAGAATTTAATAAACTATAAGTATATAGTATTAAGAGAGTTTATAATATTTGTTACCTTACTTAGTTAATTCTAGGGACTTAATTAGCTATAGAGGTGGATTTATAATAATCCTCTTCTAATTAATTATAATACTAATAAACTAAATAGCTTATTTAAAATAACGCTATATAATGGAACTCACTATTTATAGCTATTAGCCAGTTCCTAAACTGTAAAAAACGTATTAATAGATTTATTACCTTATATGCTGCCCTAACCGGCTTAAAACCTTTTACTAAGTATAATAAGCTAAAACCTCGCTACTAGCTAGAGCTTAAATATCTTTATATATACCTAGAAAAGTTCTATAAGGCTACGCTTACTATTAAGGGCAAATAGACAGACCTTGCAAATTATTTCTAGATACTTAATTGGCTTTTTTATAAGCTAAAGTAGATAAAGGAATACTTTATTAATCTTGCTAAGAAGAAGAAGTAGAGCCTAGATATTAAGACTTATACCTATTTAGCTGGCTGCACTAAAGTAGTTTAGGTAAAGTATAAGAAGTACTACCTTAAGGTAGATAATACAACAATATACTACACCGCGATTGTTTTAAATCTAATACTTAAGATAAGCTAGTTTAAGTAATAGTAGCGCGGCTACCCAGTAAAGGATAATTAAATTAATAAAGTTAAATCCTTAGTTAAGGAGCTCTATTTAATATATTAAGCTAATAAGCATCCCTTATAGTATAACGGAACCTTATAGTAAGAACTACAGTAGGTCCTGTTATTAGGCCGGGTATGTAGATATAAACAGGTTAACAACGTAATAACAACTGGTAGAGTGGTTGCCTAACAGATTAACTCCAATTATATTCTAAGATTTACTACAAAGAGAGAACTATCTGGGTAGGGACTATGGTCCTTTAAATACACAACTATACGCCTAAGAAATCCCTTCGCTCTATAAGGTATATATGCTCTATCTGCTCTATTATAGATTATATAGATTATATAGATTATATAGATTACATCACATAACCTTAGCTACTATTCCTTATTATATGGTTCTACTAGATCCATCCTAGACCGTGCCTATATTAACTAACTAGCTTCCGCTAATTCTTCTCTAAGTAGTTATAATATTATACTTAAGCTGTCCGTAATACTATCTCCCTCCTCTTTATCTTTGTCCTTAAAGATTCCTAATATCTCTAAGTCGTCCACTAGAGGTATAATGTCCGTTTAATTAATCTGGTTAATATCCTTACTTATTATACCTAAAGCTTCTTCTTCTTCTTCTATAGCTTATTAGTCTCGCACTATTGCTATAATATTATCTCTAGGTAAGATAATACTATCTCTATATTCTTATTATGCGAAAGAGGGGTTAGTCTATATCACGCTAGCAAGTTCTTTATCTTAACAACCTTTCTTTTGCTTAGAGTGCACTAAAGCAAATATTTAATTATTTTGTGATGTTTGCTCTATCTCTAACGCTAAGTATACATATCCTATAACTCTTAATAGTCTCCTAGTTCCCTAAGTAACTTATTATAGGGTCTTATATTTAATCTACCACTAAGAAGCTTAATAGTAAGCTAGCCTCTACGCTGCTTAAGGTTTAACATATCTTAAAAAAGTCCGCACGTGTCCTTAAAGCTTAGCGTCTAGCTTACGCTTATCTTTAACGCCTTAAACGTGTTTATAAGAAGGTTTATTTTAAGAAGTAGAAACTCATTTAATAGGGTCTATCTAAGCTAGGTAATAAAAGAATAGGCTTTTCTCTTATAAGGGAAATAACTCCAAGTAGCTTAGCAATTGCTCCTCTTAAGTCCCCCTTAGGTAACTTATTCTTTGGCAATCCTTCTTTATTAATACTACCTAACCTACTTTCTTCTAATACTCCTATACCTTTCCTATAGCGTTTTTTAGATTGCTTAGTAGTTCTTAGGTAGTCTTACTATAGCCTATCCACTTTACTTTATACCATATTTTGTTATCTACGTCTTTATAACTAATAATCTTTAAAACTTACTATTTGTCTTTTTCTTGCCCTCTATACTTGTCTGCCTTATAGACTAGTAGCTTAATATTCCTATATACTGGCTCTAGTATTATAATATACTATATAGGGTAAACTTTTATTTTAGCTAGTAGGTTTAACTTAAACGTAACTAATAAAATCCTTTACGTGATTTTAAAAGGTCCTAGTTTAACATAGTCCAACTTCTTACTTAGTTATTAACTCTTAAAATTTTTGTATAATAGCCACACTTTATCTTCCTCCTTAAGATCTAGTCCCTTAGATCTCTTAGCGTTATAGTACCTTTTTATTCGCTCTTATACTAGTTTAGCTGTTTCTTTAAGGTCTATATAAAGATTTATTAAAGTCTCCATTCTTTCTTTAGCTGTGCTACTTGTCTTCTTTGCTTAATATGGCGATAATAACGATTTTAGCTTATACCCGTAATTCGCCTTAAATAGTAATATTCCCATTCCTTCTTATAGTGTTATATTATATACAAACTATATAACTGGTAATAACAATACCTAATTATTTTGTGCGTGATTGATATAGTATTATAGATACTATTTTAATATTTAATTTAACCTTTCTGTTTATCTATCCATCTACGGATAATACGCTATTAAGGTTGCTGCGCAAACTCTTTATTCCACCAAGAATACCTCCTAGAATACTGCTATAAATCTTAGATCTCTATCTGATATAATCTTACTTAGTGCTCTATGTCTTATAAATACTTCCTTAATATAGATTCTAGCAATATCCTCTGCTAATATCTCTTCTGTGTATACTATAAAGTATCCCTACTTTATAAGCTGATCCACTATTACTAAGATCACGTTATAATCTTGTCCTATAATAGAATCTTTTAACTTTGGTAACTTAATAATAAAGTCCTATAATATAACTTCCTATAGTCTTTCTGGTGTTTTAATAGGTTATAGCCCTCTGTATAGCTTATACCTTATTAGTTTATTTCTTTAGCAATCTAGATATTCTCTTATAACTTATCTCGCTAGTCCCTAGATTCCTTAAACAATATACTCCTCTTAAAGTCTTAACACTAAGCCTATAGCTCCGTTGTGTCCTTAAGTTAGTCCCTTATAGAATAACTTAATAAACTCTTTTACAATAGACCTTGGAACATAGGTTATTTCTCTATTCTTATACTATTCTATATCTAGATCCTCTACCTATGCTTTTTAGATCTTCTATATCTAATCACTCTCTAGTAATTTATAGATCTAACTTTCTCTAGTTACTATAATCTTGGGATAGTTATACCTAATTAATCCGTCTTAATCCTTTCGCAATAAAACCCCTAATGGCTTTTTATTACTTTATAGTTCGGCTTTTCTACTTAAAGCATCTGCTCGTGTATTGTTTGTACCCTTAGTATACTAAATTTCAAAATAGTATTCTATAAGCATTTCCGCCTATCTAACCTATCTTTAGTTAAGTTCCTTTGTTATTAGAAATCCTATAAGGTTCTTATAGTCCATTCTAACTATAAATGGTTTCTCTATACCTTATAAGAATACTCTCTATTCCTTTAATGCTGCAACTATACTTAGCAACTCCTTATTATAGATGTTATAGTTTAGTTCTAGTGGTGTTATCTTCTAACTATAGTATGCTACTAGATGCCATGCGTCCTAATACTTCTATAGTAAATATGCTCCTAGTGCGAAGTCTAATACATTTGTCTTAACAACCGTTTCTAACTTTAGTTGGTAGATCTTAAGGATTAGTTCCTAGGTAAACAACTCCTTAAGCTTCTTAAATAGTTTCTTTTACTTATTTCTCTATACCCACAGTTCCTCTTTCTTTGTTAGTCTTGTAAATAGTTTAATACTCTTTAACTATTATGCTATAAACCTCCTATAGTAGTTGCAAAATCCTAGGAACGATCTTAACTGTATAACATTCTCTAGTTCTTGCCAACTTACTATAGCTTTAACTTTCTTTAGGTCTATGCTGATTCTTCCTAGTTTAATAATAAATTCTACAAAATTAGTCTTTCTTATAAAGAACTTGTATTTCTTAATTTCTACTATTATCTGTTCTTCCTATAGTCTCTTTAAGACCTATTTAATATATTCTCTATGCTCTTCCTTACTTTCTAAGTAGATAATAATATTATTAAGGTATGCTATAATAAACTTATTAAGGTGTTCTCCTAACACATTATTAATTCTCTTTTAGAATATTACTAGTGCGTTTATAAGCCCAAACTGCATAACTAATAGCTTGTATAGTCCTTCCTTTAACCTAAAGGCTGCCTTCTATTTATTGCCTTCCTTAATCCTAATCTAATGGTACGCCTATCTTAGATCTATCTTTATAAAGATCTTTACATTTCCTATCCAGTTTTAGATTTCACTAATTAAGGGTAAAGGATACCTATCCTTTCTAGTAATACTGTTTAACTATCTATAGTCTATACACATCCTAAGTTTTCTATTTTTCTTTGGGATAAATAGTACTGGATATCCTACTAACGACTGCGATAGTCTAATATATCCCTTTTATAAGTTCTCCTGGACAAACCCCTTAAGCGCTACTAACTCTACTTTAGTAAACTTGTAGATTGGAAAGAACTTTAAACTAGTTCCCTCTTCCAATTCTATTTTATAGTCCTATACTATATGCTTTAACAGCTTCTTACTTTCTAGTAACTATAACTTTCTGCCATACTTGTGGTATCTCTTTAGTATATAACTTAGACCTTACTTAGTCTCTTTATATATTGCTCCGACCTAGTACTATACTAACTTAGTTTACTATTATATCTTATATTATTAAGTATCTCTAATATTAACCTAACCTATAACCCAATTAATCTTTAAATTATATTTCTGTAACTAAGGCATTCCTAGTATTGCCTTGTGTTTTCCTAATAGTAAGATATTAAAAGATATTCTAACTGGTCTCCCTTTAATAGTTAACTAAATAGGTCCTATTTTAAGATTAATAATGCCTCCTCTATAGGCTATCTAATCTCCTAAAATTATTGTAAGTGGATATAGGTATTCCTTTTGTCTATATAGTAACCCTATTCTTTCTACTACTGCTAGTAACACGTGGTCCCTTATTACTTTACTATCTATTAACGCTTTAAACTGCTAATCTTGCCACTAGATATATAAATTTAGGTATTATCCTTAAATTCCTTTAAGGGTTTAAGGCTCTATTACTAGTTCTCTCTAGTTCTATAGGCCTCCCCTTTTTCTAACTATTAGCTACTAGATCCTACTTATACTTAGTCCACCTTTAGCCAATACTTAGTTCGTTTCTTTTCCTCTATATACTATAGATAAGTATTCTCTAGGTAGTCCCACTACTATTATCTATCTAGGTATTCTTCTATAAGGAATCTTCTAGGTTAAAGTATTAGGTCCCCTTAACTCTATACTTCTATAGGGTGCTATCTATATATATACCTAGCGTCTCTAAACCGCTTTTCTTCTGGTGCCTAATACATCCTTACTAGGTACTTTTAGTTCTTATCTTTTGGTGCCCTATATATATTATATATATTATCTATATAAGCTATCCATAATAGTATATAATGCGCTAGGTGACTTAGGTTAACTCTTAGCTTATTTTCGTCCTTAAGTTTAAACCTATACCTAGTTAACCTAACCACTAGTATCTCTACTACGGGTATTAAGATTTATTACTTACTTCTCTAGTCCCTAGATCCTTCTTCTAGGTTCCTTAACATTATAATTAATACTCCTTTAATATAACTTATGCGTTTTTCTGTAATAGGTTAGTCTTAGATAACTTTTTTATTTAGCTATATATAAAAGTCTTCCTATTTATCGTTATATTATTGCCTAGGCCGTCGAAATCGGACTCTACACCTATACGTGGTGATGGCTACGAACCTAGGTCTTTGAAGCTCAGATCCAGAGCCAACGCAGAGACGTCGCATAGCGTGCGGACAGGACCTGGTGGTGGTTATAGGCGTTAAGGGCGGTGATAAAAAAAATTCCGATGGTAAGATCTTAAAAACCACCACTGTTGGCCCTCTATAATACAACAACTACTACTATTCTCCTATCCAGGGCACCTGTACAATCCAACATAGATAAATAGTACTTAATAACATCCCCTAACCCCCAAATTAAAAGCATTAACAACCTTATATTAACAAATAAGTAAACGCGCGAACAAATAAACGTACAAGTAAATATACGGCCCCTCCTAACCCTTAGGGCGGTCGCCCGTAGAGTATGCGGTCACTCGCTATACTGCTATAATACTACTAAAACCGTCAGCCGGATAACCCCATATAGTTTTCCTTGTCTCCTCTTAACAGAGTAGTGCCCTTAAAGAGGGCCTAGTAACTAGGGCCTAGGCATAAAAGATACCTAGGTACACACATCCCGCTTTTGTCTTTTAGTATTAGAATGGTAGAACAGATAAATCCCCCTTACGCCTTTAATAGCTCTAGGGGGGGGGGAGGTAAGGCATATATAGCAATAGTTAACAAGAGATAGCATATAGGGGATGGTTAAGATATAGGAGAGGCAGCAATAAATACATGGCAATTAATTGGCAAGGCCTAGCTAGGACATAGTAAACCCTAGCTTTAGATAAGCTAGAAAAGGAAGTAGTGGTTCCTAAGGAGTTCAAAACATCTAAGAAGGAGGACGTGCTGTAGGCCTATAGGGCCGCAGCTACGTGCAAATATGGCAAATTAGGGTTTTTTATCCTACTGAGGCTGCTTATAGGGTTTTTCCTCCCCCAACTACAGAGGTTTTCTTCCTGTAAATACATAAGTTTTCCCCCCTGTGCGGAGTAGTCTGCGTGGGCCAGTAGGATCCGTATCAGACGTTAATCAAAGAGTTACTACTACTACTATTATTGCCTATACCACTTTCTATATAACTGGTTTAGTGTATATAGTCTATCTATAAAAAAGTACCTTGTTATTACTACATTATAACATCCTTTGGTATACCTTTCTTTAAACCTAACTAGAATATCTAAATCTTCTTCTTATTCTAGTTTATTTAACTACTTTACCCTAGGCGTCCCTATGCTCAGCCTATTAGTAACTCTTTATACGGGTACTCTCTCCCTTATATAACCTGGCATAGCTAACCTCTTATCTAGCTTTTGCTCTTACTATGCAATAATTCTTTACCTAAACTTATCTATAGTTTCTTATTTTCTGCGTCTTGTAGCCGGATCCTTAAAGTTATCTTACTTCCTAATCTTAGTATTAACTTTTTAATCTTTAGGCTAAACACTATATTTACCTAGAATTGCTATAGTCCTTATTTATTTCTTAAAATCTTGGCTTTCTAATAACGTTCTTATTTATTCCCTAAACTTATAGTTCTTAAACTTACGTCCTATACTTATTTATTTGTTACTAAACTAAGTTACTACTTTTTCCTATCAGTTTTTATTTATTGTAGGTTCTTAAGCTATCCTTATCGCGCCTAGCAAGTCTAGAGCTTTCCTTATCTCTTCTTAAGAATCTTAGACCTATAGCCTTTTACCTTTTATAAGTAGTAAGCTAGCACTAGCAGTTATCTGCTTGCTTAATTATCTCTAGATATTACTCCTTCCATCTTATAAAGTAATAGAAGTTATATTTAATGGTATTATAATACCTATTACTAATCCGCGTTCTATAGTGGTTTTAGTCTCTACTTTTGTTATATTACTAAGGTATAAGTGCTCCTAGTTAGCCTTATTTTCTTCCTTATTACTATTAACTAATAAGTACTCTAACTCTATTATTATTATTACTAACCTTTATTTATATGTTACTTTAACATCTTAGTCTAGCTTATAGAGTTAATCTTATTCTTTATCTAACTCTTTAGTTCCTTTAAGTCCTCTTAACTCTAGCTCTTATAGCTAATAGCTTGCGCTATACTTAGCGTCTTTATAAATTTGGTATGCGTTATTGTAACAAAACATAAAGTGCTTAATTAAACACTCCTTAGTCCCGCGCAACATCTCTATATTTGCGTTATTATACTCTAATAACCTAGTACCCCTTACTATATGGTTACTCTAACCACGTTTACAGTCTCTAGTAAAATAACCTTATTTTCCGCAATTTATATAAGCTCTATCTTTAAACCATCTTTTTTATTATAGAGTCCGCCTAAATATCTTCTATTACTAAGATCCCTAGTTTGGCCTCTACTCCCTAGTTTTATAATTACTTAATCCTTAACCTTTAGGTTTCTATAGTTTCTTTATCCATCTTTTAGATTCTTTAGTACTACTTAGGTCCATTAGCTCTGCGCCATTCTATAGTTTTTAGCTCTATATTTACTAATACATACTCTACGCCTTATATAACTATAGAACTCTATCTTACCCTTTTTTAGCTTATTCCCTTTAATAGATCCTATTATTAATCTTTATTAACTAATCTATTAAGTCTTATAGACTTTCCGTATCTTCTATTAGGATAATTACGTCCTAGACTTTAGCCTTAAGTCCCTATTTATACTATACTATAAGCGCCTTATTATTCTATTTAACCTATATAGCTAGCATCTAAAACTATGTTGTATACTCTATTACTAAGGTTTATTATGCTAGGTTCTAAAGTTTTTATTTTACTATAGTTGTTGCCTCTAGGTTTCTAAATATCTACGTTAACTATTTTATAAACCTGTTCCAACTAGTAAATATATACCATATATCTTAGTTAGTGGTTATTATACTATTTGCCTATATTTTAGTAAGATAAGGTTTAAACTACTTAAGTGCTTATCCTATTAGAAACAACCCTATATACGCCACTTAGTCTAATAATATTGCCAACTTCGCTCCCTTTTATATAACCTTAAAATACATCTACGTAAGGAATCCTTTAAGTTTTAACTTCTCCCCTAAGAACCGTTTAATTAAAGGTAACTTAACCTTTACTACTCTAATTCTATTAATGCGTTCTTTAAGTATCCTATTATTGTCTTATAAGTAATTAACTATTTCCTGTAACTAACCTTATATAATTAACTAAGAATCTATATCTACTATACTAGTATCTCCGCCTAAGGTAGTAGCTACTGTTAATGGCGTCGTAACTAGTACTTTAGGTGGCATATTATTCAACTTTATTTAATACTATAACCTTAGTAGTAAATATATAATGGAACCTTATAGCAAGAACTATAGTAGGTCCTATTATTAGGCTAGGTATATAGATATAAATAGGTTAATAATATAATAATAACTAGTAGAGTGGTTGCCTAATAGATTAACTCTAATTATATTCTAAGATTTACTATAAAGAGAGAACTATCTAGGTAGGGACTGTAGTCCTTTAAATATATAACTATACGCCTAAGAAATCCCTTTGCTCCGTAAGGTACGTATGCTCCGTCTACTCTATTATAGATTACACAGATTATACAGATTACACAGATCACATTACGTGACCTCGGCTACCATTCCTCGTCACATAGTTCCACCAGATCCATCCTGGACCGTGCCTATATTAGCCAACTAGCTTCCGCCAACTCTTCTCCAAGTAGTCGTAATATCGTATTTAAGCTGTCCGTAATATATAGCTAGCGTCTTCCTTACTTATAAGAGGCCAGTTACCTATAAAGCTAAAGAACTTAAAGTTATTTATTACCGCCTAAGCTTATAAGCGCCTTAAGGTTACTTATAAACCTACTACTGTGGCTAAACTATTCTTCCTTAATTACCTTATTAAATACCTTAAAACTAATATCCTTTATCTTACTAATAGTAAGCTAAATAAATTTAACCTAGTTAAATACTGGAATAATTGGTATATAAGTTAACTAGAACTTGCCTGGTTTACCCTTAATATCCTTATTATACCGCTAATGTTAGATAAGTATAAGTGGCTGTTTAGTAGCGCTAAAATACTGCTAGAGGACTAATAATTATAGCTAAGGATGGATATAGTTAAAGCAAATAAGCTTCTGCGGTATTTATATGGGCCTCTATTATAGGGCGCCTTTAATAATAATAATATAGAAGTAGTAGAAGGTATAGATGAGTGTAATAAAATAATTCTATTAGATAAATATAAGCTTGTGCAGGAAGTAATATTACTGTCTTTAGCCGCCATAAAGTAAGAGGCTATTAGGGTAGAAGATAATGTGGAGTAAGTAGCTGTTGCTATAGGTAAAAAGCCGCTAAAAGAGACTCTTGCTGATATTAAGGTTAACAATAACGCGTTAAGCGAGGTAATACCGCTTAAGAATAGCGATAATCCTAAAGAGGAGGATAAGGAGGACGAGGAGGACGAGCTAGAGGAGTAATATGGTTAATCTTATAATATTTGCCACCCACTACCTTTCTTAACTAACACTAAAATTGTACCAAGACCTCTATACTAACAGCTGGATATCCAGCAGTGCTCCTGGAGCGCCGCCAAGGATTACATTAGCTGGCGTGGATTTCAAGGCTGCCGCCAATCCACGCCAATCCAGTTCCATTACTAACGTACGGAATGACGAAAGCGTTCTTTGGTTGCGCGCGCTTCGCGCATAGAGGCTCTCTATTCTTTATTAAGCAATACCAGATGCAGTCGAAGACAAGCTAAACACATAGCCTTGCAAGACAGTTCTCAAATAAAATAAGCCGGCAAAAGTTCCAGTATCGAGACATCCTGTAGAGGTATTTTTGAGATCTCCTACACAGGCCAGGAGAGTGGCAGCTCAAGGAAGCATGTAACCTTCTGAGAGAATCAAATGGCCTTCTAGAGGGCTAAGCACAAACTCGCTCCCTTCGAATCGTATTGCCTGAGCAATTTATTCGGGAGATTGTCCAGTTCGCTGAATGCATATCTAGGTATCCTTCGCGTTGTTAGAATCACGCATATGTCGCACTAGTGAGCTAAGGCCAATCAAGCCAGGCGCTGTAAGTAGTCTTTAGACAAGTTGACATTGTCCTCAACTCAGAATGATCCGGAGATCCTAGATGATATGAATCTTAACGGAAACAAAGTCCGCTTTTTCAGTTGTGGCAGTGAAGTTGTAACTACGTGAAGCTCGCCATATACCTCATGACAATGGGCCGACTTTGATTTGTTCTCCAGCTCGCAGCTGTGACCATTCCATCCTTTCTCGCTGTCGCTGCGCCATCCGCTTCCGAGCGCTTATTTTGTCGTATCTACCCCTAGCTCCATGTTTTATTTTAGTGATCATGTCTCCAGCTTTTCCTTTCGTTACCATATCCGCAGATAATTGGTCGTCTCTGTTCCGCAATTTATTAAGAAATTCTAGCTGTGCTTCGGACGCCGGTTGATGCCGCCAAGCTTGATTTTTCGATATAAAAAGGTATTCGAAAACGTCCGATGCGTATGTATCGGCGGCATGAACAGCATGATCGAAAGTTTCTGCTTCAGCAACTATCCTAGGTCTAGCATATGGACTCTTTGATCTCGTTCCCGATGGGAGCTTTTGCGTGTACTTGACGATGAAGTGTGACTCTTCTGGTTCGATAGTCATATAATTACCACTATTTGTAGTCAATACATATTTACCGTCCCCAACACCAACCCACGCGAAGGAACTCATTTGACGGATGTACCGTTCCTCTGAGGTATCGTCAATAAGATCGTGAACCGAATCATAGTCGGTGAACGTAACAATTCTAGGAATCCGGTTGGAAGCGGTAGTCCGTTTTACCTCGGCAGCATCTTCTTCACGCCGCTTTTCCTGCTCTTTTCGCTCGCGAAGTTCCGTCATCTTTTTGGTGTCTGCTTCTTCAACAATTTCCGCAGGGTCTAGTCCAAACAGCGTTGGAGTAGAGATGATACCTGTGTTCAAAGAAGCTACCATATCAATTATCTGGCAGTTATCCTTCCCTTGATGTAAACGCATCCCACGACCGATCATCTGCACAAGCAAATTTCGAGATTTAGTCGGCCTGGCGAGCAGAACGCAGTCGATATTTGGTATATCCGTACCCTCCGTAAAGACACCACAATTAAGAAGTACAGGGTATTCTCCATTACGGAACGCATCGACTCTCTCGCTGCGTATCTTCTTTGGCGTATCTCCAGTAAC